>WNFR01006458.1_pt1 | contig 11985 bp, 8 predicted proteins | sample 5400221 | NCBI WGS metagenome assembly WNFR01 (sample SAMN13153357, study PRJNA577476) | soil metagenome | isolation source: 40 cm soil under Madrone tree | place: USA:California | collected 2016-06-14 | reverse complement strand
TTTGGATTTGAATTCCGGGTGGAACTGGCAGCCGAGGAACCACGGGTGTTCCGGGGCTTCGATGATTTCGACGTAATTTTCGTCAGGGGTGCGGCCGGTGATTTGTAGGCCGGCGCTGGTTAGCGTTTTCTCGTAATCGCGATTGAACTCGTAGCGGTGGCGGTGGCGCTCGCTGATTTCTAGCTTGCCGTAGGCGCGATGCGCGAAGGAGCCGGGCGTGAGCTTGCAGGTCCATGCGCCGAGGCGCATGGTGCCGCCCATTTCGTCGACGCCGAGAAGTTCGCGCAATTTGTAAATGACGCGGTGGGGCGTCTGCGGATCAAACTCGGTGCTGTCGGCTGTCTTTAGCGCCGCTACGTCGCGGGCGTACTCAATCGTGGCGCACTGCATGCCGAGGCAAATCCCGAAGAAGGGAACTTTGTGCTCGCGGGCATACTGAATGGTGTGCACCATGCCTTGAATGCCGCGCTTGCCGAAGCCGCCGGGGACGAGGATACCGTCGAAGCCGCGCAGCCGCGCCGACGCTGTGTCGGGCGAGTCGATCTCTTCGGCTTCAATCCACTCCAGGACCGTTTTGTGATTGTGGGCTAAGCCGCCGTGGAGCAGGGCCTCGCGCAGACTCTTGTAGGCATCTTCTAGCTGTACGTATTTACCGACGACGGCGATGCGGACTTCGCCGACCGAATTGTGCAGGCGGTAGACCAGATCCGTCCACTGCTTCAGATCTTGCGGATGATGCTCCAGCTTCAGCAGGCGCAGGATCTGCGCGTCGAGTCCCTCGCGCGCGAGTTCGACGGGTACGGCGTAAATGGTGTCCACGTCTTCCATGGAAATGACGCAGGACTCCGCCACGTTGCAGAACAGCGCGATTTTCTTCTTCAGGTCCGAGGGAATGTGGCGGTCGCTGCGGCAAAGCAAAATGTCTGGCTGGATTCCGATGCCGAGCATTTCCTTTACGCTGTGCTGCGTCGGCTTGGTTTTGAGTTCGCCGGCGGCGGCGATGAAGGGCACTAAGGTTACGTGCACAAAGAGCGTGTTCTCGGCGCCAAGCTCCAGGCGCATCTGGCGGATGGCTTCCAAAAATGGCAAAGACTCGATGTCGCCGACGGTGCCGCCGATTTCGACGATTACGACGTCGACGCCTTCGGAAACTTTTTTGATGGTGGCTTTAATTTCGTCAGTAACGTGGGGGATGACCTGGACGGTTTTACCGAGGTAATCGCCGCGGCGCTCTTTGGTCAAAATCGTTTCGTAGATGCGGCCGGTGGTCCAGTTATTGTCGCGGGAGAGCTTGGCGTGCGTGAACCGCTCGTAGTGGCCGAGGTCCAGGTCGGTCTCGGCGCCGTCTTCGGTGACGAAGACTTCGCCGTGCTGAAACGGGCTCATCGTGCCGGGATCGACGTTAAGATACGGATCGCACTTTTGCAGGGTGACTTTGAAACCGCGACTTTCGAGGAGACAACCGATTGAGGAGGCCGCTACGCCTTTTCCGAGAGAGGAAACAACACCGCCGGTTACAAAAATATATTTTGGCGCCATCCTTATAGCCCGCACTTCATAGTCCGCAGGCTTGTTAGCCCTCCGCAGGAGTGACGTACAGTCAATTATGTTCGGAACTCCTGAAACTGTCAAATCGCATTCCTGATTGCGATAAAACCAATTTCTGACGCTTAGGGAACAAGGTTCCGATCTCTGCGCCCCAGCTTTCGATGATGCCCGGTTTCTCGAAACCATGTTCAGAGCACCGAGCAACATTTTCGCCGCAGTGGTGTTCCTATACTCGGGTGGTCGAAGGGGTTGTAGCTTCGCCAGGATGTTTACGTTTTGGAACGCTTCGGCGGTTCCAGTCGTAAACGCCGCGGCGTAGCGTCCATCCTACTTACTAAAGAAAAAATAACGCGGTGCGCCGCCGATTTCGGCGCGCCCGTGCATTCAGAAACCACAATCAGCTCTTGTCCCGGGGGAAGAAATGAACCGACCGATTTACTGGAACTGCTTCTCAACTTGGCTGTGCGCCGTTCTACTGTTCTCAGTGAGCGCGGCCGCGCAGCAAACGACGCCAAGCGCGCCGCAGCAAAGACGCTCTTACGACCTCAGCCGGGAAGTTTCGCTGCAAGGCACGGTCGTCAGTTTCGCGGAGAACTCCTCAGTTCCTCCACTTGGTCCTCATGTCGTTGTCCAGACCGCTTCTGGCCAGGTCGACGTTCATCTCGGCGATGCGAGATTGCTGCAGGCGAATCACCTAACGCTTGCCGCGGGTGACAGCATCCGGGTGATCGGAGAAAACGTTCCGTACGCTACGGGCACTCAATTCTTCGCACGCATTATCCAGAAGGGCAGCCAGACGCTAACCCTGCGCAGCACGCGTGGTTTCCCGCTTCGCCCCGCTGCCAAAGCCGGCAAGTCAGAGGCAGGTGCCCTGTGAAGCGCCTGACTCTTTTTCTTGCAGCCGCAGCGGCGCTTTTTTCCGCCGCGTGCAACAGCAACAGCGCTCCATCCGTTCCTCCGCCGCCTACGGGCAATTTCTCCAACGCAAGCCTCAGAGGAACCTACGCTTTCTCGATGAGCGGCACCGATGCGACGAACACGGTCAATTTCGGCGGGTTCATCGCTCGCGTCGGGAGCTTCACCGCCGACGGTAATGGCAGCATCACGGCCGCGCTCGAAGATGTTACGGATAACGGCAGCCTGCCGCAGTTGGTGCAGTTCACCAGCGGCAGCTACTCCATTCAACCGAACGGAAGAGGCACGCTCACGCTTAATACCCCTTCGGGCGGGTTGCAAGTGAGCATCGCCCTGAATTCGGCGAATGCTGGTGTGATAATCCAGACCGATCTTAATGCCACTTCCAGTGGCTCGTTCACCCTGCAATCGCCGGCGGCCTTCACACAGACCGCGATTGCCGGCCCGTACGGCTTTGATATTTCCGGGATAATTACAAGTGGCGCAAATATTGGCGGCGCGAGTTCTGTCATAGGTCGGATCATCACCAACGGTTCGGGAGGCATCCAAGGCGGTCTGTTCGACTCCAACGATGCGGGAAACATCTTGAGCGCCCAGGTGCTTCCGGCGGGCGGCACCTATCAGATGGATCCAGCCAACGGCGCTACTTACGGCCGTGGGACGATCACATTTGGGGGGCTATCGTTTATTTTCTACATCGTTGACGGTAGCCACTTCAAACTTATGGAGGATGACGGCCAGTTTGCGACTTTCGGCGATGCGCTTCAGCAGAGTGCGACGGTGGCGACGCAGAACTCCGGCTTCAAGGGAGATTTCACGTTTCTGATCGGAGGCGGCGCGGTTGTTGGCGGGCCGATTGCTCGGGCGGCCGCGTTCACCGCTGATGGTGCGGGGAACCTTGGCGCAATCGCGCTCGACGACAATGACGCCGGCACACATAAGGCGATTACCGGCACTACGGGCATTAGCAACGCGTTCTACGACATCGACACGGTAAATGCCGGCAGCGGGCGCGGGACGATGACCTTTACCGCTTCCAGCAATCCCAACCTGGGAACCTTTTCCTTCGTTTTCTATCTCATCTCTCCCACGCAAGCGTTTATCCAGGACACGAGCAACGGCGTCATCGGCGATGGCACGATGTTCGCGCAAACTGGCCCCTTTTCGGGTGCCAGTTTGGCAGGGAACTTCGTATTCAACTGGAGTGGAATCAACCTAGGCTCCTCAGCCAACCTCGTCTTCCAGGAAGACTTCGTGGGCCAGCATGCGCTCTCCAGCGGTGGCGCGATTAGCGGTACGATTGACTTCGTGGAGCTAGGCTCCACTAGCCAACACAGTCCTGCGTTCCTGAATCAGGCGCTCACGGGCACGCTGACGTTGAACGGCAACGGCACGGGCAGCAACGACTACACGGTTACCGTTGGTGGTTCACCCCAAACGACGTTTCATTTCAAGGCTTATATAGCCAATCCGGACCTGATACTCCTGGTGGGGGCGGACGACACGCGAACCATAGCCGGCAGCATGTCCTTCCAGCCTTAGCGCCAAGGGACTACGGGGCGCGCCTTGACCGGTCGGGCAGCACGACGGCGGGGCGCGTCCCGTGGATTCTCTCCAAAGGCGAATGCCAGGGAACTGGTGACTCGCTGGGGCCTGGCAAACACTGCCGGTCAACCAGCATCGCCTCAAGCCTGCGCGAGCAACTTCTCCACGCGCGCGACGTCCTCGGGCACATCCACGCTGACGGCATCGTGTTCCACTTCGGCCACGCGGATCTTCCAGCCGTTCTCCAGCCAGCGCAACTGCTCGAGTTGCTCGATCTTTTCCAATTCCCCTTGCGGCAGGGTCGGATATTCCAGCAGGGCATCGCGCTGAAAAACGTACAGGCCGAGATGTTTGAGGTGGCGGGCCTGCACCTTATGCGCAGCGTCGCGCACCCAGGGCACCGGCGCCCGCGAGAAGTAAAGAGCGTTCTCGTCGAAATCCAGGACCACCTTGCAAACGTTGGGGTCCATGATGTCGCCGGGAACCTTGATCGGTGTCGCGACCGTGGCAATGGCCGCCTGCGGCTCTTCGAGCAAGGCCTGCACCGCGGTGTCGACAGCGGTGGGGTCGAGGAGGGGCTCGTCGCCTTGTACATTAACAAAGACGTCCCCGGTTTCATGCGCCGCTACTTCCGCCACGCGCTCCGTGCCGGTCCGATGATCGGCGCGCGTCATCCGCGCTTCGCCCCCAAACGCCTGGACGGCCTTGGCAATCCGCTCGTCGTCCGTGGCTACGATCACGCGGTCCACGCGTTGTGCCGCCTTGGCGCGCTCGTATACTCGCTGGATCATTGGCTGGCCCGCCAGGGAAACCAGCGGCTTTCCCGGCAACCGGGTGGAGGCGTAGCGCGCCGGGATCACCACAACAACCTTTGCCGTGCTCATGAGGTGCCTATCCTACAGTGTTCTCCAGGATTTTTACTGCAACTTTCCGGCTCTGGCAATTCATCAAAAGGCTTGAAGCGGGTTGCCGCAGGGCCTGTTGACACCATGTTGGAGTGTTGACACAAGTTTGACAAAGTTTCTTGGAAGGATTTAGCAATTGTTCTTGTCTTGTATATTTCCGGTGCTAGAATCCCCGTTAGTCCCACCGCGCGGCCGTTCCGGCAGGTCCGGGGTCAAGTGAGGGAGCCGTGAAGCGCGACGTACAGTACCACGTTCCTGGTTGGTTCGTTATCCTCCTGTCTGTTTGCCTGGCGCTACTTCTCAGTTCCGTCCCCATCGCTGCGCAGGAGCCCTCCGCGCCTGACGAGAATCCGGCGGCCACGGATGACAGCAAGCCTACCGATGAAAGCCAAGCCAAAGATGAGAGCAAGGCTAAAGAGGATCCGACGCTGAAGGATGGCGTCAAGGCCAAAGACGACGTAAAGGACGTAAAGAAGGACGACGTAAAGAAGGACAGTTCCGGCATTGTCATCAAGCCCACCAACGGGCTGCACATGGATGTGGACCTCGCCCTAATTAATGTCACGGTCACCGATCCTTATAATCGCCTGGTGACCGGACTTGATCCCGACAATTTCCGCGTTTACGAAGATAACGTCGAGCAGGAAGTCGTTACCTTCTCCTCCGAGGACGTGCCCATCTCGATTGGTGTGATTTTCGATTTCAGCGGCAGCATGGCCAACAAGATCGGCAAGGCGCGCGAGGCGGCGCTGCAGTTCTTCAAGACGGCCAATCCTCAGGACGAGTTTTTCCTGGTTAGCTTCAACGAGCGCGCCGAGCTGACGAGCGCCTTCACCAACAGCATCGAGGACCTGCAAAGCCGCATGATGCTGACTGCGCCCAAGGGGCGCACGGCACTGCTGGACGCGATCTATCTGGGCCTCAGCCAGATGAGGGGTGCACGTAACGGCAAACGCGCCTTGCTCATCCTGTCCGATGGAGGCGATAATCATAGTCGGTACAATGAAAGCGATATCAAGCGACTCGTAAAAGAGGCCGACACCCAGCTCTATGCCATCGGCATCTTTGATCCGCTTGGGTATCGCAACCGTACGCCGGAAGAACTCAATGGTCCGTCGCTGTTGGGTGAAGTAACGGAAATGACGGGCGGCCGCGTTTTCGCGGTTGAGAATCTGAATGAGCTTCCGGACATAGCGTCGAAAATCGGCATGGAGCTAAGAAACCAATATGTTCTGGGATATCGGCCAAGCAATAAAGCGCACGATGCGCGGTGGAGAAAAATCAAGATCAAGCTGCGCGCGCCAAAGGGACTTCCTCCCCTTAACGTCTACTCAAAGACCGGTTACTACGCTCCGAGCCACTGAGTTCGCGACCCCCTCCACTCGCCGAGGCTTCCTTGCGCTGCTGGTTTCCTTTGTTCTTCTTTTCGGCGTAGGAATCGCACTGGCGCAGATTCCAGTTGTTCCGGGCGCCGCCCCACCACCCCCGGGGCAGAACGGCTCCGGTCAAGATTCCAAGATTCGTGTCGACGTTAATCTCGTGGTCCTGCACACGAGTGTGATCGACGATCGCGGCCGCTTCGCCGACGGTCTGAAACAAGACAATTTCCGTGTTCTCGAAGACAAGGTCGAGCAGAAACTGTCGCTCTTCAAGCGCGAAGACATCCCGGTGAGCATGGGCTTGGTCATCGATAACAGCGGCAGCATGCGCGACAAGCGCCCGCGGGTAAACCAAGCCGCACTCACCCTCGTCGAAGCCAGCAACCCGCAAGACGAAGCTTTCGTGGTCAATTTTAACGACGATTTCTACCTCGATCTGGATAAGGACTTCACCAATAGCGTGCCGGAATTGAAAGAAGCCCTCGAGCGCATTGACTCGCGCGGCAGCACGGCTTTGTACGACGCCATCATCGGCTCGCTTGACCATGTGAAGAAGGGCAATAAAGACAAGAAGGTGCTGCTGATCGTCACGGATGGCGAGGACAACACCAGCCACAACTCGCTGGAGAAAACCATACGTGAAGTCCAGAAGACAGATACGGTCATCTACACCATTGGTTTGCTAAGCGAGGAGAGCAAGAAGAGCGCCAAGCGCGCCAAACGCGCGCTGGAAGAGATCGCCAAGGCCTCGGGCGGTCTCGCGTACTTCCCGGAAAATGTCGAGGACGTCCACAACATCTGCGAACAAGTGGCGCACGATATTCGCAACCAGTACACGCTGGCATACTATCCGACCAACACGAAGCGCGACGGCACGTTCCGCGCTGTCCAGGTCGAAGTCATCCCTCCGCGCGGCCGCGGCAAGCTGCAGGCACGCACGCGCAATGGCTACTACGCACCCGGCAGCCCCAGTTCCAGCGCTTCGGGGAATTAACTCCACTTCGATTACGGTTGTGCGGTGGCTACCATGGCCGCGCTCTGCCGCTCCATCTGTCGATGGAGCTGCTCCGCCAAACCTCTGGCCTGTTCGTTGCGGGGTTCAAGTTTCAGATAGGATTCCAAATCTTTAACTGCCGCGGGCAGATTGAGTTGGCGCAGGTGAATCCTCGTCAGCAGCAAGTATGCTTGCGCGAAGTTCTCGCTGCGCCGCAGAGCCTGGTCCAGGCTGCGCTCCGCTTCGATCAGGCGATTCAATCCAAACTGCGCCCAACCTAAATAATATTTTCCGATGGGCGAACCAGGCTCCAGGTCCACAGCCCGTTGTAGAAGCGCCTCCGCCTGGGTGAACTCGGCCCTCTGGCAGAGTATTCCGCCCAAAGCGAACTGCGGCAGCGCAAAAGTTCCCTTGGTGATGTCGATCGCTTTCTGGAAAGCCTGCTCAGCATCGGCCATGTGGCCCAGGCGAGAGTGCGCTACGCCAAGGTTGTAGTACGCCAAGTAATGGTCCGGAAACTGAGCAATCGCTTTTTCTAAAAACGGCAGGCTGCCAGCATTGTCGCCCTTTTCGAGCAAGCGGCTGCCTCTTTCGAAGGCCGCGTGTCCCTTGCCGGCCATTCTCAGTTCTTGCACGGAGACAACGTAGTTGCTTCTGATTGCTATGGAGTCGGACTGCGCCAGGGAAGTGATCGGTGAAGCCAGGAGGGCGGCAAAGAATAATTTGCTGCGCAGGCTGCGGAAACGGGAAGCGTGCATCGAAGTACCTTCGGGCGGGAAAGTCATCCCCCGTCAATGCCTTCATTCTGAAAAGAAAACCGCGGCGCAAGCGCGCTAATTAATTTTTGTGTGGGCGGAGATACCTGCTCGAACGAACAGAGGGGTTAACTGCCCGTCGGTACAGCCTGCGAAACAGCGGGTTCTACCGTGTCTTTTGAGTGCGCTCCGCGCTCGCTGTGTGTGGCGTTATTTCAGCTAAGAAGCTTTTGCCGTGGGGAATCGTTCCGCCAAAGTTCTCTGCAATTGTTTGCCCCATATCTGCGAGTGTATCGAGCACGCCGAGATTCGCGCCGGGCAAACCGACTGGCGAGTACGCCAGAACTGGCACATATTCGCGTGAATGGTCCGTGGTTGCCCAGCGCGGATCGGGGTCGCAGCCGTGATCGGCGGTGATCATCAGCAAGTCCGAGCGGCTGAGCAACGGCAGGAATTCCGTCAGTAAGCGGTCGAACTCTTCGAGCGACTTAGCAAAGCCCTCCACGTCTTTGCGGTGTCCGTACAACATGTCGAAGTCCACGAGGTTGGAGAAAATCAGACCGCTCCTGCGCTCCCGGACGGCCGCAGTCAGTTTCTCCATGCCGTCGGCGTTGTTCTTCGTTGTGACGTATTCCTTGACGCCGCGCCCGTTGTAGATGTCGCGAATCTTTCCGATGCCGAACACTGGCACGCGGCGCTCTTGCAGCACATCCAGAAGCATCGGCTTCGGCGGGTCGACGGCATAATCGTGCCGGCGTGAAGTGCGCGCGAAATTGCCAATAGGGCCCGCAAAGGGCCGCGCAATCACGCGGCCCACGCGATGCGGCCCGTCGAGCAACTTTCGCGCAATTTCGCACATGCGATACAGGTCCGCGATGGGGATCACGTCCTCGTGCGTGGCAATTTGAAATACGCTGTCGCCGGAGGTGTACACGATGGGCTTGCCTGTGCGCACATGCTCCGCGCCCAATTCTTTGATGATTTCGGTTCCCGAAGCGGGCTTGTTGCCGATGGTTTTGCGCCCAATCAGGCGCTCAAATTCCCCGATTAAGTCCGGCGGGAATCCGTTTTTGTAGACCGGGAAAGCCTGGTCCAGCCAGACGCCCGCCATTTCCCAATGGCCGGTAGTGGTATCTTTCCCGGGCGAACGCGTGGCGCCCTTGCCGTACGAACCGATGGGTGCTGCTACGGGGAGCAAATGCTTTAACGGGGCGATGTTCGGCAAACCAAGTCGCACCAAGTTCGGAATCTCCAGCGGCCGCGATTCCGCGATGTGTCCCAGAGTGTTGCGTCCGACGTCGCCGTATTCCGCGGCGTCCGGCAATTCGCCAATGCCTACGCTGTCCAGCACTACCCAAATGATTCTTTGCCATGGGCCCATCGCCGCACTCCTCGCACTTTCTGAGCTTTCTCGCGAACTCTAGCATAGCTGGCGGAGCGGTGGTGTTGCGAGCCGATCGGCTTCGGCGATATGCTGTGTCCACGATTCCGTTTGTCCTGCTGAAAATGAACTTTTCTTCTCAGCAATGCGTAATAAAGAACGGAGAGGTGTGCAATGGCTGACGGTCCATCTCCGCGCCGAACTTCGTTGGTACTCCCAATTGTGCTCATCACTATCGGCGGATTGTTCCTGTATGCGAATTGGCGGCCGGCATTTGATCCGTGGCCGATCCTGCGCACGTATTGGCCGCTGATTTTAGTATTTGTCGGTCTTGGAAAGCTGTGGGACGCGAGACGCGGGCGGCAGAATCCGGACGGCACAGCGCGATCCGGCGTTTCGCTGGGAGCGACGTTCGGCGCGCTGGCTTTCGTGCTGGTGTTGGTAATTCTGTTCTGGCACGGCCGCGCCTTCACGCACGATCGTCGTTACTCCAACGACTTGCAGCACCAATCCCGCACTGTGGATCGGCAGGGCGCCAAGTCCGTCAATGTGTCGCTCGAAGCCAGCGCCGGCGAATTCAATATCAGCAGCGGCTCGCGCCATCTACTCGACGCGGATTTCAATTACAGCGACTCCTACGAGACGCCGCGCGTGGATTACAACGTCGCTGACGGGATCGGCCACCTGAGCATTTCCCAGGATGATCAAGGCACGCACTTCGGCGCGGCGCACAACCAATGGAATTTGCGTTTCAGCAACGACGTGCCGCTCGAACTGAAAGTGGAAATGGGAGCGGGCCGCGGGCACCTGAGCCTTCGCGACCTTCCGGTGACGCGATTGGACATGACGATGGGAGCGGGGCAGGCGGATTTGGACCTTACCGGCGACCGCAAGAAGGATCTCATCGCGAACCTGGAAGGCGGCGTTGGGCAAGTTACGATCCGGTTGCCCAGAAAAGTGGGTGTCGTGGTGCGAGCCTCTGGCGGTATCGGCACGATCAACGCGCACGGTTTGCGCCATGAAGACGACGAATATCGGAACGAGGCTTATGGCAAGACGCCCGCGACGATTCGTCTTAAAGTTGAAGGCGGCGTGGGCCAAATCAATCTCATCGAAGAGCCGTAAACACTGGGTTTGCCCTGCCCTCGCGCTCGCCGTATAATTCGAAGTTTGGGCAGCGCTCGCAGAACACGCTGTCCGAGCTTCCCTGTGGCGACTAACGAACTCATTCCGGTAAACACCAGCCAAGACACCATCTCCATCCGGGGCGCGCGCGTCCACAATCTGAAAAATATCAGCCTGGAAGTGCCGCATAACGCCATCACTGTGGTCACCGGCGTTAGCGGCTCCGGCAAGTCTTCGCTCGCGTTTGACACCATTTACGCGGAGGGGCAGCGCCGCTATGTGGAATCGCTGTCCGCTTATGCGCGTCAGTTTCTGGAGCGCATGGAAAAGCCCGATGTCGATGAGATTTCCGGGATTGCGCCGGCGGTGGCCATACGGCAGAAAAATTCCACGCGCAATCCTCGGTCTACCGTGGCAACCGCGACGGAAATCTACGATTACCTGCGACTGCTGTTCGCGCGCTGCGGGCAAACGTTTTGCATCAAGTGCGGCGCGGAGGTGCGGCGCGACAATCCGGATGAGATAGCGAACAAGGTTCTGTCGCTGGCGCCGGGACGGCGTTTTTATGTGCTCTATGAGCTTCGAATCGCTCAGGTGCAGCCTGCGGCGGCGCGTCGCGGCGGGAAGAAGAAGTCCGCACCGCCTTCGCAAGAAGCCTTGCGCAACGCGCTGAGCGATATCCAGAAGCGCGGCTTCAACCGGCTGTATCAGGACGGCCGGCTGCACGAATTTTCCTCTCCAGAAACGCTGCTGGACGTGGATTTTTCGCGGCCCGTGTACGTTGTGGTGGACCGATTGGCAGTGAGCCCGGAATCGCGGGCGCGGCTGGTGGATTCGATAGAGATTTGTTACCGCGAGGCGGGCGGGGAAGCGATTCTGGAATTTGTTGGTGACGCGGCGGGAAATCCTGCCGAACGCCTCGTTTTCAATGAGCGGTTCGAGTGCAAGAACGACGGCACGCTGTACCAGGAGCCGGAGCCGCGACTGTTTTCGTTTAACAATCCCTACGGTGCTTGCCCTCGCTGCCAGGGCTTCGGCAACACGATCGATTTCGACTTGAACCTGGTGGTGCCGGATTCGAGCAAGTCCCTGGATGAAGGCGCGGTCGAGCCGTGGAGCAAGCCGCGCTACAGGCAATTGTTTCAAGATCTGAAGAAATTCGCTCGCGCGCAGGATATCCCCACGAACGTGGCCTGGCGACACCTGACCGCGGAGCAGCGGAAGCTGATCCTCGAGGGCGATCCGCAAAACGATTTCGACGGCGTGAAGGGATTCTTCAACTGGCTGGAGCGCAAGAAGTACAAGCTGCACGTGCGCGTGTTTCTCAGCCGCTATCGCGGATACGCGACGTGCCCGGAGTGCGGCGGAACGCGGCTGCGCGCCGAAGCGCGTGCGGTGCGCGTGGCGGGAAAATCGATCACGGAGATTTGCGCTCTCA
>WNFR01006457.1_pt1 | contig 11985 bp, 11 predicted proteins | sample 5400221 | NCBI WGS metagenome assembly WNFR01 (sample SAMN13153357, study PRJNA577476) | soil metagenome | isolation source: 40 cm soil under Madrone tree | place: USA:California | collected 2016-06-14 | reverse complement strand
TCGGGCCGCCCGCCGGCAGCGCCGGCTCCGCCGGGGGCGACGTCTCCTCATCCCCGGAGCGCGGCTGCTCCGCGGCATCCGTCGCGCTGGCGACCGACAGCACCGCGACCAGCACCGCCACCAGCATCGTTCGCAGCATCCGCCCTCCTTCCACGCGCAAGGGCGTGATCTTGCCTGTTGTCGCCTTGCAATCCAACCCCACCACCGCCATTTCTCGGGTGATGGCGGAGCACGCGGCGAGCGTTCCCGCGGACGTGCAGCGCGAGGTCGAGCGCCTGCGCCGCGAGATCGTCCATCACAACCAGCGCTACTACGAGCTCGACGCGCCGGAGATCTCGGACGCCGAGTACGACGCGCTCTTCCGCCGCCTGCAGGAGCTCGAGGCGGCGCATCCGGCGGTCCGCAGTCCGGATTCGCCGACGGAGCGCGTCGGCGCGCCGCCGGCCGAGCGCTTCGCGACGGTGCGGCACACGCAGCCGATGCTGTCGCTCGCGAACGCGATGAGCGAGGAGGAGGTCGTCGAGTTCGACAAGCGCGTAAGGCGCGCGCTGCGGACGGAGGAGCCGGTCGCGTACGTCGCCGAGCCGAAGCTCGACGGTGTCGCGGTCGAGCTCGTCTACGAGGGCGGCCGTCTGGTGGTCGGCTCGACGCGCGGTGACGGCACGACCGGCGAGGACGTGACCGCGAACCTACGGACGATCCGCACCGTCCCGCTCACGCTGCGCGCGCGCCGCGGCGCGCCGCCGATCCCGCAGCGGCTCGAGGTCCGCGCCGAGGTGCTGCTCTCGAAAGCCGGGTTCCGGCGTCTCAACGCCGACCGCGCCGAGCGCGGCGAGCCGCTCTTCGCGAACCCGCGCAACGCCGCCGCGGGATCGCTCCGCCAGCTCGACTCGCGGATCACGGCGGGGCGTCCGCTCGAGGTGTTCTGTCACGGCGCCGGCGCGATCACCGGCATCGCCGCGAACGGCGGGCACGGCAACGCTGCGGCTGGCGCCACGCGCGGCCGCCCGGCGACCAGCGTGCGCGCCTCCAGTGACTCGGCGAGCGCGCTCTTCGCGACGCAGTGGGAGTTTCTCGAGACGCTCCGCGCGTGGGGACTCCCGGTCAGCGACGAGAACCGCCGCTGCGCCGACGTCGCGACGGCGTTGACGCGCTATCAGGAGCTCGCGGCGCGCCGTGAGGAGCTGGCGCACGAGATCGACGGCGTCGTCTTGAAGGTCGACGATCTCGCGCTCCAGGAGCGACTCGGCCAAGTCTCGCGTTCGCCGCGCTGGGCGATCGCCTACAAGTTCAAGGCGCAGCAAGCGGAGACGAAGGTCCTCGACATCGTGCCGTCGGTCGGCCGCCTCGGCACCGTCACACCGATCGCCGTCCTGGAGCCGGTCGCCGTCGGCGGCGTCACCGTCCGCAACGCCTCGCTCCACAACATGGACGAGATCGCGCGCAAGGACGTGCGCGTCGGCGACACGATCCTTCTCGAGCGCGCCGGCGACGTGATTCCGTACGTCGTGCGCGTGATCACCGAAAAACGGAAAGGCCGCCCGCGGAAATTCAAGATGCCGACCGTCTGTCCCGTTTCCGGGTGCGGCGGCGCCGTCGTCCGCGAGGAGGGCGAGGCGGCGTATCGCTGCATCAACGCCGCGTGCCCGGCGCAGCTCAAGTCGCGCATCCGTCACTTCGCGTCGCGCAACGCCCTCGACATCGACGGCCTCGGCGAGAAGCTCGTCGACCAGCTCGTCGAGCGCGGCCTGGTCCACGACTTCGCCGACCTCTACGGGCTCGACGCCGCGACGCTCGCCGACCTCGAACGCATGGCCGAGAAGTCGGCCGCGAACATCGTCCGCGGCATCGAGCGCAGCAAGAATCCCCCGCTCGACCGCTTTCTCTACGCGCTCGGCATCCGCCACGTCGGCGAGCATCTGGCGCAGGTTCTCGCCGACCGCTTTCGCGACGTCGGCGCGGTCATGGACGCGACCGAGGAAGACCTGCTCGCGGTGCACGGCATCGGCCCCGAGGTCGCGGCGAGCGTGCGCCGCTTCACGAGCGAGCGTCACAATCGCGCCGTCGTCGCGCGACTCTTGAAGGCCGGCGTCGCGCCGCACGCGCCGAAGGCACCGACCGGCGTCCTCGCCAGCAAGACGATCGTGCTCACCGGCGCGCTCGATTCGCTGACGCGCGGCGAGGCCGAGCGCCGCATCGTCGCCGCCGGCGGCCGCGTCGCGAGCGGCGTCACGAAGGAGACCGACTACGTCGTCGCGGGCGCCGACCCGGGCTCGAAGCTCGCGAAAGCGAAGAAGCTCGCGACGCCGGTGCTCGACGAGGCGGCGTTCCTCGCATTGCTCGGGGGCCGCGGCGGGTGACGCCATCCGTGCGGCGCCGCACGTGAGATCGTTGACGCGTCGCGGCGCCACCCATAGCAGGGGAACCGGGAACCATCCCGACAGGAGGTCGAAACGATGGCGAACGAACGCTTGTTGGATGGACGCGAGCAAGTCGGTGAGGCGATCAGCACTCTCGTGACGGCGGCACGCGATGGGATCGTGTGGAGTATGCGGAGCGTCGGCGAGATCCAGGTCGACGCGATCGCCGCGGCGAGGAAGGTGGCGTCGAGCCTCATCAAGGCGGCGGGTGAGGTCGCTACCGAGCTGATCGACGGCTTGGACCAAGCCGCACGCAAATCCATGGGCACGGGTCGCGGTCTCGGGCAGGAGGTCGCCACGTCGGTCAAGTTGGTCGTCCGGGATCTCCCGGTCGGCGTGATCGACGTCGTGCGCGACGTACTCGCGTCTGCGAGCGACGCCGCGAAGGGCGGCATTCGCGAGGCCGCCGACGTCGCCGCGACGGCCGCGACCGCCACGGGTCGGATCGCGCACGAGACCACGCAAGCGACGCACCGGGTCGCCGGCGATCTCACGGCCGTGGCGCGAGCGGGAATCGGCGGGGCGATCGACGTGAGCCGCGCCGCGGGAGCGAGGGGCGTCCGGGCCGCACGCGCGGTGTTCGGCGGGCTGTTGGAAGGTGCACGCGGAAACATCCGGCCGTTTCGGCTCCGCGCAACGGCCTCGCCGCGGCGTTCCGCGCGCACTCGCCGCCGCGCCTCGTCCGCCGCTGCCTCGTCGTAACGACGCACGCCGTCCGCCGCGGGCGCGGACGGACGCGGGTTGAGCACGGACGAGACGATGAGCGGGGACGACGCGGCGATGAGCGGCGGCGCGGTGGCTTCCCGCGCCCCGACGGATGAAGATCGGGGGCGCATGCGCCTCCACCTTCAGATCACCGGCCGCGTGCAGGGCGTCTTCTACCGGGGCGCGATGCAAGACGAGGCGCGCCGGCACGGCGTCCGCGGCTGGGTGCGCAATCGCGTCGACGGGAGCGTCGAGGCGGTGCTCGAGGGCGATGCGGGCGCCGTGCGCAGGGTGGCAGATTGGGCGCGGACTGGGCCCCCGGGTGCGCGGGTGCGCGACGTCGTCGAGCGACAGGAGCCCGAGGGCGACGCGCTCGTCGGATTCGAGATCCGGCACTGACGGCGCCACACTGACGCCGCGTAACGCCTTCAGCGGCGCGCGGCGCCTGCGCCGGACGGCATAGCTTCGTCTCCGCCCGCCCCTGCCCCGCTTGCGATTGACGGCGCGGTCCCACTCCCGCTGCCAGGCGGCGTGCCCGCCGGCGCGCGTTGCGCCGCGCCGGCGAGGTACGGCAGCAGCGTCGCTGCGAGGTCGACGTGCGCGCCGAGCTGCTTGCCGACGCCGGAGAGAAGACCGAGCACGCGCCCGACGAGCAGCACGTCGCTCGGCACCTGCACGACCGGGTTGGCGCGCATGATGCGCGGCATGTCCGCGCCGAGCCGCGCGACCATCTCACGATCGGCGTAGGACCGGCGGTTGCGGACGGCCCAGCCGAGGAATGCCTCGCCGAGCCACCAGAGACTCTCGTCGGAGTTCTCGCGGGTGCGAAAGCCGAGCGCGCGAAACGCGGCGGCGACGGCGGCGCGGTCGCCGGAGAGAATGGCGCCCGTCAGGCGGGCGATGCCGGCGCGGAAGTCGGGCGGCAGCTCTTTCGCGAGGCCGAAATCGAGCAGCACGAGACGCGGCCCCGGCTGCACGAGGACGTTTCCCGGATGGGGGTCGGCGTGAAAGAAGCCGTGCACCAGCACCTGCTCGCAGAAGACGTCGATCAGCCGCCGCGCGACGTCGGCGGGATCGACGCCGAGCGCGCGGATCGCGTCGACGTCGGTGATGCGGACGCCGTCGACGTACTCCATCACGAGCACGCGGCGGGTGCTGAGCTCGGGAACGATCCGCGGCACGACGACGTCGGCGCGGCCGGCGAGGCTCTCGCGCATGCGCGTCGCGCTCCGCGCCTCGTGCACGAAGTCGAGCTCGAGCGGGACGTAGCGCTCGACCTCCTCGATCAGCACGTGGAAGTCGAGCTCGGGCTCGAGCCACGCGAGGACGCGGACGAGAAACGCGAAGTTCCTGAGATCGAGGTCGATGAGCCGGGCGACGTCCGGATATTGGATCTTCACCGCGACGTCGCGGCCGTCGCGCAGCCGGCCCCGATGCACCTGCGCCAGCGACGCCGACGCGATCGGCATCTCGTCGAGCGTGGCGAACGCCTCCTCGGGCGCACGTCCGAGCTCGGCACGCACGAGCGGCAGCAGCGTCGCCAGCGGGCGCGGCGGCACTCGGTCTTGCAACGTGGACAGCACCTCCACGTACGCCTCGGGCAGGATGTCGGCGCGCGAGCCGAGGAACTGGCAGACCTTGATCGGCAGCGCCTCGAGACGGACGGCGAGCCGGCGGACCGCGACGGCGCTCCGCCGGTGATGGCGCTCCAGACGCGCCGCCGTCTTGCGATCGCCCAGTCGGTGCGCGAGCTGGATGAGCTTGTAGCCGACGTAGATGCGCGCGACGAGCACCGCTTGCGCGACGAAGCGGCCGAGGCCGTGCGGGACGCGGTGTCGCATCACGCGATCAGCCGCCGTCCCACCCAGCGCACGGCGAGCGCGTACGCGACCGCGAGCATCGCGACGAGCACACCGGCGTGGACCAGCAGAATCGCGCCGACGTTCCCCCACATGCAGGCGCGAACGATCGTCACCGCGTGCGTGAGCGGCATCCCCCAGGCGACGATGCGCGCCCACGCCGGCAGGCTCTCGATCGGAAAGAAGACGCCGGAGAAGAGGTACATCACGGTGATCACGAGCGTGAAGTAGTAGGTGAAGAAGTCGTACGCTTGCGCGCGCGACGACACGAGCAGCCCCATCGCGGCGAACACGACGCCGATCAGGAGCGCGACCGCCGGCAGGACGAGCGCCCAGGCGCTGTGCACGAGGCCGGCGCCGGTCGCGACCGCGAGCACCGCGACCCCCGACAGCACCGACTTCGACGCCGCCCAGAGTACGTCGCCGGCGACGATCTCGCGGATGCCGATCGGCGTCGCGAGGATGCCGTCGTAGGTCTTCTGCTGCGTCATGCGGGTGAAGGAGCCGAAGGTCGCCTCGAAGCTCGCGGCGTTCATCGCCGCCGACGCGAGGATGCCGGGGGCGAGGAACTGCGCGTAGCTCACGCCGCCGAGATCGACGAAGCGGCCGAGGCCGTAGCCGATCGCGATCAGCGACAAGATCGGCTCGCCGAGGGCGCCGACGAGCGACGAGCGGTAGTACTTCCGCCAGCTCTCCATGTCGCGCCGCCACACGCGCAGCGCGCCGGCGCCGAATCCAAGGGACGGGCGTGCCGCGGCCACCCGGGGCGCCGCCATCGCGACGGACGGCGCGCTCATTCGCGTAGCTCGCGGCCGGTGAGAGTCAAGAACACGTCCTCGAGCGTCGCCCGGCGGTGCGCCAGCTCCTCTCCCGCGAGCGTCGCGAGCATGCCGCGAACGTCGCTGTCGCCGTTGGCGTAGATGACGACGCGGTCGGCGAGCGCCTCGACGCGCGTCGCGAGCGGCCGCGCGACGTCGAGGACGCGCGCCCGGCGTGCCGGGTCGTTGCCGGTCGCGACCTCGATCACCTCGCGCCCGACGTGGCGCTCGATGAGATCCACCGGCGTGCCCTGCGTGACGATGCGGCCGTGATCCATGACGACGAGGCGATCGCACAGCTGCGCCGCTTCTTCCATGTAATGCGTCGTGAGCAGCATGGCGACGCCGCTGCGCTTCAGCTCGCGCAAGCGTTCCCAGACGAGGTGGCGCGCTTGCGGGTCGAGGCCGGTCGTCGGCTCGTCGAGGACGAGCAGCTCGGGGCGATTGACGAGCGCGCGCGCCAGCACGAGCCGTTTCTTCATGCCGCCCGAGAGCGTGTCGATGCGCGCCTGCGCCTTCTCGGTGAGCGCCGCGAACTCGAGCAGCTCGGCGACGCGCACCCGCGCCTCGGCGCCGGGAATGCCGAAGTAGCTGGCGTAGATGAGCAGGTTCATCTCGACGCTGAGATCGGGATCGAGGTTCTCCTCCTGCGGCGCGAGACCGAGTCGGGCTTTGATCGCGCGGTGGTTCGCCGGCTCGACGGGCAGACCGAAGACACGCAGCTCGCCCGCCGTCATCGGCGAGAAGCAGGTGATCATGCGGATCGTCGTCGTCTTGCCGGCGCCGTTCGGACCGAGCAGGCCGAAGCACTCGCTCGCCTCGACCGTGAAGTCGACGCCGCACACGACTTCCGCCGTGCCGTAGCGCTTACGCAGCCCGGCGACGTCGATGATGGGAGCGGACACGGTGATCGACGAGCATAGCGGAAGAGCCGCGCGACGCCAGCGCGTGGGCCGTGCGGCGCGTCTTTCTTCTTGCGGCGACCGTCGGAGCGGGTTAGTCCCATCTCCTCGTGCACGTCACCCGTCACGCTCACCGACACACCCGAGCGGCAACGATCGTCGTCATGGTCGTGCTGACGATCGCGTCCCGCGCCCGCAGCCTGACCGCTACGATCGTCCCAGCGTGGGCGACGTACGGCGGCAACGCGCAGCACGGGGCGCTCGCGCCGGCCGCAGCGCAGTCGCTGACGCGCGTCCGCTGGCAAACTCCCGTCGATCTCGCGCCGCAGTACAGCGGCACCGAGCTGCTGATCCACTACGGCTCGCCGCTGATCTCGGCCGCGAACACCGTCGTCGTGCCGGTGAAGGTCGGCGCGACGGACGGCTTCGAGGTCGACGGCCGGCGCGCCAGCGACGGCGCGCTCCTTTGGACGCAGACATCCGACTACCTCTTGCCGCCGCACGACTGGGTGCCGAGCTTCGGACCGACGCTCACGCGCCGCACGCTCTGGCTCCCGGGACGCGGCGGCACAGTCTACACGCGGACGCAGGTCGACCGCCCCGACCGCTCGCAGGTGCGCCAGCGCATGTTCTACGGCGCGACGGCGTACGGCGTCGATCCGACCGCGTATGACGGCGCGGTCTTCGTCAACACGCCGCTCGTCGCCGATCGGCACGGCACCGTCTTCTTCGGATTCCAGGTGACGGGTCCGACGCCGCTCGGGCTCGCGGGCGGCGTTGCGCGGATCACCAACGGTGGCCGCGGCCGCTGGGTCTCGGCGGCGACCGCCGTCGCCGATCCGTCGATCACCAAGGTCGCGCACAACAGCGCGCCGGCGCTGAGCGCCGACGGCCGCACGGTGTACGTCGCCGTCAGCGACGGCGACGGCTGGGGTGCCGCGGCAGGGTACCTCGTCGCGCTCGACGCGCGTACGCTCGCGACGCGCGCACGGGTACGCCTCGTCGATCCCGCGTCGGGACTCGACGCCGACGTCCACGACGACGGCACCGCGTCGCCGACCGTCGGACCGGACGGCGACATCTACTTCGGCGTCCTCGAGAGCCCGTTCGGGTCGCACCACGCGCGCGGCTGGCTGCTGCATTTCGATGCCCTTCTGCAGCCGAAAGGCGCCGCCGGCGCCTTCGGCTGGGACGACACGGCGTCGATCGTGCCGGCGACGATGGTCGCGGGTTACCCAGGGACGTCGTCATACCTCTTGATGACGAAATACAACGATTACGCGGCGGCGGGCGGCGGCGGCGTGAACCGCATTGCGATGCTCGATCCGAACGCGACCATGATCGATCCCATCTCCGGCATTCCCGTCATGCAGGAGGTCGCGACGGTCGCCGGGCCGACGCACGACGACGACTTTCCCAATCTCCCGGACGCAGTGCGCGAATGGTGCATCAACAGCGCGGTCGTCGACCCGACGACGCACGCGATCCTCGCCAACAACGAGGACGGGACGCTCTACCGCTGGGACACGACGACGGGCACACTGGCGCAGTCGATCGTCCTCACGAGCGGCATCGGCGAAGCGTACACGCCGACGCTCGTCGGGCCGGACGGGACGGTGTACGCGATCAACGACGCGACGCTGTTCGCCGTCGGCGATTGAGCACGCGCGCGGATGCGCCACGTGGCGCGGGCGCGACCGGTCAGCGCTGCTCGCGCTCGAGCTCGAGCGCGAGACGGTAGACGCTGCGGCGACTGACGCCGCGCTCGGATGCGATTCTGTCGGCAACGTCGCGCACGCTCTCGCCCGCGGCGCGCCGCCGCCGGATCTCGTCGGCGAGATCCTCGGCGACGACGGGCGGTGACTCGGGAGCCCCGCCGACGGCGAGCACGACTTCGCCCGGGACGTCTGCATCGACATAGCGCGCCGCCAACGTCGCGAGGTCGTCGCGCACGATCTCCTCGTGCAACTTCGTGAGCTCACGACCGATCGCCGCCGGGCGCAACCCGAAGATCGCCGCGAGGTCGGCGAGCGCGGCGCCGAGCCGCCGCCCGCTCTCGTAGAAGAGAAGCGTACGGCGCTCCGTCGCGAGCACCTCGAGCCGCCGCCGCCGCTCGCCCGCACGCGCGGGGAGAAACCCCTCGAACACGAAACGGTCCGTCGGCAGGCCGGAGACCGGCAGGAACGCTGCGATCGCGGACGGGCCGGGAATCGGCACGACGGTGACGCCCGCGGCGATCGCCGCCGTCACGAGACGGTAGCCCGGATCGGCGATTCCCGGCGTCCCAGCGTCGGAGACGATCGCGATATCCTTCCCGGCGAGGAGCTCGCGCACCAATGCGGGCGCGCGCTCGCGCTCGACAGCGTCGTAGTAGCTGCGGAGCGGCTTCGAGATCCCGAGATGCTGCAGAAGCCGCCCCGTCCGCCGCGTGTCCTCGGCGGCGACGAGGTCGACCTCACGCAGGATCCGCACCGCACGCGCGGTCACGTCCTCGAGATTGCCGATCGGCGTCGCGACGAGGAAGAGCGTGCCCGCCATGTCGCGCCGAAGCTCTACACGACACCGCGCCGCCCGCAACACCTCCACACGACGCTGTGGCGCGCGCAACCTCGGCGCCGACACCATGCTGCTCGGTACGGGCACCTATTTGCGCGCCGCGCGCGACGCGGGCATCTGGAGCCATGGGGATGACGTACGTCGAGGCCGAAGTCGCCCGCGATGGCGGCACCGCGCTGCCGGTGCGCCTGCTCGTGGACAGCGGCGCGGTGTATTCCGTGCTGCCGGAGTCCGTGTGGCGGGCGCTCGGTCTCGAGGCGACGCCCGAGATGGAGTTCGTCCTCGCAGACGGCACGACCGTCGTCCGCAAGGTGTCGCATTGCATGTTCGTGTACGCCGGCGTACGTGCGCCGAGTCCGGTCATCCTCGGTGAGCCTGGCGACGCGGCACTTCTCGGGACGGTGACACTCGAAAGCCTCGGGCTCGTGCTGAACCCGTTCGACCGTACGCTGCACCCGATGCGCGCCCGTCTCGCGATGCACGGCTGAGGCCGGGCACCGCCGCGTCCGCCCCGCGCTCCCGATTGCATTCGTACGCTTGAGATATGCATACATGTATGCAATATTCGTCTGCATGAGGACCACTCTGGATTTGGACGAGAAGCTCCTCGAAGACGCCCAGCGAGCGACAGGGACGAGAGGAAAGACGGCCGTCATCGAGGAAGGCCTTCGCGCCCTCGTCCAGCACGCGGCACGGCGCCGTTTGGCAGCGCTCGCCGGCGCGATCCCGCGTGCCAAATCGCCTCGGCGGCGTAGGCCGACCCCGGCGTGATCCTGGTCGACACGTCCGTTTGGATCGCCTACGTCCGCGGCGTCGCAGCGACGCGCGCGCTAGCCGACCTCCTCGAGTCGGCCGAGGCCGCGATGCATCCCTTCGTGCACGGCGAGCTCGCACTCGGCCACCTGGGGCGTCGCCGCACCGAGGTCCTACGGGATCTCAGCACTCTGCCGCAGATAGCCGTCATCCCCGACGACGACGTCCTCCGCTTCATCGAGATGCACCGGCTGGCGGGGAGCGGAATCGGATGGGTCGACGTGCACCTCGTCGCCTCCGCGGTACATGCGCACGCATACCTGTGGACACTCGATCGCCGCCTTTGCCGCCTGGCCGAGCGATTCCGCGTGGCGCGTCAGCCTCGAGCCGGCGCGCAATGATGCACCGACGCGCGACCCGTCGGGCGTGTCTCGCGCGTCATCGCAGGTCCGTGTCCGGGGCGCGTCAGCCTTGGCGCTCGACCGCCGGGACGACGATCTCGTGCATGAACTCCGCAAGTAGTCCGGCGATGTGCTCACCCGCGAAGAGGCGCTCGGTGAACTCCGCCCAGCGGAGCGCAGGACGCATGGAGATCCGCAACCGCACCACGTTTGTCGTCGGGTTCCACGCGAGATGAAGCGTCCCAGGAGGGACGACGACGACGTCGCCGGCTTCGGCGATGCTCTCCGCCCCGTCGATGCGGAACGCCGCACGCCCCGCGAGGATCTCGAAGCGCTCCTCCATCTCCGGATGGACATGGGCGATCGCGCGCTGACCGGGTCGCATCCACGTGCTGTGCATGACGAGCAGCTCCGGGGTGCGGACCTCGAACTCGATCTGCTCGCCGGTGCGGGGATTCTCGATCATCGATCGCTCACTCCATCCTCCGGTCGAATGACGACGACGGGCCGCAGCCGCACCCACCAGCGGAGGAACGTCACCATCGGCAGGCGCAGCACGGTACGATGCAGGAGATTCAGCCACGTGAACGGCATCGGCGCGAAGAACGGATGCGCCGACACGATCGCCCGCTTGGTCTCGAGGTCGTCGACGACCTCCGCGCGTGCGCGGATCACCCAGCGGCCACAGGTCACTCGGACTCGGGGATCGCGGCGGATGTTTCGCATCCAATCCGAGCGGTCGGCGTACGTCGAAATGACGATCAGCGCGTCGTGCGTGCGCTCACACGGCAGCAGCACCTCGCGTGGCACGCCGGTGCGGCGTCCCGTCGTCGTCAGCAGCACCCATCCCGGCGCCTGCTCGAAGTAGCGACGGAACAGTCGGATGATCGCACTCTGTAGGCGCCGGATCGCGCGCGGGATGAAATGCAGTCGTGCCGCGAACGGCTCGGGTCTCACCGTGCTTTGCACGCTGCCCTCCTCGCCGGCACAGCGCCGTTGCCCGGCCGCAGATCGACGACGAGCAGCGGCAAGCGGCGGCCCGCCGGCTGGGACGGAGTCGTTCCGACGGGACGGACGCCGAGCTTGCGGCAAAAGCCCTCAGCGTTGGGATCGGACGCGATCGTCAACTTCGTCACCCCTATTCGTCGAAGATGACGGAGGAGATGGGCGAAGAGCAAACGGCCGACGCCGGCGCCGATTGCATCCGGGTCGACTCAGAAGGCGCGCGTGCGTGAGTCAGCGTAGACTCGCGATCCCTTCGCGCCGTTCTGCGTTCAGGGGGAAATACCGAAAATATGGCTCCGCTTCGGTCAGCACGCGCGCGAACGAAGGGCGCGCCATCAGACGCTGGAGGTACGTGACGGTGTCCGGGCGCGTCGTGCCGATCGGGACGGCGACATTCGCGTAGTAGAGTGCTGGGGCGGCAGCGCAATCAGCCATCGTGAACGCGTCCCCCATCGCCCATGGCTCGTCGCCCAGGTCGTTCTCGATCATCACGTACGCGGTCTCGATCTGCGCCCTCGCCGCGGCGACGCCGATGGGATCCTTCTGAGCGTCAAGTCGCATCCGGT
>WNFR01038047.1_pt1 | contig 11987 bp, 10 predicted proteins | sample 5400221 | NCBI WGS metagenome assembly WNFR01 (sample SAMN13153357, study PRJNA577476) | soil metagenome | isolation source: 40 cm soil under Madrone tree | place: USA:California | collected 2016-06-14 | reverse complement strand
GCGGACATCCTGTCCGCCAGCGTTTGCAGCACGCTCAGACATCGCCGGAACAATCACTTTGGAGTTGGTTCGCGCGACGCGCTCAGGCGGACAGGATGTCCGCGCTCCGCAAGCGAGCGACTTGCGTTACACCGGCCGCAGCGCTATGGTTGATAGCACGCCCTGTCTGGACAGACCCCCATCTGATCGGACCTCATCGAATAAATCTCTACTGATGAGGTAACTGAGATGGCAAGAAAAGCCGGCATTCCGTTAATTCTGGTGGTCGAAGACTATCCTGATAGTCGGACGCTACTCTCATCTTTGCTGCGGGCCAGAGGCTACAAGGTCGTTGAAGCCTGCGACGGCAAAGAAGGCCTGCGGCAAGCAAACCGCACCACGCCGGATCTAATCCTGATGGATCTGGCCATGCCGGAGATGGATGGCGTCGAAGCGACCCGCCAGCTTCGTCTGAGACACACCTTATCGCGCACACCAATCTTTGCCATCAGCGCCTATGCAACGTCCGATGTTAAGCAGGACGCGATGGCCGCCGGCTGTGCCGAGGTGTTTCTCAAGCCGCTGGAGATTGAAAAGTTGCTGGGCAAAATCAAAACCACACTCGGAGCATAGGCCAAACGCTAGTGCTCAGGCGCCAGGTTCTGCGTCAGCAAATGATCGACTGTCAGGTCGCGAATCATCTTTGCCAGCTCTTGCTGCAATCTGATTCGTTCGCCGGCGGCGGCTTGTTTGTCCTTGGTCAATTGCTCCAGACGCGTTTCCTGTTCACCGGCTTTCGCGATATAGCGCGTAATCAATTGTCTGGCTTCGGCCGTCGCAGTCAGGGCCTTGATATTGTCGCGCAAGCGCTGCTGGTCCTGGCCAATCTCTGAGGTCTCGCGATCAATACTATGCAACTGTGTGTCGGTAGCGGCCAGGCGATCCTTTAACGCAATTATTTTTTCGAGTGTAGCCCGTGCTGCCTCGTCGATATAGCTGAGCCGGACAAACAATTCCAGTTGTTCGCGGCCAAAGCTGGCGAGGTCGTAGGTATCCATCAACTCTCGTCGTTCACTTACAGGCAAAGCAATCGTCTCGTGGGGCTTTAGGGCCACTCGAAAGCGATAGGAGTTGGCAGTTTGGCTTTCGGGCTTTAGTTTGTCCGACAGCTTCCAGCCCTGTCGCATCGGATGCTGCACAAAGACAACGCGTGGTTTATCGGTCTGATTTGTCAGTGTGTAGGTTTTGGCATTTGTCTCGTAGTAGTGCGCCTGGAAGACGCCGTTAAGAGCTTTCACCAGAAATACCGGCGAGCGATCGCCTTTCGTCTTGGCAGAAACCAGAGTGCCCAGGTCAAGCGAGAATGAAATCAGTCGTTCTTCGCCTGGTTTTAATCGCTCCATCAAAGCCTCGCCGGCATAAGCATCGCCATCAATCACCGTGATTGAACCGCCTTCGAGTGTCAGCGGCGAATTGTTCTTGAGCAGCATGCCGCCGAAAGGACGGCCGCCATGCGCCGATTCATCGAAGATTGAAACGCGTTCGCCTTCCATGCGCGTCTGTAGGATGGGAATCAAGGCCGAGCGATCGCGTGGCACAGTCACCGGTTGGTCGATGCGATATTCAAACAGGTCGCCGACTTCGGCCCCGTTCGCTTCAGTCTGCACGCCAGAGTCGCCTTCGGTAATTACCTGCGCTACCGTCTTTGTCCTTCGCGTAGAATCCAAACCATCGATCGTAAAGTTGTTAGTCCGAGCTCTATTGCCCCCGAGATAGCCGAGGCTCTTAAGGCCGCGGCCGTTTACCGGTCCGTTTGAAAACCTTTCGGAACCCCCTGCCGTTATGGTGACGGTTTCTGAGACAGTCGCCACTTGCATTGACAGATCGAACTTGGAATCGGCACCGGCGTTTATGTGCAAGTCGGTGACTTGCATCCGACTGAAGCCTGATGCGTCAGCGGTTAAGGTGTAAGTACCCGGCGGTAGGCCAGAGACGTTGTAGCGTCCGTCATCATCGGTGGTAACCGCATAGCTCTGATTCGTCGTGGTGTTCTTGATCTCGACTTTGACGTTCGGAATGACGCCGTCGTTAGGATCTTTGATCGTTCCTGACAACGCGCCCAGTCCGGGATTGCCTTCTTTGGGTTCGTACACCTGCGGTTTCAGGTTCAGGTCTTCGGGCATCGGCACCACCGGACGATAGCGATAGAAAGGATTCTGGATTGGCTGAATGAACGAAACAGGCGTGCCGGACACCAGCGATAGCTTAATGTTAGTCCAGTCTTCGTCGCTCACATTGTCCACCAGGGCCCAACCCTGGAAGAAAGGTTTGCCGCTCTGATCCAGGACGGCCCGGTAAGTCGTCTTCCAAATCGGGGCCGCGATGGTATAGCTGACCACCATCTCGCGCGAGCCTCCGCCATCGGAGGTCACGACAATGGTCTTGGCGTCCCGCCGCCTGGCTGAGGCGCTGGCGTTTGCGAATTGTGCGATATCACGTCGGGTGCCCTCATCTACAAGTTGCACGGATCGGACTTCGTTGAGATCAAAACCCACCAGTTCGCCCTTATCTGAGGCAATCACCAGCGAGCGCATGACCGCTGGCGGTTTGCCGGCATCGATCTGGGTCTTGCGCTCCTCGACCGTGAGAATTGAACCGGTGGCGGTGCGGTTCGCGGTTGAGACAACTACGCGCGCGCCTTGCAGTTGGCTCAAAACACCCGACAGTCCACTGGTTAGACTGCCCTCGGCCGATGACGAAATGGAAAACGGAATCTCGGCGAGGCGAGTTGCCGGCGGCGCCGACGAGTTGTAACTGACCGCGCCGATCCGGCCCTGGCCCAGATCGAGCACGACCATCGATTTCAAAACATCGTCAACCTGTGATTGCTTGAATGAAAGGCTAATCTCGGCGTGACCGCTGACCGTGCCGCGCCGTTCGATATAGGCGACGCCGTTGCTGTATAGAATCACCCGGCGAATGGGAAGGGTTTGCGTGGTCGTTCTGGTGGTTGCAGCTTGCGGGGTCTGCGCGCGGGCGACCCGCCGGGTTTGAGCGAACGAGTTGACTGAAACGAGAGAGATCAGGACGAAGAGGAGAGTGCTTTTCATGACTTTGCCTCCTAAGGCGGAAAAAGGTTCGGGGGTTGACTGGGTTTTATGAACCGCGAATTCTCGCTGCCCTCTTCTTTGCCTCTTGGCGCCTTTGCGTGAGATTGCTTGCGCCAAGGCGCGAAGTCAGGTCGACCCGCTATCAATCTGTTTGATTCGAAGATTTTGCGATACAATCCGCCGCCAATGAAATGCCCCACTTGCGATCGCGAGGTTCCCGCCGATGTGGCTTCGTGTCCATCGTGTGCGACTTCGCTCTCTGACTCCTTTTCGCCCACTCAGTTGCTCGATCCCAAAGCCGTGAAAAACAAAACCAGCGACGCCAGCAGTAAAAGACCTCGTTCATATTCTTCGTTCAACTCGATTGATGATGCGCGGTTCGTGCCGGGCGAGATGCTGGCCGAGCGCTATCGCATCGTGGGCTTGCTGGGCAAAGGCGGCATGGGCGAAGTCTATCGCGCCGATGACTTGAAACTTGGTCAGCCAGTAGCGCTCAAATTCCTTCCGGATCATCTGCTGAGCGATGGCGCGGCGCTGGCTCGCTTTCACCGTGAAGTGCGCGTGGCCCGGCAGGTGTCGCACAAAAATGTCTGCCGCGTTTATGACATCGGTGAGATCGATGGCCGTCATTTCCTCTCGATGGAATTCATCAAAGGCGAAGAGCTTGCTTCGCTGCTGCGCCGCATAGGCCGGCTGCCACAGGACAAGGCAATTCAATTGGCGCGCCAGATTTGCGCGGGCCTCGCGGCGGCGCATGACGCGGGTGTCCTGCATCGAGATCTGAAACCGGCCAACATCATGATCGACGGCGAAGGGAATGCCCGCGTGCTCGACTTTGGCCTGGCTGGTCTGGTGGAAGAATTTGGCGACGAGGAAATGAGAGCAGGCACGCCCGCCTATATGGCCCCGGAGCAAATTGAAGGTAACCAGCAGACAATCAAGAGCGACATCTATTCACTCGGACTGGTGCTCTATGAGCTCTTCACCGGCAAGCGGGCTTTCGAAGCCGCGACGCTGAATGAACTAATCAAGTTAAGACGCAGCGACGCAACTCCCACCAATCCGACTTCACTGGTCAGGGATCTCGATCCGCTCGTTGAGAAGGTAATCGATCGTTGTATTCAGAAGGATCCCTCGTTGCGACCGTCAACGGCTTTGCAGGTCGCTGCTGCGCTGCCTGGCGGCGATCCGATTGCCGCCGCCCTCGCGGCCGGCGAGACGCCATCACCGGAAATGGTCGCGGCGGCGCCGACCGAGAGCGCGCTCAAACCATTAGTAGGCGGTATGCTGCTCCTGGTAATTGTTGCCGGCCTGGCCCTGTCCTTCTGGCTCACGAAATACACGGCGGTTTATCGCATGACACTGCTGGATCAATCTCCCGAGGTGCTCCGCGCCCACGCCCGTGACGTAATAAACAAGCTGGGCTATAGCCAGCAACCGGTTGACAGTGCCGACGGGGTGATCCTCAAACAAGACTACCTGAATTATGTTTCCGATCACGATCAGTCGTCGACGCGCTGGACCAGAATGCGAACCGAAGGCCCGGGACCTTACCGCTTTTGGTATCGGCAGAGTCCCCGCTACTTTGACACCTTCGACGAGATTTCGGTCGATAGACCGGCCCTTGATGTCTCGGGAATGACCAGCGTCTATCTCGACATGGCGGGAAATCTGCATTGGTTCATCGGCGTTCCACCTCAGCGCGAGCCTCCCGTGACAGGCGCGCCGGCCACGCCCGACTGGTTCACGCCTTTTCGCGAGGCTGGATTGGATATGGGCAACTTCCATTCGGTCGCATCCACCTCCATTCCTCTGCACGCCTATGATGCGCGCGCGGCCTGGGACGGCGCTGATCCTGCGCATCCCGAACTTAAGACACATGTCGAGGCGGCTGCGTATCGCGGCAAATTAGTCTACTTCGAAACCGTCTATCCCTGGGATCAAGCGACGCGGCAGGAGGTGCAGCCACTGACGGTAAGCGATCGCGCGCTGTCCGTCATTCTCATCACGGTCTACCTGGTTGCTTTGGTGGGCGGCGTGCTGGTGGCCCGCCGAAATCTGCGGTTGAGCCGGGGTGACCGGCGCGGGGCCATGCGTCTGGCGCTCGCCTACTTCGCGATCCGCATGGTGGTCTGGCTCTTCGTTGAGCATCACAATGGATTGCTGGAGCGAGAGTTCAATCTGTTGATTCTCTCGCTGGCGCGGGCTGTCTATATCTCAGGCTTCGTGGGAACGTTGTATCTAGCGCTTGAGCCGTTTGTCCGACGGCGCTGGCCAAGGTGGATCATTTCCTGGAGCCGTCTGCTGGCCGGAGGATTTCGGGATCCGCTTGTTGGCCGGGACTTTCTAATCGGTGCGGTCTTTGGCGTCGTCGCGATCCTCACGCTCAACCTGGCCTTTATCGGCCCACGATGGATCGGACTACCGCCGCAATTGGCTCTTGGTCCCGGTGCCGACGGGTTCGGCTCGCATCCGTTTATCGAAAGGTTCGGTGCCCAGATCACGGCGGCTGTGTTCATCGCTTTTATTATCTTGTTCCTATTGCTCCTCTTCGTCCTCGTCCTGAGACGCGAGCGACTGGCGCTGTTAGCGGTGTGGATCCTGACAACGCTGGTTACTTCGCTGCTCGCTCAGATAAGCCCCATAATGATTCCGTTTTCCGCCATGAGTGCTCTGCTATTAGTTCTGGTGCTCTACCGCTTTGGGCTGCTCGCGATGATTTCGGCCCTCTTCTTCTTCCACCTTTGGGTGTTTTTTCCGATCACGACAGAGTTCACAGCCTGGTACGCGACGGACTTCACTATTGCCCTCGCGATCTTGCTAGCGCTCACTGTCTACGGTTTCATTATTTCGTTGGCCGGGCAACCGTTGTTTGCGGGGAAGTTGTTGGAGGATTGAAGTCGTCTTATTTAGCGGCTCCCTTCCTATAGCGCCGGGGCTTTCGAGGCAGGGGTTGTGGCATACGGGCCACAACCATCGACTCCGGATCAAGCTAAGGCGCGATCCACGAACATCCATTTAGGAGTTGAGAATTCTCCCGAGACTCCCCTCTTGGACTTTGCAGTGCAAATAGGTGGAAATCAGGTAGCTTGCGCTAGCGCTTCCCGCGCACTGATCCGCTGATCTTCTTGCGAGTTGTTTTCCCCGTATGGAGGACGGGAATCGCGTTGTCGACTTCTGAATGAGGTCGCGGGATCACATGGGTCGCGACAACTTCACCAACGCGCCGGCCGGCCGCGGCGCCGGATTCGACTGCGCTTTTGACTGCGCCGACTTCGCCCCGAACGATACACGTTACCAGACCGGCGTCGATCTTTTCCCAACCGACCAGCACAACGTTCGCTGACTTCACGGCCGCGTCTGCGGCCTCAATCATGGCGACCAGACCGCGACATTCGATTAATCCCAGGGCTTCACGTTCCATTGTGGTACCTTCTTTTGAGGCGCTAGGTTAGTCGGTTTTTGGGCAGATTACCAGCCGGACGGAACAGAGAGTTCCCGCCGGGAGCATTCGGATTCTCATTCTATTAATACGGTGATGGAACGCTCCAGGCGGCGCACGCGCGCTCAGGCCACTCGTTCCAAATGCTGACTCACGTTGGGCGCGGCATCCCGTTCCAATGCGTCAAGCAGAATTACTTCGTGTCGATAGACGAACGTGTCTCGCATCGCGAGCAGGTCTGCCAAAAAGCGCTCCCGTTCCTTTTGTACTTCGTCCGGATCCCAACGGTTCTCTCGGCCATCCGAAAATACATAAGAAAGGTCTTCGACGATTTGCAGCAATAGACCATTGCTCTCGCTGGTAATTCCGCGGAGCGCCTTCTCGTATTTCTTCATCCCCGGCAACGCGGGAAACAGGTGCTGCATAACTGCGACTTCATGCCATGCCCAATTCAGTTGGGTGGTCAGGCCCTGGAACCCATGAATCCAGCCCAGGACGTTCACCACAGTTCTGAGTCCTTCGTAAAACTCATGCAGCCGTGGATCGAGAAAATCGTAATCGGGATTGCAAACGTCGCCCCGCAGCCGTCCCGTGCGCACCAATTCATCCTTAATCGGCGTTCCGTCGTAGGGCAGCATGCGGCAGAAGGTCACGGGCAGACAGCCGTCGGCGAGAATTGTGCGCAGAAAACCAAGATTCTCTCGCACCGATTCGAATGTGCTGGACGGATCCAGCAGCATGAATCCATATTCAAACATCAAACCAATGCTCTTCAGAATTTCCACGGCCCTGAAAAGGAAGATTGTGATTCCTCTCTCTTCGTGAAGCATGCGCATCTCGCGGACTACTTCCGCCGGCTTGCGGGTGCGCACAATTCTTCCCGGGGCGGCGCGATAGAACGTGTGAATCGAACAAAAGGAACAAGTGCGGGCGCACCCACGGCTGGCCAAAATCGGCATGATGCTGCGCCCCAGCACAGCCTCGGGTTCGTAGTTGCGCTCTGGATAGGGCAGTTGATCGAGGTCTTCGACCAGCGGACGCGCCGGCGTTGCGGTCACCTCGCGGCCGTTTCGGTAGGCGATTCCCTGAATGCCGCGCCAGTCCCTGGCACAGCTGACGGCATCTGCCAATTCCACCAGTGTCATCTCGCCTTCAAAACGCACCACGCTATCGAGCTCAGGCACCAGGTCGAGGGTCTGCTGATAACTCAGACTCGGAAAGTGACCGCCCATGGTGAAATGACAGTTGACACCGTTGGCCCGCAGGCCGCGGAGCAACTCGGCATAACGCTCAATGAAAAATTGAAAGATCAGCGAAAACCCAATCAGGAGCGGTTTGAGTTGCAAAGCGGACTGGAGGATTTCTTCCGGCGTCTGCTCGATATCCACCACGTGTACAGAGTAACCGTATTGGCGCAACACCGAAGTCAGATAACCAAGGCCCAGGTTTCCTTGGTGCTGGAACCCGACCAGCATAATGGGCCGCGAAGTGTCGCGTTCAGTTTCGGTTAGACCCTGGAAAACGGGGAGTGGAATAGGCTGGCGCATGCGTCCTCCCAAACCAACACCGCCTTAGCAACCTCTTCCATGGGAGTCGGTCGCCAAGGATCGGCGTCAGCGAAGCTATCTGGTCGCGGTCTCGATCTAACCTCTGCTGCCTTTGGCGAGGATCGCGTTGACACGTTTGGCCGTCTCCGCCTTGAGCTGGGCCAATTGCCGTATTGCCACGCGATCCAGATTCTTGAAGAACGGCGGTGGCGGATCAGCAAACCAGCGCGGGTTGAACCTTAGGACCAGCGATCCTGCCGGCGCCGATTTTTTCTTACCGGATTTTTTCTTAGCAGCTTTTTTCTTGGTTGCCATTTGGCCTCCTTCGAAGCATTGAGAATGTAGCGGACCGGAGGCGGAAAGAGCTTCGTTGGCCCACGGCCTGCAAAAAGCTTGAGCAAGCTACTATACTCGTGAGGTTAAGGCTGTCAACAAAAAACTCAGCAACAACGCCGATCCTGTTTGTCAGTTGTCGCTTGATCGTTCGCCCTTCATTCTCATCACCGAACTGCGTGAGACTAAACGGGCTGACTTAGTTTCGCAGGCTATGCACGGGAGCAGGAATCCGGCCGCCGCGGCGAATGAATTGATCGGATGAAAAGCGGTTCACCGCCATGATCGGTGCGCTGCCCAGCAGGCCACCGAATTCAACCATCTCGCCCACATCGCGTCCGGGCACCGGAATGATCCGCACCGCAGTCGTTTTGTTATTCATCACTCCGATCGCCATTTCGTCCGCAATGATCGCAGCGATTGTCTCAGCGGAAGTCGAACCTGGCACCGCGACCATGTCGATACCAACGGAGCAGACGCTGGTCCAGGCCTCCAATTTCTCAAGCGTCAAAGCACCCACACGCGCGGCTTCAATCATGCCCGCATCTTCAGAGACTGGAATAAACGCGCCGCTCATTCCGCCCACCGAGTTGCTGGCCATCGCGCCGCCTTTCTTGACCGCGTCGGTTAGAAGGGCCAGCGCGGCAGTGGTGCCATGCGCACCGGCGCGCTCAAAACCCATGGCCTCGATGATGTTCGCGACTGAGTCGCCGGGCACTGGCGTCGGTGCCAGCGATAAATCGATGATGCCGAAAGGAATGCCCAGACGGCGCGCGGCCTCGCGTCCCACGAGCTCGCCGGCGCGGGCCAGCTTGAACGAAAGTTTTTTGATCAGTTCCGCGAGGTCATGCAGGGGCAGATCTTTCGGCGCCTGCTGCAACGCATGATTGACTACGCCGGGTCCGGACACGCCGACATTCAGGACAGCTTCGGGCTCGCCGATACCGTGAAAAGCCCCGGCCATGAATGGATTGTCTTCCACTGCGTTGGCAAAGCAGACAAACTTCGCGCAAGCCAGGCCGGAACGTTCGCGAGTGAGCTCGGCGGCGTCCTTAATCAAGCGCCCGACTCGCGCGACCGCGTCCATATTGATGCCGGCGCGCGTGGTCGCGACGTTCACTGAAGAGCAGAGCCGCTCAGTCACAGACAGCGTCTCGGGGATCGAATCGAGAAACTCGCTCTCTTTGTGGGTGAAGCCTTTATGTACCAGCGCCGAATATCCGCCGACAAAATCCACTCCGACGGCCGCGGCGACTTCATCAATAACCCGGCCCAGATCGACCGGATTGCCCGACGCGCCTTCAGTCAAAATCGAAACGGGTGTGACCGAGATGCGTTTGTTGGCGACGCGAATCCCGATCTCGTTACCGATCTCGTCAACGGTACTGACTAGCCGGCCGGCCGTCCGTCCGATCTTCTCGCGCACGCGCTCGGCGGTCGCCGCGATCGAATCGGTGGCGCAATCGCGCAAGCTCAGGCCGAGCGTAACGGTGCGAATGTCGAGATGCTCCATCTCGGTCATGCGCACGGTTTGCAGGATTTCAGCCTGGGTATACTCCATAAGAACAGAGGTCAGAGGTCAGAAGTCAGAGATCGGGTGTGATCTTTATCTGACTTCTGACCTCCGATTTCTGACCTCTTATCCCATCACCTTACTGAGAATTAGCAGAATAATGAAGATGACAAACAGACCCAGCGCGACCAGCACAAAGCGCAGGCTCGAATCGTAATGAGCTTCCTCAATCATGGCGGTGGAAACGTGATGTATTTTTTCTACGCGCTTCACATTATCTTCGATCGCTCCGCGCGCGACGCTGGAAGCGCGCTGCAATCCTTCTCTCGCTCGCTCCCGCGCGCCATGTGGAGGCGCTGGTTCAGCCGCCTTGTCTGCTTTGTTCGCCGTTGTTTCGCGATCCTCCGACGGGCCAGAGAGTCTCACTGTTTCAGGCGTCGATTGCGCCTGCTCGGCAACGGGTTCGGCCTGGGTCGCCGGCGTCAGAGCGGGCGCCGGGATTTCGGCCGCGGCAGGTGGTGCGGCTGGGCGCGAAGCGGGCGTCATCGGTTTGCCGCACTCAGGACAGAAGATGGCCGGTGCGCGGACCGCCGCGCCGCACGACGAACAACGAGTTGAGATTTCTGGTTGCATATTAAATTTCGAATTTCGAAATTCGGATTTCGAAATTCCTAAATGCGATGCATCGCATTGAACAAGTCTTCACGCTGGGCATAGATGTGCACTCCAAGTTTTTCGCCCTCGGAACGCAGCCGATCCTTGAGTTCGGTCACTGACAACTGTGAACGTGAGGTGTTGGCAATAATCACCATCGCAAACTTTCCCTGCACGACCGTTTGATTAATATCGACGATACTGCAACCTGCCTCGGCCAGAATTTGGGCGGCGCCCGCCACAATGCCCGGATGATCCATACCAAAAACTGAGATGATCAGCCGGTCGGAAGAACCTTCGCCTGTGGCGGTATCGCCGAAAGATGGGCCGGAACTCGAGATCGAAGGTGAGCCCCCGCCATTCTTCGCCAGCGCCGGCTCGACTGTTTGATAGATGTCAGTGACCAGTTGCTCGACCGCACGCTCGTCCGTAGCCGAGCCGAGGCGCTCGTAGATTGCGCGAGTGATGCGATAGATCAGCTCTTCGTTAGCCATTTGCGATTTAAGATTGCCAATTGCCGATTGCCGATTGGAAATGTGAGGCTGTCATCAATCTATGCCCTGAGGTCAATCGGGGGTTCAGCAGTCATCGTCCACATTCTATGACGGGCGTCCGTTTACTTTGAGAATTACAAATCGAATCGGCAATCGAAAATGTTTACCGTTGCCCGTTGTCCCGGCCCAGCGTGCGCGCGACCTCGCGCAGCTCTTCCGAATTAGTGTCGGTCAGGTCAACTCGATCGACGATACCGACCACGGCAGCTTCAATCGACATATCCTGATTACCAATCGCTGTCCGCGCCGCTTTGCCATACGCGCACATCACCGTCTCTCCCGGGCCGGCGCCGAGACGGTCGGCCACCACGACTACATTTTTTGTGGGCTCATGATCCAGATCGTACGGATGGACGATCAGAAAACGGACGCCTTCGAGATCGGGCGACTTCTTGGTTGACCAGACTGTGCCGACGACTTTGCCTAGAAACATAAAACCCCGTGCTTTGTTCTTGGTGAAACCCCAGAAAACGAAGTACAAAGTACCAAGCTCAAAGTTTTAGATCTTGGCGAACACCTCCGCCGGATCGCCAATATCCCGAGCCGAAGGAGTAATGATGGTGCGCGGGCCGACGTAAATCTTCTCTCCCTTTTGAATTGCCTGTCGCACGTCGTCCTCGCTGACAAACTCAGCCGCCTTGCGTCCGTTTGCCGCAGACTGCGCCGGGGCGTTCGCTGGCTCGCGCACAACGCCACCATTGCCGCCGGCGGAGTAATCCGGCCGGGGGGCCGCGGGCGCCGAAGGCAGCGGGGCCGATTCAGGTCGATTTGCCAGAAAGCGATCGACGATGGCGGCAATTTCCTCGCGGCTCACCTTTGGCGTTCCGCTGCCGCCCGATGTGGTCGCCGCGGGCG
>WNFR01023170.1_pt1 | contig 11987 bp, 15 predicted proteins | sample 5400221 | NCBI WGS metagenome assembly WNFR01 (sample SAMN13153357, study PRJNA577476) | soil metagenome | isolation source: 40 cm soil under Madrone tree | place: USA:California | collected 2016-06-14 | reverse complement strand
CGACGAGCGGCCCGAAGCCGCGCACGCGGAACTTCCACAGCGACTCCGGATTGAGGTCGTCCATGTCGACGTCCTCGATCGCTTCGACCCAGGTCGTCTCGAGCGCCGCGGCGCCGCCGGTGATCGCCAGGTACGCGCCGCCGAGCTCGCGAAACGCCTGCGCCGAGCCCTCGCGCAGCCCGCCTTTGCCGATCACGAGCCGCACGCCGTACTCCTGCATGAGCGGGCGTGTAAAGCGCTCCATGCGATCGCTGGTCGTCGTGCCGATGCACAGCGGCGCATAGCCGGTCGGATGGTCCTTCGATTTCTCGACCTTGCGCACATTGGGCGCGGTGTGGATGACGGCGTGCCCGCGCAGATCGAAATGCGTCTTGCGCGCACGATCGAACATGTGGATCTGCGTCGCGTCGCGCAGCCCGTAGAGCGCGCCGTTCAGCGTCACCGTATCCTCGACGCGCAGCTTGCGCGCCAGCTCCTCGGTGATCGGCATGGTGAAGTCGTAGTGCGCCATCAGGCGCCCAGCAGCGACTTCTTGAGATCATCCTGCACCGGCTTGTCGCCGAGCCAGATGCGCAGCAGCGCCCGGTAGAAGTCCTCGCCCGCGATCGGCTTGCCGGCAGGCTTGCCGTTCACCACGAGCTGCGTCGCGCTACCGGTCCAGTCGAGCGAAATGTCCATTCCCTTCTTCGCCTCGCCGATCTGCGCCATGGCCGCCGAAAGCTCCTTCAGGCGTGGCTCGAGCGCCTTGTACTCCGCCTCGCTCGTGTTCTCGCGCACCCCGTCCACCAGCGCCTCGATGAAGCGCTCCGCGCCGACATCGCGCAGCATATGGATCGCCGCGCGCTTCGGGCCGACGAGCGCCAGCACCGACGCTGGATCGCCTTTCTTCTCCGGCAGGTAAAGGCCGATCACGTAGACGTTGAAGATCACCCGCTTGCGCAGCCCGGCACCGTTCAGCACGAGCTCGCGCGACTCGACCTGGGTCTTGTCATCGACCTTGACTCCCGCGACTTCGGCCGCCGCCGCGTCGAGCGCCGCTACGGCCATCACCGCACAGAAAAATAGGGACTGACCCTGTCTTCTCATTTCGCGAGCTCCCTAGAAGCCGTATTCCACGCCGCCCGGTCGCAGCGTGGCGCGCGCGCGGCGCGCGGAGTGGCACTGCATGTTCACCGCAACCGGGTTCATGGTGATGTGCGTCGCCGCGGTCTCGACGTGCACCGCGAAGGCGGTGGAGTCGCCGCCGAGCCCCTGCGGCCCGACGCCGAGCATGTTCACCGCCGCGCTGAGCTCTTGTTCGAGCTTCGCCCCGACCGGATCGGCGCAGCGCGAGCCGAGCGGCCGCGTCGCTGCGACCTTGGCAAGATGCACGCAAAGGTCGGCCGTGCCGCCGACGCCGACGCCGACGATGGTCGGCGGACAGGTCTTGCCGCCGGCTTCGAGCACGCAGTCGACGACGAACGTCTTGATGGCGTCCACGCCTTCGGCGGGGACCGCCATGCGAAGCCACGAATTGTTCTCCGACCCCGAGCCCTTCGGAATCATCTCGATGGCGAGCGATTCGTCCGGCGCGAAATCGATGTTGATCACCGGCACGCCGCGGCCGCAATTGTTGCGCTCGTTCTGCCGGGTGAGCGGATGCACGACGGACGAGCGCAGGGGATGCTCCTTCGTCGCCCGCCCGCAGCCGCGGCGAATCGCTTCCTTCAGCGCAAGGCCGTCGACTTCCACGCCGCGGCCGATCCACACGTTGTAGACCGGGATACCGGTGTCCTGGCAAAGGAGATTGTCGTTGCTCTCGGCCACCGCGATGTTCCGGATCATGGTGCCGAGCACGCGCTGCGCGCCGGCGTTGCTCTCGTTTGCCGCGAGCGACTGGAAGCCTTGCTTGATATCGGGCGGCAGCACCTTCAGCGCCCGGATGTAGAGCTCCTTCGCCGCTTCCTCGACCTGCCGCAGATCGACTTTCACTTGACGTGGATATTGCGCTCGCGCACGACCGTGCGCCAGAGCGCCGTTTCCTCCTTCATCGCGCTCGCCATCTGCGCCGGGGTATTCGCCACCGGGAAGAGGCCCTGGGCGTAGAGCCGCGCCTTGACCTGCGTGTCCTGGAGGGCCTGCTTGGTGTCGCGGTACACCTTGGCGATGATGTCCTTCGGCGTGCCCGTCGGTGCCACGATGCCGAACCAGCCGGAGTTCTCGAAGCCCTGCAGCGTCCTGCCGATGGGCGGTACGCGGGGAAGCTGGGAGATTTCGTCGCGGCTCGTGACGCCGAGCGCGCGCAGCCGGCCGCTGTTGATGTGCACCATCGCGCCGGCGACGTTGGCCATCATGAACGTGGTGTCGCCCGCGACGAGGCTCGCGAGCCCGGGCCCTTCGCCCTTGTAGGGCACATGCACCGCATCGATCTTCGCCTGGTAGAGCAGGTTTTCCACCGCGAGATGGGTTTGCGATCCGATGCCGGCAGAGCCGAACGTAAGCTTGCCCGGCTGCGCCTTTGCAGCATCGAGCAGGTCTTTCACCGTCTTGTACGGGGAGCTCGCCTGCACCACCAGCACCTGCGGCCCCGACACCACGACGGTCACCGGCACGAAATCCTTCTCCGGATCGTAGTTGAGCTGCGCGTAGACATACTGGTTCGCCGTCATGACGGAGCCCGACGGAAAAAACAGCGTGTAGCCGTCCGGCGCGGCGCGCGCCGCTTCCGCCGCGCCTACGCCGCCGCCGGCGCCACCGCGGTTCTCGACGATCACGCTCTGGCCCCAGATCTGCGTGAGCTGCTCGCCGACCAGGCGCGCCGCGATATCGGTTGCGCCGCCGGGCGGGAAAGGCACGATGACCTTCACCGGCTTCTGCGGCCAGGATTGCGCCATGGCCGTGAAGCTCAGAAACGCGGCGAACAAGAACGCGACCGCTCGCATGCCGATCCTCCTTGTCTTTTGCGCCGATTCTACAGGGCGAGCGCGAACGCCAATCCCGCGGTCAGCACGATGGCGCCCGCGAGCGCAGCCAGGCTCTTCTGCCACTCGTGCCAGTCGAGGAACTCGATTGCGAGCACTCTCAGGCCGCCGCCGAGATGCGCGGCGAGCAGCACGACGACGCCCCATTGGGCGAACTTCACGATCGGCTGCTCGGTCCAGCGCAGGAATGTGTCCATCTGCAGTCCAAGGCCGAGCGCCCAGAAATGCACTGGGAGAAACACGGCGAGCGCGATGCCGGAGAGCCGATGGATCAGCGCTACGCGCTTCATCGGAAGAGCACCAGCACTGCGCGCATACCCATCCACGCGAGCAGCACGCCGAAGGCGAGCACGAACCATTCGCGCGTGCGCCCGCGCCAGCCGAGCCATTCGGTCAGCACCGGGCGCAGGCCGATCGGCGCGTGCACCGCGACGGCGATCACGAATGTCGTGTAGAAGGCGAGCCAGCCCGCATTCCCGCGTGTGCGCGCGAAGATTTCCGCCGCCGTAAGGCCGCCGCGCACGGCATAGACGATCGTGACCAGGTGGACAGTCACGCACAGCGCCAGCACCGCGGCGCTTGCGCGCTGCACGATCCAGAGCACCGTGTCGCTGCGCACGCTCAGAGCTTGCCCTCCAGTGCCGCCTTGCTGACGGCGCGCTTCAGCCCCGCGATGCTCGCCGTCGGCGAAATGTGCTTTGGACAGCGCTCGGTGCAGCTCATGTGCGTATGGCACGCATGGCAGCCGGCATCGCCAGCAATCGCGCGCAGCCGATCGAGGGTTTTGGTATCGCGCACGTCGGTAATGAGCGTCCATGCGCGATTGAGCGCTGCAGGACCCAAATAATCGGGATTCCAGCTCACCACATCGCACGCGGCGTAGCACACGCCGCAGCCGATGCACTCGATGCCGGCGTCGGCCGCCTGCCGCGCCGGCGAATCAGGCGCCACGCGCGCGAACTCGTCGGCCTTGGTGGCGGCGCCCTCGAAATGCCCCCGCGCGCGCGCCCATTTGTCGAAGAAGCTGCGCATGTCGGTCACGAGGTCGCGGATCACCGGCAGGTTGCGCAGCGGCCGCAGTTCGAGGGTGCCGTTCGCCGCGACCTTGTCGACATGCGTGCGGCAGGTCCAGCGCGGCACGCCGTTCACCGTCATGGCGCACGAGCCGCACATGCCGACGCGGCAGGCGTAGCGATAGGCGAGCGACGGATCGATCTTGCGCTGGATGTGCGTGACGACGTCCAGCACCGTCTGGCTCGGGTGGCGCGGCACTTCGTAGCTCTGCAGGCTGCCCGCGGCGCCGCCGCGCCAGACGCTGACGCGGAGCGCGGTCAAGCCGACTCGTAGAGCCGCGTCAGCACGAACTCGCGATGACCGAGCGCCTCGGCGGCCGTCAGCCGGCCGTTGGCCGTGCGGAACATGCACTCGAGCAGCTTGTCGCCCGCCTGGTCCATGCTGAGCTCGCGCCGTGTGATGCCGGAGACGTCGACGTCGACGTGATCGGCCATCAGCCGCACGGTGCGCGGGTTCGCGCAGATCTTGATCACCGGCAGGATCGGATTGCCGATGACATTGCCCTGACCGGTCGGGAAGAAGTGCACGGTGAAGCCGGCCGCGGCGCACAGCGTCACCATCTCGGCCGCCGCGGAGGATGAGTCCATGAACCAGAGGCCCGGCGCGCTCGGCGTCTCGGCCTTGTCGAGCACGCCGTCGATCTGGCACTTGCGCCCGATCTTCTGGATGTTGCCGAGCGCCTTCTCCTCGATCGTCGTCAGTCCGCCGGCGATGTTGCCTTTGGTGGGCTGTGACTCGGAGAGGTCGCTCGTCTTGTGGCGGTTGATCACCTCCTGGTAGCGGTCGAACATCGCCTGGAACTTGCGCCGCACGTCGTCGTTCCTGCAGCGCGCCGCGACCAGATGCTCGCCGCCCGTGAGCTCGGTGGTCTCGCCGAAGACGAGCGTCACGCGCTGCGGATAGAGCTTGTCGAACGCGTTGCCTACGCACGGATTCGCGCCGATGCCGGACGTCGTGTCGGACTCGCCGCACTTGGTGGAGACCCAGAGGTCCTTGAGCGGCCGCTCCTCCCGCCGGAGCTCGGAAGCCCACTGCACGTATTGCTTGGCCGCCTGCGCGGCGCGCTTCACCGTCTCGAGATCGCCATGCCCTTCGATGCCGAAGAAGGACACCGGCTTCCCGGTGGCGGCGATGCCGTCGGCGACGCGCTTTGCCCAGCCGTCCTCGATGCCGATGACGACGGCTGCAGCGACGTTCGGATTCGAGCCGGCGCCGATCAGCGTGCGGAAGTGAAGCTCGAGGTCGGCGCCGAACTGCAGGCGTCCGTACGGGTGGAGCACCGCGAGCGTGCCTTTGATGTTGTTCTCGACGGCCTGCGCCGCCGAATTGGAAAGGTCGTCGACGGGCAGGATGATGACGTGGCTGCGTACACCGACGCGGCCGTTCTCGCGCACGTAGCCGGAGAAGCTTGCTTTCGAAAGATCCATGGTTACCAGCGCTTCGTCTTCAGGTTGTGCACATGCACGTGCTCGCCCCTGGCGATGGGCTTCACGACACGCCCGATATCGACGCCGTATTTGATGACCGTGTCGCCCTCGCGATGGTCGCGCAGCGCGAGCTTGTGGCCGATCGGGAGGTCGTTCTTCGCGACGACCTCGACCTCCTTGTCCTGTTCCATGATCCAGCCATTGACGTGCTGGCCGGCCTTGATCCCTTCCACGACGACGACGCCGACGCCGTCGCCTTCCTCGTGCACTACGAAATGAATCATGCGTTAATTCTATTCGCATGCTGCATCGCCGCCGCTTCCTGCAGTCGCTCGCCGCGCTCGGCATGGCTGCAGCGACGCCAGCGCGCGCGCAGTTGAACCTTAAACCGCGCTTCGTGTCGTCGCCTTTCACGCTCGGCGTCGCCTCCGGCTATCCGCAGCCGGGCGGCTTCGTGCTCTGGACGCGGCTTGCGCCCGCGCCGCTCGCTCCCGGCGGCGGCATGGCGCCGGAAGTGGTCCCAGTGGTGGTATCGCTTCACTGCCGGCGACGCCGTCAGCCCAATCGGGCGCACGCGCAGCGCGCCAGCGCCGGCGGGACGGCCGCAGCGCCTACGCTTCGCGTTCGCGTCGTGCCAGCACTACGAGCAGGGCTACTTCACCGCTTTCAAGTACATCATCGCCGATGAGCCGGAGCTCGTCGTGCATCTGGGCGACTACATCTATGAATTCTCCGGAGGCCGGGAGCTCGTGCGAAGCCACGGCGCCGGCGAGGCGGTGACGCTGGAGGACTATCGGCGCCGCTACGCGCTCTACAAGACCGACACCGATCTGCAGGCGGCGCATGCGCTTTGCCCATGGCTCATCACATGGGACGACCACGAGGTGGAGAACGACTATGCCAACGACCGCGGGCAGTTCCTCGACGCGCCGGAGTGGTTCCTCGCGCGGCGCGCCGCCGCCTACAAAGCGTGGTACGAGCACATGCCGGTGCCGCGGCAAATGGTCCCGTTCGGCTCGAACGCGCGCATCCATACGCGGGCCGGGCACGGCAGCCTCGCCAACTTCTTCGTGCTCGACGATCGCCAGTACCGCTCCCACGAGGCTTGCCCGCGCCCCGGCCGCGGCGGCTCGACCGTGGTCGATCCCGCGCAATGCGCGGAGCTCGCCGATCCGAAGCGCACCATGCTCGGCGCAGCGCAGGAGCAATGGCTCGACGCCGCGCTTGCCGCCTCGCGCACGCGCTGGAACATCATTGCGCAGCAGACCCGCATGGCGCAGTTCGACGAGCAGGCCGGAGCGGGCCGGCTCGCGTGGACGGACGATTGGGACGGCTACCCGGCCGCGCGCCGGCGCCTGCTCGACTCGCTCGCCGGGAAAAGCAATCCCGTCGTGATCGGCGGCGACATCCACTGCTTCAACGTGAACCAGCTCAAGCCAGACTTCGATGACCCCGCCTCACCGGTCGTCGCCGCCGAGTTCGTCGGCACCTCGATCAGCTCGCAGGGCTGGCCGCAGGAGCGCCTCGACGCGCTGCGCGGCGACAACGCGCATCTGCTCTTCGCCGAAAGCCGCTACCGCGGCTACGTACGGATGGACGTCACGCCGCAGCGCCTGCAGGCCGATCTGCGCGGCCTCGACACCGTGCAGTCTCGCGACGGCAAATGCAGCACCATCGCTTCATTCACCGTCGAGGACGGCCACCCCGGAATTCGGGGCCAGGGTAACAACTAGCCCGCGGAAATTCCGATCCAGGGTCGTAATTATTTTTGGAGTATCGACTTCCCGGTTGCCAGCCACGATTGGCGTCTGCTGCGTTATGTGTAAGGCGAGGTGTTCGCGAAGCACGTCCAGGTGAGCACCGCAAGCGCGCAGGGCTTGCGCGACAGCTGGAGTGTCCAATAGTCCAACAAGTAAGTGCTCCACCGTGATGTACTCATGGCGCTTGCTTCTCGCTTCGACGAACGATTCGTGAAGCGCGATCTCCAGTTCCTGGGAGATCATCCCCGCGGCGCTGGCATTACCGGCAGCGCAGATTGCCGGTGAGCTCGATCGGCTTGGTGCAATCCTGCTCCGCCACCGCACGGTCGGGATTCATCGGCGGCGGCTGGCGCCAGATCGAGTCCGTGAAGCCGGAGTAGGCGGACGTCCCGCTCAGGTCTCCGCTTACTGCCGCCGCAAGCGTCGCGGCGAAGAGCGCGATGCCGAAGGGACTTGCGCCATCGACTCGCACCTGGGCGCTGCCCGTGTTCACTACCGTGCCTGAGTTGACCGTCGCCACGTATTGCGCGTGCGTACAGGCAGTGCACAGTATGGACAAGGCGAGAGCGAACGCTCGCATCCGTCCATCTTACTCGCACGCGCGGCGCAGGCGGTCGAGCACCGCGGCCCATTCGGGCGCCGATGGCGGCGCTTCGATGAGGATTGCGTCACAGCGCGCGCTGTCGAGCTCGCGCAGCGCCGCATAAAGCCTTTGCGCATACGCCGTCGAATCGCGCGGCATGCGCAACCAATAGTCGACGCGCTCGTCCGGGCGCGAGAAGGCAAGCACGGCGACCTTGTCCTTCAGCCGCGCAATCTCGCGATCGAGCTGATACGCGGGCACCAGCTGATCCGGCCTGGCCGCAGCAGCGCGGGCTGCGGGCCCGAAAGGTCCACGATGGTCGATTCGATGCCGACTTCGCTCGGCCCGCCTTCGAGCACCAGATCGACGTCGGCGCCGAGATCCGCGCGCACGTGCGCCGCGGTCGTCGGCGAGACGAGGCCGAAGCGATTGGCCGACGGCGCGGCGATGCCGCTGCCGAAGGCGAGGAGCAGCTCGTGCGCCACCGGATGCGACGGCACGCGCACGCCGACGTTGTCCTGCCCGCCGGTGATGAAGTCTTTCGCAAGCGCCGAGCGCTTGAGGATGAGCGTGAGCGGCCCGGGCCAGAAGCGCTTGGCCAGCGCGCGCGCCGATTCAGGTACGTCGCGCGCCCAGGTGAACGCGCGCTCGGCGCCATCGAAATGCACGATCACCGGATGGTCGGCCGGCCGACGCTTCACTGCATAGAGACGCGCTACCGCCTGTGGATTCGAGGCGTCGGCACCGAGGCCGTAGACGGTTTCGGTAGGAAACGCGACGAGGCCGCCCGCGCGCAACATCTGCGCGGCGCGGGCGATGTCGCGGTTCAAGGCTTGGGAAGCTCGGCCTTGCGGACGGCTTCGGACTGCTTCTTGCGGAACTCGGCGAGCTTCTGCGCGAGCGCCTTGTCGCTGAGCGCGAGCATCGCCACCGCATAGAGCGCGGCGTTCGCCGCGCCGGCTTCGCCGATTGCGAACGTCGCGACCGGGATGCCTTTCGGCATCTGCACGGTCGAGAGCAGCGAATCGAGTCCCTGCAGATGTTTCGACGGCATCGGCACGCCGAGCACGGGAAGCGTGGTATGCGCGGCGACCAAGCCGGCGAGATGCGCCGCGCCGCCCGCGCCGGCAATGATCGCCTTCATGCCGCGGCCGGCAGCGCCCTTCGCCCAGTCCGCGACGAGCTCCGGCGTGCGGTGCGCCGACATCGCCTTCGCCTCGTAAGGCACGCCGAACTCTTCCAGCATCTTCGCCGCCGCCTTCATCGTCTCCCAGTCGGAGGTCGACCCCATGACGATGCCGATCATGCGAGTGTCCTGCCGGTGAGCCGTTGCAGCGCTTCGCGATACTTCTCGGAGGTCTTGCGGATCACCTCCGCCGGCAACTTCGGCGCGGGCGGCGTCTTGTTCCAGTCGAGCGTCTCGAGGTAGTCGCGCACGTACTGCTTGTCGTACGACGGCGGGCTCATGCCGACCTGGTACGAATCGGCCGGCCAGAAGCGCGAGGAATCGGCGGTCAGCACCTCGTCGATGAGGACCAGCTCGCCTTTGTCATCCAGGCCGAACTCGAACTTGGTATCGGCGATGATGATGCCGCGCTTCGCCGCGTAGTCCGCCGCTTCCTTGTACAGCCGGACGCTGACATCGCGCACCTTGGCGGCCAGCTCGCGGCCGATCAACTTCTCCACCTCGGCGAAGGAAATGTTCTCGTCGTGCCCGCTGGGCGCCTTGGTCGCCGGCGTGAAGATCGGCTGCGGCAGCTTTTGCGCCTGCTGCAGGCCTTTCGGCAGCTCGATGCTGCACACCTTGCCGGTCTTCTGGTAGTCCTTCCAGCCCGAGCCGATGATGTAGCCGCGTACCACTGCTTCGATGGGCAGCGGTTTCAATTTCTTCACCACGATGGAGCGGCCGCGCACCTGTTCACGCTCTTCGGGCTTCACCACGGTCTCAGGATCGATGCCCGTGAGCTGGTTCGGCACCACGTACCCGAGGCGCTGGAACCAGAAGTTCGCCATCTCGGTGAGCACCCGTCCCTTGTACGGGATCGGATCGGGCAGCACGACGTCGAACGCCGAGAGCCGATCGCTCGTCACGATCAGCATCTTGTCGCCGCCGACGGCGTAGATGTCGCGGACCTTGCCTTTGCCGAGCCGCGGGAGGCTCTTGATGCTCGACTCGTAGAGCGCCGCCACTAAGCGGCCTGCCTTTCGAGCTCGGGCCGCCACTTGCCCTGGCAGGCGAGGCTGTTCATGTGCGCGCGGTGGTAGAAGGCCTTTTGCGCGGCGCCGATGTTCCCCGCCTGCCCGCGCCACGTGTTGAGCGCCGGGTTCTGCAGCGCGCGCGAATAGGAGAACGTCAGCGGCCACGGCAGGTTCTTCATCGCCGCCATTGCGGAGAGATGCGCGGTCGCGGCCTCATCCGGCTGCCCGCCGGAGAGGAAAACGACGCCCGGCTGCGCCGAAGGCACCGTGCGCTTGAGCACGCGTACCGTACGCTCGGCGACTTCGTCAACGCCGGCCTGGTGCGGATTTTCCTTGCCCGACACGACCATGCTCGTCTTCAGGATCAAGTATTCGACCTGCACGTTGTAGGCAGCGAGCGCTGCATAGGCCGCACGCAGCGTGGCCACGTGCACTTCCTCGGAGCGCTCGGCGGTATGGTCGCCGTCGAGCAGCACCTCCGGCTCGATGATCGGCACGATCGAAGCCGCCTGGCACGCGGCGGCGTAGCGCGCGAGCACATGCGCGTTCGCGTAGATGCAGGTGTGCGTCGGGATGCCCTCGCCAATCGTGATGACCGAGCGCCACTTGGCGAAGCGGCAACCGATCCTGAAATACTCGTCCAGCCGCTTGGCGAGGCCATCCAGGCCTTCGCTGACCTTCTCGCCTTGCGGCGCGAGCGGCAGGTCGACCAGGCCCTTGTCGACCTTGATGCCGGGAATGATGCCCTTCTTCGCCAGGTACTGCGGGAAAGCCGCGCCGTCGTTCGCCTTCTGTCGCGCGGTCTCGTCGAACAGGATCACGCCCGAGATGAACTGCTCGACCCCCGGCGTGGTGAAGAGCAGGTTGCGGTAAGTGCGCCGGTTCTCCTCGGTGCACTCGACCTTGACGGACTGGAAGCGCTTTTCGCAGGTGCCGCTCGATTCGTCGGCGGCGAGCAGGCCTTTGCCTTTAGCGACCATCGCGGCCGCGGTCTTCGCAAGCAATGCTGTGTCCATGGCGGTTCCGAGATTTGGCTTACGGGAAGAGGGCCGAAGTGTAAGGATTGTGCGGTGCACAGCGCAACCTCGGCTTCCGGTACAATCGCGCCCCTTTACGCTGCTAAATCAGGCCCGTGCCCCGCGCCCTGCGAAACCTCGCGATCATCGCCCATGTCGACCATGGGAAGACGACGCTCGTCGACAAGCTGCTCCAGCAATCGGGCACCTTTGCGGCGCACGAGCATGTCGAAGAGCGCGTAATGGACTCGAACGACCTCGAGCGCGAGCGCGGCATCACGATCCTGGCGAAGAACTGCGCGGTGCGCTACCGCGGCACGCACATCAACATCGTCGACACGCCAGGCCACGCCGACTTCGGCGGCGAGGTCGAGCGCGTGCTCTCCATGGTCGACGGCGTCCTGTTGCTGGTGGACGCGGTCGAGGGGCCCATGCCCCAGACGCGCTTCGTGACGCGCAAGGCACTCGCCCACGGGCTGAAGCCCATCGTGGTGGTGAACAAGTTGGATCGCCCCGGCGCGCGGCCCGACTGGGTGGTGAACCGGACCTTCGACCTTTTCGACAAGCTCGGCGCCGCCGAAGAGCAGCTCGACTTCCCGGTGATCTACGCCTCGGCCCTCGAGGGCTGGGCGTCCGCCACGAAAGAGCGCGGCACCGACATGGCGCCATTGTTCGAGGCCATCCTGCAGCACGTGCCGATGCGCGACGAAGATCCGAACGCGCCGCTGCAGCTCCAGATCTGCTCGCTCGACTACTCGAGCTATGTCGGCAAGATCGGCATCGGCCGCATCCGGCGCGGGCGCCTGCGCCCGGCGACGGAGCTGCTGGTGCTCAATGGGCCGGACGCAGTGCCGATCAAGGCGAAGGTGAACCAGGTGCTGATGTTCGAAGGCCTCGAGCGCCAGCAGGTCGAGGAGGCCGAAGCCGGCGACATCGTGCTCATCAACGGGATTGAGGAAGTGAGCATA
>WNFR01010223.1_pt1 | contig 11989 bp, 9 predicted proteins | sample 5400221 | NCBI WGS metagenome assembly WNFR01 (sample SAMN13153357, study PRJNA577476) | soil metagenome | isolation source: 40 cm soil under Madrone tree | place: USA:California | collected 2016-06-14 | reverse complement strand
CGGAGCTAGTCCGTGTCTTCCGTCCAACGATGGGATTCACGCTGACGACCGATTCCGAAGCTCCCGCAGGCGCGGGAATCGGCGGATCGTCCGCTATGGCCGTGGCAATTTGCGCTGCACTCGACCGGCTGACGAACGCGGGACTGCGCCGGGAAGACTGGATTCACATCAGTCGCGACGTTGAGGCCATCGTCATACGCGTGCCGACAGGCACTCAGGATCATTACCCTCCAGCATTCGGCGGCGCCGCTGCGATTGCCCTCGCGCCGGGAGGCGAACGACGCGAGACGCTCGGCTGCGACCTGGACGAACTCGAGAGTCGCCTGGTGCTTTGCTACACTGGCAAGCCGCGGCAATCAGGAATCAACAACTGGGAAGTTTTCAAGCGGCATATCGATGGAGACCGTCGCGTCGCGCAAAACCTGGAAAAAATCAGCGCCGTTGCAAAACAAGTTCGCGTCGCACTCGAACGGAATGCATGGAACGAAGTTGGACGCCTGGTACGCGAGGAGTGGGAATTCCGCCGCCGGAATTTGCGAACAATCTCCACACCAGTGATCGATCGCATTATTTCTTCGGCGCGTCGACAAGGCGCCCTGGGCGGGAAAGTCTGCGGCGCAGGCGGCGGAGGCTGTCTGACGCTCGTGATTGAGCCCGATGCGCGCGCTCGCGTGGAAGCTGCCGTAACGGCAGCGGGCGGCACACTACTTCCGTTGCGGATCGATCGGGATGGCGTGCAGGTTCGCTCAGACGTGGAGAGCTAGTGGCCGCCAAACGTCTTTGAGTGCGCGGGCTGAATTTGGCGTATAATGCGCAAAATCGCCTTGGCGCCATGACACTCGAATGTTTCTCTTCGCAAATCCAGACCAGAACCGCAGTGGTCGCAAATCCTCTGCTCAAACACGGAACGAAACGACAAAGGAGATCGGGAATGACATCAAATGAGACGCGGTTGAACTTCACGGTCATTTTCGCAGCTGTTCTGTTCCTGCTGTGTGGCCAATTTGCCCGCGCGGCGGAAAACGGTTCTGTCGTCGAGGGCGTCGTTCAGGATGCCTCGGGGAAACCTGTCGCCGGCGCGTTCGTAAAACTGAAAAACAATGAACGACATCTCGAATTCATGGTGATCAGTCAGGCGCAAGGACATTATGCGGCAAGTAATCTGCCCGCTGGCCAATATGTAGTGCAAGGCGTCGGCGGTGGATTTCAAAGCAATGTTTCCGCGCCAATCGCACTAGCAGAGGGTAAAACCGCGAAACTTGATTTGTCACTGGCCGCGAAACAGGGACCCATGCTTCCACGCGCCTGGCCCATGAAGACTCCCGAAGCGCAGATGGCGATGGTCTCGAAAGATTTGCCGGAAGGAGACGGCAAAAAGCTCGTCGCTTCGCGGTGTGTAACCTGCCATGAAACAGAGCGCTTCGTAGGGTTCCACATGCCGCGCGATCGCTGGGCGTTCACCGTTCGCAGGATGCGCGGCAATATGCGAACCGCGAAGCTCCGCGACCTCACCGAAGACGAAGTTAAGCTCGCGATTGATTATCTTTCTGCAAATTATCCGGCAAAAGGCCCTGTGGATCTGAACGATCGACTGCCGCGCACATTCCTGGAAGGGAAGGCGCTGCACTACCGCGCCGTGCAATATGACATTTCGGACACCAACGTCGGCGCGGAGCCGCATGACGTCGCCGTCGATCCTCTCGGAAACGGATGGGTGAGCCAGCGCATCGGCAAGTTCGGCCGCCTGGATCCCAAAACGCTCGAGTACACCGAAGTTTCAATTCCTGCAGGCCCTGCGCCCGCCGATTTGCAGGTGCTCGGCAATTTGCAGATTGATGCCAAAGGCCAGTTGTGGGTTCCGGACGGACCCAACAACCGTTGGCTGAATTATGACATCAACACAGGGAAATTCACGGCCTACGACTGGCCCAAGGGACACGGCGCAGCCGGTGGCAATTCCATGCTCGTGCATCCGGATGGATCGGTCTGGGAGACGAGCGGGAACCAGGTTCGCATGCTGAACGCATCCACCAAGGAATTTAAATTTTATGACACGCCTTCGTACCTCGCTTCGCAGGAGCAGACCGGCGCCTACGGCATCACATACGCCGGCGACGGCTCGGTGTGGTGGGCCGAGGACCTCGCCGACCGCATGGTGAGAGTCGATCCTGCATCAGGAAAAGTCGAAGAGTTTAAGATTCCCTATGATGGCGTCGCCTACCCGCGTCGCATGAGCCACGATGCGCGAGGCGACATCTGGGTCGGCCTCTGGGCTGCCCGATTCTGAGTCAGACCCGAGAAGGATCGAAGTCGATCCAAATAATCCCAATCGCGTCTGGTGGAGCGGAAATCTCTCGGGGCGCATGGGATTTGTCGAGGTCCTTGGGAATTAGTAGGACAGACAGTCTTCTCGGTCGGTCCAATATTCCCGTAGTACACGCGGCAGGCAGGAGCGCGTGTCCTACTGGCGCCAAATGGTGCTAAAATGCTTGCGAAAGGTTGAAAATGCTCCGGTTTGGATCCATGGTGGCGACTGCAGCGCTCTTGTTAAGCGCGGACGGATCCGGAGTGATTCGCCTGCGCCAGCCCGAGAACGAACGCGTTGAATTTCCCTCCAGTGAGAATTTACCAGTATTGCCCGACATGTCGCCGAGACGCGATCAGGACCAAGCCGCACAGCAAAACCCGTCTGAGACCAGATCCGAAAATCGAGTAAAGGACACCGGTAAGGATAAAGATAAGGCCAAGGGCAAAGAGCAGCCGTTGCAGCCGGAATCGCGTTTGCAACTGGTGCGATATGTGTCCGGTGAATATGCGCGCGTGGTGCAGCCGATTCCCGCGGGGAAGAAAGGTCTCCACATAAAGGTGGGCGAGCAACCAGATCAGAAACAAGTGGGGCTCGGGATTGCAACCTCGGGCTCGGCCATCAATCCTGGCGACAAGGCGCAGATTACCGGCCTTGAATTCAAGGATCGCGAGATCGTCGTAGATATTAATGGGGGCGGGCGCGGCAAGAAACGCTTGCGCGACCGCATTCACCTCGAGATTGGCGGCGTTCCCACCATGACGTCGACAGGCCAGGAAACCGCTGTGGACACGAACGCGGGCGCAACCGTGTTTCTGGATTTTGGCAGGCCGCTGCCGGACATGACGCCCGATGAGTTGAAGCAATACTTGTCTGGTGTTCTCGATTTTTCAAAACAGCATTCCGCAGCTGTGCAGTGGGTTGATACGCTGCCTCCCGACATTCAGAATGCTATCAGGGATAAGCGGCCGGCGGTTGGGATGGATCGCGAAATGGTAGTTGCGGCGCTCGGACGTCCGGACCGCAAAGTTCGCGAGAAAACGCCTGATGGAAACGAAATAGAAGATTGGATTTATGGTAAGCCTCCCGCCAAGACTGTTTTTGTGAAGTTCGATGGCGATAAGGTTATCAAGGTAGAGCAGTTCCCACAGTAATTTTCCGGACTGAAAAATTTCAGACAACTTTGTTGTTCCCTTCGCGCTCGCGTTCTGCGTGTGTTCCAGATACATTCATGGTGGAGATCATTCATCCCGGAGCGACCCCATGAAACCATTTCCACGCCAAATTCGAAGGCGCGTGTGGTCTTTACTACTCGTTCTGATCATCACCGGGTTTTCCTGCTGCGCGCAATCCATAGCGCCGGTCATCGAGGTTCCGAACCCGCCGAACGCGGAAGCGCAGCTCTCGAAACCTTACGTGGTCCTCGTATCGCTCGACGGTTTCCGCTACGACTATGCGCAGCGATATGGAGCGAAGCACCTGTTGGCACTGGCCGCGCGCGGCGCGAGCGCTTCAAAAGGTATGCTTCCGGTGTTTCCTTCCCTGACCTTTCCCAATCACTACACGATTGTGACCGGGCTCTATCCCGACCATCATGGGATTGTCGCCAATTCTTTTTACGACCCAGCGCGAAAAGAAAAATATTCCGTCTCGGATCCAAAGACGACTGTCGACGGGAGTTGGTACGGAGGCGCGCCACTTTGGCAGCTTGCGGAAAAACAAGGAATGAGATCGGCCAGTTTTTTCTGGCCGGGCTCGGAAGCCGAAATTCAGGGGAAGCGGCCCAGCTATTACCTGGCCTACGATGATAAATTTCCGGACGAGAAGCGCGTGGAACAGGTTCTTGCGTGGCTGCGGCTAGCCCCAGCGCTAAGGCCGCATTTCATTACACTTTACTACTCTAATGTGGATCATGCCGGGCACGCGTTTGGCCCCGACGCGGCCGAAACCGGCGACGCCGTACGGCATGTGGATGCCATGATCGGACAATTAACGGATGGGATCGCTATGCTGGGCCTGGCCGTCGACTTAATCGTAGTCAGCGATCACGGGATGGAAACTTCGCAGGGCGGTTGGATTGCTCTCGATAAATGGGCCGACCTGGCGCAGTTTGAGACGTCAGGATCGCTGCTCTACGCAAAATCCGAATCCGATGCCGAGAAAGTCTACAAGTCCTTGCTCGATGTGAGCGACAAATTCAAAGTGTATCGCCGTGAGAAAGTGCCGAAGAGTCTGCATTTCGATTCGAACCCTCGCGAAGGCGACCCGGTCGTCGTGCCGACTGGTCCGTTCGCCATTGTTGCGCATGCGCCGGGGAATTCGACGGCGCCCGTTCGCGGTGTGCATGGATACGATCCGGCAACGATGCCGTCGATGAAAGCGATTTTCTATGCCGCAGGCCCTGACATCCGCGCCGGAGTGGATGTCCAGCCATTCGAAAATATTCATCTGTACCCCTTGATTGCAGAAATTCTTGGCCTGCGGATCGGTCCTGTGGACGGCCAGTTACCTGTGCTTCAAGTAGTGCTAAAAAAATCTGATCTTCACTGAAATCGTCGTGCGCAGGATTGAGACAACCTGACCGCGAATCGGTTTGACTTTTGTGTCCCGCCAACCTAGCATTTTGGCTTCTCATGCCTGGCTACTCACGTTCCCGGAGGAATCATGCCGATTAAAGTAGGGATCAACGGCTTCGGCCGCATTGGACGGAACATCATGCGCGCTTCGCTGGGAAATCCGGCGATTGAATTCGTGGCCGTGAATGACATTACTGACTCGAAAACTCTGGCGCACCTGCTGAAGTACGATTCCGTTCTGGGAAATTTGCACCAAAAAGTGACGCACACAGACGATACGATTGCGGTGGACGGAAAAAGTTTTCGCGTGTTCAGGACCAAGGATCCCGGGCAGATCGATTGGCCATCGGTTGGGGCGGAAATCGTCGTTGAATCAACGGGCTTGTTTGCGACAGGCGCCGAGGCGGCCAAGCACAAACGAGGTTCGGTAAAGAAAGTTATTATTTCGGCGCCGGCAACAGGTGAGGACGTGACGCTGGTTCTCGGCGTGAACGACAAAGCGTACGATCCTGCGAAGCATCACGTCATTTCCAACGCGTCTTGCACGACAAACTGCCTGGCTCCCGTGGCCAAAGTAATTCATGACACGTTTGGAATCGTTTGCGGGACGATGACCACGATTCACTCCTACACGAATGACCAGAAATTGCTCGACCTGCCGCACAAGGATTTGCGTCGCGCGCGCGCGGCTGCGCTGTCGATGATTCCGACTTCAACGGGCGCGGCGAAAGCGCTTCACCTGGTGATTCCGGAGCTGAAAGGGAAGCTCGACGGCTATTCCATCCGCGTGCCCACTCCAAATGTGAGCGTGGTGGACCTCACGGTGATGACAGAAAAGCCCGTGACGGTGGAGACAGTCAATTCGTCATTGCGTCGTGCAGCCGAAGGGCCGATGAAGAACATACTCGAGTACACGGAAGAAGAGTTGGTCTCCGCCGATTTCAAGGGCAACGCGCATTCGTCCATCGTCGATTCCGGCTACACGCGGGTTGTCGGCGCAAACTGCGCGAAGATACTGGCTTGGTACGACAATGAGTGGGGATATTCGAGCCGCTGCCGGGATTTGATCGAGCTATTGGCGTCGAAGCTGTAGAGGCGTCACTGGTGACTCGTGACCGGTGACTGATTCGCAGGGACGGTCTTCGTGGCGCCGGCGTCTCGCCGGCGGTTTTTCCGTCCAGATCACAAATGCAAAATCGCCGGCGAGACGCCGGCGCCACGAAGACAATTGCTCAAAATGGGGTGATTATCTCTGATGAAGTGAGGAATTCCTCTTACACTCCGGATTTACCATGAATAAACTTTCGATCCGCGATCTGGACATGGGGAGCAAGCGCGTGTTTGTGCGCGTGGATTTTAATGTTCCCTTGGAGGGCGAACGCGTTACCGATGATACGCGAATCCGGGAAACGCTTCCGACGATTGCGTTCGCGCGCGAGCGCGGCGCTCGCCTTGTGCTGGCGTCGCATCTTGGGCGGCCCAAGGGGAAGGCCGATCCGAAGTACAGTTTGCGGCCGGTCGCGGGGAAGCTTGCGGAATTGCTGGGAACGCCAGTGGATTTCGCGGCGGATTGCGTTGGAGGCGACGCGGAAGCCAAGAGTCGCGCGCTCGCCAACGGCGGCGTGCTCCTGCTCGAAAATGTTCGCTACCACGCGGAGGAAGAGGCCAACGACGAAAACTTTTCGCGTCAACTGGCCGCGCTCTGCGACGGTCTGTTTGTGTGCGACGCGTTTGGTTCGGCGCATCGTGCGCACGCATCGGTCGTGGGAATTACGCGTTTCGTCAAGCAGGCCGCAGCCGGATTGCTGATGGAGCGCGAGCTGATCTATTTAGGCAAGGCTCTATCGAACCCCGAGCGGCCCTTCGTGGCCGTGCTGGGCGGGGCCAAGGTGTCCGACAAGATTGAAGTGGTCGAGAACCTGATGGGTGTGGCGGATGCGATCCTCATCGGCGGCGGAATGGCGTACACGTTCCTGAAATCGCAGGGACTCCCAATTGGGAAATCACTCATGGAAGCCGACAAGCTGGAGCTGGCGCGTAAACTGATCGAGGAAGCGAAACAGAAGAAGTTCCGACTGATGCTGCCGAGCGATCATGTAGTGGGCGCGGAGTTCAAACCGGATACCGAGACGCAAACGACCAGCGTGAGCGCTACGCCCGACGGATGGATGGGGCTCGATATTGGCCCGGAAACGGTCGCGAAATTCAATGCGGAACTCGCACGCGCGAAGACGATCTTGTGGAACGGCCCGATGGGCGTGTTTGAGATGCCTGTATTTGCGCGGGGGACACTCGAAATTGCGTGCGCGGTCGCCGCGGCGACGGCGAGGGGAGCAACCTCAATCGTTGGTGGAGGAGATTCCGTGGCGGCGATTCACGCAGCAGGGGTTGCTGATAAAGTTTCGCATATCTCGACTGGTGGAGGCGCATCGCTGGAATTTCTCGGCGGGCGCAAGCTGCCGGGAGTCGAGGCGCTGACAAACAAGAGCTGAGCGCACGAAGGAATTCAAGATTTAACACAGAGGACACAGAGGTCGGAGCACAGAGACCGCAGAGAGAAAACGCAGAAATTTACAATTTCGAGGGGTACAGCGATTTCTCTGTCGTCCTCTGTGCTCCTTTGTGCCCTGTGCGTTGAGCTTTTCGAGATATGACTCATCGCCACTATGGCGACGAAAGAGCCGTGATGCGAAGACCGGTAATAGCCGGCAACTGGAAAATGTGCAAGACGCGGGCAGAGACGCGCGCCTACTTTGCCGCGTTCGTGCCGCTTGTATCCGGTACAACTCATTGCGACATCATCATCGCACCGCCTTTTACGGCGCTGTCGGCAGCGACCGAGGCCACTCGCGGAACTGCAATTTCGATTTCCGCGCAAGATGTAGGCTGGGAAGCTGAAGGCGCCTATACCGGCCAAGTGTCGGCCGCGATGCTCGCGGAAGCAGGGTGCCGCGCCGTGCTCATCGCGCATTCGGAAATGCGTCAGTTCTGTTGCGAGACCGATGAGCGTGCCTGCAAGAAAGTAAAGTTAGCGCTGGCGGCGGGTCTAACGCCGATTCTGTGTGTGGGTGAACTGCTTGCCGAGCGCGAGGGCGGCAAAACCGAAGAAGTCCTTGAGCGTCAATTCCGCGGCGGCGTGAACGCGTTGACCGGTGCGGAGTTCTCGCGTATCATTCTTGCTTACGAACCTGTCTGGGCAATCGGCACAGGCCGCACGGCGACTCCAGAAATCGCCGCGGAAGCGCACCGGTTCCTGCGACAGCAGGCGGCGGCGATGTTTACGCCGGAACTGGCCGGCGGGTTGCGAATTCTCTACGGTGGCAGCGTCAAGCCCGACAATATCAAGGGGTTGATGGCGCAAGAGGAAATTGACGGAGCGCTGGTGGGTGGCGCGAGTTTGAAATCGGAAGCGTTCGCCTCCATCGTAAATTTTTAAGAGCATGAAGTTCTGAAGGGCAGGAAGCGTAATGCCAAAAGAAGTTAAGTGGGCAATTTCGATTGCGATCGGCCTGTGTTTACTGGTGCTGGGCTGGAGATTTTATTTTGTGCTGGTCACGTTGCATATTCTGGTTTGCGGCCTGTTAATCATCGTGGTGTTGCTGCAAAGCGGTGAAGCGGCGGACTTGGCAGGAGCATTCGGCGGCGCGGGCAGCCAGACGGCGTTTGGACCGCGCGGCGCGGCTACGTTTCTTTCCAAGGCCACCACGTGGTGCGCAATCATGTTTATGCTGACGTCGATGGCCATGACCATGCGCCAGAACTCGACGGCTGCGGCTTCGGGAAGTTCCGTGCTGCAACAATTCTCAAAGACGGCTAAGCCGGCAACTCCGGCACCAGCACCGGCAACCCCGAATTCGTCGACGCCTGCTCCAACAGCTCCAGCGCCGTCGACGCCGGCTCCATCGGTGCCGGCTCCAACGACGCCGTCGAAGTAGCACGAACAGCGCGAGATTCTAAAGCGCTGGCAGGATTAATAGAACGTGTTTGGATTTTTTCTCACCTCTCCTCTTGCGGAAGTGGCGGAACTGGCAGACGCACCATCTTGAGGGGGTGGCGCCGTAAGGCGTGGGGGTTCGAATCCCCCCTTCCGCACCAACTACTTATCAAATCTAGCGCGGTCACGGCTGCTCCTTTCCCGATAATGAGTGGCGTAAACTTGCAATAACGGCTCTTTCGCCACGCGTTCAACGGAGATCGCTGATCTCGCGGCGGGGAAGATTGATTTTACGGCAACCGACAACCGCCATATTCAGTTACGGTTAAGGCTGGTCTGGTAAGATGCTGCCTTTCTCGGAGAGATCTATCTTGGGTGCTCTAAACTTGATATCGTTCGTGGTCATCATAGAAACAAAATGAAAAATAGAAACAAATTGAAAAGGAGAGTGGGAATGCGGAAGACGGCATATTTTTTTGGAGTGGTAAGTTTTTGCATTTTGAGTTCATGTTTAGTGGTCGCGCAAAACGCCCCGAAGGATCCTCCCATGCCGATGAGTTTCTTTATCACCAGCGCGGGCCCCGGAGATGGAGGCAATTTAGGCGGATTGGCGGGAGCTGACGCTCAGTGCCGAAAATTGGCCGCAGCTGCGGGCGGAAGCAACAAGACCTGGCACGCCTATCTCAGCACACAGGCGGCAGGCAACGAACCGGCGATCAATGGTCGCGACCGCATCGGCAACGGTCCCTGGTATAACTCCAAAGGGATTCGAGTCGCCGACGATGTAGGCGAATTACACGGAGACACGCTTGACCAGGCGCGCCTCGGCAACAATATTAATTTGGCGACAGCGCTTACGGAGAAGGGGGACAGGGTAGGCGGTGTTTTCGAGAAACCAAACTTGCACGATATCCTGACAGGCTCGCAGCCGGACGGCAGGGCTTACACGGACAATGACGATCACACCTGCCATAACTGGACGAGCGACAATGAAGGTCACGCCCAGCTCGGTCATCATGACCGCACTGGCGGAGGTCCCGGCATTCACACGAGCGGCAATTCGTCGTGGAATTCGGCGCACACTTCTCGCGGCTGCAGTCAGGCTAGTTTCGTGCCCAACGGCGGCGCCGCTCTGTTCTATTGTTTCGCCGTCAACTGAGACGGGCCCCTTACCGAGGGTTCCAAGGATTCGTGGCCGGCTTGGCTTGCCCAAATTTCAAACGGGCACCCACCTTAAATAGATTGGAGAATTTTTGCATGCCGAATTTCAGTAAGGATACGTCCATCATGAAAGTGCTTTTCTCAGTTGTGGTGTGCTTGTTTGTCACCGGATTTTGCCAGTTCGCACTAGCCCAGGCTCCGCAACCACATTTCAAAGTTGATCCCTATTGGCCGAAGGAATTGCCAAACAATTGGATCATTGGACAAGTCGGTGGAATGTTCGTGGATAGCAGCGACCACATTTGGGTTTTTCAACGCCCCGCGAGCAACACTCCGGACGAAATCAGCGCCGACCCGAGTTCGCCGCGTCATGCAATGTGCTGCTTTCCCGCGCCCCCGGTACTCGAATTTGACGCGGAGGGGACTCTTCTGAAGTCCTGGGGCGGCCCGGGCAGCGGATACGATTGGCCTAAGGTGGAGCACGGAATTCTTGTGGATCGAAAGGGCAATGTCTGGCTTACCGGAAGTGGCGTCGGCGATCGCCAGGTTCTCGAATTTACAAACGACGGAAAATTCCTCAAGCAGATCGGCCACCCTTCCAAGGAACCGGCCAACAGTTTGGATACGACTCTCCTCGGCCAACCTGCGGGACTCGACATGGACGAAGGCGCACGCGAATTGTATATCTCCGATGGATACCTGAATAAGCGTGTCGTCGTGTACGATTCGGAAACCCTGGCGTTTAAACGCATGTGGGGTGCATACGGAAACGAACCAAGCGATGCCGACCCGGGGCCATACAATCCGGACGCCCCTCATGACAAACAGTTCAGATCTCCCGTCCACTGCGTGCGCATAGCGAATGACGGGCAGGTTTACGTTTGCGACCGTATCAATGACAGAATTCAGGTGTTCACGAAACAAGGCAAGTTCATCAAGGAATTTTTTATTCGTCCGGTAACTCAAAGCCCGGGAACGATTAGTATGATTGCCTTCTCACGTGATGCCGGCCAGGAGTACCTGATCGTGGCCGATCCCACGAACAACATGATATGGACGCTTCGTCGAAGCGATGGCGAAGTGCTCGGTTCGTTTGGCCACGACGGCCGCAATGCAGGCCAGTTCCACGCGGTACACTCGATGACTTCCGATTCTGCCGGAAATATTTATACGGGTGAGGTCGAAACCGGCAAACGAATCCAAAAATTCGCACTCGTTAAGTGACGATCGGCTTCGTAAGTATCGCAGTAAATAGAAAAGGCACCGGAGGAGCATCGATCCACATTGAGTTCCCGCGCATATCTGAATTGAGGTGCCGGATGAAGAAATGCTCCGTGCTTGCCGCTGTTCTCTGGGTCATGACCATCGGTGCTGGCTCGGAAAGAGCGCAGACGCCGGCCGATAAGCCCGCCGTGGTCAAACTTGATCCAGCACTCGATGAGCTTGTGGCCCCCAATGCCGAGCTGCAACTGGTGAAGAGTGGTTTCGGGTTTACCGAGGGACTGACCTGGGTACACGGCACGGTTTCAGTGTTTGTCGAAGAAAGTGGCTATCGCGGTCCATGGAACGGTTACACCATGGAGACCGTAGGTCATCCGCAGAACAATGGCAAAGATCCGAAAGACCCCCTCTTCCGCAATTTCAATATGATCGGGTCGGACGGGCTCACCTTGGACCCGCAGGGCAGGCTCGTGATCTGCACATTTTCGGGTCGGTCCGTCGATCGGATTGAAAAGAATGGCAAGCGTGCCGTCTTAGCCGATCGCTACGAAGGTAAAAGATTTAATGGACCGAACGACGTTGTTGTGAAAAAGGACGGTGCGATCTATTTTTCAGATACGTTCAGCTGGCGGCTCCGTGAAAAGGATCCTTCGACGGAGTTGAATTACCAGGCCATTTATATGATCAAAAATGGCAAGGTGATATTGGTCGTCAAGGATATGCCTACAACGAATGGCCTTGCCTTGTCACCCGACGAGAAATATCTGTATGTGAATGGTGGCGGCGAAAATT
>WNFR01021470.1_pt1 | contig 11990 bp, 12 predicted proteins | sample 5400221 | NCBI WGS metagenome assembly WNFR01 (sample SAMN13153357, study PRJNA577476) | soil metagenome | isolation source: 40 cm soil under Madrone tree | place: USA:California | collected 2016-06-14 | reverse complement strand
GCTGCATGATCAAGATGGCGACGAACTCGAGCACGCTCTGCCGCCTCCTCGCCGAGAAGTTCAAAGCCGAGTTCCCCGAGGAGACGGTCGCGATCCTGCCCGGCGTCCGCGCCCAGGACTTCTCCACCCTGCCCTTCGACCACATCATCTTCACCGGCTCCGCCGACGCCGGCCGCACCGTCATGCGCTCGGCCGCGGAGAGCTTGACGCCGGTGACGCTCGAGCTCGGCGGCAAGTCGCCGACCATCATCTGCGACGACTTCGATGTCGACACCGCCGCGGACCGCATCATGTACGGCAAGTTCGTGAACGCCGGGCAGACGTGCCTCGCGCCCGACTACGTGTTCGTCCCCGAGGCGAAGCGCGACGCCTTCGTCGCCGCCGCACAGCGCATCGTCACCGAGCGCTACCCCGACCCGAACGCGCGCAGCTACACGTCCGTCATCGACGAGAAGTCCTATCGCCGTCTGCGCGCAACGCTCGAGGACGCGGAGAAGAAGGGCGCGCGCATCGTGCCGCTCGTCCCCGGTGCGACGTTCAACGACGCGCAGCGCAAGATCCCGCCGACGGTCGTTCTCGATCCAACCGACGACATGACGATCATGCGCGAGGAGATCTTCGGACCACTGCTGCCGGTGAAGACGTACCGGAACATCGACGAGGTCATCACGTACGTGAACGCCAAGGACCGCCCGCTCGGCCTCTACTTCTTCACCAACGACAAACAGGTCGAGCAGAAGATCCTCTACCGGACGATCTCCGGCGGCGTCACGATCAACAACTGCGTCTTCCACGTCGCCCAGCACGACATGCCGTTCGGCGGCGTCGGCGCGAGCGGCATGGGCCAGTACCACGGCCACGAGGGCTTCGTGGAGTTCAGCAAGATGCGCCCGGTCTTCACGAACCCGAAGCTCTCCGGGATGAGCCTCTTCTACCCGCCGTACACCAAGCTGCACACGCGGCTCTTCGACTTGCTGCTCAAGTTGAAACGCTGACCGTACCGCGCCGCCGCGACACGTTCGCGGCGGCGTTCACCTCCTGAACCGCCAAACGAATCCCAGAATCCCATCTTGCAGCTGCGGCGCAAGTGCGGCGTGTGATGGTCGTCGCGCGCCACCGCGCGCAGGAGCCAGGAGCATACGGCGCACGCCGTTTCCTCTCAAACTGCTCCATAAACAGAGCGGCCTGACGCGGCGCACCGCTGACGGTTTTCGTCCCCATTGCTGCCAACCTGTCCGATTCCTCGCTGGGAGAGTGCTGAGGGCGCTATCCTGCCATCACTGACGGTCTTGCACCTAAGACCTGCACCGACCGCCTACTGGCTGCATCGATCGCGTAGGATTCGTTAAGCTTGTTAGCCGCGAGTCGGCGGGCGTGTCCGACGTTCGGCAGCGTCGCTGTTCTGCGCTCGTTGAATCATACGGAACTGTCCAATAGTCGTTAGGGGCCGTGCGTCGGGTGCTCGCGTATTGGTGGGTCGCCTTCATTGCGGCGACGGTAGCATCAGTGGTGGTCCCGGTGCGGTTTGGCCGCACCCGAACACTACGGATCAACGTTGATCTGGCGCAGCTGGAGTATCTCAGAGATCTACTAAACAAATACCGCGAAGTGCATGGTCGGTTCCCCATGGCCGATGAGGGGCTCGAAGCTCTTCGGCGCGCGGACGCCAACATGACGGTGTTGCTTCGCAAATCAGTCCCGCTCGACAGCTGGGGTGAGCCCTATGTTTACAGCGTGGTTCCGGATGGCAGCGCGTTCCAACTGTACTCAACCGGTCGCAACAGGATAGACGAGCATGGTGGCGGCGACGACGTCACTGATCGACGCAAGAAGTACAAGTGCGACGACTATGATGTGAACTGCGGGATCCGTATTCGCAACAAGGCAGATGCAGCCATGCTCATTGCTCTCCTAGTTGCGGTTGCAAGCCTAACGATTGGTGTTGCAAGAGGAATCCTTCGCCTCGTCCAATCGTGGCACCACGCGTAGCTCCCTCGTCGTCGCTGGCCGAAGACATCAGATTTTGGGACACACGGTCGATTTTCACTCGATCGCGTTCGCATGTAAGCGCGTGAATTTCTGGGCACGCGAAAAGGGAGACAAGTTGGCTCGATCCGCGATCGACTCGGACAGCCTCCCGAATTTTTGCGTGGAAGCGGACACCTGAATCGGGACACGCGAGGGAGGCTCTGCGCGGCTGGCGCTCGGGGGTTTGCCGCGCTTGCTAGCGTAGCGCGGCGCGGGACATTTCTACTCGACGATCGTCTCCAGATAGGGCGGCACCGCTGCGGTCGCATATGGCCACGGCTCGGCGCTCGTCGCGGCGGCAAGCGCACGCACAAACGCATCTTGGTGCGCGCGCGCTTCCGGCACCGCGACGCCGTGGTTCAGCACGGCGAAGCGGACGACACCGTAGCGCCGCGTCCGCAGCGCGCCGACCAGCGCCGACGCGCCGACGGAGCCGGACGTTCCGGTCTTGCCAATCACGAGCGCAGGCTGCTCCCGAAAGCGATCCTCGAGCGTCCCAGGATCGATCCCCGAGACCGGCAGTGCGGCGCCGAGCTCGTGTCCGCCGCGTCCGAGCTCGTCGCTGAGCGCCTGGAGGAGCGCCACGACCGCGCGCGGGCTCATGCGGTTCGCCGCGCCGGCACCGGCGCCGTTCTCGATGACGATCTCGTCCCGCATTGCCGCGGGCACGCACGCGCGCGCGAGCTCTTCGACGACGCGAGGACCGCCGACGGCGTCGGCGGCGAAGTGAAAAACGTTATTCGAGAAGCAGTTCAGCGCTTTCACCACGTGCAGCAGGATCGGCGAGCGCACGGTGGCGAGCGCCGCAGCCGGCGCGCCCCCACTGGTTGACCGATCACCCGCGGGCGACTCCGCAGCGCCACCGAACGTCAACGGCGGCGTCTCCACTGCGGCCGCCGCGCCTGCGATGCGCGCCAACGTCGCGTGCGCCGCGTCTCCGGCGTGGCCGGCGAGGACCATCTGCAGACGACTCCCCGTCGGGTCCGGCTGCCAATCGAAGAGCAGTCGACCGCGGGCGACGACGTGGCCCTCCACCGCGCGTACGCCTTGCGCCCGCAATCTCCGCAGGACGAGCAATGCGCTCTCGTCGACGAGGAAGGGATCGCCACCGCCGTCGACGGCGAGATTTCCCCCGAGCCGCCCGTCGCGTAACGCGCCGTCGCCGCGGAACGTCGTTGTGAAGCGATATGACGCGCCGAGACGGGCGAGGAGCGCGAGCGAGGTCGCGACCTTCGTCACCGACGCGGGGTGCACGGCGCGAGCCTCCGCTTGAGCGAGGAGCACCGTTCCATCGCCGGCGACGGCGTACACGCCTTGGTCCGCACCGACAGTGGCCGCGAGATGCTGCAGCGGCGGCTCCGCGCGCGCGGGCACCGCGTGGAGCACGAGGACGAGCGCGAACGCGCCTACGCGGCGCAGCACGAGTCGCATGACCCGACAATGTGCGCGGATGACGGTCGTTCGGTCAACGTTGCTGGATCGAACACGTGCGGCTTGCCCACCACGCGTCCTTCGGTACCGTGGAACGAGAGAGGTGGCGATCATGATTCGATCCATTGCGACGGCGACATTCGTCGCCACGATTGTACTCGCGGGCCCGGCCCTGGCAGCGTCGCCAGCGACGCGTCACGTGACTGCGCGCAGCCACAGCGCTGCCGCTGACGACGTCGAGACGCGCATCAAGACGCTCCACGACCAGCTCAAAATCAAACCCGAGCAGCAGCAGGCGTTCAACAACGTCGCCGAGGTCATGCGCGCGAATGCCAACGCGATGAAGGAGCTCCGCGCCAAAGTGCAGCAGCCGGCGAGCGCGAACGCGCTCGAGCAGCTGAACTCGTATGCGGCGGTCGTCGACGCGCACTCGGAGGGCGTCCACAAGTTCATCCCGGCGTTCCAGACGCTGTACGACAGCATGTCGGACCAGCAGAAGAAAACCGCCGACGCCGTGCTGCGAACCCGCGTGAAGGAGGCGGCGCAAAGGCAGGGCCGATGACCGCCTGGAGGCGAGTCGCGTACGCGGCCGCGCTCGTGCTGGTCCTCTGCAGCGTCACCGCAACGGCGGCGCGCGCCGATCGCGACGACGACGAGCACTGGCGGCACGGCCGCGGCCACGAGCACTGGCGGCACGAGCGGTGGCAGCATCGCGGCGGCACCGTGTACTACGCGCCGGCGCGGCAATACTATTACTCCGAGCCCGAGGTCTACTACGCGCCGGAGCCAGTCTACGTCCCGCCACCGCCACCGCCTGCGGGACTGAGCTTCATCTTCCCGTTCCACATCCACTGATCGGCGTCGCCATGTAGCGGGCGAGCTGAGCCGCGGCGCACGCCGCGGCTCAGCGTCTACCCGAGCTACACGCGCGGCGGGGCGCAGTAGCGTCGAACCGTATCGAGCAGTCGCTGCACGTCGAGCGGCTTCGTCAGGTAGTCACGCGCGCCCAGGCGATCAGCGATCGCGCCGACGTCGTACGCGCCGGACAACACGACTACCGGAATCCCCGCCAAGGCCGGGTCGGCGAGCTGCTCGGTGCGGAACCCGTGGCCGTCTTTTCCCGGCATCATCACGTCCAGCAGAATCAGCGCCGGCCGCGGTCCGTGACGGAGCCGGTCGAGCCCCTGTTGCCCGTCGAACGCCACGACGACATCGAAGCCGTGGGCGCGCAGGAAGAGCTCGAGCGCGGCATTCGAGTCGGGGTTGTCCTCTACCAGGAGAATGACGTTGCGCGACACTCATTTCCAGCCTGCCCGCGACGTCATTGCTAGGCAAAGCGATGCTACCCGGCCGCTCCCGCGCGGCAATGCCCCTCGATGAACGTCAAGACGCCGTCGAGATCCGCGGGCTTGCTGAACGCGGCTTCCACCTCGAGCCGCCGCGCTTGCAGCCGCACGTTCCCCGCGGCGGTCAAGAGCGCGACCGGGATGCGACCGAGGTCGGGATCGAGCCGCTGCACGTCACGGAAGCCCCAGCCGTCCAGCCGTGGCATCATCAGATCCAGCAGGATCGCGCATGGGCGGTAACCGGCGTGAAGCTGATCGAGCGCGTCCTGCCCGTCGACCGCCTCCCGGACCTGGAACCCGTACGCCTCTAGAACCGCCGCGAGCGCATCACGCGATTCGCGATCGTCCTCGACGAGCATTACGTGGTGTCGGTGCGTCATGCGTCACAATACGAGCACCTCGATCTCGCGTGCAACCCATCTGCGACGCATTCGAGGTCACCATGAGACGTGAGTCGACGACGTGACGTTTCGCACGTTTCGCTGTCGACCTGCGCCGACGTTTGGCGCTCCAGTCGTGATGATCTATGTGCGTCGCTCGACGTGACGATTCACGCGATCGCATATCCGTTGCCGTGGCGCATCGCGGCCGCCGTATTGGTCGCGGTCAGTCGCGCGGCATTGCCGGTGCTGCTCGCGTTGCTCGTGTTCTCGCGGAATCCGCCGATCCTGCCGCTGATGCTGCTCCGCGCGTTCACGATCCTCGTCGTGACGCCGGCGCTCGCCGCGTGGATCCTCGAGCGCGCCTTCGCGACGCGTCTCGAGATCGACGGCGAGATGCTCGCGCTCGATCTCTACGGGCGACGCGTCGAGGTGCCGACGACTGCGGTCGCGCGCGTCCGGCCGTGGCTGGTGCCCCTCCCCGGAAGCGGCGTGTCGCTGCGACTGACGTCCGGCCGGCGGCTGCGTTACGGACTACGGTTGGCGGACCCGCGTCGGCTGCTGACGGTGCTGGCGGGCGCCGGCGGTAACACCGACGCAGCACACGCGGCGCTGCGACATCCGAGCGTCGTCTACGCGCACGCCAAGCACGCGGGCGCGACGCGCCGCTGGTGGCACCCGGTCGCGGAGTATCCGGTCTTCGCGCTTCTGCCGACGCTGCCGCTCTTTCGGGTCCATCAATGGATTGCCTACGGCGGCACGTGGGGCGAGTGGTACCTGCTGGGACCGGCGTCGTATCTACAGACGTTCGCGCTGTATTGGACGACGCTGACGGTCTACCTGATGCTCTACGCCGGGCTGCTGCGGGGGATCGCGGAGGGAGTGGCGCTCGCGGCGGCGTGGGCCGCACCCTCGCGCGCGGCGAGGGTGCGGCGGGCCGTGGAACGTGGCTACCGGGTGCTCTACTACGGCGGCGTCCCGGTATTCGTGATCATGCGGTTTCTGCCGTGGTGAGGATCACGGCGTGGCGGGGTTGTAGGATGGGTGTCGTCCGACTGGATGTAATCGTAGCTCGTCGAAGCGTTCGCGAAATGTGTGTTGGCATCGCGCAGCGTCGAATACAACGTTGACGTGATGCGCGTGACGTACGCCGACTCCGACTCACCTTGCACGTACTTGAGGGCGTCGGAATCGATCTGGCCGTCGCCGTTCGAGTCGTAGTCCGCGCCCATGTAGTTCGCGAAGCTGTCGGCGCACTTGAAGCCGTAGGTGTTCGCGAAGTTGCACGCGCGCCAGTTCATGCGCACGAGGTACGGCAGGAAGGTCGTCCGCAAATTGACCTTCTGGCCGGTCGTCGCGTCGGTGCAATTGCTCAGGTGATTGTCGGCGCCGTACCCCGGGTAGTAGAGGTTGGCGACGACCTTCAGCTTCGTCCCCGAGTACGCGTTGGCATTGATGAACGACATCGCGTTCTGCTGATACGTCGTGCAATTGCTGAGCGCGGTGTTGAGCGGACCGTAGTTGCAGGTCCCGCTCTGTCCGGCGAAGTTGCTGCGCGCCTGTAAGCCGTCGTTGCCGCACATCTCGAACGTGACGATGCGCGTGTTCGTCGCCTGCATGTACGATTTCTCGGAAACGATCTTGTTGTTGTAGATATCCGACGCGACGGCGCCGGATTTACAGCGCCGGATGATCTCGACGTCCGTCCCCCAATAATTGGAGGCGTAGTCGCCCTGCACCGCCGGCGCGGCAAACACCGCGACGTCGGAGAGTGAGCCGTGATAGCCGGCGTAAATCGAGTCGCCGTAGGCGACCTCGCGGTACTTCGTCGAGGTTCCGGACCGGTCGACAGTCCACGACGTGTTCTGCGTGATGGTGTTCGCTCCAGCTTCCGATGCCAGCGCAATCGCGCCGGCGCACAACGCAACCAGGAACTTCACTGTTCGCTGCATAGTAGGGGCCCCCTGCAGGTAAGCCGCGTCACACGGCGAGTTCGTGATTGTTGCTCGGGCGGAACGACTCAGAGGTCCGAGTCGGCCGGTGCACGCGCACGCGTCATCGCTCCCCCTTTCCGCGACAGTGCTGCTCGCCTGGTCATTGCAAAGCTCTCGCGCGTCGTGCTGTGGGGCGCATCGACGCATCGATGAAACGACTCGCAGTTGCGGTCAGCGATTACTGTTTCGGGAGTGACCGCGCGCGGAACGCGCAACGGGTACTCCAAGCATGTCAGGACGATTGGTTGGTGGACCGTGTACTCCACGTCCAGCGCCAAGAGCAAGGAATTTTTTCAAGGATCGCGGACGAACCGACCGTGGGCGGGCGCGCTGCGTCAACCAAAGCGCGCACGATTCGGGTCGGGCACCGGCACCGACGGGCGGCAACGGCTGTGGCGGCGCCGCAACCGGCGACGCTTTGACGATCGCCGGCACCGCCGACAACCTGATCTCGATGCCGCGCTGCCGTCATCGGACCGTGACCGCGACGCCGCGTCGCCGACGCCTCGTCGCCGCGATCGTGCACGCCGCGGTGCTGGCCGTGGTGCTACCGGGCTGCGCGGTGCTTCCGGTCGCCGCACTGGGCGGGGCGCTGCTGCAAGCCGGCGGCGGCGCGCTCCTGAAGACCGGCACCGAATACACGGCGGGCGGCACAGTGCGACGGACGTTCACGATCCCCGTCGAGGACGTGCACGCGGCCGTGCTCGAGGTCTTCTGTCGCGCCGATCTCGCCGTCGACCAGGACGAGATTGCAAAGAACGGGGTACGCGCGATCGAGAGCGACGCCGATCACCGAACTGTGTACGTGCGACTGCTGCCACTCACCCGCTCGCTCACGTCGATGGAGGTCGTCGTCAAGCGCAACTTCCTCGCCAGCGATAAGGCGACCGCGAGCGAGCTCGTCGCGGAGACCGAGCAAGCGCTGGCGGAGCGACCGGCCCTCGCGCCGCGTCTCGATCGCGGTCCCGACGGGCTACCGCGTCCCTGATCAGTCAGCCGCGATAGCTCAACGACCCTCGGCGGCTTGGCCGCGTCCGCCCTTGTTGGCGGGACGTCGATTGGTCGCTCGCTGGCCGCCGCTAGTCGCCTGTCGCTCGCCGCCGTGTCCACGGCCCGCCACTGCGGGAGCGGTACCTTGGACGCGGTGCTCGACGCGTCCCGCCGAACCCTCGGCGCGACGCTCAGCCCTCGGCGCGGCGGTCGGCCGACGCGCCGCTTGCACATCGTGGCGCCGCTCGGGTATGGCGGCGCGCTCGGCGGGATGTCGCCCGGCTGTTGGCGGACGCTCGGCGCGACGTTGCTCGGCTGCGGGCCGACGCTCGGCGCGACGTTGCTCCGCTGCGGGCCGACGCTCGGCGCGACGTTGCTCCGCTGCGGGCCGACGCTCGGCGCGACGTTGCTCCGCTGCGGGCCGACGCTCGGCGCGACGTTGCTCGACACGGGCGGGACCGTGCTCTCGCACCATGCGCTCGCGGCCGCCGTGCGTCGCCTGCTCGCCGCGGCCGACCGTTCGCGGGCCGCGCTCGCGTCCGACGCCGCCGTGTCGCATCCGCGACGCCGTTGCGGCGCGATCGTTCTCACGCCGCGCGCCGGCGCGTCCACCCTGGAATTCACGACGCTCGGGCCGCGCGGCGACGTGTCCACGGCCGCGGTCGGACCGCTCGTGCGCGGCGCGCTGCGCGTCGATGCGACCGGCGCGTCCGCGGCCGTGCTCCGCCACCTGCGCGCGCGGACCGATCGCGCGCGGCGCGGCGGCATGCAGCGTCTCGAGGCGTCGGGGCGCAATCTGGTGGCCGACCGCGCGCTCGATCTCGCGCGAATCGAGCGAGCGATTGACGACGCGATCGTTCGCGAGCCGGTAGTTCGTGATGTTGCGCGTCTCGTTCCAGACGGTGACGCTACGGTTCACCGGCAGGATGTAGCCGCCGAGATGCGGCGCGACGAAGTATCGGTCCTCGACGAACGTAAAGCCGGCGGGCTCCACGTAGACGTTACCCGCGATCCCACCACCGCTCCACACCGCCCACGGCGGCAGCGGCGCCCATCCGATGATGCCGTTGCCGCGGCGCCAGCTGACCCATGCAGGCGCCCACTCGTCTCCCGGTACCCACCCCCACCCGTACCCGGCGTCGTAGAACCAGCGGCCATAGTGATACGGCGCCCAGCCCCACGGTTCGTCGGCCACCCACGTCCAGCCGGCATCGGTCAGCACCCAGTGGCCGTCGACGTAGGGTCGCCAGCCGTGACGCACACGATGCGGACGCCATACCCACCCGTAGCCCCCGTATTGGGACCATTCACCATATGGGGCGAGATCGGCGCGGAACGAGAGGTAGATGTCGGTGTGCGCGTGCGCCACCGGCACGACGAAGCGGCCGCCGCACGGCATGAGCACGAATGCAGCGACCACGAGGACGAGTCGAGTTCGGGCGTATGTCATCGCGAACCTCCGTCGAACGTTGCGGCGCCGGGATATCGCGGCGCCTCCAATTCAATTGAGGCCGCGTGGCGAGTGAAACTCAACATCGCAGTGCGCGAAAGCGCAGCGCGCGTCGAGCGCCGCGTCATGTCGAGACGCCGCGATCAATCGCACAGCGGATCGCGGTCTCACGACACGGGCCGTGTCCGCCGGCTGACGGTTTGGGGCACGCCAAGGAGAGCGAGCGCCGTCCGGCGGAGCGCCGCAGGGTCGAGCGCCATCCCGGTATCGAGCGCGACGAGAACGCCGAGCGCGATGAGGACGAGGAGCGCGCCCACCTGCGGCGCCTCGACATCGTCCCGGACGCTGCCCGCGCGCTGGCCGTGGGAGGTCACCTCGGCGATGCCGGCGACGGCACGCTCGAGGAGCGCGCGAAAGCTCGCGCGCAGCTCGGGGCGGCGCGTGACCGCCTCGAGGATGCGCGCGAACGGGACGCTTTCCGGAAGCGGGAGCACGAGCGCGCCCTCGCTCCGCGCGCCGCGAATCGTGTGCGCGACGGCATCGGCGAAGCGCGCAATCGTGTGCTCGAGCTCGTGCGCCGCCTCGCCGCGGGCGATGATTGCCTCCAGAAATCCGCCCATGACACGCTCCACCACCGCCGCCATCAGCGCCTCGCGATCACGAAAGTGCACGTAGAAGGCGCCGCGCGTGTACCCAGCGCGCGCGCAGATCGCGTCGAGGCTCGGCGTGTCGATGCCATGCGCGGCGAACTCCGTGAGCGCCGCCGCGATCAGCGCCTCACGCGTCTCCTGTTTCGACGTCGCCCGTGAACGGGGGCGCGAGCGCTTCGCCATGGCGCTCTACTTGACATACGGCGGCGTATGTTGGAAGTAGTTCTTCACATACGCCCCCGTATGCGAGGGAGGACCGATCATGGCAGTGAATCTCGACGCTGGGTGGACGCCGCATCGAGAGGCGCCGCACTTCGCGGTCGCGCTCCGCACGATCCGCGTCTGGATGTTGCACTTGCTCTGCTTCGTCTTGCCGGTCACGTGCGTGCTCTTCGCGGTCACGGCACCGCACCCGTGGCACCGGTCGCTGCCGTGGCTGCTCGTCATCGTCACGTCGATCGTGCTCGACATGCGCAGCCCCGGCGAACGGCGCCAGCCGCTCGCCACCCTCCCCGGCTGGCCGTTCGACGGCGTGCTCTACGCGCTCGCGGCGTTGCAGCTCGTGAACGTCGCGATGTTGGTGCGGATGGTGGCGAGCGGTGGGCTGCTCACCGCCGACACGGCCGTCGGCATCATCCTCGTCGGCATCAGCTCCGGCTACTCCGGGATCGTCGCCGCCCATGAACTGATTCACCGCGCGACACCGCATCTCCAGCAGCTCGGGCGACTCCTCCTCTGCACGGTGCTGTACGAGCACTTCTTCACGGAGCATGTCCGCGGCCATCACATGCGCGTCGGCACCGTCGACGACCCTGCGACGGCGCGTTTCGGGGAGCGCAGCGACGGCTTCTTCGCGCGCACGGTCCCGGCCCAGTTCCGCAGCGCCTGGCGCCTGGAGACGAAGCGGCTCGGCGACGTGGCGATGCGCTGGTCGGATCGGCGGCTTCTGAGGAGCCGCGTCGTGCACGGGCTCGTCGTCGAATGGAGCGTCGCGCTGGCGATCCTCGTCGGCCTCGGCCGCGCAGCCTTCGTCGCCTATCTCCTCCAGGCGGTCATCGCCGTGCGCCTACTCGAGGCCGTCAACTACTTCGAGCACTGGGGTCTCGCCCGCTCCGGGCGGCGCGTGGGCGTGCTCGATTCGTGGGACACCGATTCGTGGTTCACGCTCTACACGCTCGTCGGGCTGTCGCGACACGCCGACCACCACGCGCACGCGGCGCGTCCGTACCACCAGCTGCGGTACTTGGATGCCAGCCCGAAGCTGCCATACGGGTATTTCGGAACCGTCGTGCTGGCGCTCTTCCGGAAACGGCAGCTGCGCACGCTGCTCACGGAGGAGCTGTCGCGCCGCAAGCTCGGCCCATTCGCCGCGCGCGACGAGATCATCGATGCGCGATGAGGCCGTGCGACACGTCTAGGGAACCTCTGCACAAGTAGGTTCCGAACGAGAAGCGCGAGCCGCCGCGAGCGCAAGGAGCGGAGCCCGACCGCGTATCCGTCCGATACGCCGAGGGCTCCGCGACGCGGTCGATCGCGGATGGATCGCGCTTCGCAGCCGGAAGCTACTTGTGCAGAGGTTCCCTAGGGAAGCTCTGCACAAGTCGATCGGATGAGATAAAAGAAATTCCGATCGACGGGTGAGGAGGTGGGGTGATGGGCGAGCAACGGACGTTCGCATCGGTGGCGTGGACCCAGAAGGGCAAGGTGACGCGCCGGGAGCA
>WNFR01007874.1_pt1 | contig 11990 bp, 12 predicted proteins | sample 5400221 | NCBI WGS metagenome assembly WNFR01 (sample SAMN13153357, study PRJNA577476) | soil metagenome | isolation source: 40 cm soil under Madrone tree | place: USA:California | collected 2016-06-14 | reverse complement strand
CCTTCCGTCGCCGTCATCGCCACGGTTCGGACGCGGCCTTCGCCCAAGTGTTGCGCGACTTCCGCGACAATATTGATCGGCTCGGGCCCCTCGAATCCTTCGCTGGTGATCCGCACAGCGTTATGAATCTCCGGCAAATGATGCTCCGGAAATTGCACGTCGATGACCGGGCCGATAACCTGAACAACGTGCCCGACGTTTCCTGTCTCATGTTGCGCCATCTGTGAACTCCTTGTTTCCGTGACTCGTGATTCGTGAGTCGTGATTCGTGAAAAACTCAGACTTCTTTAGCTTGAAGGTGCTCTTTGAGAGACCGGCCCAGCGCGTTGATCAACTGCCCGACTGAATCACACCGACCATTCATACTTTCAAATTCTATCGCTGAGATATGACCAAGATCGCGGCTTAACATGAAAAAGTAACGCGTCTCTTCCAACTCTCCCCTCGAGATCTGCAGACCGTCTGCCAAAACCTTCCGCAATATTTGCCGCAATGGAGGCGGAAGCGCGCCGTAACTGCGAAACGACCCCGAATTGCTCCGACCGAGGAAATTTCTCGGTCAACCGGTAGGTCTCAAGCGTCAACTCATGCGCTCGCTGCCATACCGTTAAATCTGAAAACCGATTGATCTTCACCGCGTGCACCGCACGAGACACGAATCACAAATCACGATTCACGAATCACGACACTACCCTGCCGACGCTGCTCCGCTCACTACCTCGATGATTTCCCGCGTGATCGCTGCCTGGCGGACCTTGTTCATGTGCAGCGTCAGCGCGTCGATTACGTCGGAGGCGTTGCTTGTCGCCGAATCCATCGCTGTCATGCGCGCGGCGTGTTCTGCGGCGGAAGTTTCGGCCAACATGCGGTAGATCTGCATCTCGACGTACCGCGGCACAAGTTTGTTAAAAATTTCCGCCGCCGGTTGCTCGTAGATGTAGTCGACCGCATCCGTCGCAGATGTCGGCGGAGCGTCTTTCAGCGGCTCTCCCAGCGCCGCGGGTTCGAGCGGGAGAAGTTTTTCGACTCGCAGTGTCTGCGCCATCACATTTTTGAACTCGTTGTAAATCAAGTAGACCGAGTCCGCCTGGTGGGCCTCATAAATTTTCATAACCTCGGCTGCAATCTTCGCAGCGACCGCCAGATCGGCGCGCGTGGTCACGTCCACATATTCCGCGGCTATTTTCACTTCAACCGTCTTGTCATTTTTTTCGCGCAGAAACTCAAATGCACGCCGCAGCACGTTGGCGTTGAACGCGCCGGCCAGGCCGCGCTCTCCCGCGGCCACCAGCACGAGCACGCGCTCTTCGGGGCGTTGCGTCAACAGCGGAAATTGTTCGGGATTCTCGATGCGGGACATCGCGGAGCGCAGCACTTCGCGAATTCCAGCGGCGTACGGCCGCAGCGAAGTCGCGGTTTCCTGCGCGCGGCGCAATCGTGCCGCCGCGATAAATTTCATCGCCCGGGTGATCTGCTGGGTGTTCTTCACCGAACGAATGCGCCGCCGAAAATCAAGAAGTGTAGGCATGGAAAGGTTTTGTTCGGCGACTAGTTGCGCGCAGTCGCCGCGGCGGCCTGGAACCTCTCCTTGAATTCGCCGATGGCGCGCTTCAGTCCGGTGCGAGTATCGTCGGTAATCTGTTTTTTCTGCGCAATCTCAGCGAGTAGCGCGCCGTAACGCGTGCGCACGAATTCAACGAGGTCGTGCTGGAAACGTCCAACATCGGCGACCGCAATGTCATCGACCAAGCCGCTGGTGCCCGCGAAAATCACGAGGACTTGCTCTTCGACCGTCAGTGGCGAGAACTGCCCCTGTTTCAAAATTTCAACCAGGCGCTGCCCTCGCGCAAGTTGCGCCTTGGTGGCCTTGTCAAGCTGGTCGGAACCGAACTGCGCGAATGCCGCGAGTTCGCGATACTGCGCGAGGTCAAGCCGCAGCGAACCGGCAACCTGGCGCATGGCCTTGATCTGCGCGTTGCCGCCGACGCGGCTCACCGAGAGCCCAACGTTAATCGCGGGGCGAATACCGCTATTAAAAAGATCGGCTTCCAGATAAATCTGGCCGTCGGTAATCGAAATCACATTCGTCGGAATGTAGGCCGAGACGTCGCCGGCCTGCGTTTCGATGACGGGCAGCGCTGTGAGCGAACCCGCACCCAATTTGTCGTTCAGCTTCGCGGCACGCTCCAGCAAACGCGAGTGAAGGTAAAACACATCGCCCGGAAACGCTTCGCGTCCGGGAGGACGCCGCAGCAGCAAGGAAATTTCGCGATAAGCCTGCGCATGCTTGGAAAGATCGTCGTAAAAACAGACGGCGTGCCGCCCGGAATCGCGGAAAAATTCGCCCATCGCGCAGGCGGCGTAAGGCGCAATGTATTGCAGCGTCGCCGGCTCGGTGGCCGATGCCGCAACGACAATCGTGTAGTCCATTGCGCCGGCGTCGGTCAGAACTTTCACGACCTGCGCGATGGTCGAGCGCTTTTGCCCGATCGCGCAGTAAATGCAGATTACGTCGCCGCCCTTCTGATTCAAAATCGTATCCAGAATGATGGCGGTCTTGCCTGTCTGGCGGTCGCCAATGATCAATTCACGCTGCCCGCGTCCAATCGGGATCATGGAATCGATGGACTTGATTCCCGTCTGCAACGGCTCGCGCACAGGTTGCCGGTCGACAACGCCCGGAGCGATGCGCTCGATGGGGATGCGCTGGTCTGTGACGATGGGGCCTTTTCCGTCAAGCGGCAATCCAAGCGGACTTACAACGCGGCCCACCATCGCTTCGCCCACCGGCGCCGACATAATCGTGCCCGTGCGCTTGACGATATCACCTTCCTGCACCAGCGTGTATTCACCGAGCAGCACCGCGCCGACTTGATCTTCTTCGAGGTTGAGCGCAATTCCGAAAACGTCATGCGGAAACGCCAGCATTTCACCGGACATCGCTTTTTCCAGGCCGTAAATGCGCGCGATGCCGTCGCCCACGGAAATAACCGTACCGACTTCTTCCACCGCCACCGCCTGCTCGTAGTTGGCGATCTGGGCCTTCAATATTTTCGTGATTTCATCTGCTTTAATCGAAGCCATCCCCGCTCCTATTCCGAAATCATCCGGGCGCGCAGGCGATCGAGTTGCGCGCGCACCGAGCCGTCATAAATTGTCGAACCGATTTTTACCACCGCGCCGCCGATCAGCGCCGGATCCGTATTGAATTGCGCCTGAACTTTTTTCCCGGTGAGTTTCGCCAGCGCCGCGTCCAGTTCCGCGCGTTCGCCCGCCGTCAAATCCGCGGCAGAAGTCACTGTGGCTTGCATGATTCCCTGCCGCGCATCGAGCAGCGCGCTGAATGCTTGCTCGATTTCCGGAAGCATACCCGCGCGGCGTTGATCGACGATCACAAAAAGATAATTGCGCAGCGTGCGACTCGCGCCCATTCGCGCGACCAATTGCTCGATCGCGGCATGCTTGCTGGCGCGGGCAATCGAGGGATTCGACAAAAAAGCATGCAACTCGGCGGATTCACGAACCATCGCCGCAAATGCCGCGAGTTCCTGCTTCACCTGGTCGGCCTGCTTGTTCTCCAGCGCGACGTCGACCAGCGCACCTGCGTATCGCTCCGCCAGCGCCTTCAATTCGCGCTCCTTGCAAGTTCACCGAGAAATGCGTGGAACATCCTGGCGCGAATTTCACCATTCATCCGCGAACTCACGAGCGCCCCGGCGCGTTCCACCGCCATGGAAGCCGCGATGGCCCGCAATTCCTGCTGCGCGGCACGTTCGGAAGCGACCAATTCGCCACGCGCCGCTTGCCTGATTTTTTCAATCTCCGCGCGTCCCGAAACGAGGAGGCGTTCCGCTTCAGCTTCCGAATCCCGCTTCGCAGCTTCGCGCAATTCAGCGATTTCCTGGTTGAGACGCGCAATCTTCGTCTCTACCTCATGCAGTTCGCGATCCGCCTCAGCCTTCGCTGCGGCAGCTTCCGTAATACTGGCGGCGATGGCTTTCGCGTTGGCGCGGAAAAACGCACTGCCGTGCTTTGCAATCAGGTAGGCAATCCCGCCAAAAACGATGGCGAAGTTGAGCCAGCGAAAAAGATCTCCCGGTGTGAGTCCGCCGGAATCCTCCGCCGCGCCTTCGGCAGCCAGCGCAGGAATCGCCGTGAGGAAAAAAGTAAAGAGTGCGGTCGCCAGGAACGGTACGGCGCGCCGCCACACTTTCATCGAGCCTGTCATCGGGCTCCCCCGCGATGCGCGCCGCTCGGGCCGGAGGGTGCCCCGGCAAGAATCGTTTCGGCAATTTCGCCCGCCAGCACGGCACTGGCTTGTTCGAGTTGTACGCGCGCGGCTTCCACTTCCGCGGCCAGAGCTTTCTTCGCGGCCTGCAACTCCTGTCGCGACGCGGACCGCGCCGTGCTCAACAATGCCTGCCGTTCGTCCAGGATGCGGCGTCGGACTGTCTCCTGCTCGACAAAAATCTCTCCGCGCGCCTTCCGCAGTGCTTCGTTGTATGCGCGCAACTTCTCCTGTACGGCAACACGGCTCGCTTCCGCTTCCTGACGCGCGCCTACGGCACGCTTGTGGCGTTCGGACAGAACGCGCTCAAGCGGCCCAAAAAAACTCCAGCGCAAAAAAAGATAAAAAAGGAAAACGAGAATAACGGTCGGAACTGCCGACAGAAACAAATCGCCGAGTTGGTTTAAGATTTCCACCGATTATTCAGGGGCAGCCGACATGCCCGCACACGCTTCTCCGGTAAACCTGAAGTGCACACCCACACCACAGGCTATTCCTAGCCTCGACAAAGGAGTGATTTTATAACACCGGAGCGCGTTTCGCGCAAGCCTTTGTGCCTTCAAGTCTGCTCGGTTTCGCGATTTTACTTTTTGCTCAAGATCCTCACGATTCGACTCGGTCGGATGACTTGCCCTTCTACCAGCCTTAATCCAAGTTCTCCCTCGAGGGATTAACCACCACGGCGGCTAGCGGCAATCAAAACCCAATGGCGTGAATGTTCCAATCGGCGGGACGGATTACCATGGGAGCCCGCCAAATTCACATTGAGCAGGCCGATATGTTGCTGTGATTGAACGGGCAGTCCACAGTGCGGCTGTTTTGTAATTAAGCGATGGTAGTCTTTATATTATGGCCACGACGACTTCGTTGAGTTCGGATTCTGCTGGTTCCTCTAAGGCACATTTAGCAATCGAAAAGCCATCGTCGAGATTTGGTTTACACCCAATATTGCTCGTCTTAGTCACCGTTCTCGCGGCAATTGCGCGGTTGCACGCCCTCACTGCCAAGAGCTTCTGGCTTGACGAGGGCTTCAGTGTGAGCTTCGCGCGATTGCCATGGCCACGATTCCTACAGCTAATGGCTTCTGGGGAAGCGAACATGGTGCTCTACTACCTTCTATTGCGATTCTGGCTGATGCTCGGCAATAGCGAGGGATTTATCCGAGGGCTGTCAGTCTTGTTTTCCGTTGCCACCGTACCCCTCATCTATTTTCTGGGCGCGCGACTGTTCGGCCGGAAGGCCGGATTATTAGCCGCTGTTCTTTTCGCAGTTAATGCCTATGATATTCGATACGCACAGGAAGCGCGAAGCTACGCGATGGTTGTGTTCTTCGCGGTCCTGGCCACCTTGATTCTCGCCAGGAATCTGCAGGATCCATCCGCGGCGCACTGGAACAGTTACGCCATCGTTTGTGCCTTGCTCGCATATAGTCATCTGTACGGAATCCTGCTTGTACCAGCCCATGCTGTCTCGCTTCTATCGTGGCGCCGGGACGAAATTCCGTGGCGCAAATATATTCGCAGCCTTCTGACCTTCGGGGTCATGATGGTCCCCAATGCGATTTTTCTTTTCGCGATATACGTTTTAAAAATCGGCGCGCCTCCGAAACTTTGGTTTCCTCCTCTCCCATCTGACTGGCTTCTGATTCTCGCTGTTGGTTTTTCGGGCGTCTACGGTCGGATACTTGTGATACTCGATCTGCTGGCGGTGGGCATCGCCGCGCTGCGGGCGGCCCAGGTGCCATCTAGTGGCGAGCACACCGGCCGGTCATGGTCATACACATTACTTTTTTCCTGGCTCGTTTCGCCGGTACTAATGGTCGTAACAGTTTCGCTGGTAAAGCCGCTTTTTCTTCCGCGCTTTTTAATTTTCTGTCTACCCGCATTGCTTCTCCTGGTCGCTGTCGGAATCAGTCAAATGCGACCCGCAGTATTGGCTTGGGGACTCTTCACGGCCATCTCGGCATGCTCGATATTGGGAGTTCTCCACTACTATCAATCTGACTTCGACATAACCCGTCAGGACTGGCGTGGTGTAACATCGTATGTCTTCGACCGCGCCAAACCTGGCGACAGTATTTTCTTCTGTGAATCCGCGGGCGAATCGCCGTTTGAATATTACACTGGACGACAAAAATCCGCCTCGCTGAAGCCGGTTACTTTGCGCTCGGATACGCAAAAGGACGGGAAGAGTCGAAACTCGTCGGATCTGAAGTCCGATGACTTAGTTAACGTTCCTGGAACAAATCTTCGAATTGCTCCGCCAGTTGGCAGTCGAGTCTGGCTCGTACTAATGGTTCTCAACGGCAGCGTGCAGGAACATGAAAAGGGAATCGCCGTTGCCAAGTGGTTGTCGAATGGCCGCCAGCAGGTTGATGAACGAGATTTTATACCATTGAGAGTGATGCTATATGATCGGCCCGCAAACGGTTTATCGATAACTGGCGATCAAGCTTCCCTGAGTCGTTAGCATATCGTGATTGGCGCAATTCATGGCGTGTCCTGGATCAAAGTAAAAAAATGATTGTGAACGTTCCTCGCTTGCTGGCCTCTTACACGGCGCGCTAGAATGGGTCGCGTCACAGCGCGGCCAGCCTTCCTCTCTTGTGTTAGAAAAATAAGGAGAACTTAATGCCCGCGTTTCCCGGCGTGGATTTCCTGGACTTCGATTCGCTGCTCAACGACGAAGAGTTGCTGGCGCGGAAGACCGCGCGGCAATTCGTCGACGAGCAAGTGCTTCCGATTATCGCGAAGCATAATCGCGACGGGACGTTCCCCTTGCAACTCGTTCCCCAATTGTCTGAGCTGGGATTTTTCGGCGCGAACCTGAAAGGCTATGGCTGCGCGGAAATGTCCAACGTCGCCTACGGGCTGGTGATGCAGGAGCTCGAGCGCGGTGATTCCGGGCTGCGCAGTTTCGTTTCCGTGCAGAGCGCCCTGGTCATGTATCCCATCCATACGTACGGGTCATCCGAACAGAAGGACAAATGGCTGGCGCGCTTGCAAAGCGGAAAAGCCCTTGGCTGCTTTGGCCTGACCGAGCCGCAATTCGGCTCGAATCCGGGCGGAATGCTGACGCGCGCCGTGCGCCGCGGCAATTGCTACGTGCTGAACGGCGAAAAAATGTGGATCACCAACGGATCGATTGCCGACGTCGCGCTCATCTGGGCAAAATGCGAAGACGACGATCGCGTGCGCGGTTTCCTGGTCGAAAAAGGCACCAAGGGTTTCAAGGCCTGGGACGTGCACGGTAAAATGTCTCTGCGCGCATCCGTCACTTCTGGCCTGGCCATGAATGACTGCGAAATCCCCGCTGAAAATGTTTTGCCCGGCGTGTCCGGGTTGAAAGGTCCGCTGTCATGCCTTACGCAGGCGCGCTACGGCATCGGCTGGGGAGCCATCGGCGCGGCCATGGCTTGCTACGACACGGCGCTGCAATACGCAAAAACGCGCAAGCAATTTCAAAACAAACCGATTGCGTCACATCAACTCGTGCAGGACAAACTGGTCTTCATGATTACGGAAATTTCCAAAGCGCAATTGCTGGCGCTGCACGTGGGCAAACTAAAAGACCAGAATCGTCTGGACCCCACACACATCTCGATGTTGAAAATGAATAATGTGTGGATCGCAATGGAAACGGCGCGGAAGGCTCGCGACATTCTGGGCGCCAACGGAATTGTCGACGACTACTGCGTCATGCGGCACATGAACAATCTTGAATCGGTTTATACCTACGAAGGCACGCATGACATTCATCGCCTGGTCATCGGAGAACGAATTACGGGCGTTCCCGCGTATTTTTAGGAACGACGGGTGCGGGCTCTACTTCGAGCCGCCGGATAAAGATGCGGGCGTTACTTTTACGCTGAACGTTTACCCTGAGCCGTTCAAGCGAAGGGCTTCAGGTGAAGCGTGAAGCCCGCCAGAATCTGGAGCCCACAAAATTGAGGAGAAAATAATGTTTCGGAACAGCGGCTCGTCCGCATCCATTTCGCAATTGATATCGCACGCCGCATTGTTAGGAACTCTCCTGTTTGCGGTTGGCATCGCGCCCTCCGCCGCCGCGGAAAAACCGAAAGTCCGCACCATCACAGCGTTCATCCGCCTGGACACCACTCAATACAAGCAGCAGGTGGCGGACACACTGAAGCTTTTGCGGAACGCGAAGGCCCGCTTCGATCTGGCTGGCTACACGGTGGAAACAATTCGCATCTCCACTCAGCCGTTTCCGGAATACACGCGCGGAATGTCGAAGCAGGATACCCTGGCATTTTTCCACGACCTCGACAATCTCGCGAAACAGGAAGGCTTCATCGTCAGCATCGGTCCTGCGCTGATGTCTGAAAAGGACGACCTCGCACAAGCGCAACTCCTCTCGGAAATTCTGGGCCTGACGAACAATCTGAGCGGCAGCATCGTCGTCGCCGGAGGCGATGGCGTCCACTGGAAAGCCGTGCGCGCTGCCGCGGACGTCATGAAATATCTCGAGGACCACACCGATCACAGCCTCGGCAATTTCCGCTTCGCGGCCATCGCTAACGTGCCTGCTTACACGCCCTTTTTCCCCGCCTCCTATCATGAGGGACAGGGACATCAATTTGCGATTGCCCTTGAATCCGCCAATGTTGTCGCAGCGGCGATGGCAGTGCCACGCGACGTGGAAGCGACGCGACAGGCAATTATCGCTGAATTGGGAATACATGCTAACGCGGTCGAGGATGTCGCCAGCAAAATTGATCGGGAAACCGGATGGACCTACATGGGTCTCGATATTTCGCCCGCTCCTATGAAAGATGTTTCCATCGGCTCCGCAACAGCAGGAGCCACCGGCGGCCGGTTCGGCACCAGCGGCACCTTGACCGCGGCCGCCACAATTACGTCGGCACTGCGCGATATCACGGTGAAAAAAGTTGGCTATAACGGTCTGATGATGCCTGTGCTCGAAGACACGCGGCTCGCGCAGCTGTGGAGTGAAGGCGCGCTCACAATGGACCAGCTCCTCGCCTACTCGGCCGTGTGCGGCACGGGCCTTGACACCATCCCGCTGCCGGGAGATATCGCCACGGAACAACTTGCGCGCATCATCGGCGACGTCGCCACACTTTCCGCAAAGCTGTCGAAGCCTCTCAGCGCGCGCCTGCTGCCGCTCGCGGGAGTGAAGCCCGGCGACCGTACCACGCTCGATGATCCCAATCTGGTGAACACGGTTCTTCAACCGCTGCCATAGATTGCGGTGCGCAGGTGCGGCCTTTCCCCGAAATTACCCGTAATCTAAACATAATGAATGCTGACACTGGGCTTGACACCGGCTTTCTTGACTCTTACCCTTAGAATATGGAAGTACATTTGACTCCCGACCAAGAAGCGTTTATCCGGCAAGCAATTGAGAGCGGGCGCCTCTAGCACCAGGAAGACGCTGTGAAGGAAGCCTTGGCACTCTGGGAAGAACGCGAGCGTACCCGCGCCGAAATTCTAGCGAGCCTTGATGAAGCAGAGGCTTCTCTTGCACGCGGTGAGGGGCGTGTCATCACTCACCAGTCAATGCGCGAACTTGCTGAAGAAGTGCACCAGCGAGGTCTTGCCCGACTGGCTGCGGAAAAGTTACCACCGCGCTGATGGCCCATCGCCTCACAGCCCAAGCCGAGGCTGATCTAGAGCAAATCTGGAATTACATCGTTAAGGAAAGCGGTAATATAGAAATCGCCCGCCGTCAGATCGTTTCAATTGCTAATCATCCGCACCCTAGGACGCGCGCGCGATATTGACTTGGGGTCTGGTAGACGGAGCTATCCCATTGATCGTATGTCATCATCTATCGCGTGGAGAATGAGTCTGTGCTTATTCTTCGTGTTGTCCACGGTAGCCGTGATATAGAAGCCTTGTTCGGCCGTCCATGATGAGTCCCGCGTACACGTAACACTTGGTTCGGTTAAGGCATTGGCTTAGGATAGGCAGGTCTTGGGTGCTATAGCGCGCGTGACCTGCATCCCTTTGCGCGCTGGATTCAAAAAATCAAAACTGGTGGAGATCAGATGGAAATCGAACTGAGTCTGGAATTTTTGCGCGTCGTCGAACAGGCTGCGATTGAATCTGCGAAGACGATGGGCCTCGGCGACGGACACAAGGCCGATCAGGCCGCCGTCGAATCCATGCGTAAGGTCATGGACGAAGTGCCGATGGATGGAACGATTGTGATCGGCGAAGGCGAGCGCGACGATGCGCCCATGCTTTTCATCGGCGAAAGAATTGGCGCCGCGCAGCATGTCCGCGGTTTTAATTTCCCCGCGGTGGACATCGCCGTCGATCCGCTGGAGGGCACGAATCTCTGCGCTACGGGAGCGCCCGGCGCAATTACGGTTCTGGCCGCGAGCGAAAAAGGCGGCCTGCTTCACGCCCCCGACCTCTATATGGAAAAAATTGTTGTGGGACCATCAAGCAAAGGCGCCGTGGACCTGGATGCTCCTGTCGCCGACAATCTGCGCGCCATCGCCAAGTGTCTGGACCGCGACGTCGAGGATCTCGTCATCATCGTATTGGACCGGCCGCGGCACGAAAAACTCATCGCGGATATTCGCGCGACCGGTGCCCGCATTCGCCTGATCGGTGACGGCGACTTGTCGGCAGGAATTTCCGCGGCCGTCGTCGGGACCGGCGTCCACGCCGTGATGGGCACCGGAGGCGCTCCGGAAGGCGTGCTGACCGCCGCGGCGCTTCGTTGCCTGAACGGCGAAATTCAAGCGCGCCTGGTGGTGTCAAAACCTGAGCACCAGGAGCGCCTGGCAAAGATGGGAATCAAGGATGGCAAGCGCATTTATAAAACCGAAGACCTCGCGCCGGGGAAAAAACTAATCTTTGCGTGCACAGGCGTAACCGACGGAAACCTGTTGCGCGGCGTGCGATTTTTCGGCGAAGGCATCCGCACGCAGTCGCTGATCGTCACCCTGGAGGAGCGCCAGGTTCGCTTCGTCGACACGGTGACTCTGGACAAGCGTCCCGACGTAAAAGTGCGATTTGCATAGACATGGCGTTTGCGAACGCGTTTGCAATTCCCGCACGTAATGACTCAGTTTGCTTTTGGAGACAACGAAAAGCTGCCCGCCCCAAAAACGGGCGGCCTCTACAATTGCCGGTAACATGTATGGTTTTGCATAGGACTCTCCGTCCCGGGTTTTTCGGGACGGAGAGGGGACGGCGGTTTTCAAATCGAGTCGCCGCCAACAGATTTAGACGACGTGTGCTGAAAAGCACAGAAACGTATATGCATTCACGGTATACTCTGTTTTCCTGCCCGGGACCTCAGAAAGTTGCGCATGTCTTTTCAACATCTTACACGCAGGGAAATACTGAAAATTTGTGGCGGCACAACGGCAGTTGGGCTAGGCGCTCAACTCTTACATGGTTGTGGCAGTCTGAATCTGGGCTCGACTGTTCCTTCGGGTTCCGGTGCATGCAGCAAATTGGCGGATATCGAGCACGTCGTCATTCTTATCCAGGAAAATCGCTCGTTCGATCACTATTTTGGGAGCTATCGCGGAGTGCGCGGATTCGCGGACCAAAGCGTCGCGTTCCAGCAGCCGGATTCCGCAAACACGGCGGACCCGCCAGTTGGAAAATTGTTGCCATTCCATCTGAATACGGCCACGACAAATGCGGCGTGCACGCATGACATTAGTCATGATTGGGTGCCGCAACATAAGAGC
>WNFR01012592.1_pt1 | contig 11993 bp, 8 predicted proteins | sample 5400221 | NCBI WGS metagenome assembly WNFR01 (sample SAMN13153357, study PRJNA577476) | soil metagenome | isolation source: 40 cm soil under Madrone tree | place: USA:California | collected 2016-06-14 | reverse complement strand
AGAAATGAAGCGGGCTCCGCTTGGAGCCCGCCTGGAGATGACAGTTTCTCCCTCGCACCGGCCGAACCGGTTAGAAGGTTATTTTCAGTCCGACCTGCATCACGCGCTGGCTTCCCGAGCCGATGAGCGGATTCCCGGCGGCGAAGTCGTTCGTCACGCCCGCATAGCCGAGCGGGCCGCCACCTTGGAACTGGTTCCCACCATTGACGAAGCTGGATGAGCCATAGGGGTTGGCGGCGATGGGATGATTGAGGACGTTGAAGACTTCCCAGCGGAACTGGAAGCCATACCGTTCCTTGATCCTGAAGTTCTTGAAGATCGACAAGTCCAAGTTGTTGAACCCTGAATCGCGGAAGATGTTGCGACCCATGTTGCCGAAGCTCCCCAGGGCTGGAGGAACCAGGACCGAGTTGCCGTTCGTGGAGATAAAGCAGCCGAAGCTCCCCAGCGTAGCTGTCCCTGCCGTAGCGCTGCCTTGGGCATGGGTCAAGCAGTTCGCAATCCCAACCGCAGCCCCGGAACCAGTGAAGGGGGTGCCATTGCCGCCGACGTACGGGTTCGTAAAACCACAGCTGGGACCCGCAGTGCTGCCGAAGCCGCTGCAAAAGGGAATGCTGTTCTTGCCGGCTGGGAAGTCGAGCGGATTGCCGAAGATGTCCCAGCGATCGGCGTTTTCTCCTGTGCCACTGATATTGTCCCCGGAGTCCCAGACCGACCAGGGCTGCGGGGTCGAGTAACTGTAAATGCCATTGATCTGCCAGCCTTCCAGCAACTGGCCAAAACCTTTTTTCCCGGGAATGTTGTACGTGGCGGTGACAGTGAGGCGATGGCGAATGTCGAAGTCGCTGTTCCCGTACTCGCCTTCTATGTTGGTGCTGTCCTGCGGCAGAGGCCCAAAGCGGTTGATGGAGCCGTTGTCGAGACCGTGGCCATAAGTGTAACCGGCAACGAAAGACAGGCCGTGAGACATCCGCTTGGTGATGGTTGTTTGGAAGCTGTTGTAATTGGAATGAGCCCCGTTGTTTGCGAAGTTGATGAACCCCAGGTAGGGGAACCTCGAATAGAAAGGCCGGGCTTGCTGCGTGGCCAGAGGATTGTAACTTGCCAGCGGCAGGCCCGTCGCTGCGACGCTTGCGCAGGCGCCGGCGATCTGGGCTGCCGTCAGTGTATTCAGACACCACCCTGCGCCAAGCGGGGCTTGATTGGCGTCGGAAAAATTGAGCAGATTGTAGCCGTGATTGCCAACGTAGGCGATCTCGATCGAGAGGTTGCTTCCGAATTGGTGCGTGATGCTCAGGTTGTAATTCAGGACGTAGGGATTGGTGAGATTTGGGTTCACGCCCATGATATCGCATGGGGACGCATCGGAACCGCTCGGGATCGCCGGGTTCGGCACCGTCAACGGCAACCCATCTCCGCACTGCGGCGTCTTGGCGACTGGGAAAATCGTCTTCTGGCCGTTGGTGCAAGCCTTGCTGTTCGGGTTGGTAGGATCCCAGCACAGCTGAGAAGGCCCGAAGGTTGCGGCCCCGAGGGTGATGTTGCCGCCACCGCTACTCGGGCATACATTAGGAGGGAGGCACTGGATCACAGCGCCAGTGGGGACGGCGGCAAGGCTGGTCGAACCGTCGTTCTGGAGGCCGAATTGGCCGTCCCAGGTCAGCAGGGGCCATATGAGTGTGTGAACGACGCTGACGCCACCCCGGATCACCGTCGTGCCTTTGCCCGAGATATCGTAGGCAAGACCAAAGCGCGGGTCAAAGGAGCGGAAGTAGCCGTTCCAAACACCTCCCGTGCCCACCCCACTGGAACCCTGCTGTGTCAAACCCTGCTGTGTCAATCCGATGGCCGGATTGAAGCTGCCGAAGGCGTTGTTGGCCGCCTTCATCGGGGTAGTGTACGCATATCGCAACCCGAGATTAATGATCAACTTCGGGGTAACACGCCAATCGTCCTGGAGAAACCCGGATCCGGTCTTCCACGTAGTACGGACGAACGCGTTGCCGGTGAGAAGGGTTGCGCTCGTCGGGGTCCCGGCGAAGAAGTCCTCGAGGGGTGATGAAGGTGAAGAACCCCCAAAGGCCCCGCCGCCGGGGAAATTGAATATACCTCGGCCACCGACAAGGATGGCGGCATCGGCCTCGCTGTGGCTAAACTCGCCGCCAAACTTGATGGTGTGTTTGCCCCTCAAGATTGAAATCGAGTCCTGAATATCGTAATACGGGTTGCCGTCATTGAACTGCGGACGGTTCGAGTTGGTGCCCAGCGGTGCGAGTCCCGAGATATTGACATTCGGAAATCCTCCGGTCGGCGCCCCGGTGTTGATGAAGTTGTATACGCCCGTTCCGTTCGCAAAATTCCCGATGTCAACGTTGACGAAGTCAAAAGACACCCGGTTGTAGCCAAACCGCAATTCATTCACCACGTTGGAGTTGGGGGTATAGACCCAGCTTGCGACAGTCGACCACGCTGTGATTGGCGTGTTGTCGTTGAAGGCCTGGTTCACAAACCCGTGGTCTTCTCCCAAGGCATTGTACCTGCTGGTAAACAGTGAGCCCGAAATGGTATTCTTATCGTTGGCGTGCCAGTCGAGCTTCCCGATCCCGTTGTCGCTGTGACTCTGAATGGGGAAGGTGCTGAGGAAGCTGTTGCTCGTGCCGGTGTTCGGGTATAGTCCGCCGGTGCAGGTGACGGGCGGACCCAGCGTGCATCCAGTTGTGGCCAAGCTGACTGCGCTCACGGGGATACCGTGATTCTGCAAGTCCGTGATCGCATCCACCATGCTGGTGGCGCGATTCGCCCCTTGGCTCGCGGTTGCAGGCACAGTCAGCGAATAATCGCTACCGATGAAGTCACGGTAGCCCTCATAGCCGCCGAAGAAGAAGAGCTTGTCTTTCTTGATCGGCCCGCCGACCACGCCGCCGAACTGCTTCACGGACACCGGCACCTGATCGCATGCCGACGGTATTGCCGGATTCGTGATGCAGGTTCCGTTTACCGGCGCGACGTTGAAATAGTTGCGGGCGTCCCAGCCCGTGGTCCGGCCGAACGCATAAGCCGAACCATGAAGACTGTTGGTCCCCGATTTGATTCCTACGTTCACCACGGCGCCGCTCTTCCAGCCGTACTCCGCCTTGGGATTCTCCATCACATTGAATTCCTGGATAGCGTCAATCGGCAGGACTGTCGCCGAATCCTGGAAGGGACCGGGAAAGCCTTCTATGGGCCGGGCGTCGAAGGTGCTAATGTTGAGCACGCCGTCCACCATCCAGACGGACTCGTCCGGGCGGGTGCCATTGGCGCTCTGCGTCCACGGTCCGCCACCCGGATAGAGCTGAACGCCGGGGCGCAAGCTCAGCAAGTTCTGGTAGTCGCGGCCATTTAATGGTAGATCAACAATGTCCGCGTTCTCTAGCGTGCCACCCATGGTGGCGTTAGTGGTTTCCACCAGAGGGACCGACTCCGTAATGGTGATTGTCTGATTTTGTTCACCGGGTTGGAGCGCTGCGTCGATACGAATTTCTTTACCCACAGTTATAGGCACCAGCGTCATCCGCGGTGAGAGTTCGTGAAACGCCCCTGTCCTTGTCGAGGACGGTTACTGTGGCGCCTGCTACGACGCCGCCGCTTTGGTCTGTAACGGTTCCGAGAATGCGGCCGAAGCTGCCCTGCGAATACGCAGGCGGACAGAGCAGAAGTAGTCCCAGCAAGGCGCAAAAAGCTTGAAAAGCTTTTCGCAAACAAACACACCAGGTTTTATTGATTGAATACGATGAAATCATTTAAGGACCTCCCGTCCAAATTGTGAGAATCGAATTTGGCCTACAGCTTTGCCCCAGGGTTAGGTCCTCCGACTGTTCCAACTTTGAGAAAGCCGTAAATCTAAACGTTTATCGTGCGGATGTAGACCCCCTGATCGCCGAATTGCGGTCTCCATCACAAATAAAAACAATCGCTAATTAAAACGACGGCATATTGGAGCTTTCGCAATATGCAAGGCTACAGGGTAATGACTTCCGCATTGAATATTTGTCTGGTAATTCAGGAATGGGCCTGCACCTGGCCAATACACACCCGATGCCATTCTTGAGGATGATACGAGTGTTGCACGGATGAAAGTCCACTTCACGGCCCCACCCAGAGCCTCTTAACTTGGTGTGATGGTTACACCATTCACCAGCTGATGTCAACAATCTTAATAAGAATTTAGTGCGGTCTTCCTGCCCCCTCAGTGATCGGCGCGCCAAGGTGTGCACAGCTTTCGTTAAGAGCAACCGCATGCCGATTTGAGCCGTGGGAGAGAATGCATCGTGGATTCAGATTCCTCCATTTCCGCAAATCCACATTTTGGACTAAAGTAGAGTTTGCGTCCTGGACTTGAGAAGGACGCGCTGCTATTTACCGAAAGTCCCAGCGCAACGAAGGAGCCAGAATGAGTGCAACAGAAGCCGGTGTCACCATCCAAAACGCCGCCAGTCCGATCGAAATGAAATGCATCAATACGATTCGCACGCTCTCCATGGACGCCGTGCAGGCTGCCAATTCCGGGCATCCCGGCACTCCGATGTCGATGGCGCCGTTGGCCTACTGTCTATGGCAGGAATTTCTGCGCTACGATCCGAAGGACCCGCACTGGCCCAATCGCGATCGCTTCGTTCTTTCCGCCGGGCACGCGTCCATGCTTTTGTACTCGGTGCTGCATCTCACCGGGGTTAAGCAGGCTGGAAAAAATGGCGAAATTCTTGACCAGCCGTCCGTCCCGCTCGATGAAATCAAACGATTTCGCCAGCTGGGCAGCCGGTGTCCCGGCCATCCGGAATCCGTTCTGACGACGGGAGTGGAAACCACGACGGGACCGCTCGGCCAGGGTTACGCCAACAGCGTCGGCATGGCGGTGGCCGGCCGATGGCTCGCATCACGATATAATCAGTCCGGACTTCCAGACGTTTACAATTTCAATGTGTACGCGCTGGGCGGCGATGGCTGCATGATGGAGGGAATCTCCAGCGAAGCCGCCTCACTCGCGGGCCATCTGAAACTTTCAAACCTCTGCTGGATCTATGACAGCAACCGGATCACGATTGAGGGCGGAACTCCGCTCGCGTTTTCCGAAGATGTTGGCGCGCGCTTCACGGCGTACGGGTGGAATGTACTACACGTTGCAGATGCGAATGATTTGAACTTGATCCGCGGCGGCTTCCGTACTTTCCTGCAAACCGCCGATCGTCCCACGCTCATTATTGTGCACAGTCACATCGGCTGGGGTTCTCCGCACAGGCAGGACACCAAAGAAGCTCACGGCGAAGCGCTCGGGGAAGAGGAAGTCCGGCTGACGAAACGCGTGTACGGCTGGCCCGAGGACGCCAAGTTCCTGGTTCCCGAGGGTGTGTACGAACATTTTCAAGAAGGAATTGGAAAGAGAGGGAAGGAACTTCGCGCCGCGTGGACCTCGCAGTTCGATGCCTACAAAACGAAATATCCTGCTCTGGCAGATGAAATCTCGTGCATGGAGCGCCGCCAACTTCCAGACGGATGGGACAAAGACTTTCCCACATTTCCCGCCGACGCGAAGGGCCTGGCCACGCGCGATTCTTCCGGCAAAGTCGAAAACGCAATCGCCAAGAATGTTCCCTGGATGATTGGCGGCTCCGCGGATCTCGCGCCTTCGACGAAGACGCTTATCAGCGGCGTCGGCGATTTCGAAGCTGGAAGTTATGGTGCACGAAATATGCATTTCGGCATTCGCGAACACGGCATGGCCGCGATTGTAAATGGCATGAGCCTGACAAAAGTTCGCCCCTTTGGCGCAACTTTTTTCGTTTTCACCGATTACATGCGGGGCGGAGTGCGCCTCAGCGCTATTTCGGAAGTCCCAGTCATCTACATACTGACGCACGATTCCATTGGCGTCGGCGAAGACGGGCCCACGCACCAGCCCATCGAGCATCTGGCGATGGTGCGCGCCACGCCCGGCTTGATGGTTTTGCGTCCAGCGGATGCTAATGAGGTCGTCGAGGCCTGGAAGGTGGTGATGCAACTTCAACACGAGCCCGCGCTGCTCGTCCTTACGCGCCAGGCGCTTCCTACCCTCGACCGGACAAAATTCGCGCCCGCTTCGGGCGTCGCTCGGGGCGCATATGTCCTTGCGGATGCTCCTGGAGCCAAACCCGATGTTTTGTTGCTGGCGACGGGCAGCGAGGTCTACCTCTGCGTGAACGCGATGGAAAGCCTTTCGAAAGAGGGAATCAAGGCGCGCGTCGTCAGCATGCCGTCCTGGGAACTATTCGAAAAACAGGATCAGGCGTACCGCGATTCCGTTCTGCCCCCTGGCGTGAAGGCTCGAGTTTCGGTGGAGATGGCCACGACATTTGGCTGGTCGCGCTATGTGGGCACGTCCGGACACAGCATCGGGATGCACAGCTTCGGAGCCTCGGCGCCGCTAAAGGACCTGCAGAAACATTTCGGCTTCACGGTGGAAAATATTGTTGGCGCGGCGAAGCAGCAGGTTCAGCAAGCGAAAGGCTAGCCCGAATATCTCCGATAAATACAGGCGAAATGTAGGGGCGCGGCAATGCCGTCCACGGAGAACGTTCACGGTGAACCGTGCCCCTACAAAGGATAATAGGGGGCGCGTGATGGATGCTGCGGAACTCTGGAAGCGATACCGGCAATATCTTTGCCGTGTGGATTCGCTCGACCTAACGCTCGACATCAGCCGCATGCATTTCAATGATAGCTTTCTCGCGTCAATGGAACTTGCCATGCAGCACGCTTTCACCGACATGGACGCGCTCGAAGCGGGCGCCATCGCGAATCCGGACGAAAAGCGCATGGTGGGACATTACTGGCTGCGCGCGCCGCAACTTTCGCCGACCAAGGAAATCGCACGAGACATTGAAAGCACCCTGGGGTCCATCAAGAAATTCGCCGCCGACGTTCACGCCGGAAAAATCAAGCCGCCGTCCGCGCCGCGATTCACGCAGGTATTGGCAGTCGGCATTGGCGGCTCGGCGCTGGGACCCATGTTCGTAGGCGATGCGCTTGGCGAGCCGACAGCGGACCGCATGAAAATCCATTTTATTGATAATACCGATCCCGACGGGATCGCGCGCGTGCTTGAAACGCTGAAGGACCGGCTGGGCGAAACTCTCGTCATCGTTACAAGCAAAAGCGGCGGCACGCCGGACACGCGCAACGGCATGGTCGTTGTCGCCAGTGAATATCGTGCGGCGGGCCTTGATTTTTCGCGTCACGCGGTTGCAATTACCATGGCGGGCTCGCATCTGGACAAGCAGGCTTTATCGGAAAATTGGCTCGCGCGATTTCCGATGTTCGATTGGGTAGGAGGCCGCACCAGCGAACTCTCCGCCGTCGGCTTAGTTCCCGCGGCTCTGCAGGGAATCGACATCGATGCCATGCTGGGCGGGGCCGCCGCCTGTGACGCAGCCACGCGCGTTCACGAGACGCGCCGCAATCCCGCCGCGCTTATGGCGCTGATGTGGTATGCCGCGACGGACGCAAAAGGCAAGAAAGACATGGTGGTCCTGCCGTACAAAGACAGGCTGCTTCTATTCAGCCGCTACCTGCAGCAACTTGTGATGGAGTCGCTCGGCAAGCAACTCGATTTGGACGGCCGTCGCGTCGAGCAGGGAATTGCCGTCTACGGCAACAAAGGTTCCACCGACCAGCACGCGTTCGTGCAGCAATTGCGCGACGGCGTAAACAATTTTTTTGTTACCTTCGTCCGCGTTCTCGAATCCGGTGGCAAACCGCTCGAAGTCGAGCCCGGTGCCACGGCCGGCGATTATTTAAGTGGCTTCCTGATTGGTACGCGCGAAGCCCTGTTCGGCAACGACCGCCAATCCATGATCATCACAATTCGCCGCGTGGACGCGCGCACTGTGGGAGCGCTCATCGCCCTTTTCGAGCGCGCCGTCGGCCTCTACGCTGCGTTGATTCATATCAACGCGTATAACCAGCCGGGTGTTGAAGCAGGGAAAAAAGCGGCTGCCGCGGTTCTCAGCCTGCAAGCAAAAGCGCTGGCCGCCCTGTCGAGCACTCCGCAAACCGCCGACCAGATTGCCGCGGCCAGCGGCGCGGTAGATTCCGCCGAAACCATCTACCTCATCCTTGAACACCTGTCATCGAATGGCCGCGCTAAAATGACTGGCAATGCCGATCCGGGAGCGACGACGTTTACGCGCGTGTGAGAAATCAAGGTTAGAATCTACGGCCCACACTTCGAAAGGAGAAACGATCACCATGAAAATGACTGGCAACACCATTTTGGTCACGGGCGGCGGTTCCGGCATTGGCCGTGGCCTCGCCGAATCTTTCCATGCCCTCGGAAATCAAGTCATTATTGCCGGCCGCCGCAAACAGGCGCTCGACGAGACAACCTCTAAAAATCCTGGCATGTCCTCTCTCATGCTCGATATCCAGGATCCCGCTGCGATTCGCTCGTTCGCGGCTCAGGTGGCCACACGCTTCCCGAAGCTGAACGTGCTCATTAATAATTCGGGGATTATGCGGGTTGAAAATCTGCAGGCTCAAGAAGGCGGCCTCACGGACGCGGAGTCGATCATCACTACAAACCTGCTCGGGCCGATCCGTCTCACCGCAGCGCTTCTGCCTCTTCTGCAAAAGCAGCCTCACTCCACGATCATGAATGTTTCTTCCGGGCTGGCTTTCGTTCCACTGGCCCCTACACCAACGTATTGCGCGACAAAAGCCGCCATTCATTCGTATACGGAGTCATTGCGGTATCAGCTGCGGGCGTCGCCGATTGAGGTTCTGGAACTCATCCCTCCTTATGTTGCCACCGAACTGCTAAACGGCGGCTCCGATCCTCGCGCGATGCCGCTGGACGCGTACATTGCAGAGGTGATGGAGATACTGAAGACTCAGCCAGGCGCGGCGGAGATCTGCGTCGAACGAGTAAAAAGCCTCCGCTTCGCTGCGGAAAGCGGGAAATACGGCGCTGTCTTTCAGGGTCTCAACGAGGCAATGGGAAACTTATCTCAGCAGGCGGGCGCCTGACTCGCAGGTGCATTCTGACTTCAAGCAGCACAGGCTTGCCTGTGCTACGCAAAAGTCAGTGTGAATCGGCCGCGGCCTGAGGGAGCGGCGCACCCTGCGCCATTACCACTTTCCAATTTCCATTTTGCTTTGCAAAAACTCGGACAAATCGAAATTCTCCACCGAAGTGGCGGCCCTTGTCTTCGCCATCCACGGTCACATGTTCGGTCAAGATCGCCACATCGCCGTAAAAGTGCACCTGCGTTTCGCGCGGGTTGAGAACCTTGAATACGCGGTCGGTCCTTTTCATATTCTCCAGCATGTGGGGCTTGTCCAATAATTGTCCCTGCGGATTCAGGGCAAAGAAATCATCCGAAAATATTTTGTCCAGATAGGCGACATCCTTATTTTCTTCCGCTTCGATGTAACGGTTCCTGAAATCTATAATCTCCTGAACGGCCTTATCGTTATTCTTCATCTGGCCTTGAGCGAGCAATGGCATTGCGAGGAGCGCAGCCAAAGCCGCGATAAGTACGGTTTTCATGGCTAAACCTTTCGATTAAGTTCGAGTGCGCAGTCCCGCCTCATCAGCAGGAGTTTTTGTTCCGGACTTCCGCGGTTGATGAGTTTACAACAATACGCCGCTTTTGCGATGTCGAGCTGTTCCGCAAGTAGTAAGAAAAATGAAGGCGGGAGGAGTTAGAAATCTACCTTTGCCTAGTTCCCGACAAAGGTGCCTCGCAGAGGCGGGACGGGTACACAAAGCCCCTCAAATGGGACACACCCAAAAGTCCGCTCTTAGAACGATGCCTGGTTCGTTCTAAACCGCGGAGTTGCTGGAATTCAGCTTACTTTTTATCCGCAAGCTTCAGCGAAGTCCACGGCACGTTCCGTGTAATGTGGCCCAGCCCGTCGGTCGATTTGAGATTGGCCGTTTGCATGAGCGAATTGATGTCGGCAATCTCAAACACACCCTCCTGCTGGGCAATAGACACACGGTCGCCTCGTTTTGGCGTCATCATGCTGGTTCCCGTATTCATTTGGTCCTCCGTTAACGGCTCTTGTGCGAACTGCCTGCCACCGGGGAAGGTATATGCCGCTATTCTTACGCTTCTGCGCCCCGAATAGCCAGAATTTTAATTTCGACATTGCCGCTTAGGAACAAATGGCAGGGTTGGAGTGCCGTATGAGGATTTTAGCAGCAGAGACTTCAGTCTGGGTGATTTTGACTTTGGTTTTTGTTTTTCAGGCTGGCAGGACCCAACCCAAAGCAGCACAGACCGACGTCCGTGCCACAGCGCAACAATGAATTTAATTTCGCGAAACTCGAACGCGTCAATTAATCTTCGTGGTCACTCGCGCGCCAGTGTCCACTTCTTCGTCCGAATCGATTTGCCCGAGTCCGAACGCCCGATGTAGCGCCTTGACCGCTTTTTCCATGCACGTCGCTTCCACCAGGAACGAAATGTTGTACTCGGACGAACCCTGCGCGATAGCGATCATGTTGATTCCTTCATTGCCCAGCGTGCTGAAAACGCGTCCGGCAATGCCCGGCGTCCCAGCCATGTTTTCTCCGACTGCCGCGACGACGGCCACGTTTCGATTGACGGTGACGTGATCGAGATCATGGTGGCGCACGTCTTCGTGCAACGCTTCCCGGAGAGCTTTTTCCGTGCGAACAGCATCTCCCGCCTGCACGACAAAACAGATGCTGTCCTGCGAAGACGATTGCGAAATCATCACGATATTGGCGCGGACCGAAGCTGTGGCTCCGAAAATCCGCGCCGCAATGTCGGGAACGCCGATAATGCCCGGCCCGGCAACGGCAATCAATGCTACATCGCGCGTCGCTGTGACAGCCTTCACGCATTGGGGTGACGGACGCGCCGTCTGCGTGATTTTTGTCCCCAGCTTGTGCGGCTCAAAGCTATTACGAATCCAAACTGGAATTCCGCTTTCGACCACGGGGCGCAAGGTCATCGGGTGCAAAACTTTCGCGCCGAAGAATGCCAGCTCGCCCGCTTCGCTGTAAGAAACTTCGTCAAGCGTGACGGCGTCGGGGACCATTCTTGGATCAGCGGTGAGCACACCGTTCACGTCCGTCCAGATGATGACTTCCTGGGCGTTGAGCGCGGCGCCCAGAATCGTTGCCGAAAAATCCGATCCGCCGCGGCCGAGGGTTGTGGGAATGCCCTTCGCAGTTGCGGCGATGTATCCGGTGACGACGGGAATTCCGCCCGCGTCGAGCAGCGGCATGAGGGCCGCGCGCGTTTTCTCCCGCGTCGCAGCAGCAATGGGGCGCGCGCCGCCATGAACCTCATCGGTAACAATCAAATCCGTGGCATCAAACGCTACGCCGCGGCATCCCATTTCGCGAAGTACAGCGGCTGCGATTCGCGCCGTCAGCCGTTCACCGGAGCCTGCGATCACGTCGAGCGCGCGCGGAGATAATTCCCCGAGAAGCGCGCAGCCCAGGCAATAGTTCGCCGCCCGGTCGATCAGCGCATCGATTTCAGCGAGCAACCGCTGCCGATTTTCGCCCTGCGGAATCAGCGCCTCGATGGCCTCCCGATGTTTCGATTTGAGCGCCGCTGTGAGCGATTCCGCGGCAGCTTCATCCCCCGCTGCGGATTTTCCGGCGGCAGCGATCAGCGTATTCGTCACTCCCGACATTGCGGAAACCACCACAACGACGGAACGGTGCATGGAAGCTTCCGCCGCAATAGCGGCCGCGCTGCGAATGCGCGCAGCGTCGCCAACCGATGTGCCACCGAACTTCATCACCTGGATCGGGCGGCTCATCGCACTCTCACTTCGGCGTCGGCCGGAACTTTTTCGTGCGCCGATTTGGCGGTGAGCAGGCCGCGAGCCTGCAGCAATTCGGCATTCAGGATCGCCGCTCCGGCCGCGCCGCGAATGGTGTTGTGCCCGAGGACGACAAACCGGTAGTCGAACACGCTGTCAGGAAACAAGCG
>WNFR01013404.1_pt1 | contig 11994 bp, 18 predicted proteins | sample 5400221 | NCBI WGS metagenome assembly WNFR01 (sample SAMN13153357, study PRJNA577476) | soil metagenome | isolation source: 40 cm soil under Madrone tree | place: USA:California | collected 2016-06-14 | reverse complement strand
ACTTGCAAAACCAAACGCAAGGGCAATTCCCAAGCGGGACAGTTCTTTCGCCGATGTAGAAGAGCAGCATAATTTTTTTATTGAACACGAAAGCAAGAAGGACTCCTTGTATAGCCGAACCCAAGTCATCCGCATAATAAAAGACCGCGAAATTCCCAAAGGGCAGCTCGCCGATATCGCCCGCGTACCTCCAGCCCGCCTAAGCGATTATTTACGGAATCGTGGGAACGTAACGGACGAACAGGCCGAACGAATTGCAGAAGCCGTCACGAACATCCTGCTCGTGTGGAAGACGTTCGCGCCTATCAAGATCGCCCTCGACGATCCGCAGGCATTTGCAAAGGCGGTTGAGCTGGCGAACGTGGTTCATGCAAGGCTGGCAGCGGAAATCGCAGATGAAGCGGTGCTCGATGGTATGACGTTGCGCATGAAGTCTATCGAGAGTGGGACGGCAGCGGATTGAGCAGCGCAAAATTTCCAGCAGTGAATTGATTCGAGAAAAGGAAAACGAAGTGGAACAGCAAGGAATAGCGGTTGGAACGGTGAAGGAACAAGGAACGGTAAAGTGGTTTAACTCCAGCAAGGGGTACGGGTTCATTCAGCGCCAAAGCGGCGAGGATATTTTTGTGCACTTTTCTGGAATCGTCATGGACGGTTACAAATCCCTTAATGAAGGCCAGAGCGTGGAATTTGAAGTAAAGAACGGACCCAAGGGATTGTTTGCGGAGAGTGTGATCTCGATTTGATCTTCCCTCGGGCTGGACATACCCGAGGGCGGGGCCATCAACTTTTGTTCTTCTCAGTACCTACGATGGCCCCTAATTTTTTGTGGAACTGGAACTGAATTTCTGGACAGTGGCGGCACCGGGTTTCTAACTGCATACAAGTACGCCACGGAAGATAAAGGAAGAGAAGCGGACGGGTGGAGGGAAACAAAGCCCGGAGAGAACGCTGGTTCCGTGAACGGGAAGATCGTACAGCACAATCCCTTTACGGGAGACACACGCGAATATGCTGGCGGCGTGCCGCTGGCTGTAACGAAAGAACAAGCCGAAATTGCGGAAAAGGAAAGCGCGGCAAAGAAGAATCTCGCCGACGCCGCTGCCAAAGCTCGGGAACAAACCTCCAATCTGACTGGCGACGATTACTTGAAAACTCTTCCGATGGCACAGCAAACTACCGTGCGGGCAGTGGGCGAGGGGCGTCAATTGCTCCCGGCAAATCGTAAGGAAGCGTTGGCGCTATTGGAGCACGTTCACCAAGCGTATCCAGACTTTGACGAAAGCAAGGTTAAGACGTGGCAGAAGGCGAACAACGAGTATCGCGGGTCCGGCAAAACTGCTGTTCAGATCGTCCCCGCCTACAATACCGCGCTGGAACACATGCAGGACTTGTATACGAACACGACCGGAGAAGGCATTTTCAATCCCCTGAGCAAAGCGTATCAAGACCGCGAGATCGCGCTTGGATATGTTGCTCGTGAAGTCGGAAAGGCTGTTTCGGCGGGCGCGATGACTCAAAAAGAGAGTGAAGACCTGCTTGATACGCTGAAAGGCGGCTTGACCCCGGCGCTGAAGCGTGAACGCATCACCAAGACTGCACAACTGCTTCACGACAAGATCGATGAATACCAGACCAAGTTCAACGATTCTGCGCCATCGTCAGCAGTCAAGGTTCCGATTCTGATTAGTCCCAAGGCCGCACATTCGTACGATTTCGTTCAGAGCGGCGGTCAAGTCCAGCCTGCACAGCAACCGCAGAACGCACAACCGAATGCTGCTCCCACTTCGCATGTATTCGATTCAACGGCTTGGCAGAGAACCCACCCCGGTCAGGATGTGAATGCCGCAATAGCATACGCAAAATCTCAAGGCTATGAGGTGAAACAATAATGGCAGATCAAAGCAGCACACCTCAAGCCACGGTTCAAGTTGCTCCTGTTGATTTGACAGGTGGGCTTGTTCCGAAGGATACCGCGCAGGTTCCGGTTGTTGATTTGTCTGGTGGGTTAGTGCCGAAAGCATCCGCACCTCCTCAAGCTGAGACAGGTGTATGGGCCGGAGTCAAACGCAATACAGTTGGTCTGGTCTCAAATCTTTACCATGCTCTTTCTGACCCGGCCAGTGATCGAGAAAAAACGGACCTTCTAAACAAAATACGTAGCGACAATCAGAAATATGGAGACAACACTCCCGAAGACTTGGCCACAAATCCCTCTCGGGCAACACTCGCGTATCATCGCCTGATTGATGCGCCTGCCTACTATCTTCAGAATAAGGGGCATGATGAGCAAGCCGCCGCAAAAGATTTACTATCCAAAGGGGAAACTGGAAAAGGCGTGAATCTCTACGCCTCCGGGTTGGCTGACAAAACCTTAGCTGCAATTCCAATGATCGGCCCCGCAATCAACAGTATTGCGGAGCGCTATGAAAGCGGTGACAAATCGGGAGCGGCAACCGATCTCGCAGCCGTTCTCGTAGCTGAGAATGCGTCAAAAATTGCACGTGGTACGTGGAAAGCTGGTGCGAAAGTTGTTGAAACAGCAGCCAGCAAGACAGGAACTATAAGCGATGCAATTGCAAGGAAAATGTACCAAAGTGCCCTGAAACCTGGTCCGGCCTCATACACTCCTGCGGAAGTAGACAGTATGGTGAGAACGGGACTGGAAAATAAGATTCCAATTAGTGAGTCTGGCGTAAGAAAATTGGACAGTCTTGTTTCCGATTTGAACAGCAAAATTAGCGATACGATCAAAGCGGGAGACACCGAAGGGGCGACCGTCAACAAGTACAAAGTTGCGAGCCGCTTAGGAGAAACAGCCGAAAAGTTCAAAACGCAAGTAACTCCAGAATCAGACCTAAATGCGGTCGGAGAAGCGGGGAATGAGTTTTTGAGAAACCAGCCCACCGAGATTCCTGCTGCAAAAGCGCAAGAAATAAAACAAGGAACGTACAAGCAACTGAAAGCTAAAGCATACGGAGAATTGAAGAGCGCTGCCGTTGAATCTCAAAAAGCCTTAGCTCGCGGAATCAAGGAAGAATTGGCAGAACAATTCCCCGAAATTGCGGACTTGAATGCGAAAGAATCTAAACTTCTTGGGTTAGATAACGCGCTGGAAACCGCCGTCAATCGTGTCAGAAACCGCAATCTTTTTAGCTTGGGAGGCAAAATTCTCTTAGGGGCGGGAGCGGGAGCGTTTGGAGGAGCCGAAGGTGCAGGAGCAGGAGCAGGACTCGCCGTTATGCATGAAATCCTCGGAGATGCTGCTATCCAATCGAGAATCGCAATCGGACTGAGTCGCGCATCTAAAATTCCGTTCCCCGAAGCCCTAGAAAAAGTCAAAGACTATGTCAGTGCTATAGCTCCGGCAACTGGGGCAACTGCTGGTGCTATTGCTGCGGGACAGGCAGTTCAAAGAGGTCAGGACGAAGGCGCAAAGCCGGATAAGGATATCGCCAACGCACAGACGGACCAAGATACGGCGGGCTGGCATCACATCCAGACGGGGGAAAAACATTACCTGATTCACCCGGAAGATTTGGCCGAAGCGCAGCGCCGTGATCCGAGCTTGAAGATTCATGGCCCCCAAACCCAATAGGTCGGTTTGCGGATAATTCCTTTTCATTCAATTCACGCGGCTGACGTGGACCGCGCAAGGGGGAGGTAAAGCAAAATCCGGGTGCCAGGTGGTTGGAGAAAAACTTATTCTTGGCGAGAACTAGCCCTAGATTCACAGGCACTCAGTAGCGGAACGGGTTTTTTCGGGACTTCTCCAAATCTACGCGAGCATCCGCATCATCTCCTTTGACTTTACCAGTTGATGTCATATAGCTCGCCATCCAAGTCAGTCCTTTTGCTCTTCAATCAAGCTCGGCACTTTGACGCTCTGCACGTGGGCGTCGCAGTCCGTTCGATTCAAGATGTATCTGTGCCCGAGAACGCTGTACGGAATTTTTCCTTGGCGGCACGTACGTCTGACGTACTTTATGGTGCATTTCATATAAGCAGCCGCCTCCGGGATCGTCAGCCAGCCGCTCTGCTGGCTTGTCTGCATCTTTCGCAAGACCCGCTCAAGTATCGCCTCTAGCTTATTGTCGTCTCGGTGCATTGCGACTCCCTTGACGCGCTCTTCCCGCGTTTTTCCGTTCCTAAAACCCAATCCCCCGCATCTATAGCCACACGCAATCTTCGGCAGTCAGTATCAATTCGTCTGGATCATCGCCCGGAACTGTCCTGCCCTTGGGATCACGCTCGAAAACTTTTTCGATATCCCTGTAGTCCACCTCAAACAACTGACCATCCGAAGTCTGAAAACGCACCGGGTTACGTGGAAGTATCAGCTCGTCATTCATTCATCCTTCTTGCTGGGGACAAAAGGGATTTCATTCAATGTGGTTGGTGAGTACGGCGTTGGCCGGGTCCAGTTCTTGGTTGAATCGCTGCCGATCTCCCCAAGGTTGAAGAACCCGTCAGGTTCAGGGTCGGGTTTCGACGGCGCGAACAGGAACAGGAGCCACATGGCTTGGATGTACGCTTCGCGGTCTGGCTGCCTTTGCCGGGTTAAAGTAATCTCTTCCATCATTGGCTTCAACGGAGATGAAAAGTTGCGGGACGCCTTTTCTTTTGGCGATATTTGAGGAACTGAGAAATGAGATAGTAAATCAGAAAGCCTGCTGCTAAGCATACAATAAACTCCGGCCACAAAATCAAGAGAGGCGTTGAAAGGCCGTGCGTCCACCTCTGATACACCATCACGAATAAAAAGGTCGCAAAAATTATTGCTCCCAACAGCATTCCTCTGATAAGTGATCTCGGCCACATTTTCCCTCCGGTTTTTCTTCTAGGTTCGGTTCCCTGGCCGATTAGAGGCGAGCGGTCAGGATTTTCTTTCCTTGCGGACGTGGTTCGGTGGTCGTAAAAATTTGGTCGATACCCGCTAGTAACTTTGCGTCGTCGATGCGCAGCGAACCATCCTGTAGCGCTCCAAGGCTGCGCAAGCTCCCGTCTTTGTTACTGCCCCAAACGTAGTACGGTCCAGCAGGGAGATCGTAGGCATAAAACAGGAGGGACTTGCCTTCGGCATAGAAAACGCGGGCTGCACCGACGCGGCCCGCACGTGTGTCGTCTAAGATATCGATGATAACAAGATTCCGCGCCCCTAGCTCACGCAGTTCGTGTTCCGCCTTAACCAATCGGGCGTGCTGGTGAAACAGCACCCCGGCCCCAGCGACCGCAACTATAACGAGAATGCCGTAGAGGTATTTTTTCATGGTTGCTCCCTTCATTTGCGGACTGCTTCGCAATAAAAGGGCGGCGGGGAAAATCCTCGTCGCCCTTTCCATCTCTTGCGCCCCGATTTACATGCTGCTCGTTGACAGCATACCTCCCTTGGTTGGAACCGGAACGACGCACTTGTGCGCGTCCGCTGGAATTAAGCTGCGTGGAATGTTTTTGCTGGTGGGCTGGCTTTTGACGAAGAAAACGTCGTAGGCCATCCTGCCCGTAGTGGTTGGATCACCCGGATCGACCTGCGCACGGTAGCGAAATACGTTTCCGTACTGGTCCGTCCGCTTGTCCGACTTGTAATTCAGGCTAATCGAATTCACGCCCAACGACGGCAGCGTGTGGAGTTCTTCCGGTTGGGAAATGCCGTCATGGTTGGCGTCGATCCACAAACGCAACGAAGTGAAGATGGCATCCCGCGAATCAATTACGCCGTCACCATTCCCGCCATTCTTCGGATCATCGTAAACCGCGAGCGCCGCGAAGCCATTGGGAGTTTTGGAAACTGGCTGCGGCGTGAAGTTGCCGAATAACTGCTGGCCGTTGTGAACCAATCCATCCGGTCCTGGCAAAGCAAGGAAGGCGTTGTTTGCGCCGGAAGCGGTCCACCCAATCTGTAGGGGTGTCCCGTTACCGGAGATGTCGAACTTTACTCCATTGGACGCGCTGGTCAAGAAGAACCCTCCCCCGGTGACATCAACGATGATCGGGCTACTGCAGCAGCAAGGGTCGGGAGTGTCTGGATCGCAATAGCAAAGTGGGTGCGGACATCCGCCGCCACTCGGCGGGGGCGGGCATGAGTACCACCCGCACTGCCAGAAGTCTTGACGAGAAGGAGAAGGAGTGCTGATGCGTACACATGCCGACGAAGACGAACTGTAGGTGTAGTCGTACGCCCGATTGTAAAAGCGGTTGTAGTCTTGTTGGTTTGTGGCAACTGTCACCTCTATTTCGAAACTTGGGTAACAGTAAAGGACGTAAGGAGTGCAGGAAGCTACTCCGTTTCCGGTGACAGTGGACGGAGTTACAAGTTGGCCACCGGTCGAAAGTGAGCCGCAATAGTCGGTCGTGCTGTTGGTTTGGTAGAACGACGCAGTCGAGTTTAGACTTTTTCCCGCGCAGGGGGTCGGGGGATTGTAGGCACTGGTGGTGCCGGGGTTAGGGGACTGGTACATAGTTGGGTTATAGCCTGGGCACTGTTGAGCATGTGTCGAGGCTGCGACTGCGAAGACCAGCACGAACAAGGCAAGCCTAACAATGAATTTCAAAGATTTCATTGCGGGCCTCCAATCTTTGTAAGCTCTGCATGGGGTGAAAACATTGCGAGGCGTTTCTCACTTTTTGTTAAGTATTGGGTGAGAGCGTTGCGCTTGTCGGTCAATGGGCGCGAGGATATTGCTCTTAGCTCGTCAACCACACCCTTCGCCACACCGGGCTCAAAATCGACGGTCGTGTGTTTTTGCGCTTTCCAGACGGTTATCCGGTCTTGTATTTCTTTCGCAGCAGTTGTGGCGGGATCGGCGTCATTCGGGTCAGCCAAAGCGGCCTGGATAATTTCATTAGCCATTTGTGTCGATGCTACAGACGCCTTACGTTCTTCAAGTAAGCGTTGCAACGCAGCGTTGTTCGTCGCCTCTGCCATTTGATCGGTGTACGCAACTACGTCAACTACGCCTGCGAAGTTCTGTAGACCGGGCTGCACGCCGATGATTTCGTTTCGGCTCTCGCCGGGATGGAACAGGCCGTCCCCAAACTGTTTGCGGATGTCAGCTTCGTCTGGGGTGCCCTTAACCTCTTGTACAAAGACCATCCTTCCCGCGTATTCGCACAGCAACTCGTGGCTGTTTACATGACCATCGGCGTAGGTCTCCTTGATGGAGATGTTGTACGCCGTGATGTCCTTGTGTGAGAGATTGACGACCGTGGCCGTAACGGTGTTCGTCGCCGCATCGTAATGCCAGGTCTGGACTACTGCACCAATCGGCGGGGAAGCCCGCAACGGCACGACCTGCATTGCTAACATGAGCATGAGGTAAGGCAACTGTTTCATCATGTTATCCTCCATTTTTTCTAGCATGGCCTGAATCCATGCCAGTTAGTAAATCCGGCGTCGTGCTCGCTCTACGGCGCATCGCATTGATGCGGAGAAACTACGCCTTTTCTTATTCGGAGTCAATGGTAAGAGGTCACAATTTAAGAGGTATTCACGTCATTGCGACCTCACTTGATTAGGTCGAAGTTGCAGCGTCCGGCGCGAACCACTCGGCCGTTGCACCCTTTGGCCTTCCGTCAAATCCTTCAATCGCGGCGGGCGCTCCCTTTCCCGCAGAGTTCTAGGTGACTCCTTAACTTCTCCGCGTCGATTCCTGCCTCCGCGCATGCCACGAAAAACGCCCGCTCGCTTTCAAATAAAAACCACGTCGCTGCTCTATGCCTCGCGCTCTCTGGCGCTTCCCACGTCAAGTTATTTACGAATTCTAGGATTGCGTCTGCGTACGGGCCTTCTTTCACCGTGCCGTTCGCAAACTTTGAAAGCGGGTGCGGCAGGCCAAAGCGTTCTCGCAAGGATCGGGGGTCAAGGGACGCCTCTATTAAATCTTCCAGGCTTTCCAATGGGCGGTGCTTCATCGGCTGCCCTTCGGTCAGTTTCATAAAAGCCTCGTCGTCGGGGGTTATGGATTCGACCATTGGTGTATCCCGACATTACTCTTAACGATGCAGCGCAGCGTCTGGAGACGACAGGCTGTGTACAGCCGGGCACTATACTCTGACAATCTCCCGGATGCAACCCCCCGTTCTCAAGGCACTAGCAGCCCGCATTAAGGAACTACGCCTCGCCAAGAACCTCTCGCAAGAGGAATTGAGCTTTCGTTCAGGACTCCATCGCACCGCGCTATCGCTAATCGAGCGCGGAGAACGAGACCCGAAACTGATAACACTGCTCAAAGTTGCCGAGAAAGGACTCGGGATTAGTGTCGTCGAACTCCTTGATGGCATTTCGCTGCGCGGTAAGAAAATCAGATAATGGCAATGGCCGCTGGTGATTTATGAAGTTGCCAGTACAGGGGCGTGGAGAAGCTGTGGGAAACCTGTGGGCAAACCATCCTGCCCCCCTAGACTTGCTCTTTCGTTTCCGCAATGATGTCGCTTCGGAGTGCTTGTCGGTGAGTAACTACGCAGAAAGAACAAACGATATTGTGAGGGCTGTCCACCTTCTGCGGCAGCATGGAATGGCTGTGGGATTCCCGATGCAAACCGCCGATGGGCAGGTAATCTTTGCAGTGGGCAAAGATTTTACGCTGACCGCTGACCAAATACTCGAACTTCTCGAACGGGGCGAACTGGACGCTGAAGGCGTACGCAGATCAGTCGAGGCGCAGGCGTCGGCTACGCCCAAGTCAGCCCGTCCAAACTGATCGATACCATCAGGTAGAGTTCAGGAGAGTAGGTCCCATGTTACGGGCAGGAGGAAGCGACTATTTAGCTGAATACGTCAGAACTTAGCACTTGAAACGTGCAGGACTTCAAGTGCTCATTGTTGGAAAGTTGTAATACATCTTCAGTCCAATCTGAAATGTAGTGTCCCGGTGCCCACGCATCGCCTAGGATTGGCACGGCCACTTCATACATCGTGATACCCCTCGTCTCATACACTCGCCGGACTGCGCCGTCTTCCTTGGTGTTGATGTTGTACACCAAGTCCCTGAATTGGAACTTGCCAGTCATGGTCTTTTTTACGTTTATACAGCGTGCTCTTAAATTTGAAGAAATACCACACAATACTCCTGCAAACACGGCACGCTCATCTGATGAAGGCAAAATAAGTGATGCGGAAGCCGGGCACGGGGCAGGTTCGACTGCGCTAGGCACTGGAATGCTCGCGCCATTTAACAATGCGATCCGGGAATTCAACGCCCAGGCAAAAGCGATCCCTCGCAGTTGGCAAACAATAAATCACTCTTCCGACTTGCCGAAATTCTCCCGTTAAAGGCGTAATAAGCGACTCTTCGCCAGACTGCCAGAACCGCTGGCTGATGACACGCGCACCGTGGGGACTGACGTTTTCCGTAAGTGTTCGCTCCCGAGAGCGGGGTTCTTCTAAGCTTGCGAGATAGACGGGAACTAAAATAGGAAGGCGTTTCTCAATCCTTCCATTGAAAAGCCTATTGGGTCTTCTACGATGGGCACCGTTCATCGCTGGCTCCCTCGCGGGGAAGAGAGGTCTCCGCAGCGCGTCCCTTTAAGCTGACGGATAGCCTCCCATAATCCATTCAGCCGTCAATCGGGAAGAGACTGTAATCGCTGCTCGGGTAATTCCCTGAGTACTATCTTGCATTGGACCTTGGGGTGGTTTCGGGTCTCGTAGCCCACGTCGTGGCGTACTTGTGTGGGCCATCGCCCGGCGAATGTCCAGTGGGACTATCAGGATTTTGCCCCCGTTCCTTATTAAGGGATTCACCTGTCCCTTATTTCGGGAACTCGCCGGATTCGATTTCCGTTTCGGTGCCCGTAAGCTCCGCACGAGATGACTGGCACGCGCCCCTTTCATTGCGCTCTCAGCGTGTGTGTTCATCTGCCCTGGAAAACATCGCTCGACAGATTTCTCGGACGGGAGGATCACATGACGCAAGAGGCGGCACTTGAGTTCCCGCAAGTCTTAGAAAGAGAACAGTACCTTGGAGAGTGCTCTCCTTCGCCGTCAGTTGCAGCGTTAAATGGCACACTCCGAAGCATTCAAAGGTCTGGGTCGGCAAAGCCGACTCCAAGCAAGAGGGAGAAATTGGCCTGGAAGCCGTCTAGGTGGTGCTATGGGATTGCGCTGCGAATGAAGGGACCTTCGGAGTAGACGACAGTGTGCGAATCCTGTCGAGTAGCGCCACCAGTCGCGGGCAGTCTTTGTCGGTTATCGCTGTGAATTTCAAACCCAGCCCGCCTCCGGGAACAAGATGCCGGACTACAGCCTCAGCCCTGATTTGTCCTTCCTGAACAAGAAAATCGAGCTTGGCTTTCGCGCCCAAAGGCGGGGGAGCTGGCGTGGAGAGGAACAGTCCACCAACGCTCAGGTCGCAAACGCGGGAAACATCATCCATGCCCTGACAGCGCCAACACACCCAAACGTCGCCCATAGTCTCGATGCGAGAAGTCATCCTTCTGGAATAGGCCAGCTTTGCCGATGCGGTTGCCATGTCTCACCTCAGTGCCTGCGGGCTTGGGCGGACCGCTGAGAAAACGAAGGACCCCACGCGAGTCTATTGCAAACGATAGTTGGAGGATCGGGAAGCGGCCAATCCAGTAAAGACCTGAATTGTTGCGCAGGATTTGCCTGACCGCCCGCGATCCTAATTCCCAAACTTCAGAAACGGCACCTCCCGCCCCCAGGCGAGTCCAAGGGACGAACCAATGGGATGGCCTTCCATTCCTCGATGCTAGTCCCATCTGTCCTTTTGGGGCCTTCGGCCAGCTCAACAATTTGTTTACGTGTACTAAATGGCGTGTCGGCTCCTCCCAAACCTCGACGATCACACTCCCGATTGTCGAGCCGTCGCTTTCCCAGCCCACGCGCTCCAGCCGCTTCAATCCTAGCAGTGCGGCTTCATAAACGGATTCAGCCCGGACCTTTACCTGGTGCTCAACACCGTGATCGTCAGTCAGTCTGACAATGCACACCCGCTCGTCCGACATGATTGCTCGCAATAAGGAATTGAAGAACGGTGGAGGAAGGGAGCTTCATTCTACTTCTTTTCTCACAGCGTTTGAAAGCTGCGCAGGTAGCCAGCATTGGAATATATAAATAGAACGTATAATATCCAGTATTATGCCATCGGCAGATAAGTTCACATTCCGGAAACACGCATCCATCGGCGCGGCAGCAGCCGAAGAAGACTCCAAATTCTTATCCGAATGCTTCGTTGACACTGGCGATCTGGAGCCACTCAGGGATTGTAGTGACCGTCGCCGAATCGTTTTAGGCCGCACCGGAGCTGGGAAAAGCGCTCTGTTGAAGCGCCTGATCGAAGAAAAGAATGCGATTGTAATCAATCCAGAAACACTTTCGTTCAATTACCTCACAAATTCTACAATCTTGCAGTTCTTCCTCGAAGCAGGCGTCAAGCTTGACCTGTTTTTCAAACTGCTATGGCGGCACGTACTTACGGTGGAACTCCTGAAGAAGAGGTATGACCTAAAGACTCAGACGGATACCAAATCCTTTCTCGAAACAATGAAGACTTGGTTCGTTCGTGATCGCCACAAAGAGCGGGCGATCAACTATCTTCTAAAGTGGGGCGACCAGTTTTGGGAAGATACCGAGTATCGCATCAAAGAGATTACGCAAAAAATTGAAGAAGACTTGAAGGCGAGCGTGGCCGGGAAAATTCCATTTGCCGAGCTGCAAGCTGGCGCTGCCGCCAAACTAAGCCAAGAAGAAAACTCGAAATTGTTCAGCGGGGAAAGAGCGTAATCAATTCAATCCAAATGCGAGAATTAACTGATGTTTTAGAATTCCTTAACGAGGACGTATTCTCAGATGAGAAGCAACATTTCTATATTTGCGTTGATCGCTTGGACGAAAATTGGGTCGATGAATCTTTTCGCTACATGCTCATACGTAGCTTGATTGAAACTATTCGAGACTTTCTACAGGTTCGAAACATAAAAATCATTGCGGCGTTGCGCACAGACTTGATTGAACGAGTGTTTCGCTTTACGCGC
>WNFR01011010.1_pt1 | contig 11996 bp, 10 predicted proteins | sample 5400221 | NCBI WGS metagenome assembly WNFR01 (sample SAMN13153357, study PRJNA577476) | soil metagenome | isolation source: 40 cm soil under Madrone tree | place: USA:California | collected 2016-06-14 | reverse complement strand
AATCCAGATCGTATCCGTGGGGATCGAAACCGCCCAATGCGACGCTCGGCAATTTTGATTTTGAAAACTGGGATCCAGTTTCTGTTGCAGCCCATCCGGGCGGCGTCAGCGCGTTTGGCGCTGAAGACATTTTGGGCAATGGTTGGGAGTGGACTTTCAGCGTGTTCGCCCCCTTTGCCGGATTTGAGCCGTTCCCGTTCTATCGAGGATATTCGGCGGACTTTTTTGACGGAAAGCATTACGTGATCAAAGGCGCCTCGGCGCGCACCGCTGCCTGCATGTTGCGCCCATCGTTTCGCAACTGGTTCCAACCGCATTACCAGTACGTGTATGCGGGATTCCGTTGCGTAAGCAACCAGCTCGGATGAGGACTGCATGATCTTGCGACAAGCTGTTACTACCGATCCCACCTCTGAATTTGCCGCAGAAGTTCGTGACGGACTTCTCGGCGCCAGCCAGAAAGAATTGCCGTCGAAGTATCTCTACGACGACGTCGGTTCGGCTTTGTTCGAAGTGATCAGCGTGCTTCCCGAATACGGGTTGACTCGCGCCGACGAGCGCTTGCTGCGGGAGAATGCAGGTGAGATCGTGTCGCATCTCACGTCACCGGTGCTGGTCGCCGAGTTAGGCAGCGGCAGCGGGAAGAAAACGCGTTACCTTCTCGAAGCGCTCGACAAGCGCCAGCAGACGCGGTATTGCCCGATCGAAATTTCCCACACCGCGCTGACCATGGTGGAGCGGGAACTGGGCGACATCGAACACATCAGCATCGTGGGTTTCGAGCGGGAATATCTCGATGGACTTCTCGAAGTGGCGGACAACCGCCGTGCGGGCGAGCAATTGCTAGTGCTGTTTCTGGGAAGCACGATCGGAAATTTTGATCGCCCAGCTGATATAAAGTTCCTGCGCGCCGTGCGCCGCATCCTGCAACCGGGAGACGCGCTGCTGCTCGGCACCGACCTGATCAAACCGACCCCGCAAATGCTCGATGCCTATGACGACAGCCTGGGCGTGACTGCCGCCTTTAATCTGAATTTGCTGGCCCGCATTAACCGCGAACTCGGCGGCAATTTCGTATTGTCGCAATTCGAGCACGAAGCGCGTTTCAATCCGGAGACGCGCAGCATCGAGATGCACCTCCGCTCGATGCGCCGGCAGAACGTCAGCATCGCTCGCGCCGGACTGACGGTGCCCTTTAGTGAAGGTGAAACCATCTGGACCGAAAGCAGCCACAAATATTCCCGCCCCGAGCTTCTTCAACTCGCGATGGCCGCGAGTTTCCGCTGCAAGGAACAATGGATCGATGAGGAGTGGCCCTTCGCGGAGACCCTGTTGGTCGCACAATAGAAGCTACTGACTCCATCCAACAGCCCTTCTGTCGCGCGCGTGTTGACCGTTCTTTCGCGAGCAAATTACCATGACAGCGTTCGAGGAGGGTTATGGCTCAGCAGATCAGGACTACTGGGGCGTCGACCAATTCGAAAAGACGCTCCACTCGCTGGATTTGGGCCCTGGTGGCTGTACTGGTGGTTGGCGCGATTGGCACGTTCGTATACCTGCGAAAACAGAAACCTGCGAAACCTCCCAAACCCGCTGTGCCGAGGGTAGGGAAGGCTGTGCAGATCACAAACGACGGGTTGCCTAAGAGCGGACTCGTCGCCGACCGGAATCGCCTCTATTTCAATCAGAGCTCGGCCCACGGGTGGGCGCTGGCAACGGCCTCTCCGGTCGCAGGTAGTTCAACGACCGTGTTGACCACGTCCATTGCCGACACCATCGTGCTGGATGTTTCGCCAGAATCCGAATTCCTAGCATCTTCGGGCGGGAAGAAGCCCGGAGCTGGCGACTTGTGGATCGTGCCTGCTGCGGGCGGTGAGCTGCGCCGGTTGAACATTCGGGGGACGGCGGCCGCCTGGGCGCCGGACGGAAAGATTATTTTCTCGCGGGACCGAGATTTATTTCGCGCGGAGCATGATGGAAGCAATCCGGTAAAGCTCGCTTCAGCCCCCGGCCCCATTGTCTTCCTCAGGGTTTCTCTCGATGGATCGCGGATCCGACTTACGGTTGGAGATCCGACTTCCAGATCGACGATTTGGGAAGCACACGATGATGGGAGCGGGATGTTGCCTGTGCTTCCTCTTCCCGGCGGCCTCCCACAGGTTTGCTGCGGAAACTGGACTCCGGATGGAAGGTATTTCGTTTACGAAGATGCAGGCCAACTGTGGATCGTCGCCACCGCCCGCCAGGCCTCAGGCCGATTCAGTATGCCGGTCCAACTGACGTCCGGGCCTTTGACCTATCATTATCCTGTGCCAAGCCGCGATGGCCGACACTTGTTTGCCATTGGTGCGACTCCGGACACACAAGGGAAAAATACGACCGCGCAGGAAGTCTATACGTTCGATTGGCAACTGCCCTGACCGGTGATGGTTTCGCCGCGAGTCAGGAAAGTCGAGCCATCGGCAGACCAGAGATGCCGCGTAGCGGAAATGTCCTGTAATTAAACCGGCGGGAAAAACAGAGGGCGAAGCCTAAGGCCTCGCCCTCGTTCAAGATGCTACAGGTAATTACGGCTTGTAAACTCGGTAGTTTGCGTTGAAGTACCCACCGAAACCGCCGCCGTCTGTGTAGACGAAGGTCTGGACAGTGTGGGTCCCAAAGGGAACGGTAATGCCCTGCGAAACCGAGAACATAGCATAGTTCCCGGAGGCCAGCATTTCACCATTGAAGTAGCAACCGTTCACAGAGGCGCCGTCTACGTAGAAGCAAATGGCGACCCGTCCGCCGCTAGCATTGGCGCCAATCTGCGCCCACTGGTCGGCCGAAATAAGGCAGTTTCCGGCCGTGCCAGGGCAAACGACATTGTTAGCAGCGTCAACGGCGGTAAAGCCAGCCGCGTAGGTGACGTTGTTTACGACGCTGTTGTACGTGCCCTTGAGGGTATGCTTCACCAAGGATGTGGGAGCAGCTTTACTGACGGCTTCGCGGCCGGAGACGTTAGAGGATTGCGCCCAGAGGGAGCAGGTCGCAAGGACAAATACTGCAAGCGTTACCACGACGAACTTTTTCATCGAATATTCTCCTGGAAGGTTAGTTTCTACTGATTGGAATTTCTTAGTTTTCGATCTTTGCGAACCGGACTTGGGGAGAAGCCCGTTAAGTGAAGAGGATCATCGTATAGGTGGGTTAAGTTGTCAAGAGAAGAGTACGGGTCCGTTGAATAATTTTTGGTTCGAGTGCAACAAGTTGCACTTCATCAGGAAGAAAATGAAGAAGAATGCAGAAGAAGAATGCAGAGGAGTGGCGAGTGAGTGTATGGTGAAACACAAATTTACCGAAGACGTGGCAGCTCTGACTGATCTTCGAGTCGACAGTCCTGCCTTCGCGGCAGCAAAGGCGAGTCTTAACCGAGGCATTCCTTGCGTAACAGTGAGCGGGTAACGGCGGGAATCTTGTGTCCGGCGTGAGGCTAATCTAGAGTGGCATTCAGCGCGTCTTTTGGCGCGCTTCTGAGGTATCGGGCGTCCAGCGTCGCCACTCCGGACGCCCCTAATTTCTGAAATACCACGTGTGGAGGCGCTCCTCTTGGGTTGACCTTAGAGGAGCACTTCACTCTTGAACCTGGCGAAACCGCTGCAGCCAACCGCAAGCCCTTATGCCTGCAGACTCAGAGAGCCATTCTGAGCGGCGCGATTCGAAGCGGTTTCCAACAAGTTCAGTACCGATTGATAATTCGTGTTTGCGCCCTGAGCGTTTGCTCCGGCGCTCTCACTGGTCGAAGTGGATCCTGCTGCGTTGCCGATGACCTCAGGAGGGCCGCTCGGCCCAGTCCCCACCGACGTCGGCGGGTGAATGAGCGTGGGCGGTCCCGGGGGGAAGGTGCCCTGTGGAGGGATTGGCGTGGGGGGGCCTGGCGGAAGTCCGCCTCCGCTGGAGATGCCATGGGCGAATGTGCTCGCGAGGTCCGTGAGAGCTGCCTGTGCGCCTGCCAGATCTCCGGAGGCGAGAGCCTGGCCGATTGCCGCGAAGTCTTGCGCCCGATCCGCTCTGTGGAAAGTCTCCCCGTTGCGAAGCGGACCATTCTGGCCGAGCGCGACCAGAGCGTCGAAAGCCTGCTGAGCGGCGTCTGCGTTGCCCGCGAGTAGCGCTTGTCCCAATTGGTCGAGACCGGCTCTTCGTTGCTGCCAGAAACCGTGCGACTGATTAGTCAAGTCGGCCCCGGCAATGTCTATCTGCTGCGCGCTGGTGATCGGTCGAAGATCGGGCCGCCGACCATGATTATTCTGGAGCGCCTGAAAAAGCGAAACGTTGGAAACCGCCTGTATGGACATCATTTTCTCCCCGAGTACAAAATGAAACCAGCGGTGACGACTTTGCCACCAGCAGTTTTCATCGGTCATCTACGGGATAACTTTAGAGAAACGCTGGAGTTACCGACGTACCGCGGCAAAAAAGACCGGGTTGAGATAGGCAGCCGGGGAGGTTTGAGGTCCTGAAAATGGCCTTTGGGCTGAAACTGAAGGCTGATAGCTGACGGCTGAGAGCTGACAGCTTAGGCAAAATCTGGTGCGCCCGGAGAGATTCGAACTCCCGACCTACAGCTCCGGAGGCTGCCGCTCTATCCAGCTGAGCTACGGGCGCACGCCATTCTTCACAGTTTACCTGCTTCGCTGGGCGGCTATCAAACTTCAGCAGCCGTCCACCTTCCAAAAGCGTTCCTGAGAGTAGCCCATTCGCAGAACCCGGTTCTTCGGATCATGACGCTTGCCGCAATTAGGACAGGGAATGAAGCTGCGGATATGCGTGCCCTGGCGGTCGAAGTCCTCAGCAATGGCAAAAGTCGTGCCGCAACTGCATGGGATGAGGAACATGCGGGGATGCTTCTGCTGTTCCTCACGCTCTTTGACCCTCTGCTTCATCAACTCTCTTCGACCGTAGCCAAAGCTTTCTTACGTTTGTTCAGCTGGAGGCCCTTCTTTCGCAGGCGCAGCGACTTGGGTGTGACTTCGACGAACTCGTCGTCGGCGATGAACTCGATGGCCTGCTCGAGATTGAGCTGGCGGTGTGGCACCAGGCGCACGGCTTCGTCGGAAGTGGATGCGCGCATGTTGGTAAGTTTCTTCTCACGCACCACGTTGACGTCGAGATCGGTATCTTTCGCGTTCTCGCCGATGATCATGCCCTCGTAAACCTCGATGCCCGGCCCGATGAACATCTCTCCGCGCTCCTGGAGATTGTAGAGAGCATGCGAAGTGGAAACTCCTGCACGATCGGCAATCAGCGCGCCGGTCGGACGATGGGGAATTTCTCCTTGCCACTCCGTGTATCCATCGAACAGCGAGTTCATGACGATCGTGCCGCGAGTATCAGTCAGCAGCTGGCTACGTAGTCCGATCAAACCACGGCTGGGCACGCGGAACTCGATACGGACGCGGCCGTAGCCGTGGTTGTGCATGTTCTTCACTTCGCCCTTGCGTGAGCCAAGCTGCTCCATGACCACGCCGATGTACTCCTCCGGGATATCCACCGTGAGGTGCTCGACCGGCTCCATCAGCTTGCCGTCGATGCGCTTGGTGACGATCTCCGGCTTGCCGACCATCAGTTCGTAGCCTTCGCGGCGCATCATTTCGATCAGGATGGAAAGCTGGAGCTCGCCGCGGCCGAGCACTTTGAATGAATCCGTGCTGCCCGTTTCTTCCGTGCGCAACGAGACGTTGGTTAGCAATTCTTTTTCCAGGCGATCGCGCAGATTGCGCGAGGTCACATAGTTGCCTTCGCGTCCGCAGAACGGAGAAGTATTGATGGTGAACAGCATGGCGATAGTCGGCTCATCAATCACGATTGGCGGAAGCGGAGCGGGTGCGTCCGCATTGGTGATCGTCTCGCCGATGGTGATGCCCTCCACTCCGGCGACAGCCACGATGTCGCCCAGTTCAGTCTGCGTGATATCGGTGCGCTTCAGTCCCGCAAAGCTGAACAGTTTGGTGATCTTCGTTTTCTGTAGCGAGCCGTCGAGCTTGGCGATGGCGACATCCTCTCCGGTGTGCATGGTCCCCGAGAACACGCGCGCGATCGCCAGCCGTCCAAGATAGTCGCTGTAATCGAGATTGGCGACGAGAATTTGCAGCGCCCCGTTCGGGTCGCCGCTGGGAGGCGGGATCCTCTCGACGATCGCATCGAATAAAGGCCGGAGGTCCTCCCCATTGCCACCCTGATGCGTCGAAGCGGTGCCCGTCTTAGCATTGGTATACAGGACAGGGAAGTCGAGTTGTTCTTCCTTGGCGTCGAGATCGATAAACAGATCGTAAATCTCGTTGAGAACCTCCTGCGGACGCGCGTCCGGACGATCAATCTTGTTGATGACAACAATCGGCTGAAGGTGGGCTTCGAGCGCTTTGCTCAAGACGTAGCGAGTCTGCGGCAGCGGGCCTTCACTCGCGTCCACCAGTAGCATGACGCCGTCGACCATCTTCAAGGCACGCTCGACTTCGCCGCCAAAGTCGCTGTGGCCGGGCGTATCCACGATATTGATCTTGGTGCCCGCGTAGAAAACGGCCGTGTTCTTGGCGAGGATGGTAATCCCGCGCTCGCGTTCGAGCTCGTTGGAGTCCATGACGCGCTCGGTCACAGCCTCGTTGTCGCGGAAAGTGCCGGACTGGCGAAGCATGGCATCGACCAGCGTGGTCTTGCCGTGGTCCACGTGGGCGATGATGGCGATATTGCGTACTTTGGAATTCAGGTAAAGACTCCTCGGACTGCGATTGGGGCTTATTACTACTTTACTATGTCGGCGCGTTTCGAGGCTTCAGCGAAGGGGAAACGCTGGGTGGTCGGTGCTGATAATCAAGTAGTAACATTGAGGTATTTTGCATATTTTCCAGCCGCAAGCCTGAAGCTTAGCGAAAACATTCTTTACGAGGCCCCTACAGCTTCTCAATCGCACTCGCGCGGCGCCCGCATTTCCTCGTTGAATCCATCCCAGACAGCTTGCGCTCTCCCCCAACATTGCTATAATCTCGCAAAGTTTTGGAGGTTATGACAATGACTACGAAGCGAGTTCTCGCCGGTGTCATTCTGCTTGCCGCGCTGGTTCTGCCGGCAATCGCTGCTCCTTCGAAAGACAAGTCTACTTCTGGCCCAGGTACCGCATTCGCGGACAAGTGGATTGCGGCTTGGAATTCCCACGACCCAGACAAGATGCTTCCCCTGTTCACCGATGATGTCTTCTACGAGGACGTGGCCTTCGGCGAAGTAAGTCACGGCAGCACCGAACTACGCAAGTTCTTCCTTTCGGAAATTGAGGGCGTCCCCGATCTGGATCTCAAGCTGGAGCGAGCCTCGATCCACGGTGACCACGGCACCATCGAATGGACATTTAGCGGCACCGACAAGGGCGTCTACAAGACAGGAAAGAAGTTTTCTGTCCGGGGCATCAGCGTGATCGAGGTACGCGGGGGCAAGATATCGCGCAACGTCGATTACTACGATGCGGCTACAATCATGCGCCAGGTCGGGGTGCTGCCAAACAATCCTGCAGACGCAAAGTAGAGCAGAATCGCTGGCGGCTCCGTTTGATTCTGCGGTCCAAGTCTGGAGAAAGAACCATATGACAACCAAGGCAACGACAGCAGAGCGTGACAACGCTCAGCTCGAAGCCCTCGGCTATGACTCGAAGTTTGATCGCTCCATGAGCCTGTGGTCGAACTTCGCGTTGGGCTTCACGTACTTGTCGCCGGTAGTCGGCGTCTACACGGTATTCGCTTTCGCCATCGCCACCGGCGGACCGCCGATGTTCTGGAGTTATTTGTTCGTCGGGTTGGGACAGTTGTTGGTCGCTTTGGTGTTCGGAGAAATCGTCTCCCAGTTTCCGATCGCCGGCGGCCTCTACCCGTGGGCGCGGCGTTTGGTGGGAAAGCGTTGGGCATGGATGGCGGGCTGGATCTATCTGTGGGCCTTGTGTACGACGATTGCTGCAGTGGCCGTGGGCGGAGCTCCGTACATGGCTCAGCTCTTCGGCGTTAATGTAGGACAGGTTGGGTTAGTCGCGATTGCAGTCGCGATGATTGTCGTGACTACAGCTCTGAACGTCAGCGGCACCAAGCTGCTGGCTCGGGTCGCGATGTTCGGATTCATTTGCGAATTACTCGGTGCGGTCGTGGTGGGAAGCTATCTGCTCATTGCCGCCCGTCACCAGACCTTCGGCGTCCTGTTTCAGAGCTTCGGGCTTGGCACCAATGGACATTATCTTCCTGCATTCTTGGCATCGAGTGTCGCCGCGATGTTTTGCTACTACGGATTCGAAGCTTGCGGAGACGTCGCTGAAGAAACTCCAGACGCCGGGCGCGCTATTCCAAAGGCAATGCGGATGACCATCTATATCGGGGGCTTCGCAGCCATGCTGGTGTGCCTGGCTCTGGTATTGGCGGTGCCGGACTTAAATGCCGTGCTATCCGGCAAAGATACGGATCCAGTGACGACGACCCTGCGTGCAGCGATGGGGGAAGTCGGGTTGAGGGTCGTCATTGCGATCGTGATGGTTTCATTCGCCTCCTGCCTGATCAGTTTGGAGGCCGCAACCAGTCGGCTGTTGTTCAGCTACGCCCGCGACCGGATGATCTTTGGCAGCTCTCAGCTCAGCACGCTTTCCAAACGCACCCGAGTGCCCGTCATCGGACTGCTGGTTGCCGGTGCGGTGCCGGCGCTCATTGCGATTGCAGGCCTGTTTCTTGAGGAAATGATTAAGACCATCATCGTGTTTGGCTCCGCCGGAATTTACGTTGCATTCCAGATGATTGTTTTGGGAGCCCTGATCGCGCGCGCGAAGGGCTGGAAACCAAGCGGAGAATTTCGTTTAGGCGTCTGGGCGTGGCCGGTCAACCTGGCAGCGCTCGCCTATGGTGTCCTGGCGATCATTAATCGTACTCCGCAGGATCCGTGGTATCGCAACTATGGAATGATTGTGGGTACTGTGGTTGTGGTCGCTACCGGCCTGTTCTATGCCATCGTATTTCGGCCCTACGATCGGATTGATGCGCCCGAAGGTGACGCGCACCTCGTCAACGCGGTAGGGAAGTGAGCTGACAAGCTAGTGATTTGCGCAGCATCTATTTCTTCTCCCCAGCGTCCGGCTGCGCCCAGTGGGGCGACTCATATACAATTTTGCCCCCGACGATTGTCAGCAGAACTTCCGTCTTGCCGATCTCAGTCGGCTCAATCTGAAACAGATCCTGCGAGAGCACGATCAGATCCGCAAGTTTGCCGGCTTCAAGTGAGCCCTCGCTCTTTTCCCGATGTCCCGCGAATGCTGCGCCGAGAGTGTAGGCATGAATCGCTTCCGGTAGCGAAATACGTTCCTTCGGAATCCATCCACCGACAGGCTCGCCCTCGGTGGTCTGTCGGGTGAGCGCATTCTGCACTCCCGGCCACGGGTTCTGAGTCACGATCGGCCAGTCGCTGCCAAAAGCCAGCACGCCGCCGCCGTTCTGCACGCTGCGCCACGGCCAGCCTAGCTTGGCACGCTCGGGCCCGATGTTCCCGGCCCACACCTTCAAAGTGTCGTCATTCGGATAAGCGTGCAGTGGCTGAAAGCTGGCGATCACTCCAAGTTTTCCGAAACGCGGAACGTCGCTTGCCGCGGGATCTTCAATGTGCTCGATGCGGTGCCGAAGATCGGAAGTGTGGTTGATTCTCTGCGCGTTCTCGTAGGCGTCGAGTGCGAGCCGAATTGCGCGATCGCCAATCGCATGAGAAAAGACCTGAATTCCGTGGGCGTCGAGTTCCGCGACCGCCCGCTTGTACTCGTCCGGATCCCAAAGCAGATTTCCCGACTGCGATGGATCGTCCGCGTAAGGCGCCAGCATCGCCGCAGTATGGGTCTCAATCACGCCATCGACAAAAAACTTTGCCTTGCCTGCCGAGAGCCAATCGTCATGATAGCGCTGGCGTGCAGCCTCGATGCGCTGTCGTTGTGAGGGCTTAAGCGCCGGTGGCTGAATGCGCATGGAAAAATCAAAGCGCATCGTGAGCTTCCCAGAACGCCGCAACTCGTTGTAAACCTCAAGACTTGCGAAATCCCCGCCCTCAACGTGAACGCCATCCGCACTGATCGCTCGGACGAGCCCTACACGATTCCCTTCCAGCATTCCGCGACGTAGCGCGGCTACCACCTCTTGCTTACTCGAATGAGGAATCGCGTGCCGCACGACTTCGTCGGCTGCGTCTTCCTTGATTGCTCCGGTCGGTTCTCCCGTTTTTGGATCGCGTACGAACGAACCACCCGCCGGATCCTGCGTCGCCTTTGTGATCCCGGCCAGTTGCAGCGCCTTGCTGTTCGCCCACCAGGTGTGACCGTCAAATCCTTCAAGGTACACCGGCCGATCGGGAACGATTTCGTCGAGATATTTTTTGTCAGGCAGGCCAGTGGACGAGAAAAGAGTGTAGTTCCATCCCCGTCCCTGAACCCAAACCAGTTCGGGATGCGCGGCCGTGTAGTCTTTAATTCGCTGCTGAACGTCGGCCAGGGTAATGGCGTCGTCGAGATTCACTTGCAGGATGCTCAGCGATCCGTCCAGAAAGTGAATGTGGCAGTCGGTGAAACCCGGCATAATAAGACGCCTCTGCGCATCGATGGTGCGGGTCCTTTTTCCGCGATGAGTTTCGACCGTGGCGTTGTCACCGATCGCGATGATTTTCTCTCCATGAATTGCGATCGCCTCAGCCCACTCCTGCTGCGCGTTGACCGTATAAATGCGGGCATTCGTAATGATGACGTCCGCCGGTTGAGGTGGCGGGCCCGATGCAAACGAAGCAGAAGTCCAGAATAGAACGACGAGCACAGCGGCAAAAGAGCAGAAACGGGGGAAGCGCATAGTTGTTGGTCGCAATCAGAATGTCGGCGGAGTGTTGATCCAAAGCACCCAGGTCTCGCTCCGGCCCGGATTTCTCCAGTGGTGCGGCGTGGCGCTTTCGAAATAAAAACTGTCGCCGCGCTTCAGAGAATACTCCTCATCAGCCAGCGCAATCTTTAATTCTCCGCGCAGCAGAAACAGGAATTCTTCTCCTTCATGCGCGTACGATTCGCCGCTGCCTGCCAGTGGAGCGATTCGAAAAAGATGCGGCTCCATCACGGTATTGCCCCAGGCCAGAAGTTCCATGCGAACGCCCGGCCCCGTCTCCAGCACCTTCCGCTTTTGCGGACGCACCAGCCGGATATTCGATTCCGTCGGATCGAAAAAATCAAGGATGTTGGTGCGATAGAAGCGTGCCAACTTGCGTAGCGTGCCAACCGAGGCGCTCATCTGCGAGCGCTCGATTGCACTCAGAAAACCGACAGAAATTCCGACCGCATTCGCGACCTCAGCCAGGCTCAAGCGGCGCTTGCTGCGCAGTTGACGCAAACGAGGACCGATGGCGCCGGCCGCGCCGTCGCTGGGCGGCTTGATGACGCCCTCGCGTTTGAGCATCTGCACGATGGCGGGCGCATTAAGTCCGCGCACCTTACGCAGGTAGCGCGCCTTTTTTAGTTGCCGAACGTCGTCATCGCTGTACAGCCGATAGCGGCTCTCAGTGCGCCGCGGGCGCGTCAAGCCCAGGCTCTCCCATCCGCGAATCGCAGAAGGGGAGACTCCCACGAGCCGGGCCACATCCCCGATTTTCAGATAGGATTTGGCGTCGCTCGGCATGGCATCCATTTCAACTTTGCTTATCGACAGCAGAAGAATTTTCCGCTTGACAGACGTTCATAGAGTCAATAACCTTGCGCGATTATAGCAAGGTTTGCTTTGTGCGCAATTGAATTCGGATCTGGAAAAAAACTTCCCCTTTGTGGATTCGGAGGATCTGTTCCATGCCGTCGTTAAAAACGATCTGGATGAAGCGGTGGGCCACTGTCGTGGGTCTCTGCCTGGTTTGTTCTACGCTGGTTTCCGCACAAAGCACCGGCGGCCGCATTTTGGGCCGAATCTCCGACCCCTCCGGCGCTGTCCTGGCGAGCGTCG
>WNFR01009211.1_pt1 | contig 11996 bp, 9 predicted proteins | sample 5400221 | NCBI WGS metagenome assembly WNFR01 (sample SAMN13153357, study PRJNA577476) | soil metagenome | isolation source: 40 cm soil under Madrone tree | place: USA:California | collected 2016-06-14 | reverse complement strand
CTGTACCTGGCGATGCCATTGACCGGCGGGTTTGCGGCGCTTTTACTCGCGACTCTACCTGGGTTTTTCACTTTCTGTCGTTCATCACTCAGTGAAATAAGTGCCTCCCTGCTGATTGTTCTGGCCTTTATGTTCGCCTACCTGGGAGTTCAGGAAGAACGGCGCTGGAAAATCTATCTGTCCGCCATTCTTCTTGGTCTTTCATTAAACGTTCGGCTCCAGTCGCTTTTCTTTGCACCATTGTTGCTGGCGATGGCGGTCCTCCCAATGAGAGGCGCGCGTCTGCGCTGGTTTTTCCATTGCGCTGCGGTTCCACTTGTCTTCGTGGTCGCTGCTAGCCCTATGCTAATATTGAACACGATCCAGTTCCATTCGCCCTTCAAAACAGGCTACGACCTCTGGGCCTCATATTTTAGCCGACACCACCTTCTTTTTTGTCTTCGCTATATTCCGAAAAACGCTCTCATGCTTTGGAGAGAAGCCACTTTGCAGCCACTCGGATATGACGCTGCCAATATATTCGGCACTGGCACCTCTTTTGTTCCAGCGTTCGTCATTCTGATTTGCGCCGGTCTGCTTTTCGTCCGGCTCAGTTGGTTCCTTTGTTGCGCTTTCGTAGCTGGATTGAGCTCTTTTGCGGCAGCGTTATGTTATCTGTTTGGGGGAGATGTACGGTTCTACCTGCCGCTTCTTATCCTTCTAGTCGCGCTCGCCGTTCTGCCCGTCACGTGGGCCGCGAAGAACCTTTTTGCTGGAAAACGGATTGTTATCGCGCTGGCGGTTTTCATTGTGTTTGCTGGGGCCTGTCTCGGCTATCCTTCGCGTTCCGGATACAACAAAGCCCGTATCGATCGGTGCCAAGCGTGGGATGCTCTTCATTTCACCGCTTCATCTGGCCAATCGACTCAGTTTGTCGCGCAAAGGAATTTCGCCAGACGGTTGCGACACCAATCTGGAATCGTTCTCTCCGATATTGATCCTGTTTACTTAAATGCCCTTTTGCCACACTCCTTCGTCGCCGCTCCAATCGATGGAGACCACCATTATAAGTGGAGCTACACCTGGAGGTACGATCGGCCGCAGGCTTTGGCCTTCGTCCAAGATGGCTTGGAGCAGTCGCTGCCGGTTTACGCGCTATTCGTTTCGAGTGATGAAGCGACCACCAAACAGTCGCGCCTACCGGTTGTTCCTGGATACGACTGGCGCCTTCTCGACCATTCCGGCAGCAAGGCGGCAATTCTGAAGCTTGCTCCCGTTGCGTCGAACGAACCATTGCCACCGTACTAATGCAGCCCACAGTGCTTTTGCGAAGTGTCGTCCCCGGAAGTTGAGTTGTGCAGAAAGCTCTTCGACCCGCCCTATTCTCAGGACTGCTATTGTTAGCAGCCTATCTTCGGATAACCGGATTGAGCTGGGGCCTCAGCAGTGGCTATGGCCATGATCTGAACTTTCAGCCGGATGAGTTTGTAAGTCTTAGAGGAGTCTTCGAGCTAGACTTATTGAAGGGTCGTATCAAGGCTCCTGGCGCCTACTTTGAAGGCACCTTCAATTATTACCTTTGGGCAGTACCGCAAGCAGTGCTCAGGGTCACCCCTACCGAAGATGTGCCCTTTAGCGACTCAACGAGCACGACTAAGTATTCTAGCCTTCTATATATCTGTCGATGGATGTCCGTCCTATTCGATCTCTGCACCATTGTTATCGTATTTCTTGCCATTAGAGAAGCGAGTCGGAATTTCTATGCGTCGCTTGTTGGCGCGCTTTGCTATTCTGTTGTCCCGATGCAGGTGATCTATGCGCATTTTATGAGGACTCATATTTTGAGCAATTTACTGTGCGCCTTGGTGATTTGGTTTTCTTTAAAACTCCGGCAATCCCAGCGATGGCAGACACTTCTCACTGTGGGCTTTATTTCTGGTTTGGAAGCAGCGACTCGTTATCCTGTTGGGATTGTCATAGTAATTCCATTCGTCTACTTGCTGTTTAACGACGGTGGTAACTTGGCAAACTCGAAGAACGGGCTTCTGGAGCGCGCCCGAGTTTTCGTTAGCGCTCAACTATGGCTGATTGTTTTTGGATTCGTCATTGGATTGTTTCTAGGGCATCCAATGCTGCTTTTAGACCCATCGAGCGTTACAAAAGCAATCACTGGCGAGACGTTAAAATACGCGTCACTACATCAGTTCAGTGGAGTCCAGCTGCTTAATCTAGCCGTTGTCTGGAGGTATATCACATACGTGATTCCGTTCGCAATGTATCCCTTGCTTTGGCTAGTTCCTTACTGCGCAATCTTATATCTTGTTTTCAGGCGTAGCCTTTACAGTGTGTCCATTCCAATACTGATTTTCTCCCTCCTGTATCTGTACTTTATGGGAAAAGGCTACCTTGGACCATATTTTGCCCGTATAACCATGGTGTTGTTTCCTGGCTTTTGCGTGCTGGTCGGCATAGCTTGTGCCGACTTTCAGCTGAAAATGAAAAATAATCGGACAGTCGCCGTCCTTTTAAGCTGCGCGCTCCTTCTCGTCCTTGGGCCTTCACTGGCTTTTGACGTGGCATACGGTCGTGCCATGCAGAAAAAGGATGCTCGTGAGGTCCTTCGGGGCGATCTCCAAAAGTTGATTGGTGACGCGCGGGCGACTATTGGGATCTTGCAGTTCGGACCTTATTTTTACACTGCGATGCCGGCAGCCAAGCCACTAACCAGTGAAAAGGTGACTGTCCAGTTACAGAACCCAGGGCAGGACGCCGACTTCTTTCTGATAGGGTTGCCAACTCAAATTGAGCCAGCGCAAATGAACGCAATTGTCAGGCAGGTTGAGGCGCAGGGAAAGTTTACTTACGAAAAAAGTTACAGGGTTCCTGTAAAGATCTTTGGACACGAGTTCAAACTGGTGCGCTTTCCTCAAGACATGACCTACCCTTTCCCAACGATTTTGCTTTTTCGGGCTAGAACACCAGCGTGAGACTGCTCGCCGGCTGATTGGAGAACCCTCGACCACGCCGACCACCCGAAAGCGCTGCAAGGAGTCGGAATCCCAAAGAATTCCAGGATGAAATCCATGCTGATCTCTGAAAGGTCCGCCGAGTCTCGTGCGGGCGATGTTCTGCTACTGCCGATAGCCGCAGTCGCATTCTGGACGCTGGCTTATCAGGTGGTTCTTGTCCTTCAGTGGCCGGCGAAAACAATTACGTGGTGCTTCATAGCTATTGCTATTGGCGGTTTCTTTTTGTTCGGACGCCTGTGGAAAAAAACGAACGCAATTCCTGGTAAAGCATATCGCTTTCACCTGGCGCACATACTTCTGCTGGTTTTGGGTGCGGCTTACGCCGCGACGGTTCTGTTCGTGCGCAGGCCAAATCAAGATGACGTCGTGTATATCCACAGAGTTCTCACTCAACTGTTGGATCTTAATCAGCCCATTTACCTCCGTCAAACGAGCGTCGATATGGACGCTGCTGCGTTTTCACCAGTTCACCTGACGACTAGCTATGAAATGCTCATGGGCTTTTTTGGTCACTATCTTGGAATCAATCCTCTGTACTTTTATCAGGTGGTTGGTCACGCGTTGGCAGCATTTGCGGTCCCATTCGTTTTTTATTGGTGCGCCAGAATATTCGGACTCGGACGCTGGACCGCAGCGATCGGGGCTTTCCTTGGCACTTGTTTTCTGCTTATGGCTGACGAGTCGCCTTTCGGAGCGCTGCTCGGAGCGGGATTTCGCTTTGTCGTCGGCCAGTCGCTGAGCTCAATCAATACTGCCGGCATGCTCGGCTTTGCAACCGTTTCGGGCTACCTGTGGCAGGGTAAACCGATCGTTTGGATTTTGTTCCTCCCGATAGGTCTTTCGCTTAGTTACCGGTTTCTCGACAGAGGTAACAGGAGCGATGTAGCATGGCTCACGTTGTTAGGAATCGCAGGCGTTGGTCTGAGTAATCCTGCGCTCTACTTGATCCCCGCTGTGATTGGTTGCTCATGGGTTGCGTTCGTGGCGCTTCAGCTATTGGAGGGGTGGACGCGGGCGGATTTACGCAAGCAACTGCGCCGTGGTCTGTTATTGGCGATTCCACTCGTGTACCCCATCGCAATATTGGGTATGCTGGCGCTTAATATCATTCCAAAACCCATCGACCCCCGTATGTATGGGCCGACTTCCATGCCTTGGCGCGAAGCTGTGGATTATGTGATCGGCGGACCAGTTGAGTATCTTCGCGACGTCGTGCTCATGATTGTCGTGCCGTTGTTGATTGTTAGAGGGCGCAATGGCTTTTTCATTTTCTTCTATCTATGCGCTGTGTGGCTGCTCTGTTTGAATCCGTTACTCGCACCGATGTGGATGAAAAACATTCTCGCTTATTGTTATTTTCGACTTGTTTACCTTCTGCAACTCCCGCTGTTATGCACTTTGATAGCGGCCGCAGGTCCTCGCCTGGCCCGCCCAGGCAGTCTTGTCAGAGACCGATTGACAACTGCGCTGGCCGTTTCAGCGATCGTTGTGAGTTTCGCTTACAGCTTTCGCGGACTCTCGACCCTGCCGAGAGATCCAGGACTTGGCATCGGGTGGAAATCGCCAACGGAGTGCCAGCTGCTTCCCGAGAATATCGCTTTTGCCAGAGCCGCCAGGAAATACATTGCACATGCAAAGCTGCTTGCACCAAACTGGACCGCCAGCTGTGAGTTACCGCTTCTTTTACCCGAAATGAAAGTCGTAGCTCCGCGGCTCGTCACCCATTATTTCGCCAATGCCGGGAATCCGGAGGAAGGGGTGCTCCGCCGCCAAGCGCAGAGTTTTATCGAGAGCTACGATTCGGGAAACGCCAAACGGCTCGAACTGCTAGAACCGAAATTCCGTCAAGTGATCGAGACCGGTCGCGCAAACGCGGTTGCTGTTCCTGAATCCGAAAGCCAGAGAGTATTGGCGACGCTTCAATCGATCGATCCCAGCTGGCACCGCGTTTTGGAAGCAGGCGGGCTGGTCTTATTACTTCCGTGATACGAACAGATTCATGTACCACTCTGGCGTCTCGCGAACTGACCCGGCCGTAAAGGGGACGAGCCCGCGATTTGTTATCTCTGAAACCAACATGTTTTTGTTCTGTAGAGTGTCCAGCAGCTCAACCCAGTTGACGCCAGCCTGTTTCAATCCGTATGGCCAAAATTCAACGAGCAGCTTTAGATCGGAGTTGTCAGCCAGGACACGACTGGCGCCGCGCAAGGCATGAAGTTCATAGCCTTGGATATCCATTTTGATCAGATCAACACGTTGGCCGGGTTTGAAGTAATCATCCAACGCTATGATATCGATCGGGACGGTATGGCGCGATTCTTCCTCGGTCATATATGTCCGGTGATCGACGTTGAGTTTATCTGAAAGATAGAGTCTGGCCCTTTCGCTAAATTCTCCCACCGCAGCCTGAGACAAGCGCACGCTTGCCAGCTTGCGCGTAGCAGATTGCAAGCGCTTAAAATTTTCGGGCGAAGGCTCGAACGAATGAACAATGCCAGTCGCACCAACGCAACGTGCGAGAAACTGCGAATAGATACCGATGTTCGCACCAGCGTCCACGACGACATCCCCCGCAGACAAGATCCTTTTCAAGAGCTGCCGCTCTGCACGATCAGCATGGGCTTTAAAAGTGCGATAGCACAGGCGGTAGAAGGGAAAGGCGTGTTCGTAAGCCCTATTTCCAATTCCACGAAGGAGCGAGATCGGGGGCATCAGCGTCGCGTCAGCGTTACCGTACAGAAAGCTGCAAAGAAGCTCGGAAAACGGCGACTGACGGCGAGATCCACGGGGAACAACATGCGATAAAGCAAAGGTGGAACTGGCAGCCTATGCGATATTCCGCCAGTAGCCATGTACGATAAGGCGCTGAAAGGCCGGGTAGAAAAATGCGCTAGGTCAAACTTATCGTTCAAGCGTTGCAGCCATTCGCGGTTTCGGAAAAAAATTAGCCAAGGCAATGCGATATTGGCGGATGCCAATGGCCCCGCCAGATCGCCAAGCTCCGGCTTGGAAATCCGGAAATCGACCGGTTCGTGGTGTAGATACTTGAAAATGACGGTTGATAGGACTGAGAAAAAGGGCTCAGTCGCGATTAGCTTGCCAGCTGATTTCAACTTGCTGGCCGCGCGGTTCAGAAACGCAATTGGGCTTTTCAAGTGATGTAACACATTGGTAACCGTAATAACGTCAAGACTGTTGTCCTTGATTACATCCAACTTGTCGATTTCATGGCAGTCAAATACAAGATCGAGGTAATCCAAGTCGAGCACGTCACTGGTAACAACGTTTGAAAGAAATTGTTTCAGCGGCGAGGTGCCACTTCCGATCTCCAATATCGAGAGCGCCGCCGGATTGGGAAACTCCTTGAACTGGTCACGGTAAAGTTCGCGATACCAGAAAAGAAGATTCTTATTAGCGCCGAGGCGCGCGCGGTTACGCAGTGTTACGGCACGATCTTTCGCCTGTTCGCTCTGCGAAACCGTTGTTGCGTTGCTCATTTGATTGCGCGGATGTACAGCGAGCCGGCAAACTCCGAGATGACCGGAACGGTCTCAAGAAACCGGCCCACGGCGTCCAAGCGATCGACTAAAGGAACTGGTGTTTTGGGGTGGAGGAAATCAAAAGGAACGATCCGAACGTCACGATAGCCTGTTTGTTCGAGCAAGCGCCGGAGCGGCCACCGGAAGAATGCAGTCTCATCCGGTGAGTCGCCGAGTTTCCGCTTCACCCAGGGGACATTCTTTTGTATCGCGATCTGAGGGTTCAGCATGTTTGGCTCTGTAAAGTAAATCGTGCCGCCGGGTTTCAACACCCGGTAAATCTCGCGAATTGCCTCTTCGATTTCGAGATGGTGTAAAACCGAGCTGCCCACAACGGAATCAAACGCAGCATGAGGATAAGTTAGTTCATAGGCGTTCTGGATTTCATAACGAACATTTGGCGCAGAACAATTTGCCTTCGCGATTTCAAGAAGGTCACGTGAGACGTCAATGGCAACAACGTCTGCCCCTGAGCGCGCCAGTTCCCGAGTGAAATAGCCAGTACCGCATCCCAATTCAAGCACGCTCATTCCTGGCCGGAGATGCCTGCTGAGCATCTCCACCCGGCGCGCCCAGCGCAATTTACCAGCTGGACTCTCCCAATTCCAAATCTCGCCCGCCCCGTGCTGGGCCAAGAAGCGGCCGTGTTGAATTTCTTTGGCAATGCGCTCCTGCATTGGAAAGTTTTCAGATGACCGCGAATTTGAAACTCCCATGCGTTTCCCAGGCAGAGAATTTGAGATATCGAACTAGTAGCCGAGTTTTAATTTCAGAAAGCCATGCCAGCACATCTTCAGCATGACAAGCCCGTTTCGAAAAACCTTGGTCATCTTCGTGGAACCGTGAATGCGTTCCTGGTAGTGGACCGGCAAGTCGAGAATTTTAAGGTTCAACTTTGCGGCGCCGAATAACAGTTCATAGTCTCCCCAGCGGTCTTCGGTTCCCCAGCTACCGAGCATTGGTTTAATTCGCTCCCAGTCGCTTCTCCAAAGGACTTTTGTGCCGCATAAAGTGTCTTTCACTCGTTGCCCGAGCAAATAGGTGAAAGCGACGCTGAAAAATTTGTTGCCCAGCATGTTTGCTCCGTTCATCGCCCCCTTTGGCACGGGATAGACCAGGCGCGATCCGTTGACAAATTCCGCTTGTCCTGAAACGATAACATCGATGAAATAAGGCAGCTCCTCGGGAATCGTCGTCAGATCGGCATCAAGGATCATCAAAATATCGCCTCTCGCAGCGTTGAATCCTGTCCAGACGTTTCGCGACTTACAAACTCCCGGCCCGTGCTCGAGACGAATATTCTTTTCCGGATAGAGCGCCTGCACCCGCAACACTTCTTCAGCCGTGCCATCGGTCGATTGATCGTCACAGAAAATTATCTCCACCTGGTCCGCTAAAGACGGAATACGGCGAACGGCATCCTCCACATTTCCTTTCTCATTCTTGCATGGAATAACGACTGATACTGAAAGCCTTTCCCGCAAAACCGGCGGTGGTACCACTCGTGCCACGACCACCTGCGTCATGCAAAGTTTGCTCAGAAACGGCAGACGCGCGCAAAAACGATTTAGAAAACTCGACAGCAACGGCAAATATTTCGGCAAGAGGACGACTCGATGCGTCTCGAGCGCTTCAAAACCGACGAGGTTCAACAGATTTCGGATATCCGTGGTGGAAAGCCAGTTCTGCTCAGTGCGCGGCACCTTCATCCCGGACCACTCCGCGAAGGTGACGAGTGGTTCCCAAAGATGGTTATAAGTTGGCACCAACAAGCGAGTATGCCTGTGGCAAAGCGGCTTTAGGTTGCGCAGTGCTTGAAGCACATCCACCGTGTCGCCAATGTCGTTAAAGAGGATGTAATCGAATTTCTCGTCCGGCTTGAAAGCCTGCTGGAATTCCTCCTTGTCTGGAAAAGCGACCGCGAATTCAAAGGACGGATTTCGTTGCCGCGCGATGGCCACGATCTCACCACAGATGTCGATGCCTTTGCCCTTACTCGGCCTAACGACGGCCAAAAGGTTGCCGATGTCGCAGCGAACTGAGAGAACTTTTTTCTGCGGTTCCACCAAAAAACGGAGAAGCCGGTTTAGCAGCTCATAATAGTATCTGTTGCGTTTGATCCATGTCTCGCGCCGAGCAGCAATTTTGGCCAGATGATCTCGCGTGCGCTCGCGTCTTTGCTCAAGCGCGGCTGGCCCCCACCTCTGCGAGTTCGCTTCGTGCTGCTTTAGAACAGCGCCCAATCCGTCGCTATTATTTAATGGCGAATTGATATTCGCCGAACCGGCAGCAGAGTTTGGTACAACGGCTTCTTTCATAGCTGTCGCCGCTCAAGGTTGTACTTGAAGATCGCATAAATCGCCCTAAAGCCGTCCTTCCAACTGATCTTCTTGCCCTCTGCATAAGTGCGTCCGCTGTATGAGATCCCCACTTCATAAATTCTACAGCCCGAGCGGGCGAGTTTGGCAATAATTTCCGGCTCAACGCCAAATCGATCTTCTTCTATTTGAATCGATTTGATAAGTGGGGCCTTGAAGGCTTTGTACCCTGTTTCCACGTCGGTCAGATTGATATTGGTCAACATGTTGGAGAGCAGCGTCAAAAATTTGTTTCCCACCATGTGCCAAAAGAAAAGAACACGATGTGGCCGCCCGCCCATGAAACGGGATCCAAGTACCGCGTCGGCTCTTCCTGACATTAGCGGTTCCAGAAGCACGGGATAATCTGCCGGGCTGTATTCGAGATCTGCGTCCTGCACCACAATAAAATCGCCGGTTGCGGCTGCGAATCCGCTGCGCAAGGCTGCTCCCTTGCCCCGATTCACCGGATGATAAATCACGCGATCAACCACATGGGAAACATTCTCCCTGAGCAGAGTTTGTGTCCCGTCTTGGGAACAATCGTCCACCACAATGATCTCTTTACGCTCAAGCGGTGCGTTGCGAACGGCCTCAACGATCTTCTCGATCGTCTCCCTTTCATTGTAGCAGGGAATTACAATTGAAACTTTCATCTTTCAGCCATTGGGGCAACTTTGAACCACCTCGTAAGGCTAGTAAATCTTCTCGCCTCCAAACCAAAATTCGTTTGCCAAACGAGATTCTAATTCTGGATGCGCTAATAGCGCCGGGTTGTCCGGATTTTTTTCGCTCTTTCATGCGCGGATCGCGGCGAAGCAGACCCTCAGCTTTGAGTGGTCCTCGCAAATTGGCATCGACTTGCAGAAGCGCCCGCGCAATAGCCAGCTGCGCCGCGCCGGCCTGTCCCATGCTGCCACCGCCGCTGGTGTTGATCCACAAATCGTAAGCATTCACAGCCTTGGCGGATTGAAGCGGTTGCAGCACCACGTTTTGTAAAGGCGCGGTCGGGAAATAGTCTTCGAAGGTGCGCCCATTGATTTCAATTTTCCCGCTACCGGGCGTCATGCGAATGCGCGCGACCGATGTTTTGCGGCGGCCTGTAGCAACGAATTCTTCGGTTTGTGGCATGGGATCAGGATTTCTGGAGTTTGACAGCTTGTGGCTGCTGCGCGGTATGCGGATGTGAATCGCCGCGATAAACTTTCAACTTCCGATAGACACGGCGACCGAGCCGGTTGTGGGGAATCATTCCACGCACCGCCCGCTCGATGAGCAGTTCGGGATGGCGAGCGCGGCGCGCCTGGACATTCTCGGATTTGTGTCCCCCTACGTAACCTGAAAAACTCATGTAACTTTTCTGTTCTTCTTTCTTCCCGGTAAGCCGCACTTTTTCCGCATTGATGACGATCACAAAATCGCCCGTATCCACATGTGGCGTGAAAACAGTCTTCTCTTTGCCACGCAACAGATCCGCTGCTTTTACAGCGACCTTTCCCAGCACCTGGTCCTGGGCGTCGATGACCCACCACTTCCGCGGGATTTCGCTGGCTTTGGCAGAAAACGTTTTCATCGGGAAAAAGAGCACGGAAATTACGAGCGACACAACAGCATGTCAACCCATCGACAGGCTCACGAAACCCATGAGCCAGATGGAACAGATGAATCCATCGCAGAAATGCTCGCTGGTCAACTTGCTTTTGCGCGTTTAATTCTTTGGCCATGTCAAACTCGGCTGCCACAAAGACCGCAATCACACCGCTGCGGGAGGAAGATTTTCCGGAATGGTATCAGCAAGTCATCCGCGCGGCGGAATTGGCCGAGCCGTCGGACGTGCGTGGTTGCATGGTGATTCGTCCGTGGGGTTACGGCATCTGGGAAAACATGCAGCGTCAACTCGACGGAATGTTTCGCGCCACTGGCCACCGCAACGCTTACTTCCCGCTGTTCATTCCACTGAGTTACTTCGCGAAGGAAGCGGAGCACGTTGAGGGCTTCGCCAAGGAATGCGCCGTCGTCACGCACACGCGCCTGGAGGTGGATGCTGACGGAAAAATGAAGCCGGCTAGCGCATTGGCGGAGCCACTCGTAGTGCGGCCGACATCAGAGACGATTATTGGCGCGAGCTATGCCAAGTGGGTGCAATCGTATCGCGACCTGCCAATTCTGATCAATCAGTGGGCGAACGTCGTTCGCTGGGAAATGCGGCCACGCTTATTTTTGCGCACGACCGAGTTTCTCTGGCAGGAAGGCCACACCGTTCATGAAAACGAAGGCGAAGCGCGCGCTGAAACGAGATTGATCTTAGATTTGTATGAAAGATTTGTCCGAGATCACCTTGCCGTTCCGGTTTTCACCGGCGCGAAATCTGAGAGCGAAAAGTTTCCGGGCGCCGTGGAAACACTGACGCTTGAAGCGATGGTGCAGGACCGAAAGGCGATTCAAGCCGGAACGTCGCATTTCCTCGGGCAAAACTTCGCGCGCGCCAGCGGCATCCAATTTCAAAACCGCGAGGGCAAACAGGAATTCGGTTGGACGACAAGCTGGGGAATGACCACTCGGCTGGTTGGCACTCTTGTCATGATGCATGGCGACGATGACGGACTCGTTTTGCCGCCGCGAATCGCGCCGACGCAAATCGTTATCCTGCCGATCGCACCCAAGGAGCAAACGCGCGCGGCAGTCCTTCAGACGTGCGATAAGATTGCAGCGCGCTTGCGCGAGAGTCGCTATGCCGATCTTCCAATCGAAGTGTTAGTCGATCGGCGCGATCTCGGCGGCGGCGTTAAGAACTGGGAATGGATCAAGAAAGGCGTGCCGTTGCGCGTCGAGATCGGACCGCGCGATCTGGAAAAAAATTCGGTCGAACTCAGCCGGCGCCATCAAGCGGCGAAAGCGAAGGAATCGATGCCGATTGAAGAATTCGTTGCGCGTGCACCGGAAATTCTCACGTCGATTCAGGATGCTCTATATGCGCGAGCGAAAAAGTTTCGCGACGCGAACACGCGCGTAATCGATTCGAAAAAAGACTTCTATGATTTCTTTACGCCGAAAAATCCTGCAAAACCGGAAATCCACGGCGGTTTCGCTCT
>WNFR01006449.1_pt1 | contig 11997 bp, 8 predicted proteins | sample 5400221 | NCBI WGS metagenome assembly WNFR01 (sample SAMN13153357, study PRJNA577476) | soil metagenome | isolation source: 40 cm soil under Madrone tree | place: USA:California | collected 2016-06-14 | reverse complement strand
TCGAGCAACGCTGCGAACCGCATCTGTCGTACCCCTTGCAGCACTCCCGCCCGGCCCATCCACCGCCCCCTTTTCGGGCGGTTCTAAAACCGGACAGATCACGCGCTACAAAATCCGGACAGATCACGAGTCAGCCACAACGCCCCCTCGCATCCTTGCCAGCCGGAGACGGTCCGCCCATACTCACAGCAATGCGGCGTCTTTCGTTAGATCCCACCTTTGAGGGTGCAGCCGACACTCCCGTGCGGCTTTGCGATCATGCCGGCTGCATCGCCGGCGGAGATTTCCGCGCGCCCAAATCCCGGCTCAACCTCCATGACTATTACTGGTTTTGTCTCGAGCACGTCCGCGCCTACAATTCCGCCTGGAATTACTATGCCGGGATGAACGACAACGAGATCGAAGCCGAGATCCGCCATGACACCGTGTGGCAGCGCCCCAGCTGGAGGTTGGGTGACCGCCACGGCCCCGGTTACGCCGATCGCATCCGCGACTATTTCGGCGTGTTCTCCGGTGGCCAGCGGAATGGGCGTGACCGCAGCCGGCGAAGCGACGAGCGCGGAGGAGATTCCGTGCGCCGCGCGCTCTCCGCACGCGAGCAGGCGCTCGCCGTCTTTGAAATCGAGCCGCCCTTCACCCCGGTGCGCCTCAAGGCGCGGTACAAGCAGCTGGTCAAGCTGCACCATCCCGATGCCCATGGCGGCGACAAGGCGGCCGAGGAGAAGCTGAAAATCATCAACCAGGCCTATGCCACCTTGAAAGCCAGCTATTTCGGATGAACCAACGCGCTGCGGCGCCTGCCACCCTTCCTATTCCACCACTAGGGCGTAAGAGAAGAATGCCACCCGTTCAGCCAACGGCGCCTATCGGCGCCTTTCCTTTCGACAAACCCGACATCACGATCTCGGTGCGTCAAACCTTTGGAATCAACAGCGATCTCCAGGTCCCCGCGTTCAGCCAGGCGAGCGAACACGTCCCCGATCTCGACGACGCCTATCGCTTCGACCGCGACACGACATTGGCGATCCTCGCAGGCTTTGCCTTCAACCGTCGAGTGATGATCCAGGGTTATCACGGCACCGGTAAATCCACTCATGTCGAGCAGGTTGCCTGTCGGCTGAACTGGCCCTGCATCCGCGTCAATCTCGACAGCCATATCAGCCGTATCGATCTCGTCGGCAAGGATGCGATCGTGCTGCGCGACAACAAGCAGGTCACCGAGTTCCGCGAGGGCCTCTTGCCCTGGGCGCTGCAGCACCCCGTGGCGTTGTGCTTTGACGAATACGATGCCGGACGCCCGGACGTCATGTTCGTGATCCAGCGGGTACTCGAAGTCGAGGGCAAGCTGACCCTGCTCGATCAGAACCGAGTCATCCGGCCGCATTCGGGGTTCCGGCTGTTCTCGACGGCGAACACCGTCGGTCTGGGCGACACCACCGGCCTCTATCACGGGACGCAGCAGATCAACCAGGGCCAGATGGACCGCTGGAATATCGTCGCCACCTTGAATTACCTGCCGCACGACGCCGAGGTCGACATTGTACTGGCGAAAGTGCCGAGCTATGACGACGAGCAGGGCCGGCGCACGATCAGCGCGATGGTGGCGCTCGCCGATCTGACCCGTGCCGGGTTCATCAACGGTGATATTTCGACCGTGATGTCGCCGCGTACCGTCATGACCTGGGCTGAAAACAGCCAGATATTCGGCGATCTCGCCTTCGCCTTCCGGCTGACTTTCCTCAACAAATGCGACGAGATGGAGCGCGCGACGGTGGCCGAATACTACCAGCGGTGTTTCGGCACCGAGTTGCCGGAAACCGGCGTCAATGCGACCTTGATGTAGGACGCCATGCGTCTCCTCGTCATGCCCGTGCTTGACACGGGCATCCCCGCGATGTCTCCAGCGGTTCGAGCTCGGCATGGATTGCCGGGTCAAGCCCGGCAATGACGAGTTGAGGCTGATGGCCCAGGAGTTCTCGCCGACCGAAATCTTCAAACGCGCCACCGCGGCGACATTGCGGGCGATCGCCGAGCGCGACGATGTGACCGTCGGGTTCGGGCCGGAGCCGGCCGGCGCCAGCGGCTCGCGGGTCCGACTCCCGAACCCTCCCCGCGACCTCCCCGCGGAAGAGGCGGCTCAGCTGCGCGGCGCCGCCGACAGCGTGGCGCTGCGGCTGCGCTATCATGATGACGGGGTGCACAACAAACGGGTGCCGGGCGGGCCGTTGGCCCGAGCCGTCTTCGATGCCGTCGAGCAGGCGCGGGTCGAGGCCTTGGGCTCCCGGCGCATGGTCGGGGTCGCCACCAATCTCGAAGCAATGCTCGACGAACAATATCGCCGCCAGGGCTTCGAGCGGATCACCGAGCGTACCGAGAGCACAATGGCCGAGGCGGTGCGCCTGTTGACCCGGGAAGCGCTGACCAGAGAGCGACCACCACCCGCAGCGCGCCACGTCGTCGATTTGTGGCGGTCCTGGCTCGAGGGGCGCATCGGCAAGGATCTCAACGAGCTCGACCGGACGATCCTCGATCAGGACGCCTATGCGCGGGCGACCCGCAGGCTGCTCCAGGACCTCGATATCGATCTCGGCGAGGCCGAGGACTCCTCGGAGAGCGAAGAGCAGGAAGGCGGCGAGGAAGCCGAGGGCGAGAACCAGAGCGAAGGCGAGGGCGCCACCGCCGGCGCACAGGCCTCGGAAGATGGCTCCCCCGCCGACGGCGAGGCCGACGACGCCCAGGATGCCGCCGAGGCCGGTGACGGCGAGATGATGCCCGGCTCGAGCGACGACGATCCCGGAAGACCGGGCCGCCCCGGGCAGATGCCGCGCGGCCGCAACGACGACACCGCGGTGTACCGCGCGTTCAGCGTCGCCTCGGACGAGGTCGTCGAGGCCGACAAGCTGTGCGATTCCGACGAGCTCTCGCGGCTTCGCCATCTGCTCGATCAGCAGCTGTCACACTTGCAGAGCGTTATCGCCCGGCTCGCGAACCGACTGCAGCGCAAGCTGATGGCGAGGCAGACCCGTGCCTGGGAATTCGATCTCGACGATGGTCTCCTCGATGCCGCCCGCCTGTCGCGCGTCGTCGCCAACCCGATCTTGCCGCTGGCCTACAAGCGCGAACGGGAGACCGAGTTCCGTGATACCGTCGTGAGCCTGCTGATCGACAATTCCGGCTCGATGCGCGGCCGTCCGATCACGGTCGCGGCGATGAGCGCGGATATCCTCGCCCGCACCCTCGAGCGCTGCGGCGTCAAGGTCGAGATCCTCGGTTTTACGACGCGCGCCTGGAAGGGCGGGCAGGCGCGCGAGCGCTGGATCGCCGCCGGCAAGCCGCCGAACCCGGGGCGGCTCAACGATCTGCGCCACATCGTCTACAAACCCGCCGACGCGCCCTGGCGGCGCGCCCGGCGTAGTCTCGGCCTGATGCTGCGCGAGGGCATCCTCAAGGAGAATATCGACGGCGAGGCGCTGCTGTGGGCGCACAACCGCCTGCGCGAGCGCACCGAAGAGCGCCGCATCCTGATGGTGATCTCCGATGGTGCTCCGGTCGACGACTCGACCCTCTCGGTCAACCCGGGCAACTACCTCGAAAAGCATCTGCGCGAGGTGATCCGCGACATCGAGCGCCTCGGGGAGGTCGAGCTGACCGCGATCGGCATCGGCCACGACGTCACCCGCTATTACCGCCGCGCCGTCACCATCGTCGATGCCGAGCAGCTCGGCGGCGTGATGCTCGAAAAACTCGCCGAGCTGTTCGACGAGGACCGCGGCTCGCAAACCCGCGTGCGCAGCCGCCGGGTCGCCTGATCCGGCTTGCTCTCCCTCGCTCTCGGCCTGCGGAAGCTGGGAAACGTCGGTTCAACTAAAATTCATTCCGGCAGCGCCTCCGAAGGGGTGTTTCGTGTAGGCTGTCGCGAAGGCGTGCCCGCACCATCGAACCATGGTGGCCGGATCAGGCACGCGTTTTACAACAGGGAGCAAGATGCTATGGCCGATCCTACCAGCACGCAGCGTATTCACGGCTATTGCGGGCTCTGCATCGCCCGATGCGGCTGCATTGCTGTGGTCGAAGACGGGCGCTTCGCTCGTCTCGAACCCGATCCCGCGCACCCGACCGGTCAGGCGTTGTGTGCCAAGGGCCGTGCGGCGCCCGAACTCGTCTATCATCCCGAGAGGCTGATCCACCCGCTGCGCCGCACCCGCCCCAAGGGCGACCCCGACCCCGGCTGGGAACGGATCGGCTGGGACGAGGCACTGGACCTGACCGTCGCCGCGATGCGCCGGGTTGCGGAACGGCACGGGCCGGAATCGGTGGCTTTCACCCTCTCTTCGCCATCGACGACCGCGATCGCCGATTCCTCCGGCTTCATCCGCCGGCTGGCGAACGCGTTTGGAACCCCGAACGCGGGCATCACCCTCGACCTCTGCGGCTGGGGCCGCGCCTTCGCTACCCGCTACACCTTCGGCGTCGGCAGTGTCGGTGTCTCCGCCGGCGGCGCCATGCCGGACATCGCCAATAGCGGTTGCTTGATCCTGTGGGGTTACAACCCCAGCTACTCGCGCCTCACGCACGCGACCGCTGTTGCCGAAGCGTTGAAGCGCGGCATGCGGCTGATCGTGATCGATCCGCGTCACGTGGGCCTCGCCAATAAGGCCGACCTCTGGCTCAGGGTGCGTCCCGGCACCGATGGCGCGCTCGCCCTCAGCATCGCCAATCTGATGATCGAGCGCGGGTGGTACGACCGCGACTTCATTCGCAGCTGGAGCAACGCGCCGCTGCTGGTGCGCGCCGACACGGGCCGCCTGCTGACCGAGCGCGATCTTGAACCGAACGGCAATGCGCGCTGCAATTTCGCCTGGGAGGCGACGGCCGCGCGGTTGGTGCCTTACGACACCTCGACCGGCCATTACAACGGAAACAGCGCGAGCCTCGCGCTGGAAGGGGAATACCGCATCACCACGCCGCAGGGCGAAGTGATCTGCCACCCGGCCTTCGAGCTTTATGCCCGGCTCTGCCGGCGCTATCCGCCGGAGGTCGTCGAAGCGATCTGCTGGATTCCGCGTGCTCAAGTCGCGGAAGCCGCCCGACTGATCTGGCATGCCCGCCCGGTATCCTATTACGCGTGGAGCGGCCACGAGCAACACGCCAACGTCACGCAAACGGCGCGCGCGATGTCGCTGCTCTATGCCCTCACCGGCTCTTTCGATATGCCCGGCGGCAATGTGCTGTTCCCGGCTCCGCCTGCGGCGTCGATCACCGGCGAAGAACTGCCGTCCGCAAAGCGCATGGCCCCGACATTGGGCCGCACCGAGCGCCCGCTCGGGCCGGCGCGCTGGGGATCCGTCACCACCCGCGATCTCTACCGGGCCATTCTGGAGGAAAAACCGTACCCCGTCCGCGCCTTGATCGGCTTCGGCGCAAACATGTTGTTGGCCCATGCCGATGGTGGACACGGGCGCAAAGCCCTCACGGGACTTGAATTCTACGCTCACGCCGATCTGTTCATGAACCCGACAGCCGAACTCGCCGACGTCGTGCTCCCCGTCGCTTCGTCCTTCGAGCGCGAGGCATTGAAGATCGGGTTCGAGATCAGCCCGGAGGCACAATCGCTGATCCAATTGCGCCCGGCGGTGGTTCCGCCGCCCGGCGAGGCGCGCCCGGATACCGACATCATCTTCGACCTCGCCGGCCGCCTCGGCTTTGCCGAGCAGTTCTGGAACGGCGACATCGATGCCGCCTACCGCCATCAACTCGCCCCTACCGGTGTCACCTTGGAGCAATTGCGTGTCGCCCCTGGCGGTATGCGCGTGCCGTTGCAGACGCGCCACGCCAAACATGCCGAACCGGACGCGAACGGCATACCGCGCGGCTTCGCCACGCCGTCACGGAAGGTCGAGCTCTTTTCACAAACCTTTCTCGATCACGGCTACACGTCATTGCCCGATTTCGAGGAGCCGCAAATCGGCCCGGTCGCGCGGCCCGATCTGGTGGCTAGGTTTCCGCTGATCCTGACGAGCGCGAAGCCGACATTGTTCTGCCAAACCCAGCACCGTGCACTACCCAGCCTGCGCAAGCGCGCTCTGCATCCGGAAGTGGAGCTGCATCCCGCGGCGGCCCAGGCGCGCGGCATCGCCCACGGCGACTGGGTGTCGATCGAGACGCCGGAGGGCTGTGTGCGTGTCCGCGCCCGACTCAACGACCACCTCGACCAGCGGGTGGTGATCGGCGAGCATGGCTGGTGGCAAGCCTGCGCGGAGATCGGCGCGCCTGGCTACGACCCGTTCGGACCGGACGGCGCCAACCTCAACTTGCTCATCGGCAGCGCGGCGCTCGATCCGGTCAGCGGGACGGCATCGCATCGGTCCTATCTGTGCGAGATCCGGCGAGCCGCCTAAACGGCCACCCGCCCGCCGCCGACGCGTCCAATCCAACGCGATCGGCACGTAATCGACCGGACCCGGCGCAGATGACGGGCGGATGTGCGCTCAAATGCAATGCTAGTGTTCGCGCGTAGTCATAGATTCATCGGCCGCCAGTGGACCAATTATCGCAAATCGTACCAAATCTTGTCACACCGGCGAAGGCCGGTGCCCATGCCGAGGATAGATCCCGGCCTTCGCCGGGAAGACGAGGAGGGTGGCGCCTGGTGCTCGTAACATGAATGCCGCGATCTCGTGGCGCAGTGCATGCACTGCCCGCACAATCGACTGCGCTGCAATTGCCAACTTCTCCGGAACCGATACAACCTTGAGGAGTATCTCGTCGCGTGTCTCGACCGCGCGTGCCTGCGTGGCGACATGAAGGTGCTGACCGCGATCGTCCTGCGCGGCGAAGAGACGCTGATCAGGATTCTCGAACAGCTCACGGCGATGGTGGCCCAGAACCCACGCATCGTCGACCGTGCGGTCGAGGACCGGGTAAACGCGATCGAGGACAGCAGGCGGCAACTCAATTTCTTCGCGCTCGCCGAGCCGATCATTTTTCCTCGAGGGCACGCACGCGTTCGGCGGTGCGCTGATGCTGGGCGTGTATGGCGCGCAGCTCCTGCCGTATTTCGCGCATCTCGCTCAACAGCATCGCCTGGCTGCTGTCGAGCCGCGCATAGCTGTTGTCGAGCCGCATGACGATCGCGATCAACACCCGCATGTCATCGCGGAAGCTGGCGACCTCGCTCGTCAGCCTCTGGCGGGCCTGGCCTATGAAGGCGAGATCGATCGTCGGTTCGTCAGCCATGACTGATTTTTCGCCGGGTCTGGATAGCGACCGGTTTGCCGCCCTCTATATATAGGCAGCCGCCGCCGGCATAAACCCACAGTTTCCGCCGGCCGGCATCTGTTCGGCCCGCCAATGCGCTCAGACCCGCCAAAAGCTCTGGGTGGGGAGTGGTTAGGCAGCGTAGAGACCGCCCCCGGCGCGGCGCACGCCGTTGCCCCGGCGCGGCGACGAGATTGAGCGCGGGCAATGGCGCGGTCATCGCTACTTGACCAGTGCCGGCTGTGGTTTGCGCAGGCTTAAATTGCGGTTAATCATATAATTCCTCCTGCAACCCCTCGTGGCCCATTGCCCGATCCTCGGCATATCAGTTGCACGACGTCACCATCAGCCGAAGCACATAGTACATGGAGACCAAGAGTGACCGCGACTGAAACCGGGTTTCTCGCAGCAATCTTTCGCGAGGCGCGCACCTTCTCGCATTGGCAGGCGCGACCGGTCCCCGAAGCGATGGTCGAATCTGCTTTCGAGCTGGCCCGCCTCGGTCCGACCAGCGCGAATTGCCAGCCTCTGCGCCTCGTCCTCGTGCGCAGCCCGGCGGCCAAAGAGCGGCTGCTGCCCTGCGTCTCGTCGGGCAATTACGAGAAGGTGCGAACCGCACCGATTACCGCCATCGTCGCCTATGACCTCCAATTTTTCGAGCTGCTGCCGCAGCTTTATCCGCACACCGACGCGCGAGGGTGGTTCACGACAGATCCCACGCTGGCCGAGGAGACCGCGTTCCGCAATTCGTCGCTGCAGGGCGCGTATTTCATTTTGGCATTGCGCGCGCAGGGGCTCGATTGCGGACCGATGTCCGGGTTCGACGCCGCCAAGGTCGACGCCGTGTTCTTCCCCGATCGCCGGTACCGCACCAATTTTCTGTTGAACATCGGCTATGGCGACCGCGGCACCTTACGGCCGCGATTGCCGCGCCTCGGCTTCGACAAAGTCGCGCGCTGGGAATAGCTCTACCGGTACCAATCTGACATTTGCCACCACTGCCGTACAGCCGAACGCGTCGGTCAGAGCCAGCCGCCATCATCCGCGTCTTCCCGGCGCAGGCCGGGACCCATATCGGCGATGGGCACCGGCCTTCGCCGGTGTGGCGGAGGGACGTGGGTGCGATAGCATTGACGGTTAACTACCGCATTGTCGATTTGGCGGTCGGGATGATCCGCGTCACGACCATGGCGGCACGGTCGAGACAGGTCGGCACGCGCGGCGCGATCTTGGTCTTCCAGTAATCGGTGTCGTAGACGGCCTTGTACAGCACCTCGCGCTCGGCTTCGCTATCAAAGCGGCGCAGCCAGACATAGGCGGAGTCATCCGTCTCGCCGCGGAAGCTGCCGCAGATGACCATCCCTTTGGAGACTTGGAAGGGGATGATCTCCTCCTCCATGATCTTGACCCACTCATCCATCTTGCCGGGCAGAACCTTGTACTGGCGAAGTTCGTAAAAGGCCATCTCACGCTTCTCCCTTTGGTGGCGTCGTTTCGCGGTCATCGTAGCCGCCGGCTGTTGGCGGCGAAAGATCCTTTGGGCTAGGCTCGAAGTTGGACACTAGGGAAAGAGCACAGGATGGCAAACGACATCGCCACTGCGGATGCCGGCTTGGCGCCGGTCGTCGATACCGCCGCAGGCAAACTGCACGGCGCTTCCGCCGGCGGCATTTACGCTTTCAAAGGCATCCCCTACGCCGCCTCTCCCACCGGCCGCAACCGCTTCATGCCGCCCGAAGCGCCGCAGCCTTGGGCGGGCGTTCGGGACGCGCTCGCCTATGCCGGTCACGCCTGGCAATTGCCCAATCGTCCCAAACGCCGCCCGGTGCTCGAAACGCTTCTCGGCCCAGCGGACACTACACCGGAGGGCGAAGACTGCCCGACCCTCAACGTGTGGACACCGGGGCTTGGCGACGGCGCCAATCTGGCGCGCCGCGGCGATGTCGTCGTCGTCAGCGTCAACCACCGCCTCAATATTTTCGGCTTTCTGCATCTCGCCGATATCGGCGGCGAGGCCTGGGCGCATTCCGGCAATGCCGGGATGCTCGACCTCGTCGCGGCGCTCCGTTGGGTGCGCGACAATGTCGAGCGCTTTGGCGGCGACCCCGGCAACGTGACGATCTTCGGTGAGTCGGGCGGCGGCGGCAAAGTCAGCGTATTGCTGGCGATGCCGGCGGCCCGCGGTCTGTTTCATCGCGCGATCATCCAGAGCGGTGCGGCGATCCGCGTATCGACCCGCGAGCGGGCGAACGCGCTCGCCGAGGCCGTGCTGAAGGAGCTCAGTGTCGGCCATACCGAATGCGAGCGGCTGCAGACGGTGCCGGCCGAGCGGCTCCTGGCGGCGATCGCACCGGCTTCGCGCGCTGTCGGCCGGTCGCAGTGGCCATTGCTCGACCGCTACGATTTTGGCCCGGTCGTCGACGGCAGCGACCTGCCGCAGCAACCCGCCGACCCGGGCGCTCCCCTGACCGCCCTCGACATTCCTCTGATGATCGGCGGCACCCGAGAGGAGAGCGCCTTTTTCCTCGCCGATGACGATGCGGTGTGGAACGGCACCTTGACCGAGGCGGAGTTGCGGGAACGCGCGGCCGCGGTTGCCGGCGGCGAAACCGACGCGCTGCTCGCCGTCTATCGTTCCGGAATGCCGCAGGCGAGCCCCGGCGACCGGCTGATCGCGGCGCTGACCGGCTCGAATTTCTGGATCCGCACGGTATTGCTGGCCGAGCGCTTCGGCGAACGGCCGCGTGCGCCGGTCTACATGTACTCGCTCGACTGGCAGAGCCCGGCCCATGATGGCCGGATGAAGGCCCATCACGCGATGGATCTGCCGTTCGTCTTCGACAACACCGAGGTCGCCGACACGACCGCCGGCGCCCCGGGCGCCCGTGAGCTCGCGGCGCGGATTTCGGATACCTGGATCGCCTTCGCCCGCAACGGCAGCCCAAACAATCCCGCCATCCCGACTTGGCCCGCCTATACGAATGCGGACCGCGCGACGATGATCCTCGACACCACCTGCTGCGTCGCCCACGACCCCGACCGCGCCGCCCGCCTGCTGTGGACCCGGGTCGTCCAGGATTAGGCTGAGAGATTGTGAATGGACCTCTCTTTCGCCCATTCACTCGTCACCCCGGCGAAAAGCCGGGGTCCATGTTGCCGCCGCACGATCCCGCCACGCGTTGCCAGGACACGGCAACTGCGGGCAGAAGTCTGGAGCGGCTGAATGATGGGTCCCGGCCTTCCCCACGGATCAAGTCCGTGGGCTGCAGGCCCACGGGACGACAAAGATAGTTCGCCGATCAACTCGGATCCCGATTCGAGCGCCAAGTAGGCGATCAAATTACAAGCATTCATTGAAGCGCCTACCTATTTGCTGCTTCTGCAGCAAATCAGCAGCAAAGAACCCGCTTTGGTTGCAGTCTTCGACGGCCCGCTCGAGCCCTGTTCTGCCTGTTTTATCAGGTCGAGATCAGGCGTCACCAAATTCACTCATCGAAAATCCCTAACCCGCTCACGGCTGCTGACACCCGCCACGGTACCACGAGACTGTGGCAATTGCGGGGTCGTTACGTAGAATTTGCCTGATTGCCGGCAGCGTTCGGGTCGGCCGACAAGCCGTTTTCGATGGGGGTCGGCGAGAATGTACCTTGTCGAGAATGTACCTTGTTTTGATCATTGACAGTGCGCGTAGCGGTGGTTACTCGCCCTATACAGTCGGCAGCACGAAGGCACTGCACAATGCAAGGCGCCCGTGCGGAGCCTGTCACCGGTCTCGACCCATATGCTCGCTTCGATCCAACAGCCGCATTTGCCCCATTCCGGTCATTGCCTGGCACCGGCGCATACGGCTCATGGGGGAAGCTGCGTTGGATTGGTACGGCGGATCGCACTCCACTACAGCAGCGGAACGAAGAAGAGGCATTTGTTGGGGGCAGGCGTTGGCGGGCTTGAGCGGCCCTTGGCTTAGTGCCTGAGTAGAGGGCGTCAAGGCTGAGGGCGGGCAAGAGGACATGCAAACCTACGATTACATTGTTGTCGGCGCCGGGTCGGCCGGTGCGGCCGTCGCGAACCGGCTGTCGGCAGACCCGCGCAACAAGGTGCTGTTGCTCGAGGCCGGTCGGGCCAGCCATCCCTGGTCGTTCATTCCGATCGGAATGGCCCGGCTGATCACCAACCTCGCAGCCAACTGGCTCTATTCCTCCGAGCCTGAGGCAAGCACCAACGGCCGCCGGCTCCCGGTGCCGCGCGGCAAACTGCTCGGTGGTTCCAGCTCGATTAACGGAATGGTGTTTGTCCGCGGCCAGGCCCAGGACTTCGATACCTGGGCGCAGATGGGCAACCGCGGCTGGAGCTACACTGAGGTCCTGCCCTTCTTCAAGCGCATGGAAAGCTATGCCGGCGAGGGCGATGATGGCCTTCGCGGTCGCGAGGGCCCGCTGCGCGTCACCAACCCGGAACCGCGTGATCCGCTTTTCGCGACGATCATCAAGGCGGCGGCGCAGGTCGGCATCCAGCACAACCCGGATTACAACGGCGCCAGCCAGGCAGGCATCGCGATGAGTCAGGCGACGATTGCCGGCGGCCGCCGCATGAGCACGGCGTACTGCTATCTCGATCCGGTCCGCAACCGCCAGAACCTGCATATCGAGACGCAGGCTTTGACCGAGGGGCTGGCGCTCGACGGGAAGCGCTGCACCGGCGTCCGCTATTCCGTCGCCGGCGAGGTACACGACGCTCGGG
>WNFR01006446.1_pt1 | contig 12001 bp, 14 predicted proteins | sample 5400221 | NCBI WGS metagenome assembly WNFR01 (sample SAMN13153357, study PRJNA577476) | soil metagenome | isolation source: 40 cm soil under Madrone tree | place: USA:California | collected 2016-06-14 | reverse complement strand
TGGGCTATGCCCAGGAGCTCGAGCGCCGGATGAGCCGGTTCTCGAATTTCGCCATCAGTTTTTCCATCATCTGCATCCTGTCGGGCGGCATCAATTCGCTGGCCCAGGGCATCAGCGGCGTCGGCGGAGCCTCGATCGGCATCGGCTGGCCGCTCGGCTGCTTCATTTCCGGCGTCTTCGCGATCGCCATGGGGCAGATTTCCTCGGCCTATCCGACGGCAGGCGGGCTCTATCACTGTGGCTCGATCCTGCGCAATCGGGGGGTGGGTTGGCTTACCGCCTGGCTCAACCTGATCGGGCTGGTGACCGTGCTGGGCGCCATCAACGTCGGCACCTGGACCTTCTTTCTTGGCGTGTTCGGGCCGATCCTGGGGCTGACGGCCAGCTATGGCGAGCAGCTGACCTTCATGATCGTCATCACTGCGATCCAGGCGCTGATCAATCATCTGGGCATCAAGCTAACCAGCATTCTGACCGACTTCAGCGGCTATCTCATCTTCTTCGGCTCGATCGCCCTGGGGCTCGCGTTCTTTGCCTTCGCGCCGACCCACGATTTCTCCCGCCTATGGACCTTCTCCAATTACAGCGGTGATGCGGGCGGCGGCGTCTGGCCGCAGACGAGCAGCGTAGGCTTCCTGTTCCTGCTGGGCCTGTTGCTGCCGATCTATACGATCACTGGCTATGACGCTTCGGCGCATACCTCCGAAGAGACGAAGAAGGCAGCCATGAGCGTGCCGAAAGCGATGGTCGGTTCGGTCATCTGGTCCGGCGTGTTCGGCCTGTTCTTCCTGGCCGCGGTTGTCGTGGCGATTCCGGACATGGGCAAGGCCGCGGCGCAAGGCTGGAACGTCTTCTTCTGGACGTCGGACCAAGTCCTGCCGGCAGGGCTGAAGTTCATCCTCTACGTCATGGTCTTCGTGGCCCAATTCCTATGCGGGCTTGCGACCGTTACTTCCGTCTCGCGCATGATGTTCGCTTTCGCGCGCGACGGCGGTCTGCCGGGCTCCAAAGCCCTGAAGCGTGTGAGCCCGCGCTATCGCACGCCGGTTGCGGCCATCTGGGCCGGATCCATCCTGGCGATCCTCTTCACCGCCTACACGCCGCTTTACACGACCATCGTGTCGGTGACGGTGATCTTCCTGTTCCTGTCCTTCACCGTCCCGATCACCTTCGGCCTTATCCATTACCGGCGTAAATGGTCGACCATGGGGCCATGGGATATCGGCGGCTGGTACCCGGTCTTCGCCATTCTTTCCATCGTGTCCATGATCCTGATCTTCGTCATTGGCATCCAGCCGCCCAATGACAATGCGCTCTGGATCACCCTTGGGTTCCTGGCCTTGACCGTGGTCGTCTGGTTCGGGATCGAGCGACGCCGGTTCCGAGGCCCGCCGATCGGTGACGAGATCGCACGACGCCAGGCGGATATCCGGGCGGCCGAGACGGCCGTTGGCGAGACGTCCGTCCGCTGAGGTGGATTTCGAGACCAACAACCGCCGGAACGAGGCGCGGGCGAGGGCGGTAGCGGGGCAAAAGCCCCTCTGCCGCCTCACCCGGAATCAGGAGCTGCCAGGATGAATTCACGAATCGGGTCGAAAAGGCTGGATGGGCGCAGCGCCCTCATCTCCGGCGGGGCTGGCGGCTGCGGGGCCGAGGCCTCACGCCTATTTGCGGCCGAAGGCGCCAAGGTCGCCATCGTCGACCGCCAGGAAGAGGCGGGCCTCGCCCTCGTCGAGGAGATCCGCTCTGCCGGCGGCGAGGCCGTCTTTGCCAAGGCAGATGTATCGAAACGTGTCGAGATCGAGTCAGCGGTCGCCTTGGCCACGGAACGGTTCGGCGCGCCCACCGTGCTCTTCAATCATGCCGGCTCAATCGTGGTGAAGCCGTTTCTCGAAACGACGGATGAGGACTACGACTGGCTGATGGATACCAACGTCCGCTCGATGTTCCTGATGACGCGGGCGGTCCTGCCCGGCATGCTCGCGGCCGGCGGCGGGGCGATCGTGAATACATCGTCGATCTCCGCGGTCGCTGCCACGCCCATGGAAGTGCTCTACGGCACGACCAAAGGTGCCGTTCACATGTTTTCCCGCGCGATCGCGGTCGAGTATCGCGACCGGGGCATTCGCTGTAACGCCGTCTGCCCCGGCTTCATCCGCACGGCCCACGGCATGCGGGAGGTCGAGACGCTGGCACGCTACGGCGTCGATGTATCGGACGCGGCGCTCGCGGCCCAGCAGGGTCGCATGTGCGAGCCGGAAGAAGTGGCCAAGGTGGCGCTGTTCCTCGCCAGCGACGAGGCGAGTTTCGTCAACGGCGCTCACCTGTTTGTGGACAATTGTTTCACGGCGGTTTGATCCGAATCGCCGGACCTTGGCCTAAGCGATGATGTCAGGCAGCAATTTGCTTTCCAGAAGAATGATCTGGTCTTTCAGCATCAGCTTGCGCTTCTTCAGACGCTGAAGCTGGATTTGGCTCATGGGCGCCGTCTCCGCCAGCCGGGCGATCACATCGTCCAGATCGCGATGCTCGAGGCGCAGCGCCGCGAGCTTTCCACGCAACAATTCGGTGTCGGTCATGATCCGGTGATCATACCGAAATTCGTCAGTTTCGTCACGATTCGGCCGCTACCAGGCTATGCGCTTGCCCCGTCGGTGCCCGGCGGTTAAAGCTTGCGGGCCATTGACGGAGTCTCCCCTTGAGCGAGCGCTACGACCTGATCATCCACGGCGCGATCGCGGCCACGCCCAACGGCATCGGCCGCGCCGATATCGCAATTCGCGACGGGCGCTTTGCTGCCGTCGGCGAGATCGAGGGCGACGCGGCTGTCAAGATCGATGCCAGGGGCCTGCACGCCCTGCCCGGGGTCATCGACACCCAGGTGCATTTCCGCGAGCCGGGCATGACACATAAGGAGGATCTGGGGACAGGCACCGCGGCGGCGGCGCTAGGCGGCGTTACGGCGGTCTTCGAAATGCCCAATACCAACCCCAACACGCTCACATCCGGCGATATCGCCGACAAATGCGCCCGGGCCAAGGGGCGCGCCTGGTGCGACATCGCTTTTTTCGTCGGCGCCGCGGTGGAAAATGCCAGCGAACTTGCCGAGGTGGAACGCACGCCCGGTTGCGCCGGCGTCAAGGTCTTCATGGGCAGTTCCACCGGCAGCCTGCTGGTGCCCGACGATGAAGCGCTGGAAGCAGTGCTGCGCAGCGGGAACCGCCGCGTTGCCATCCATGCCGAAGACGAGGCGCGGTTGCGCGAGCGCATGGCCCTGGTGCGCGAGAGCGGCGATGTCTCGCTGCATCCGGTCTGGCGCGACGTGGAGACGGCCGTGCGGGCAACCAGGCGGGTGCTGAAGCTCGCGCGCGAAACGGGCCGCCGCGTCCACGTGCTGCATGTGACGACGGCGGAGGAAATGGCCCTGCTGGCCGAGGCCAAGGATATCGCCACGGTGGAGGCAACGCCCCAGCACCTGACCCTGGTGGCGCCGGATTGCTATCGCGAGCTGGGCACGCTGGCCCAGATGAACCCGCCCATCCGCGATTCCCGCCATCGCGATGGCTTGTGGCAGGCGGTGCGGGACGGCGTGGTCGATTGCATCGGCTCCGACCACGCACCACATACCTTGGAGGAAAAGGCGCGGCCCTATCCCACCAGCCCTTCGGGCATGGCGGGGGTGCAGACGCTGCTGCCGCTGCTGCTGGATCATATGGCGGCGGGGCGATTGACCCTGGAGCGGGTGGTGGATCTGACCAGCGCCGGGCCGCAGCGGATCTACAACATTGCGGGCAAGGGCCGGATCGCGGTGGGCTACGACGCGGATGTGGTGCTGGTCGATCTGCAGGCCAGGCGCGTCATCCGCAACGATTGGATCGCCAGCCGCTGCGGCTGGACGCCCTTCGACGGGCGCGAGGTGACGGGCTGGCCCAAGGCGACGATCCTGCGCGGCCATGTGGTGATGCGCGAGGATCAGCTTTTGGAGGCGCCGCTGGGCCAGCCGGTGCGGTTTTCGGAATGCCTGAGCCCAGGCTGAGCTCAGTGACGATGGCGACATCAAGGAGGAGCGGGTCATGACAGGCTGTATTGTCGGTTGGGCACATACGCCCTTCGGCCGCCATGAGGGCATGGATGTGGAAGCCCTGATGCTGCGGGCGATCGACGCGGCGCTGAACGACGCCGGCGTGGACGCCGGCGACATCGACCGGATCTATGTCGGCCATTTCAACGCCGGATTCTCGAAACAGGATTTTCCTTCTTCGCTCGCCCTTCAGGCCTCGCCCAAACTGCGCTTCAAACCGGCGACCCGCGTGGAGAACGCCTGCGCCACCGGCAGTGCGGCGATCCACGCCGGCCTCACCAGCCTGGCCGCGCGCCAGGCCCGTCTTGTCCTGGTGGTGGGCGTGGAGAAGATGACCGATACGCCCGGGCCGGAGGTGGGCAGCAATCTGCTGAAGGCGAGCTATCTGAAGGAAGAGGCAGGCGTGGAAGGCGGCTTCGCCGGCATCTTCGCGCGCATCGCCCAGCAATATTTCCAGCGCTATGGCGACCGGTCGGATTCGCTGGCCCGCATCGCCGCCAAGAATCACCGCAATGGGGTTGCCAATCCCTATGCCCAGCTGCGCAAGGATCTGGGATTCGAATTCTGCCGCACGGTTTCCGACAAGAATCCCATTGTGGCAGCGCCGCTGCGCCGCACCGATTGCAGCCTGGTTTCCGATGGGGCCGCAGCCGTGGTGCTTGCGGATTTCGACACGGCGCTGGCCATGAAAAAAGCGGTGGCCTTTCGCGCGGCCCAGCAGGTGAACGATTTCCTGCCCCTCAGCGGACGCGACATCACGGCCTTCGAGGGGCCGCGCATCGCCTGGGCCCAGGCGCTGGCAGCGGCCCGCATCGATCTCGGCGATCTCAGCCTGGTGGAGACCCACGACTGCTTCACCATCGCCGAGTTGATCGAGTACGAGGCCATGGGCCTGACACCGGCGGGCGAGGGCGCGCGGGCCATCGACGAAGGCTGGGTCGAGAAAGACGGCAAGCTGCCGGTCAATCCCTCCGGCGGCTTGAAAGCCAAGGGTCATCCCATCGGGGCCACCGGCGTTTCCATGCATGCGCTGGCCGCCATGCAGCTGACCGGCACGGCGGGCGGCATGCAGATCAAGGGGGCCAAGCTCGCCGGCATATTCAACATGGGCGGCGCCGCGGTCGCCAATTACGTCAGCATCCTGGAGCCCTTGCGGACCTGATCCCTTTCCGCGTTTCAATCAGAAAGATCCACCCCTATGTTCAAAGCTCTCCTCCTCGAAGAAAAAGACGGCAAGGTCACCAACCGCATTGCGGAGGTGCCGGAAGACTCCCTGCCGGCGGGCGATGTCACCGTGGCCGTCGAATATTCGACCCTCAATTACAAGGACGGGCTGATCCTGGGCGGGCTGGGGCGGCTGGTGCGCAACTACCCCCATGTGCCGGGCGTCGATTTCGCCGGCAGCGTCGTTCAATCCAGCCATCCGGCCTGGAAGCCGGGCGACAAGGTGATCCTGACCGGCTGGCGCGTGGGCGAGACCCAATGGGGCGGCTATGGGCAGAAGGCGCGGGTCAAGGGCGATTGGCTGGTAGCCCTGCCCAAGGGCGTGACGGCGCGCCACGCCATGGCCATCGGCACGGCGGGGTTCACCAGCATGCTGTCGGTCATGGCGCTGGAAGAGCATGGCGTGACGCCGGAACGAGGCGAGATCCTGGTGACCGGTGCGGCGGGCGGCCTGGGCAGCGTGGCGGTCAGCATTCTCGCCAAGCTTGGCTACAAGGTGGCGGCTTCCACCGGCCGCGCGGAGACCCACGACTATCTGAAGCAATTGGGCGCCAGCGCGATCGTCGATCGGGCAACGATCGAGAAGCTTCCGGCCAAGCCGCTGGAATCCGAACGCTGGGCCGGCTGCATCGATGCGGTGGGCGGCAGCACGCTGGCCAATGTGCTGGCCAGCATGAAGTACCACGGCGCGGTGGCCTCCTGTGGCCTTGCCGGCGGCACCAAGCTGGAGACGACGGTCATCCCGTTCCTGTTGCGCGGCGTCGCGCTGCTGGGCATCGATTCGGTTATGTGCCCGAAGGATCGGCGAGAGAAGGCCTGGGTGCGGCTGGCGCGCGACCTGCCGCTGGCCCAGCTCGACAGCATGATCGTGCCGGCGACGCTCAGGGATCTGCCGCGGTTGGGCGGGGAGATCCTGGCGGGCAAGGTGCGCGGCCGCGTGGTGGTAGACGTCAACGCGTAGCCGGGGGAAAAGCTTCACCACAGAGACGCAGAGGCACAGAGATTGCGAGATCGTGGTCAGAACCTCGTCTTTCTTTGCGCAAGACGGGTGACTCCGGCCGCCCTGGGCATGACGTAGGAAACGGGGTTATTGCCGTATGAACACCCTCAACAGAAAGGCATTCGGCGGGCTCCTGATCGTTCTTCTTGTCCTGGCGGCGCTGCTGTTTATTCCAGCGTGGACGCTCGATTACTGGCAGGCATGGGCGTTCCTGGTCATACATTCCACATCGTCGCTGGCGATTACGCTCTACCTAATGAAAAAAGACCGGAAGCTCCTGGAGCGACGGATGAACGGGGGCCCGACCGCCGAGAAGGAACCGGTTCAAAAGATCATCATGTTCATCGTGTCGCTGGGATTTATCGGCCTCATTGCTCTCCCCGCACTCGATCATCGCTTCGCGTGGTCTGACATGCCGCCCCATGTGGCTCTGGCGGGAGACGTGCTTGTCGTGCTCGGCTGGCTCGTCATATTTTTCGTCTTCAAACAAAATACGTTTACCTCTGCCATCATTGAATTGGCCCCCGATCAAACGGTCATATCGACGGGCCCTTACGCGCTCGTGCGGCACCCGATGTATGCCGGAGGCCTTGTCATGCTTCTTGGTATCCCGATTGCGCTCGGTTCGTGGTGGGGATTGCTCGTCATCGCCGCGATGACGCCCGCGCTCATCTGGCGACTGTTCGACGAGGAAAAATTCCTGGCAAGGAACCTGCCGGGCTACGGCGAGTACCAAAAGAAAGTGCGGTATCGCTTGATACCGCAAGTCTGGTAACTCTTTCGGGTAGCCGTTGCCCACCGCGCGCCGAATGGCGGGCTATTGGTTCGCGCGGCCGACGCCCACACCGTTTTCCTCGACGCGCGTCACAACGAGGTTGACGATCCCCGGGCCGGTTTGGCCCGCCGTGTTGGCGATGATCTGATCGCCCTCGCGCAGGAGTTCCTGCGCCGAATCGAAATATCCGGGCGTCAGAAGGTCGTCGGCGGATGTCCGGTAGTGCCAGAGGGTGAAGCCGTTGGCATAGGCAAGAACGCTGAGTTCGCGGGCAAGAAACGCCATGGACGAATATCTCCCCAAAATATACGCATCTCGTATAATATTACGCGCAATACGTAATATTGTCAATCAGCGCGATTGTGTACTTGACAAAAGTGAGGGCCGCGCTTTATGCGTAAACTGGACAGGCCGGCAAAAACTGAGGTTACGCAAAGCGTAAATTGGGAGAGCCCCGTCGCCTATTTCGGCGCCGGCAGGGCGTATGTGGTGGGATCGATCATGAGAATGAGGCGCGGGCGAAAGTGGGTGCTCCTGCGCATAGCTAAGGATACCGCCGTCAGGGCTTCGGAGGATTGGTGGAGTCCACCTTGTCCATGATGAACCAATGCACTTGACCGTCTTCGGCCGAGAGCATGATCCAGTATTCGCGGGGCTCGTTAATCACGGAAATCTGATGGTGGCTAAGCAGTGTGACAACCTTGCTAGCCCAGGTCGTGATCCGCACGAAATCAATCGGGCGAGACTTTCTTTCTAAAATGCTGTGAGCATTGCCTCGGTGAAGGACCCCACCGCATTCGTGGTATAGGGCGATTAGCTCAGAGCGAGTTAGATAGCCAGTCTTGATGGCCTCGATTTCAGTGGGATAGCCCTTGTCATCTAAAATCTGGCGCGAAGGTCGGGGATAAAAGTTCGGGTGGATCTTAGAGAGCGCCCTGATAATCCAATCCGCTTCATGGGCGGTTCGGATGCGGCCCTTGCGGGTCGCCTCAACGTGGCCATGAGCAACAAGAGCAGCCAAGGCAATCAGTTCGCAGATCATGCGGAGTTGGAGATAGGAAAATTCTTCCACCGCTCGTTGCGGGAGCGGTGGGGTCAGTTTGCCGGTGACACAGAGATTGATACCTTCGATTCGCCCTTTAATTTCCGTCATTAGGTCGCAGTACAGCCCGAGTCTTGACGGTGCGTGCTGGACGGGGACGCCTTCGACGTGTGTCACAATCAATTTGGCCATATAATGCTTCGCATGGAAAAGCAGCCCCCGAAGAAAGACCCTCTGGCCGAAGCCAAGCGCATCATGGAGCGGCTAGTGAACACGCCGCACAAGCTGCACAAAGACGAGCCGTCGCATAAGCCGCGTCCGGCGAGCAAACGCCGCGTTCACAAGGGCCGCCAGAAATAACGCTTACTGTTTCGTTTTAGCCTCTGGCAGCAATTCCAGAGAAGCTAACCCCTGTCAGAGTTTTACCAATGCCTCTTGCGGCATTTCGAGAGCAATGGTCCCCCATTCTTGGGTCCGAATCAGAATGGACTTTAGGTCGGGCGTTGCCGCCGGGGTATGGGCAAGAACCTTTAGAGATCGGACTTTGCCTGCCGTCATCGAATCGGACGTATTTTGAAGCGCGTCTATCATCCGCCCTACGGCGTTTGGCGTCAGTTCAATCCGATATTTTCGGTGATCGTCTGCTTCATACCAGAGAACGATATTTTCGCCATTTTTTCCGTCTTTATCAGTTACCAAGATTCCTACGAATGGTGGCGTCCAAGTTGGCTGTGGCATGGGTCCCCCTAGTCGTCATGATTGACGAGCCAAGCGAGGATAGCGCGCCACTGCTTTCGAGTGTAGCGGGGCTTGCTAGTTCGCCCGGAAACGAGACCGCCGATAAGTGAGGCGCTTGCCTTCGATGCCCTTCATTGCGTTTGCGGTGCGCTGTGCGTCGTCGACACCTAGAGCGGTGCGGTTGTTGTAGCGGAAATCGTATTCGGCCAGATAACGGTGCAGATGGTTCTCACTGCAATGTTGGTAGATGCCCTTCATGCCGCGCTTGAAGATCGAAAAGAAGCCCTCCACGGTGTTCGTATAGGCTTCGCCGCGCACGTATTCCTCTTTGGAGTGATTGACAGTCAAATGCTCACGGAAGTCGGCGCCAACTGTGATGTAGTGGCCTGCCTCATCCGTGGCGAGTTTGCTTTCCTTGGCGATGTTGGCGCGGATGAGCGGCATAACCGTATCTACTTCCGTGCTGGCGACGTGGAACGAGCGAGCCTTACCACCACGCTGCACTAGCGTCATGACGGCGTGTTTGTGGCCGGTGCCTGAGCGAACCTTGCGCCCCTTCTTTCGCCCGATGTATGTCTCGTCTGCCTCGACAACCTTGCCACGCCCGCCCATCGGGGGAATGTCCAGCAACCCATCGCGCATTGCTTCGCGGATACGGTGCGACATGAACCATGCGGTTTTGTAGGTCACGCCAAGGCTGCGGTGCAGCTGGTGGCTGCTGATGCCCTTCTTGCTGCTGGAAAGCAGGAACACGGCCAGCCACCACTTGTTGAGCGGGATCTTGCTGCGTTCAAACACGGTGCCTACGGTCACGGTGAACGTGCCCTTGCAGGCATTGCAGTAGTAGAGGCCGGGGCGATGCTTATTACCGCTAACTGCGGCAATGTTTTCCGCCACGCCGCAATGGGGGCAGAACGGGCCATTAGGCCAGCGGACCGCCTCAAGGGCTTCGCGGGCCTTATCGGCATCGGTGAAAATGGGGTTTTCGAGGTTAGAAGTCATAGGGTTATCTCCTGTGACCTCTAAATTAGGGAACTATCCCACTTTTGTCAAGTACATAATCGTCTCAATCAGGGAGACAATTATCCGGGTTCGCCTGAGCCGGTGATGCGATAGATGCGCTTCACCTGAGCGATGGGCAGGCGGAGTTCCTTGGGCGGGTTGAACTGGGTCAGGACAAGATGGTCGTCGTTGCGCCGGACGAATTGCTTGATCATGCCTTGGCCATCGTCCATTTCCACGGCGACGAAGCAGCCCCGGGTGACGGGCCGGTTGGGGTTCACGTAGAGCATCTCGCCCGCGTAATAGCGCGGCTCCATGGATTCGCCGTCGACATAAAGCGCGAAGGCGTTGGAGACGCCGGCCAAGGCCGGCGGGCGAACGACGAACTCCTTGGCTTCGCCCTCGTTGAAATAGAAACCCTCCGCGCCGCCTTTGACGGCGCCCATGACCGGCAGATCGCGCGGCGCCTGCGAGGGCAGATCGAGGGGGCGGGCCTGGAAGAGACCGCGCTTCGCGGGCGCCGCCGCCGACGAGGGCGAATCCGCCACCGGCTCGCGTGGCGTTGCCTCGACGCCGGCCAGCGCCAGCACATCGGCCGGCGGCACGCCGCGCTGGGCGAAGAGATCGCTCAGCTGGCGGGCGAGTTCGAGAGGCAAGTAATTGCGCCGGTAGCGGTCCTCGTAATGCTGATAGCGGGTGAGGGTCCATCCCAGCGCCTCCGACACGGCGCGCATGGAGAGACCGGCTTTCTGGCGCTGCAACTTGAGCCCCCGGGCGGCCTGTGAGGTTTCCGACATGGGCGGCAGTATACGCAAAGTGTAACCGCAAGCCATAGTTATTTTGCGGTTGACCGGCGGTAAAATTACGCATAGCGTAAATGTATGACCGCAAATTGCATCATTCCTCAACCCGCCGCCGCCGAGAACGCCGCGCCGGGCCTTCGCCGCTGCCTGGGTTGCCGGATTCCGTTCGCCAGCGCCGGTCGACATGAATGGGTCTGCCCGCGTTGCAAGGAATCGGAAATCTGGCAGGCGAGCCTCGGCGAATACGCCTTCCATCCCGAATCGAGCCCCAGAGGAGACTCCGAATGAAAACCATTATGGCCCCCGTCATCGATCTGCCGCCCGCCGAGACGCTGCGCCCCGACCAAGCCATCGGCGAACTCGGCAAAGTCGCCTGGGATGAGGTGATCGGCATCGGCGTCACGGTGGAGGGCGAGTTCGAAGTGATCAACAGCGCCATGACCGCCGAGCGTGCGCTCTGGCTGATCGAATGGGCCAAGCGCTGGGCCATGGGGCTCGAGATCGACGAATAGATCCCAGGATAGGGGGCAAAGATGGCAACCACATGGCGCAAGCGGGGCCGACCGAAGCTCAACCGGCCGAGCAACGACAGCGGGACACCGGAGCTGCAGGCCCGGCGATCGGCGCTGGTGGGGGCGGGCGATCCGGTGCTCGCCGAATATCCGCTCGGCATCATGCTGGCCCGTGGCCTCATCTCCGCGGAGGAGCACGAGGCGGGATGCTATTACGCAACCCTCTATGCCAAGGCGGTGGCGCGGACGACTCTGAGCTGCGCCCATATCTATCGGCGCATGCTCGCCGAAAGCGGGAAGGCCCAGGAGCTGGACGACAAGAGCCAGGAACACATCGAGCGCCTGTTTCGCCACGGCAAAAACAGACTACTCGCCGCCGGGCGCCGGGTCTGCGAGGCGACGGAGAATCTGGCCGTGTTCGGCCGAGCCGCCCGCTTCCTACACAACCGCCAGACCGCCGGGCTTCGCCGCGGGGCCGACTACAGCGAGTTCCAGGCCGTCCTCGAAGGCCTCGCGGTGCTGGTGGCCTGCTACGGCCGCGGCGCCGGCCGACGCGGGCGGATGGAGACCCATCGCGCCGCGAGCCTCGCACCTTCGATGGGACGCCGGTCGAGGGCCACTGGAAATTTTGTCATTAACACACATAGGAATAGAATCCCATGATGTAAATATAAGGCGATTTTAGGGGTGACAAAGCACGACGCTCACCGTGGCAAAGCGTAAGGAGGGTCACATTCTATCTAGCCAGGCCGTGAACTCATAAACTAGCCGCCGCCGGCATCCACGGACTTCCGCTTTGGATCCAAAAGCGGTCTCCTCTCACC
>WNFR01006445.1_pt1 | contig 12001 bp, 12 predicted proteins | sample 5400221 | NCBI WGS metagenome assembly WNFR01 (sample SAMN13153357, study PRJNA577476) | soil metagenome | isolation source: 40 cm soil under Madrone tree | place: USA:California | collected 2016-06-14 | reverse complement strand
CTGCAGCAGAAGACGGCCTTCGAGATCGGGAACCGCGCGAATCAGAGCCCGGGTATAGGGATGAACCGGCCGGCCTAGGACCTGGGCTGTCGGTCCCATCTCCACAACGCGGCCGGCGTACATCACCGCAACCCGGCCGGCGAGCGCGGCCACTACGGCCAGATCATGGCTGACGTAGACGGCCGCGACGCCGTGCCGGGCGCAGAGTTGGCGGACCATGTCCAGAACATGGGCCTGGGTGGTTACGTCGAGACCAGTGGTCGGCTCGTCCATGACGATCACGCGCGGCTGGTTGGCGAAAGCCATGGCAATGGCGATACGCTGCTGCTGTCCACCCGATAGTTGGTGCGGGTAGGCTTGCAGGAACTCATGCGTCGCCGGCAGCTTGACCTCGGAGAGAAGCTCAAGCAGCCGCGTTTCGGCCTGTACGGGATCGACATCGAAGCATTCGGCCAGCTGGCTGCGGATCCTCAGCGCTGGGTTCAGTGCCGTGCCAGGATCCTGGGGTACGTAGCAGACGAGGCGGCCGCGCAGCACTCGCAGTTCGTCTTCATCCAGGCTCAGCAGGTCATGCCCGCCGATGAGAACCTGACCGCTGGTGATGCCAAGGCCCCGCCGGCAATGACCGAGCAGCGCCAAGCCGACCGTCGTCTTGCCCGAGCCCGACTCGCCGACGAGACCGAGGATCTCGCCCGGCGCAAGCGCGAAGGAAACCTGGTCGACGACATCGATGGCGGTACCCGTCAGCACGATCCGCAGATCGCGCACCTCGATGGCCGGCGCGTCGGCAGACAAAGATGGCGGCAACCCACCCTTGCCATCGGTCATGCCGGCGGCCCCGGATCGGCAGCCTTGGTCGGCCTCGGCAGCTCACGAGCCGGCCGATTGCTCGCCTTGTTGTCGCCGGTCTCGGCAAGGCCGAGCACCTTGCGCGCCACGGCATCGGTGAACAAGTTCATGCCGATGGTGAGCACGGCGATCAGCAGGATCGGTACCACTACGGGCCAGGGGTTCTGCGCCATGCCGATGCGGTTCTCGTTGATCATCAAACCCCAATCGGCGGCTGGCGGCTGCTGGCCGAAGCCGAGGAAGCTCAATCCCGCGATGAGGGCGATCGAATAGGTGAAGCGCAAACCGAGTTCGACCAGCAGGGGATTGACGATATTGGGGAAGATCTCTCGCAGCATGATCTTCCAGCGCGACATGCCGATCGCCTCGGCGAAGCGCACGAAATCCTCCTCCGCGACGCGCAGCGTGGCAGCACGTGCCACGCGCGCCACCTGCGGGGCATGGATGACGGCTACCATCAACGTGATCAACCACATCTTCGGCCCGATGATGCTGACGAAGAGCAGCGCCAGAATAGTCTGCGGAAAGGCCATGGCGACGTCGAGGAGGCGCATGGTGACTTCGTCGAGCATGCCCTTGAGGTAGCCCGCCATCATGCCAAGAAGGGCGCCCGCCCCCACTCCCATGACCGTGGCAACGGCGGCCAGGGTGAGAATGTTGTATCCCCCCGCCAGCACCCGCGAGAGCACGTCGCGGCCGAGAATGTCGGCGCCAAGAAGCAGATCCGGCGCCGGGCTCTGGAACGGGACGCCGACAAACTCGACCGGCGAATGCGGCGCTATCCAAGGGCCGAGCAGCGCCAGGCCGACGACGAGCGCGACCAACACGAGGCCGACCGTGCCGAGGCCGAGTGAGCAGGCCTGGCTGAGCAGGCGCCATCCGCCGGCTTGGCGTCTTAAGCCGGGCTGCTTGGGATCCGTCGAGAGCGGGCTTGGCGCCGGGTTTACAAGCGTTGTCATGTTCCCGTCCGAAGCCTCGGCGTAACCATCACCGCGATCACGTCGGCCAGGATGTTGACAGCGACATAGAAAGCGGCGAGCAGCACGACAACGCATTGGATGGTCGGGATGTCTCGGGCAACCACGGCATCTATTAAGCCCTGGCCGATGCCGGGAAAGCCGAAGACGTATTCGACCACTACCACCCCGCCGGCAAGATAGGCAAAGGTGAGGGCGATGACCTGAACCGTGGGCGCGATGGCGTTGGGCAGGGCATGAACCAGGATCAGACGGCGGCGCGAGACCCCCTTCAGCTTCGCCATCTCAATGTATTCGCTTTCCAGCACCTCGATCATCGAGGCCCGCATCATGCGGAAGATGTAGGGAAAAATGACGATGACCAGAGTCAGGATTGGCAGGATGAGGATCCGGGGCTGGGCCAGCACCGAAGTGCCGGGCGGCACAAGGGAGACCGGCGGCAGCCAATGCAAGACCACCGTCGAGAGCAGAACGATGAGCCCGATGCCGACGACGAACTCCGGTGCAGCCGCCATGGCAAGGGCCGCCACCGATATGGTGGTGTCGAAGCCGCGGCCGCGGCGCAAGGCAGTGGCGATGCCAATGGCGATCGAGGGCGGGATGCCGACCAGGCCGACCAGGATCAGGAGCGTCAAGGAATTGGCGATCCGCGGCCCGACCTGATCGGCGACCGGCTGCTGATTGACCAGCGATGTGCCGAGATCGCCGGTGAGCAGGCCAGACAGCCAGAGGCCGTACTGCGTCGGCGCCGGCCGATCGAGATGCAGTTGCTGGCGCAGCAATTCGAGGCGCTCCGGGGTCGCCGAACGGCCAAGCACCGCGCGGGCCGCATCACCGGGCAGGATCTGGGTCGCCGCGAAGACCACCACGGAAACGAGGAACAAGGTCAGGAGCCCGAGCGGCAGACGGCGCGCGAGCAGACGCGCTAGCGGATTGCGCATCCAGCCCATCAGGCCAGGACGCGGGCAGTCAGGGTCGGTACAATACCAGCGTGCATCGGCTCACCAGAGGCTGCCGTGGGAGACACGTATCGTCTCGCCATTGATGCCCCTGGCATCGTCGCTTACGAGGAATCCGATCACAAGGGCGATCTCCTCCGGCTCCAGCACGCGGCCCGTCGGATAGGCGGCGGCGCGCTCGGTCCAGACCTGCTCTCGGGTGAGGCCGCGGCGACGGGCCTCCTGCTCGGCGTCTCGCTCGGCCATTTCGGTGCGCACCCAGCCCGGCAGGACCGCGTTGCAGGTGGCGCCAAAGGCAGCCAGATCCTGTGCCACCGATCGCATCAGGCCGATGATCCCGTGCTTCGAGGTGCAATAGGCGGACATTGCCGGGGCGCCGACCTCGCCGGCCGTCGAACTCACCATGACTACCCGGCCCCAGCCACGCCCGCGCATGTCGCGTGCGGCCAGGCGCGTCAACTCGAAGGGCGCGTCGAGATTAATCGCCATCGTCGCCCGCCAATTCTCGCGCTCTTCCTCCCAGATCGGCCGGTCGAAATAGCCACCGCGCCCGGCATTGTTCACCAGAATGCCGATGGGGCCAAGACGTCGGGTCTGCTCGACGACTTTGGCGCAGGCCTCCGGCGTATCTAGGGAAATCGCTAGCACCTCGATGCGGCTGTCCTTGGCGAGGGCGGCGAGCCGCGCGGCATCTCGCGCGGTCGCCATGACCCGCGCGCCGCGAGCGGCCAGCAGCTTTGCGGTCGCCAGGCCGATGCCGCTGCTGGCGCCGGTGACGAGCGCCACCCGCCCTTCGAGGAAACCGCTCCCGGCGTTTTCTTTCGCCATACTCATCCGGCTGTCTTCTTCGCCGAGCCGGCGTGGACGATCTCGCAAAGGCTCTTGACCATGCCCGTGGCATCGGCCGAGCCCCAGACATTGCGGCCGAAGGCGACGCCGGCGGCACCGTTGTCGATCGCTGTCTTCACATCCGCCAACAACCCGCGCCGATCGGCGATAGCACCACCGGCCAAAATCACCGGCACGCCGCCCGCCGCAGCCACTACCTCGCCGACCGCGGCCGCCGGAGCCGGCATCGTCGTCTTGATGACATGGGCGCCAAGCTCGGCACCGCAACGCGAGGCCGCGGTGATCGCGTCTGGCGCCGAGAAATCCGGAAACATCTGACTTTCGATCGGCATAATCTCACAGACATACGTCAAGCCGAGTCGATCCGACGCCGCGGCAACTTGGCCAGCTAGCCTGAGCGCCTCCAGCTCGAAGGGTGCGCCGAGCTGGATATAGGTCAGGACCGAATTGACCCCCAAGCGAATGGCATCCTCGACCGTCCAGGCCGCGACATATTCGCTCAGCGGGTAGTTCGCACCGAGGGTCACGGTGGTGAGATCGAGTTTCAGGATTGGATGCGCCGAACCAAACAGCCCCCGCAAGTCCCTGATCGTGCCGTATGAGGCAATAATCCCATCGGCACCACCTTCAGTCACTTGGCGCAGGACCGCTGCGCGGTTCTCTAGACCGCGGCAGGGCCAGGAGTAGAGGGCGTGATCGATGGCAACGACGACAGCCCGACCGTCATCGCGCAGGAAATTCCCTCGAGTCATGCGGATGCCTTCGGAAGAAAGATGGTTTTGATACCGGTGAAGCTGGAGCGGCGGACGAGCGAATCCTCAAGGTCGTCGAAACCGCATTGGCCGGTAACCAGGCGCTCAAACGGGATGTCCCCCGCTATCAGCATTTCGCATGCCTGGTCGTAGCGGTCTCGGCGCTGGTTTGGAGGGGTGCCGACCCATTCGCTGCCGATCAGCGAGATCTCGCGGTAATGGATGACGTTCAGGTCAAGCGTCGCCTCTGGGCGGACGCCGAAGCCAGCGAAGAGAACCACGCGACCGCCCGGCCGGCAGGCCTTGATGCTCGGCGCCACCAGCTTTGCCTCGCCGATGGTCAAGATCACTGCGTCGGCGCCCTGGCCTCCGGTCCACTCGGCCACGACCTCCTCCCACCCGGCGGGCCCGATGACACGCTCGGCGCCAAAGTCGCGGGCGAGCGCCTGGCGGGCCGTCACGGGTTCGACCACCAGAACATGCACGCCGATCCGCGCCGCAGCGGCGACGATCTTCAAGCCCATGGCGCCGGCGGCGATGACAATGGCGTGCTGGCCCTCACTAAGCCGCGCCTGGTCATGCACTGCATGTAGGCAATCGGCCAGGGGTTCGATAAATATCGCGCGCTCCAGCGCTAGGCTGTCGGGTAGCGGTATCGGTCCACGCGACCAAGGAATCGGATCGACCGGAATGACCGCATATTCGGCATAGCCGCCATAGGTGTCGCCGTAGAGACGTTGGCCGACCTGCCATTCGTCTACCCCAGCGCCGACTACCGCCACGCGACCGACCCACTCATGGCCGGGATTGAAGGGATACTCACCGTCGTTGACGCCGACCTCGTATTTGCGCGCGTCGGTGGCACAGACGCCGCAGGCTTCGACATGAATCAGCAGCTGACCAGGCCCCGCGGTCGGAACCGGTATCATCTCTACACGCAGATCGCGGATTCCATGCAACCGCGCAACACGCATCTCTTGAGTCATAACTTCTCCTTTTGAGCCGCGAGTCGGCCAAGCTCATGCATCGTGTCCGCAAGTACCGGATAAAGCCCGCGGTAGATTTGGTAGAGTTCCTGATAGCGCCCTTGGCGCTGTCCATCGGGCTTCAGCAAGGCAACGATCTGCGGCTCGGCTGGCTTGCCGATGGCACGCAGTGCCAGCAGCGCCGGCGGCACCGCTTCGCCAGCATGGGCCACAACCTCGAACGGCCGGCCCAACGCATCGCAGATGGCCTGGGCCCAGATGGCGTTGCGCACGCCGCCGCCGCCAATCCGCCAGCGCGACGGCGGTGGTTCCACCTGGTCAAGACGACTGGCGATTGCCAGGCTCGAGAGCGCGATACCGTCGACCATGGCGCGGTAAATCTCGGGCCGGGTCGTATCAAGGGTGGCGCCGATCAGCAGGCCGCGCGCCGCCGGATCCCAAATTGGCGCACGCTCGCCGGCAAAATAGGGCAACAGGAGCAGGCCGCCTGCGCCCGGCAGCAGAGCCGCCGCCAGATCGCCGAGGTCTTCTCCGGCGCCGCCGAAGATGGCTTTACCCCAATCGAGAAGGCTGCCCGCTGCCGAGGTCCAACCGCCAAGAAACCAGCCCGGCCCGAGATGCGCCGAGCAGCGCAGGCCGTCGATCTGCCGGGCCTCAGCAATGACGCAGCCCAGGATTAGCGTGGAGCCGAGGATAACGCAGGCCTCGTCGGCTTCGCGCACACCTGTTCCGGCGATATCGACAAAACTGTCGTAGCTACCCACCGTAACCGGGACACCCAATGGAAGCCCGAGGCGGCGCGCGGCCTCGGGCAGGAGCCCGCCGGCTATCGCATCCGCCCGCTGCACCTTCGGCAGCGACAGAGGCGGTGCGTAGCCCGCTAGCAAATGATCGCCGGCGGTGATCGGATCGATGACCGCACATCCTGTCAACTGGGCGACAAGAAAGCCCGTAACGTCGACAACACTCGCCGCACGACGGAAGAGTGCGGGCTCCTCCGCCTGCCACCAGAGGAGCTTTGCCAGAGCGTGATCCGGCCCTAGCTCCGTATCGCTGAGACCACAGCTTTCCAGCAATCGGCGGCGATAGGGCTCGGCCCGCCTATCCAACGAGAACAGTGGTGCTTGCGCCAAAGGGCGCAACTTCTCGTCGAGCAGCACGGGACAGGGACCGAGCGCGCCGATGCCGATCGCCGCGATCGCCGGATGGCCAGCATCGGCCAGTGCCTGACGACCAGCGGCAAGTACTTCGGCGTACCATTCGAGAGGATCGTACTCCGCCCGATTTCCGTCCCGCGGCCGCAAGCGACCGGACACGCGGCCGCGGCCGAGGAGGCTGCCTCCCTCGTCTACCACCGCCGCCCGGGCGCCGCTAAGTCCTAGATCCAGACCGAGCGTACAGAGCGTCACGCCGGCCAGGCCTTCTCGAAGCCAAAACTCCCGAGGGCATATCCGTTAGCAGAGGGCACGAAACTCTGCACGTTTGCCGCCAGCAGATCGACGCTTTGGTTGTAGGCGGCGATGATGTGGCCGCCTTGCTCGAAGTCATTTTTCTGCAATTCGTGAACGATCTCACAGCGCTTCGCCTCGTCCACTGTGGCCTGCGCCTCGCCATACATAAGCAACACGCCTTTACGCCGGCAGACATCGATCATTTCTTCGGCACTTCCAGGTTCAGGCAGAGCGGCTTTTCGCACACGACATTCTTGCCCGCCTCGACACAACGGCAAGTCATCTCAGCATGCAAGTGATTGGGTGAGGTAATCGTCACCAGTTCAACATCCTGCTCCTTCAGCATGTTGCGGTCGTCAACAAAGCCCCGGGCAATGCCGAAGCGCGGCCAGCGCCTGGCCATGACCGGGCGTCGGCGACATGATGGCGACAACCTCCGCCGCCTCGGGCATGATCTAGAAAGACGCCGCGTGAATATGGGCCTGGATCCCCGAGCCGATGATTCCAACGTTCACCTTCTCCATGGCAGGCTCCCCCGTCCGAGCCGCCTATGCCAGCCACGCTTTGTCGAATCCAAAATTTCCTAACGCGATACCTGTCGCCGCGGAATCGAAGCCCTGTACATTCGCTGCCAGGAGATCGACGCTCTGATTGTAAGAGGGAATGATGTAACCACCCTCCTCGAAGTCGAGCTTCTGCATCTCGTGCAGAAGCTCACATCTCTTGGCTTCGTCGACCGTGGCTTGCGCCTGTTCGTAGAGCTGGTTGTAGCGCTCGTTGTTCCAATGCGTCTCGTTGAAGGGAGCCGTTGGCAAGCTGCCTTGGGCCACCTGGCTGAGGTAGGGACTGTAGGCCCAGTAGTCCTGAGCGAACGTCCATTTGAGATATTGCTCGCCATAGAAAATGTCCGACGTCACCTGCCGGATTTTCACGGTCACCCCGGCAGCCTTCGCTTGCTGGCCGAAGACCTGTGCGGCTTGAAGAACGCCAGCGGCGATGTCGCCGGTGACCAGTTCGACCGATAGATTCTCCTGGCCCGCCTTCTTCAACAGGAATTTCGCTTTGTCGATGTCGCGGCCGCGGGTGAGTGCGCTATCGTAGCAATGGTCCCACGGCGAGAAGACGTCGTTGGCAACTTTGCCGTAGCCGCTCAACGACAGATTGATCATCTGCTGGCGATCGACCAAAAGGCGGAACGCCATCCTGACATTTGGGTCGTTGAAAGGCGCCTGGTCGACCCGCATGGTAAACGGCGTCCATTGCCCGGGCTTGGAGACCAGAGGCTTGATCTGGCCGCCCCCGGATGCTTGGGCTACCAGCGTCAAGGGCGCGTAGGCGAAGACATCAACCTGGCCGCCCTGCAGTGCGTTGAATGCAGCCGTCTCGTTGGCGAAGGAATCGATGATGGTGACCTGGTCGAGATATGGGCGTCCCGCCTGCCAGTAGTTATCGAAGCGCGTGAAGATGCTCTGCTGGCCGGCCGTGAAGCTCTGAAATTTGAACGGTCCGGTGCCGACTGGCGCCTTCGGGTCATAACCGATCGGCACGATACCGAAGAAATAGACGGCCGAAATGCCCTCTCGGAATGCCGCATAGGGCGCCTTCATGGGCACGCGTAACGTCAGATCGTCGAGGATCTTCATGCCGTCAAGATCAAGTTGCTTCAGCGTCGTCGCCCCGGTCATCGGCGCCTTCGGATCGGCGATTCGCTTGAAAGTATGCGCAACATCTTCGGCTTTGAGGAGCTTGCCATTGTGAAACTCGACACCCTTGCGCAGGCGAATCGTCCATTCGGTCGCAGTCGCGTTAGCTTCCATCGATTCCGCCAGCACGTTGATCAACTTGCCCTCGGTATCGAGGCGGACGAGCCCTTCATAGAGCGTCATGACTCGGGCGCTGTCGGGCTGCGAGACTTCGGAATGGGCGTCGAGGGTATCGGCCGACGAACCACCGAGGATGGCGACGCGTAGGTTGCCGCCGCGCTTGGGCGTGTCAGCGCGAGAGGTTGATGGGCGCAGGCCCAATAGCGAAGCGCTGGCCGCGCCGGCGACGCCGATAGCCGCGCCGCGCAACAGGCTGCGGCGGCGGATTGGTTGATAATGAAGCAAGTTTCGCGGCTTCATCTCGTCTTTCATATTCTCCTCCCTGGTTTTTTTGTTTTCGGCAGAACTGCCACTGGATCAGATACCGCCGTCACGGCCGGCGCGAAATAGCGTTGCTCGGAAACGGTAGCGGTCGCCACGGAAGACATTGCAACTGAGTTCCACCGGCTTACCCGCGATGTCGTAGGTCTTTGCGCTTGCCATCAACACCGGCGCGCCTGGTTTAAGATCGAGGGCCGCCGCCTGCTGCGGTTCGGCCGGGATCGCCTGTAACACATAGTCAGCGCGGGCCGGCTGAATACCCATCCGCCGCAACGTCTCGTAGAGGGAGCCCTGTTCGAGATCGGCCTGAGGCAAGGACGGGGTGAGGAACAGAGGAATCCGGCTGCATTCAATCGCGACCGCGACGCCGTCGAGCAGTCGGATGCGCTCGAGGTCGAAGAGATCAGCGCCGGGCGCGATTCCGAAATCTGCCGCTTCGTCGATCGTCGCGGGGCGGACCACGGCGCGGCGAACGCGCGAAGTCGGTGTCAGGCCGCGGCTTCGGGCCATCTCGCTGAAGCTCATCAGCGCGTTGGGTTCGCCAAGCGCCGTCGAGGTCACGAACCAGCCCCGCGTGCCGTCGGCCTCGATCAAGCCGCGGTCGCGCAAGACGCCGAGAGCCTTGCGGACGGTGACCCGACTGACGTCGAAATGCTTGCAGAGATCGCGCTCGCCCGGCAGTCGATCCCCGGGAGCAACAACGCCGCGAGCGATCTCCGACGCCACCAGCTTGGCAACCGCTCGGTAGCGAGGTTGCGCTTGATAAAACGCTAAAACGTTATTTGTGGCGGCTTCTCTCGGCATGGCGCATCTTAGCTCCGGTTAATAGCCCGAATGATACCAAGATAGGACCAATGGTGTCCAGTCTTGGTTCGTCATACCTGTTCCTACCATTAACTAGATCGGGCAGTTCTCCATGTCGTAAATTCCACGCGTAGTTAGTGGTGACGAGACGAGCAGGTCGGGTCAGCGAGGACCGATATCCTGATCTGGCTCTAGGCGACGGGGGTCGAGCCGGGCGGATCTTCAACAACCTCTTCGAAGCCAAGGTCGTCATCGAGCGCTGGCGCCATGAGTATAACCATCTGCATAGCCATCGAGGCCCCCACTGCTCGCTACGTTATCGATCACGAGCCCCAGGGCGGATGGCTGGTGCCGCCGGACGCCCGCTCCACCTCACCATGAGTGCGCGGGCGTCCGACTGGATCAAATACCCATTCCGCTGTTGCATAGAACCCGGCTGTGCAAATGGGGGCCAGTCAGACGTCATTTTTCCGTCCTAAAGACATTCGTGCCAGCGCTACCGATTCACTTTTGCGTCGTCTTGCGGATTCTTCACTCCGGGGTTGACACCAACTCAAACCGCTAGCAGCGGCAAGACTTTCATATGGGATTACGCATGGCGGCCTCGCTCAGGCTTTCGCGACCAAGGCGATGGTCAGACTGGGCGCTCGTCATGTCGACAAATGCGAACGTACTCAACCGAGCAGGGGAAAGTAGCGGCCGTCGAGAACCCGGCCCTTGGGCGGCTCGTCGACGCTATAGAAGATGGTCTCCTCTGTTGGCCGGATCATGAAGGCTGGCAGACCCTCCATTTCCGGCTCGTCGGCCGCGGCCCTGGTGCCGTCCCGCATCAGATTCAGTACTGTTGCACGCCGGGAGCGCGGCGATTGGTTGTCGTATGAGCCGTGGATCAGCAGCGGGTGATGGAAGCTCGCCTCGCCACGCTTCAATTCGACGGGCAGAGGGTGAAAGGCCGCCTTCTGCTCCGCCGTCAGCACCGCGTCGATCGCAACCATCTCGCCAGTGAGATCGGTTATCGGCAACAGACCCCAGCGATGGCTCCCCGGGACGTACCAGAGGCACCCATTGTCGATCGTCACGTCGTCCAGGGCAATCCAGCAGGCGACATGTCCCATAGGCTGGGCGAAGGTCCAATAGGAATAGTCCTGATGCCAGGCGACCACGCCGCCGCGATGGGGGGGCTTGCAGAAAAGCTGGTCCTGCATGAAGCGCACGCGGGCCCCCAGGAGCTGGCGCGCCGGCACGACTACGGCCTCATACCACAGAAGATCGTGGAATGCAGTGCCGACGCGCCAGGCGCCCGACGCATGCAGCATCGAGCGGTCGGGGCTCGTCGAGGCGTTGGCTCGGTATTCGTACCAGAGCTCCCGCTTCGGATAATTCGGCTGCATCCAGGGCTCAAGCTCCGCCAGCAGCGCGTCGACCTGACGGTCGTCGAGAATCCGGATGCCAGCGACATAGCCCCGCTCGGCAAACTGCTGCACCTGGATCGAGGTCAATTTGTATCGCGGGTCCTGGGCAATCGGCGCTCGGAACAGGTCGCCGATCATGCCGTGGTGCAAGGAAAGATCTGCTTCGCTCATCTCATGCCTCCTTGCCTGATGGAATTCAGCAGTAATCTGGTCTCCAGATGGAACCCGCGGCTAGCATGCCCCGCTGCTAGAGGACCAGTCCAAACCCAAATACAGGACAGATTTTAACCGCCGCAGGCTGAGCGATCTCAACGCCCGCTGATAGTGATACCCGGAGATCACAGTTGCGGTAATCGCGGCCATATAGCTCCAGTTCATGCGACCCCCTCTCGGGTACATGTACTGAACTCTGCTCGCCTCTTGAACCAATGCCTTGCTCACCCGATTGGCAATCGCGAGGTAGCGAGCTACTGCTAAGATAACGCAAAAATGTTATCCCCATTCGCTTCGCAAGCCATCATTCAGCCTACTTCTATACGGCCCAGTAGCATACCAAGTCCGGACCACCTGTCAACGGCAGAGTGATTTAATCCTTCGAATGGCCCTCGTAGCTTCTGGCGCGATAGATTAAGTGTACGATGTTGTAAACCTTATGATCGCCGACCGGCGGGAGCAGCTGCGCCTCGGAACTATTCTGAAGATCCTCGGGGAGCTTCTCGAACAGGTCCGCCATGGCCCGGCGCAGTCCCTGGACGTATTTAAAGCTGGCGGTACCGGCGCGCCTGCGACTCGAGTACTGGATTTCCTTTTGCCGGGTT
>WNFR01010784.1_pt1 | contig 12003 bp, 12 predicted proteins | sample 5400221 | NCBI WGS metagenome assembly WNFR01 (sample SAMN13153357, study PRJNA577476) | soil metagenome | isolation source: 40 cm soil under Madrone tree | place: USA:California | collected 2016-06-14 | reverse complement strand
CATCAGGAAAACCTACATTTTACTTTATCGTGCTTTTTCATGCTTTTTCGTGCTTTTGGTGCTTTTTGAAGGAAAAAAAGTAACACTTTGAAAAGCACATGTCTACTTTTCACAAGTAATCCTATGTACTTTTTCCTACTTTTCCTACTTTTTTTAGGGATTTTTCAGGAGAAAATCAAAAAAGTTTTGAATTTTTTTGAATTTTTTCGACTTTTTTCTGCTTTTTTGTGCTTGTCAGAGAAAATTTACTTTATAAAGTGCTCTACTTTTTTAGCCAGATTCCCAAGCATTTTGAAAAGTAGGGAGGATTACTTTTCTTGTACTTTTCCCTTGCTTTTACTGAAAAGCATGAAAAAGCATGATAAAGCATGATAAAGCACAAAAAAGCATGATAAAGCACAAAAAAGCATGATAAAGCACAAAAAAGCATGATAAAGCACAAAAAAGCATGATAAAGTAAAATGTAGGTTTTCCTGATGTCCGTGCAGTTTCCACACATGTCCCTGTCCTCCATGCAGTCTGCGGCATAATGTCCCCACCTCCTACATTTTAAGCATTGCTTTGGCTCTATCTTTGCTTTGTGAGGGAACGATCTTGCTCCTCTGATGTATATTCCATCTCTGATTAGGAGGTTAGCTGTTTCCGGTGAGGATAGTGTCAGTGCCAAATATGCGAATTGCTGCCCTGGGGCTCTCCTGTATATAGGTTTGATCCACTTAGCTCTCTTGATCGTACCCTTCTTTACACAGTTCGTTTCTTCGATTTCTTTAATGCTGTCTTCGTCAGTTGGGTCAAAGGTGGTGGGGACTCTTGGTACTATCATTTGGTATGTTCTTTCCTTGATTGTTGCTGTACTGTCAAATTCTGTTAGTACCATCAGTTCTGTTTCCGGGTCTTTCAGCCATTCAGCTGCTTCTTTTGTCTTGAACTGTACAATGATTCCGCCATTTCTGAGTTTGCAGATCTCCTGTATTTCCACATCCATTGGGATAGGAGGAGGAGCCTTGCGGATTGCTGCATTGAGTTTGTCCTTTAGGGCTTCAATGCTCTGGTTTAAAAAATCTCTGTTAGCTGAGTCGATGAGAATTTGTCTGGCCTTTCTTTCCGAGTCTCTTGTGATTCTTGGATCTGCGGGATTGAATAGAGGAGCCGTGGTGTATTTCCTCTGTAGTGTGGCTGCTGGGGTGAGTAGGGCATCTTTGTAGGTGCTCACCGTCGTATTGAGATTGTTGGAAGTCTTGGCGACTTCGTCCAGATTCTTGCTGGCGTCCTTGATGATTTCCTGTATTTTGCTAGTTGTTTCTTCTAAGTATTGTAGCTTGGTATTTAGTTTCACTTCTATGTTGTCTGCAATCTTTTTGGAGATGTCTTCAATGAGCATTTTGGATACCATAGGCTCCAGGGGTGTGATCTGTGATAGGCAGACTGAGATCGCTAGGAGGGCCTTGCGTAGCTCCGGTGTCATCTTTGTCCCATACTTGCTGTCTAGCTGTTTAAGTGCAAAAATGATGGATTTATCAGTGAGTTTTTCCCATCCTCCCATAAGTCCTTGTTTGTCAAGGATTTCCCTTGATTCCTTCAACATATCTAGTGTGGTTAATCTTTTGGGCTCGTCTATCTTCACAGGGTCCTCGTCTTTTGGTGTTAGTGGAGTGCTTTTGTGTGTTTTCCTACCAGTTTGCGCTGGCGCGCTGCCCCTGTCTGTCACCAGTGAGGCTTTTCTTTCCATAGTAGCTATGACAATGAGCTTTTTAGGAGAGTAGTGTACTGCTTATTATGACTTTTGGGTGGCCTTTAGGGCTTTGCAATGTGTGTGAGTATGCTACGGTGTCCTCTAATCTATCAAGTCACTGTGGTGCGGCCTAATAGGTAGTGGTTACCGGAAAAGGAAAGTCCGTCATGCACTATAGTGAGCAAGCCGTTCGTCTGGTCCTGCGGAGCCGGCACCTCATCATGATAGAGGATGCAGTCACCAGCCGACATAACAACTTGAATTCCATCGAGACGTGCGACAGCTGTATATGCCTGGTGCGAGCCTGGAAAAAGAAATCCTGCCGCCACCGCTGCCAGTGGATGACAGGATTGGGCGTTGACAGGGGGCGCCCTCACTGCTACGCTCGCTGCGCGGGGCGGGGCCTAGTTGAAGGCTCGCTCATATCAAAACAACCAAATGCCTTGCATCAGTAATATGACGTTTCAGTAACCCAGTTATCAAGCATGAGTCAGCTTGCTACAGAAGCCTCGTCTGAAAATGGCAATCAACCTTCCAGAAGCGTCTGATTAATGAAACATCAATCAACGCACATACACTTATGAGGGCCGTTCCCATCACCGCCCGGTGGGGTATAACTTAGTAGGAGGAGGTCTCTGCGCTGACAAACTTGATATATTGCGGTCCTACAAAAGAATAGATAGGCGCTTGTCTGGGAATGCCTTCACTCTGTGCTCATCCGCTGCTACATGGTCCTCTCAACCTTTTCCGAGTCTCCCTTCACAAGTTCTGTTCTAGGAGGAGATTACATCCACCTAGTTCATCTTGCTACTGCGACTGCTTTCATCAGCCTTCTTCTGTGGCTGTTAACACAGCTCACTCGGAAGGCCTCCCGAAAGCTTCCTCCTGGACCTAAAGGTCTTCCCTTGATAGGCAATATTCGCCATGCCTCAGATATCTTCTGGTTATCCTCACCGGAACGTAAGACCGAATACGGTGCGTGTTATATAGAGGCATTTGAGTGCCGGGAAGATACTGACTCCCCACGGAGGTGAGATGATGTATGTCAGCGTTTTCGGAAAAGGGGGCCTCGTCCTTAATAGCCAGCGTGTTGCTGTTGATCTCCTGGAGAAGCGGTCAGGTAAATACTCGGATCGGCCCCGCAACATCGTTCTGTCCGATTACATGACGAAGGGACAATTGTTCGTCTTTGAGGCAAATAACGACCTGTAACAACAAACTCGCGTCGCTCCACGACCCATTTTATTAACTTCTCTGTAGAGTGCGCCGTTCCCGGCGAGCAGCGTTTGACAGCGGCTTTTCCAAGTCCGGGGTATCGGTTTTCCGCCCCGTTCAGAATAGGGAAGCGTTGACACTGGCATTGGACCTCGTGAAGAGTTCTTCGCAGTGGGGTAGCCATCTCCGACGTCATACGCTGTCAATTATGTTATCCATTAATTATCAACTCCCGCCGGCGCAATCAGAAAGTGATCCCCTCCATCTGGCAGTAATCAATGACCAACTTGTGCGCATATTGCAAGCGGCAGAGTCAGGCACGCCTCTTGTCGAATTACTTCCTTTTCTTAGATATGTTCCCAGCAGGTATGCAAAACTGATCACTGCTGATTATCATACTCTGAAGGGCTATTTGTTTGTAGGTTCGCGAAATGGAAACGGGAAGCACAGGTTTGGTATACCGAGAGTACTTCACTGTTCGAACGGCTTGCGAATAATGTTCCGGACGATAAAGCGAGCTTTGTGGGAGCGCTGGTCAACAACCAGAGAAAATACAATCTGACCGAGCCCGAGCGGGCGTGGCTTGCTGGAAGTATGCTGTACGTCACTAATATCGCGATAGTCCGGTTGAGAGGCTCTCAGCTTGCACTACACATAGTCTCGCCGGTGGAGCGACGACTTCTTCTATCCTCGAATGGTGGTTCTTAGCGATGCTTGCGCATCCGGATGTCCAAGCGCGCGCTCACGCAGAGCTGGACAAAGTCGTTGGGCACGCCCGTCCACCGACCTTTGACGACCTGCCATCGCTCCCTTATGTGCGAGCGATAGTCAAAGAAGTGCTACGGTGGGCGCAGATCGCCCCCTTTGGCATTCCCCACGTGTCCACGGCGGACGACTGGTACGAGGGGATGTTCATCCCGAAAGGCACGATTTGCCTGCCAAACATGCGCTTGATCAATGCCGACCCGAGTGTATACGGCGAAGACGCCATGAGGTTCAACCCGGATAGACACCTGGACGATGGTGGTGCAGAAAAGATGGGCGAAGGAGGCAGCAGCAACGTATTTGGGTTCGGGCGACGTACGTGTGTGGGAAGGTATATTGCGGAGGGCACGGTCGGCATAGATATTGCGACGCTGCTCTGGGCGATGCATTTCGAGCGTCCAAAGGGTGCGCAAGGAGATTTGGATACGGAGACGTTCGTTCTGGAAGGCATATCTGCGTGAGTGACCTCAGACTCTAAACGGGTGAGCCAGGAGCGCTCATTGGCCGTGCTCAGACATCCCGTTCCGTTTGAAATGCGGGCGAGCCCTCGTTTTCCAGAGACTGAGACGCTGATTGTCGATGCGCTGGAGTTGTACAAATGAAGGCTAATACGTCTTACGCAATATCCTAGTACCCTTAACTGAGGTGAACTGCTCGCAAGGTACTGATAGCAAGGCGGTCATTGTGCGGCGACAAGCCGAGAGATCAGTGTTCTAAAAAGAATCTGAGAGTACGGGCAGGCGTCAAGTAGTATTGGCGTAATGAGCTCCTTTGTTGGGTTGTCATAGCCTTTCGAGCTCTCGAGAGGGTGCCGTGGCGTTGATATGCGATATCATGTTGGTGCATTTCCAGGACCTGCCATCCCCAAGCCTGAGAAAGGTCATTTCTCCTGAAAGTGAGCGTATTTTTGGAGACGTTCGAGGCATAGAGAGTCACCAACGCGCAGAAACCAAAAAAACGCACGGGTCGACTAATGTTGGTCATAATTCAAATTGGATGTATTGAGTCCGTTCCGTTAAGAACTTCTTGGTGGCATCATGGCAGAAATCCCGCGATGTTCGATGGAACTTGTTATTCACGCCTGTATCTCATAACTATTAGAATTCTTTCAACACGGTGGTGTATCGACAAGTTTGTCATATCTCGTGGAATGGCATGTCAACTCCGAGTCGGCATGGCAACAACTGTATAGCAGTCGGTGAGCGGATCAGGCAGCACGGGTCACCAGAATACGGTCGACTGAGACGACCACGTTTTCTTCGTTGTCTTACCTATCCGCTGCACCTGTTTTCATTAACTTGCTCCGAAGGCCCATCCTGTCGCGACCTCGTCGAGACCTCAACAATCAAACCGAATGGAATCCTGCACAGTATTCAATGTTTGATATGGCATTCTTTCCATCATACAGGATACAAGAGTGAGAGGAGTGGGTCTGGGGACAGACGTTATTCAAAAAGAAGAGAATCCTGGGCTTGAATCCTGGAGGCAATTGTAGTAAAGTAGCACAAGTATTTATAGCCCATTCTAACTATACATATCCAACGCTCCCTGGAGCAAAGCTTCGGCCTCCCTAAATCGGGGTACCGCCTTGCACTCGAAAGGCAAAGGATGGCTAAGCAGTCAAGTTAATTTGACTCCTAACACAATGAAAGCAAACAACACGCACGCCGTGACACCGGAGTGGACAAGCGTATGCGTGTCCAACTCGCCCTGCGCACCTTCAGGACGCTCAAATCGCATCGCCCAGAGCAGCGTCGCAATGTCTATCACCAGCGTCCCTTGCGCGACGAACCTCCCAGGGCACATCCGCCTGCCATACCCGAACGACACATGACCCTCTTCTTTCCCCCCGACCTGTCCCTTTACCCTACCTTTTTCATCCAGATACCTACTCGGGTCGAAGTCCGCCGCGTTACTGCCGAATACTTCCGTGTTGAAGTTGAGCACGCGCATGTTCTGAAAACAGATCGTGCCTTTGGGTATGAACATGCCTTTGTACAAGTCGTCTGCGGTCGAGGTGTGTGGTACGCCAAGGGGCGTTAGGGGTGACCAGCGTAGTGCTTCTCTGACCATGGCGCGAATATAGGGAAGGGAGGGGACATCGTCGAAGGTTGGTGGACGAGAGTGGCCTACGACCTCGTCGAGTTCGGCGTGGGCTCGGGCTTGAACCTCTGGATAAACAAGCATGGCGAGAAGCCACCACTCGAGAGTTGTCGACGTTGTCTCTCCACCCGCGGCACTACAGTAGGAGAGATTCCAGCTATCGTCGTAGAACATCTTAGGGGACGTACAACATGTCACCCACAACCCAGGCACTCTCGCGTTGCGATAGGTGGAATTTGCTCTGATTTTTTATTACCATAGCACCGAAGCTCGGTCTATCGATGCCGACTCTCTGGAATTTGGCAAATATGATCCAACTCTCAGCGCAACGCTAGTATCTAGAGCAACGCACCATATCATCTGCAACTTTTCCGAGAAGTCGTTCAAACATGAGCGAATCCTGGATGAACCAATATTGTGCGTCGCGTTTCCACTTGGCAAACCTGCGAGTGCGAGTGCAATGAGGGGAAATCTGCAATCAATGACCCGATATACGGTATTCTCACCTGCTTGGAATATATTTCATCCAAGGAAAATACTCCACCAGACGCTTCCCAGGCTGTACCTCTGTCAACACGCGCTTTGTGTGGCCCCCGATTTCCACAACAACAGGGTCTTCCTCTGAATCCACTGGCGGAAGAGAATAATTGATGGAGAGCATGATGGACGCTGCGTGTCGCCTAAAGTGCTTCTCTAGGTCCGGAGGGCTCGCCATCAACGCGAGGGCCAAAATGAGCGCTTCACGATTCTGTATAGGCTGGAAGCTCGGCACGGCCGCTTTGGAAAAGCCTTCTACAGCGGCTCGGCGAAAACGGCGCCATCTAGGCACGATCAGTATGGATAAGACAAAGACGTGTTGACCCATATACCGGTCACCATATATTGAAAAGGTTAAGCTCGAGTCCCCCGTCAAGAATTCGCCTGCAGAGATATAGTGTGGTCGGTCAGAATATATATTCGATCGCTTTTCGAGCAGATCGACGGCGACTCGTTGGCTGTTTATGATAAGGACGCCCGTCCCAAGAGCCCTCACATACATCATATCACCTAACCTCTCCAGTCAGTGCGTTTTTGAATGCATTGCAAGTACGATCTCGTCACCGTAGTCATCTATACGTTGCGGCGAGGCCAGCCAGTCCTGGTCAGCCATATGAGAAACATCCCCGATAAAAGGAAACCCTTTTGGACCTGGGGGAAGGCGCCGAACTCGGACGACGGTGTGAAAAAGCCTAGCGGTGAGCCAGAGGACGGTACAAGCGAGGGGTGTGGCAACAAGGAGGTAGGTCGTGCGGTCCTCGAGCATCGAGGTGAAACCGGGGATCGTCATGATGGGAGACAGAAGACAGAAACGGTGCACCCCTGGTTCTCCCTCCTACACGTTGATATACATAACGTATGGGAGGACCGTGGACTGGAAGAGCATTGCCCTGGTATAACTTACCAGCGAGGCACGGCTTTCTCAGAAAAGAATCATATGTATCCCCATTTGTAACCTGTGGGAAAAAGGTGTTGTACGCCCACCAGTACTGGCAGTACTCCGACGGATGTAGTGAAGGGGGAGAACGAATAATCTCGTAATGGTGCAGACCGTCATCAGAATGATATCGATCAAGGTTATGTCGATCAAGGTTACTGTAATGGCCCTTGAACTAAGCCAATCTCGAGGCGATTCACCTTGATCTCGTTATCTCTCAGTGTCAAAGATTACTGGCATCTGCTGTGGCACCGTGACCCAACCCAACCGCAAATGATAGGTCAATGTGACAGTTCAGTGTCGTTACAAACATGTCAGTGGAGCAGTGGCCCCCACGTCTTCGGGCAAATTTCAGTGCCAGTAGTGAAAGACTCCATGACGTTCAATTTTTTCTGTACTAGTGTTCGTCCCTCAGTTCGCCATGTCAGCACAGCCGGCAGTTTCAGAAGCAAAGCAGAAGTCTAAGGGGAACGTATACGCCCGTCCTAGGCCCTGAGCACAACCATATCGGTTCTTACAATATAAAAAGAGAAGCTGGATAGAATTCAAATTGAGGGTATTAAGGTTCTACGTCCCTCGTACGCCGCACGCTAAGAGAAAAGGAGGTATCAGCCTCAATTCTGCCTTCATGTATGTCCAGATGTGTTACAATGTTACAGAAGACCATTTTGCACAAATGTAGTGCTTCGTTTATTGTAGCAAGGCCTCAGCCTCCGCGAAGGGGACACTGCCAGGGGGAGGGCAACTGAACTGTCAAATTAGCCACGCAAAAACACGTACGCTGGCAGGCATGTCGGCATGTCAGGCCGGACTGAGACATTACGAAATCTAGCTGGGAGCCTTCAGGACGCTCGAAGCGCATCGCCTAAAGCAGCGTTGCAAACAATGCAAAGTCAATCACGAGTGTCCCTTCCACAACGCGTGCGCACATCTTCGTGCCGCAAAATTCCGGAGCGCCTTATCATTGATCTGGTTAATAACGGTAATAACAAAGCATGATACATCCATATTATAAGGGGATTGTTCAGGCCTTAGCAGTACCTTATAAGCCATTGACACATTTGCTTTTAATATTTGTACTTCAGTTGACTATAACCTTTATAAGGTCCTAGCAAAATTATATTAAATTATATCTTTATAACCCAATCCGAAACTCGTCTCTCTCCTATCGATTCGAAGTACTCGCACTCGCGGGTTCTCGATCTCGACTGTCTCGATTCTGGTCACTTTCGATCTTTCCTTCCTCGACTCTCGTCTTCGGTATCTCGGCAATCGTGTACTCTTATTTTCAATGACGACTCTGACTCGACGCTACTACCTTTGGGTCACCCTTCCCTTTCGAATACAAGGCGGTTCCCCGATTTAAGGAGGCCGAGGCTTTTCTCCAGGTAGCACTGGATATGTACGGTTAGAATGGGGTTATAAAATCCGGGCTACTTTACTACAATTGTCTCCATGTTTTGGGGGGTATTTTTGCGTGCTTTGTCCATGAGGCCCGTACTAATTTGACAGTTCAGTCGACCTGTTCCCTTGCTAAACGAAGCACTACGTTTGTGCGACAGCTGGGCGTACGTGATTTTTGATGAGGGCAGAATATTTAGCCCTCCATTCCTCCTAATGAGTTACAGTGGCGTTGATCGTGATCGCGTCGCTCATTTTTGAATTCTATCCTCTCGGCTTTTTTCATGTCGTACGAACCGATAAAGGCGATTGCGTTCGCCTTCGCGCGCCTTCCACGTCTGAGCCTGTACCTCAACGTCAACGCTCAGTGCCGTAATTTATTTTTTTGGACCGTTGTTTATTACACGCGAAGCAATTACATGCAGAACGTCTGACACCGGGACGTGTAGTTAGCTATGCGTGGGTTCGTAAAAACCGGAAGTGGGGTCGGAAAGTAGGTAGCGTTCCACTGCCGTAATTAATTGATTAATTTCGATCAACTTCATGTAATTTAGCAGGCAAGGTCGTTAACTCTCTTTCAAGTTCCCTGGATCATGGAACCCCCCTCTGAAGCCACAAGCTTTACTTGGATGTTTGGCAGTAGCAGCGACTCAACCACCTACTTCCTAGCTGCAGTTGTCCTCTTTGCATGTACCCTCTGCCTTGTCACAAAGCTCGCTCAGAGAACCACGTGTAACCTTCCACCAGGCCCGAGAGGGCTTCCCCTCATTGGCGATGTTCTAGGCTCCACTTTTGCCTTATCTTCGTATTGATGCCCGTATAGAGTGCGCCGCTTCCGCCGTGTTGCCGTTGAAGGATACTCCAAGTCGGCTGTGCGGCAGTTCCACCCCATCCAGAATCGGGAGGCGATCATTTTGTCGCTTGCCCTGATGAAGAGTCCACCCACTCCGGGGAAGCATTTTCGAAGACACGCATCTTCTATCATGATGTCTATCAATTACCACTTTCCGCCAGTAGAATCCGAGGATGACCCACGTGTAGTGGGAGTCGACAACCATACGCAGCGCGTTTTGCGCGAGATCCATCCAGGGGCGCGTCTAGTTGAATTTTTCCCTTGGATGAGACACATCCCGAGTAGGTGAGTATATTGACGTATCGGTCGTCGACCTCGTCTCATTCTTCCCCGCAGATTTGCCAAGTGGAAACGCGACGCACAGTTCTGGTTCATCCAGGATTCCCTCATGTTTGAACGTCTTCTTGGGAAAGTTGTTGATGACCTAGTAAGTACTCGCTGTCGTCGCAGAGATTAGATCGGTTGTACTCACCGAATCGAGGCAAATGAAATCGATCGACCAAGCTTCGGTGCTTCAGTAATCAAAACTCAAAACAAACACGGCCTTTCAGAACGCGAACAGGCCTGGCTTGTTGGGGGAATGCTGTGCGTCCTATGACCTCTTGCGAGAGATAGCTCCCTGAATGTGAACGCGTCTTCCTTTGTAGCGCCGCAGGTGGGGAGACAACCTCTACTACGCTCCTGTGGTGGCTCCTCGCCATGCTCGCCTACCCTGCAGCCCAAGCTCGGGCCCACGCCGAGCTTGACGACGTCGTAGGCCGCGCTCGTCCACCAACCTTCGCAGACATACCCTCTCTTCCCTATATCTGTGCGATGGTCAAAGAGACACTGCGCTGGTCCCTGACGGCTCCATTTGCCATACCACACGTCTCGACAGTAGACGACTGGTACGAGGACAAGTTCATCCCCAAGGGCACGATTTGCTTGCCAAACATCCGCACGCTCAATTCTGATCCGGAAGTGTTTGGCAACACCGCAGCGGAATTCGACCCTTCAAGATACCTGGATGAAAAAGGACAGCTTAAGGCGCTGGTGGCAGGTCGAGAAGAGGGGCATATGGCGTTTGGTTTTGGACGGCGCGGGTGTGTCGGGAGGTTCGTTGCGGAAGGAACGCTCGCGATTGACTTTGCGACACTGCTTTGGGCGATGCGATTTGAGCGTCCTGACGGGGCGCGGGGCGAGTTAGACACGCGTACACTTGTCCTGTCTGGCCTAGCGGCGTACGTGGTTTTGTGTCTTTTGTCCATGAGTCCCGTACTAATTTGGCAGCACAGTCGCCCAGTTCCATTCGAATATAAAACGGTCCCTCGATTCGCGGAGGCTGAAGCTTTGCTGAACGAAGCACTGAGTTTGTGCGAGTAAAGGGATTTCCTGCTGCGTTGTAACGCATGTTGAACTCATTTGTTCACCCTCCGACCTCTTCTCTTTATGCTGTATATAGCGGCGACCCAGATGTGGTATGATTCTGACTGATAAACGTTCGTATTACTGAGGTTGGATTATCTTATCTTACAGATATCCTGTGCGCAACCCTTATACTTTAATCATTTACTAATTTTCATCACCTTTGAGTCCATAAATACTATACCAGAACACCTGGCCGATCCAAGCGATCTTCAAAGTTGATGAGATGGCTGTACTTGGGATCTGAGAAGACTAATGAACCGAATTTCGAGTTCACACAGTATTTATGTCCTCGTGCGCTTCGAAGACGCAAACTTCAATCTGGATACCAACAATATGATAGACATTCCGCCATCCCGTGATGAGGGGCAACCACCATACACAACACAACCCATAACTCTGACTTGGTTACTTAGGCCCCTCACAGCAAGTCAGTTTTACTGAAAAACTGAACTTGGAATCCAGGAACAGCTGTCATAGTGACTGGTTGTTCCTGGATTTTGAGTTCAGTTTTTCAGTAAAACTGACTTGCTGTGAGGGGCCTGAACGCAATTGTTTTGGGTTTGCATTTCAATACATCTTGTAACCTTTTCTCAGGGCACACGGAGTTCTTTAGTTCACTGTACTTACTCAGGTATGTGCAAGGTACTGCTAGCCATGTACTATGTACTTCCCCAGCCATAAACAAATGTTTTTTTAAATAAATAAAAAAAGATGATAGACAGATACACATCAGTAAAATAATTTGTTTATTGTATATACTTGTAAGCGCTTGTAAGCACTCGCAATCACAACAATCACTACAATTAAAGTTAGATCTCACGTGCGCTTATGTAGGATTATGAAATTCAAAATTTGTAGTGCAATTCCGAATTATTGATGAAACTTGCAATCAGTCTAAAGGTCTTGTAATCTATTTCATAACTTTCAATCATCACAAGTCATTGCAATCACTCCAGGCTATTATAAGATCCTTGGTTCACACAGAAGGATATGAAATCAAGTCATAATATATTAGAAGTTATGCTACTGTAATTACTTTAAATGTGATGATAC
>WNFR01006438.1_pt1 | contig 12004 bp, 10 predicted proteins | sample 5400221 | NCBI WGS metagenome assembly WNFR01 (sample SAMN13153357, study PRJNA577476) | soil metagenome | isolation source: 40 cm soil under Madrone tree | place: USA:California | collected 2016-06-14 | reverse complement strand
GCGTTCCGCTACAACAACTACCTCAGCCGCTACCACTGGCGGCACACTGATCTCATGGACGTGCTGTCGGGCTTCCAGAGCCGCGGCCGGGTGTCGCTCGCCACCATGGCGTGCCTGCTGGGGCTGCCGGGCAAGCTCGGCTTCGAGGGCAGCCAGGTGTGGGAGGCCTGGCAGAGCGGCGACCTCGCGGGCATCCGCCGCTACTGCGAGACCGATGTGCTCAACACCTGGCTCATTTACCTGCGCTTCGCGCAGCTGCGCGGCCAGCTCTCGCGCGAGCAGCACGCCGAGGAGCTCGAGCGCGTGAAGACGCTGTTGCGGGACGCGCAGGAACCGCACCTGAGCGAGTTCCTGCGTGCCTGGGAGGCGGCCTGAGCGCCGCCGCCATCGAGACCGCGCTCGTCAGCGCGCTCACCCACGAGGGCGAGGGCGTGGTGCGCGGCGGCAAGACCGTGTTCGTCGCGGGCGCGCTGCCGGGGGAGCGCATCCGCCTGCGCCGTACGCGGCGCCACCGCCAGCACGATGACGGCGAGCTGCTCGAGGTGCTGGAACCGTCCGGGGCGCGGGTCGCGCCGCGCTGCGCGCACTTCGGCGTGTGCGGCGGCTGCGCCCTGCAGCACCTGGCGCCCGCGGCGCAGCGGGAGGCGAAACAGACCGAGCTCGCCGAGACCCTCGCACGGGTGGCGCGCGTCCAGCCCGCCAGATGGCTGGCGCCGCTTGCCGGACCGGAGTGGGCTTACCGCCGCCGGGCGCGCCTGGGCGTGAAGTTCGTGCGCAAGAAAGGCTGCGTGGTGGTTGGATTTCGCGAGCGCGCCGCGCCCTACGTGGCACAGCTGACGCGCTGCGAGGTGCTGGCAGCGCCGGTGGGGGAGCTGATCGCGCCGCTCGCGGCCATGCTGACCGAGCTCAGCATCCGCGAGCGGGTGCCACAGATCGAAGTGGCGGTCGCGGATCAGGCCAGCGCGCTCGTGCTGCGGGTGCTGAGTGCGCCCTCGCAAGCAGATACGGTGCGCTTGCGGCAGTTCGGCGCCGCCTACGGGGTACGGCTGTACCTGCAGCCTGCGGGACTGGATTCCGTGGTGCCGCTGGATCCGCCGCTCGAGCCGCTGCGCTACACCCTGGCGCGCTCGGGAGTGGAGTTGGAATTCGCGCCGGTCGAGTTCATCCAGGTGAACGGCGCGGTCAACGAGGCCCTGGTGGAGCGCGCGGCAGAGCTGCTGCAGCTCGATTCCACCTCGACGCTGCTCGATCTGTACTGCGGCCTGGGAAACTTCACCCTGGCACTCGCGCGCTCGGCCGGGCGCGCAGTCGGAGTGGAGGGCGACGGCGCGCTCATCGAGCGTGCCCGCAGCAACGCCCGTCGCAACGGCATCGCCAACGCCGAATTTCACCTCGCCAACCTCGCGACACCACCCGACGCGGCGCTTGCGTGGATGCGCCACAGCTTCACCCACGTGCTGCTCGACCCGCCGCGCACCGGGGCGCCGGCGGTGTTGGCGGCGCTGGCGGCGCTGGCGCCGCAGCGGCTGGTGTATATTTCCTGTCACCCGGGCAGTCTCGCGCGCGATCTCTCGGTACTGGTGCACGAGCACGGCTTCGCGCTGCAGGCGGCGGGTATAGTCGACATGTTTCCGCACACCACGCACGTTGAGTCGCTGGCGCTGCTGACACCAGGCGGCCGGCGCCCCCGACGCACGGCGCCGCCGGCATGAGTCTCGGCCCCCTGATGATCGACCTCGCCGGCAGCACCGTCACGGCCGAGGACCGCGAGCTGCTGCGGCATCCGCTGGTGGGCGGCGTCATCCTCTTCACGCGCAACTACACCGACCCCGAGCAGCTGAGCGCACTGGTCGGCGCGATTCATGCCGAGCGCACGCCGCCGCTCATCGTGGCCGTGGATCACGAGGGCGGGCGGGTGCAGCGCTTCCGCCAGGGATTCTCGCTGCTGCCGGCCGCGCGGCGTATCGGTCACGAATTTGACCTGAACGCCCGCGCCGGCGTGACGTTCGCGCGCGCCATGGGCTGGCTGATGGCGGCGGAGCTGCGCGCGCACGGGGTCGACATCTCCTTTGCGCCCTGCGTGGACCTCGATCACGGCGTGAGCTTCATCGGGGACCGCGCCTTCCACGCGCTGCCGGATGCCGTGGGCCAGCTGGCCGTCTCCTGGATGCACGGGATGCGCGATGCGGGCATGGCGGCCACCGCCAAGCACTTTCCGGGACACGGGGCGGTGGTGGCCGACTCCCACCTCACCCTGCCGGTCGACCGCCGCCCCCTCGCGGATCTCGCGCCCGACCTGGCCCCCTACCGGCGGCTGATGGCCAACGGGCTGGCGGCGGTCATGGTGGCCCACGTGCTGTTTCCGGCGGTCGATTCGGCCCCTGCGAGCCTCTCCAGCCGCTGGATTCGCGACGTGCTGCGCGGAGAGCTCAGGTTTCAGGGGGTAGTGTTTGCGGATGATCTGTCCATGGGAGGGGCCGCCGCAGCCTACGGAGACGTCGTGACCCGGGCGCGACGGGCACTGTCTGCAGGCTGCGACATGCTACCGGTGTGCAATAACCGTGCGAGTGTCATGGAGCTGCTGGAGCACCTGGATGCCGAGCCGCAGCCGGCATCGAGCCTGCGCCTGGTGCGCCTGCACGGGCGCGCAGGCACCGTGCGTTCCGGGCTCGAGGCTTCGGCTGAATGGGGGCGCGCGCGCGAGTTGCTGGCCCGCGCCGCAGCCGCTCCGGCCCTGACGCTGGACGCCGGACGCGACACATGAACAACTGGTCGGCGGAGGCCTGGCGCCGCGTGGTTGAGAACGCACCCGAAGGCATCGTGATCTGCGATGCCGCGGCCCGCGACTGCCCGGTGTTGTTCGTCAACTCCTCGTTCGTGGACATGTGCGGCTATCCGGCGGCGGCGCTGCTGGGCACCAACCTGCGCATGCTGCAGGGCACGGACCGCGACCAGGAGGCGCGCACGCGCCTGCGCGAGGCACTGGACAAGGGCGAGCCGGCACGCGTGCTGGTGCGCAACTATCGTCCCGACGGGTCGCTGTTCTGGAACGAGATGGTGGTGCAGCCGGTGCGCAGCCCGGCCGGCCAGCTCACTCATTTCATCGGCTACCACCGCGACGCCAGCGAGCGCCTCAAGGCCGCGGAGCGCACCCCCGACGGGCTGCCAACCTGGCTGCGGGAAGACCGCCTCACCGGGCTGCACTCACGCGCCTACTTCGAGGAGTTACTGCAGCGTGACTGGGTGCTCGCGCAGCGCGACTCGCATGAGATCGGCCTCACCCTGTTCGACGTCGACGATCTCGGCGCCTACAACGACAAGTTCGACCGCTCGGCGGGCGATGCCTGCATCCGGCGCGTCGCGCGCGTGGTTGGCGCCGCCTACCGGCGGCGCGGGGATCTCGTCGGGCGCTGGGAGGGCGGAACCTTCGCCGTGTTGACCCAGGGCGAGGCCGCGGACAAGGCCACCCATTACGCCCAGGTGGTGTCGCGGCGCGTGCGCGAGCTGCTCATGCATCACCCCACCGCCGGCGCCGGGCGCTACGTCACCGTGAGCGCCGGGATCGCGAGTCTCGTGCCGCCGCGCGCACTGCCGCTCGAGGGACTGCTGAAGGCCTGCCGGGCCGCCCTGAAGCGAGCCAAGGTGAACGGCAAGGACGGGATCGTGACCGCGGAGGCGGGGGATTTTCACTGACCCCTTGAGCCCTCGGGCGCCGCGCGACCGCAGGCGGCCCCGGGGCAGGAAGGGCCCCGATCCGGCCGGCAGAGGCTTGTTTGCTGTGGAAATCAAGACCTGATAATATTTCCACAGAAAATGACCACCCAGGCCGTCAAGACCCGCCCGGCACCGCTCCCCGGCGTCATCCTGTCGCGCGCCACGGTGCGTGCGGCGCGCTTCCTGGATGTGGCGCAGGCGGACCTGGCGCAGGTCATCGGCGTGAGCGGGGCGACGTTATCGCGCATCGCCCATGGCCGGAAGGCACTCGAGCCCGGCTCCAAGCCCTGGCAGCTCGCGGCGCTGTTCGTGCGGCTGTTCCGCTCCCTCGACGCCATCGTCGGCTCGGATGATGCCGCCGCGCGTGCCTGGCTGTGCAGCGACAACCATGCCCTGGGCGGGGTGCCCCTGGCGCTCATGCGCGAACCCGCGGGCCTGGTGCGCACGGTTGACTACCTGGACGCCGCCCGCGCTCGCATCTGAGGCGCGCCGTTACAGCCACGAGCTGTGGCGCGTGGTCGAGGCGCAGCACACGGCCTCGACCATGCGGCTGGTGGACTCGCTCGAGGAGCAGGCGAGCCTCGAGCTGGTGCTGGAGGAGAGCAAGCCGCCGCTGCCGCCGGAGGCGCGCAGGCTCCACTATCTTCTCGCCACACCGTTTCGCTACCGCCCGCACGTCAGCTCCCGCTTCCGTGCGGCGCTAGAGGCCGGAGTCTGGTACGGCGCCGAGGTATTGCGCACGGCGTTGGCGGAGAAGAGCTACTGGCGGCTGCGCTTTCTGCTCGACTCTCCCGCAACGCCCGATCTGAAGCCCGTGCCGCACACGGCGTTTCGCGCCGCGGTGCGCACGGCGGCGGCCGTGGATCTGACGGTTGAGCCGTTGGTGCGCGAGCGCCCCGTGTGGACGCACCGCGTGAGCTACCAGGGCACGCAGGCGTTCGCCGCCCTGGCGCGCCAGGCGGACATTCAGCTGATCCGCTACGAATCCGTGCGCGATCCCGAACACGCCGCGTGCGCGGCGGTGCTCGCCCCCGCGGTGTTCGGCCGTGCCAAGCCCCATTCCCAGCACACCTGGTTCATCGCCGCCTCGCGCGCGCGGGTGCGCTGCGCGCGCGATGAGAGGGGAGGGACGAGCTGGGAATTCACCCCCGAGCAGCTGCTGTAGAGGGTCGGCGCCGTCACTGGCGCCGCCCGCTAACGCCCCGGGGCTCGCGCGCCCTGCGCAGGCGTCACCAGCGCGATCACGCCGAACGCCGGATGGTCGAAGTAGTTACGCTCGTAGAAGTGCACGCGGCGGCTCTGGTTGAGGGTGAACGGCGTGTCGGGCGCGGCGGTGAGGCCAGGCGGCGCAGAGGGCATGGCGTAGGTCAGCGACATCCCGAGGTGCAGGAACTGGCCGCGCTCCAGGAACACCGTGCCGCTGAGACCCTGGACATTGATCCCGAGGCGCTGCAGGGCGAAGCCGGCGCGCGTCCCCCAGGAGCTCGCCGTCTGCGACCAGGCCGCATGCGCCACCGGCACGTAACTGCCGCTCGCGCGCAGGCGGTTCTCCAGTTCCGTCAGCTGCCACACGGAAGCTGGCAGCATGGCGACGAAATGCCCCACCTGCGCTGAGCCGGTCGTGGATTCATCGCCGGCGACGATGCTGTGGGTGCCGGCGCCGGCCTCCGCGCTCCAGTTCTCGGCGCCACCGAGCGTGGCGCTGTCCTGAAATACGATAATCTCGATGTTGTACACCGGGCCGGCGGCGCCCACGGTCGCCGGCGGCTCCTGTGCGGCCGCCGGCGCGCCGGCGAGCAGCGCCCACGCGGTGAGGCCGAGCGTCAGCTGCAGCGGCGGGAGGCGGGCGTCCATGCGCGGCATTCTAATGGACCCGGGGCGGTTCGCCGAGGCGCCGCAGAAGATCCGCGGCAAACTCGAAGCGGGCGCTCTCGGTGGGAAGTTGGCGCGACACACGCAGCTTCAGTGGTCCTTCGAGGCGGTACTCGCGTGCGCCGCTCTGAATCATGCGCACCACGGTGGCCGGGTCGATCCGTGAGCGCTCCTCGAACAGCACCGAGCCGCCCTGCAGGCCCAGGTCGAGCCGGCGCACCCCCAGGGCGCGCGCGGTGAGTTTGAGTTTGGCGATGCGCAGCAGGCTTTGCGCCGCACTGGGCAGCGGGCCAAAACGATCGTGGATTTCCGCGCTGAGCTCATCGAGTGCCGCCTCGCTGTCGGCGGCGGCGATGCGCTTGTAGAGCGACAGGCGCATGTGCACGTCGCCGACGTAGACCTCCGGCAGGAACGCCGGCAGGCGCAGCTCGACTTCGGTGGCGGCGGCCAGCGGCTGGTCGAGCACCGGCTCGCGGCCTTCCTTGAGAGCCCGCACCGCGTGCTCGAGCATGTCCAGATACAGGGACAGCCCGATCTCGGTCACCTGGCCGCTTTGCTCCTCACCGAGCAACTCACCGGCACCGCGGATCTCGAGGTCATGGGTCGCGAGCACAAATCCCGCTCCCAGCTCCTCCATCGACTCGATCGCCTCGAGCCGCTTGACGGCATCGCGCGCCAGCGCCTGGCGCGGCGGCGCGATCAGATACGCGTAGGCGCGGTGGTGCGAGCGTCCGACGCGGCCGCGCAGCTGGTGCAGCTGTGCCAGCCCCATGTGATCGGCGCGATTGATCATGATGGTGTTGGCGGTGGGCACGTCGATACCGCTCTCGATGATGGTGGTGCACACCAGCACGCTGAAGCGGCGGTGATAGAAATCGACCATCAACTGCTCGAGCTCGCGCTCGCGCATCTGCCCGTGGCCGATGCGCAGGCTCGCCTCCGGCACCAGTGCCTGTACCTCGGCGGCGATTTTCTCGATGCTGCGTACTTCGTTGTGCACGAAATAGATCTGTCCGCCGCGGCGCAGCTCGCGCAATGCCGCCTCGCGCAGCGTCGGCGCGTGCCACTCGATGAGGAAGGTCTTGATCGCCAGCCGCCCCGCCGGAGCGGTGGTGATCAGCGACAGGTCGCGCAGGCCGCCGAGCGCCATGTTGAGGGTGCGCGGAATGGGGGTTGCGGTGAGGGTGAGCACGTGCACGTTGGCGCGCAACGCCTGCAGGCGCTGCTTGTCGCGCACCCCGAAGCGGTGCTCCTCATCGATGATGAGCAGGCCCAGGTCGCGGAAGCGCGCGTGCGCATGCAGCAGGCGGTGGGTGGCGATGACGATGTCGACCTTGCCCTGCTCGAGCCCCGCGAGCACCGCCTGGGTCTCCGTCGAACCCCCGAAACGCGACAGCCCCTCGATGCGCACCGGCCAGTCGGCGAAGCGGTCGCGAAAGTTGGTCAGGTGCTGCTGCACCAGCAGTGTGGTCGGAGCGAGTACCGCGACCTGCTTGCCCGCCTGTGCGGCCACGAACGCCGCGCGCATGGCGACTTCGGTCTTGCCGAAGCCGACATCGCCGCACACGATGCGGTCCATGGGGCGCTCGCTGCCGAGGTCGGCGAGCACCTGCTCGATCGCCTGCGCCTGATCCTCGGTCTCCTCGAACGGGAAGGCGTTGGCGAAGGACTGGTAGTCGAGCTCGCTTGCCGCCAAGGCAAGGCCCTGCTGGGCCTTGCGCCGCGCGTACAGATCGAGGAGTTCCGCGGCCACGTCGCGGATCTGCTCGGCGGCGCGCCTGCGGGCTCTGGCCCATTGATCGGTGCCGAGCTTGTGCAGCGGGGCGCTCTCGGGCGCGGCGCCGGTGTAGCGGCTCACCAGGTGCAGCGCGTGCACCGGCACGTAGATGCGGTCGCCGTCCTGATATTCGAGCACCAGAAACTCTCCGGGCTGCCCGCCGATGTCCATCGGTCTGAGGCCCGCGTAGCGGCCGACCCCGTACTCCTCGTGCACCACCGGCGCGCCCGGATTGAGGTCCTGGAGGTCGCGCAGGATCGCCTCTGGATCCGCGGCGCGCTTGCGCCGCCGCTCCTGGCGGGCGCGTGCCCCAAACAGCTGCCCTTCCGCGATCACCGCGATCGGCGGCGCGATGAGCGTGAGGCCTTCGAGGTCGGGCGCCACCGTCAGTGCGAGCCGCGCCGTGCCGGCGACGAACGCATCCCAGCCGGGCACGACGGCCACCTCGTGGCGATGCGCGCGCAGCATCTCCTGCAGCACCTCACGCCGTCCGGCCGAGTCAGCCGCCAGCAGCACGCGGCCCCCGAAGTCACTCAGGAACGCATCGAGGGCTGCGAACGGCCGCTCGGCGCGCCCGTCGACGCGCAGCTCGCGCGGCGCGCTGGTGGGGAAATTGCGCACCTCGGCCGCGGCACCGTGCAGCTCGGTCTCCGCTTTGAAGGCATCGAGGGTGATCGATGCGAATCCGGCGAGCGCCGCTTCCAGCGCGGCCGGCTCGAGAAACAGCTCCGCGGGCCTGAGGACCGGGCGCTCGATGTCGTGGCGGCGATCCTCGTAACGCGCCTCGATGTCCTGCCACGCCTTGCTGAGAGTCTGTGGCAGCGCGGCCTCGTGCACGATCACCGCATCCACGGGCAGGTAGTCGAACAATGTCGCCATCGAATCGAAGAACAGCGGCTGATAGAATTCCACCCCCGCGGGCGCGAGTCCCTCGCTCACGCCGCGATAAACGCCGCTGCGGGTCGGGTCGCCCTCGAAGCGCGTGCGGTAGCGGCGGCGGAAGTCCTTCACCGCGTCCGTATCCAGCGGCACCTCGCGTGCCGGCAGCAACCGCACTCCGGGGAGCGCATCGAGCGAGCGCTGCGTTTCCGGATCGAAGCGGCGGATCGCCTCGATCTGCTCATCGAACAGGTCGATGCGCAGCGGCGCCGCGGCGCCCATGGGGAACACGTCCAGGAGCGAGCCGCGCACCGCGAACTCTCCGGGACTCACCACCTGGCTGACACTCGCATAGCCCGCCTCGACGAGTCGTTGCCGGAACGGCTCGATGGCGAGCGCCTGCCCCCTGCTGAGCTCGAACGCCCGGCCCTGCACGTAACTGCGCGGCGCCAGCCGCTGCATCAGCGTGTCGGCCGAGACGATCAGGCAGCCGTGCCGCAGCTGCGGCAGCTCGAACAGACTCTTCAGCCGCTCGGAGGTGATGTCCGGATGGGGAGAGAACAGCTCGTACGGCAGCACTTCCCAGTCCGGCAGCCGCAGCAGGGGCAGCTCCTCCCCGGCGAAGAAGCGCAGCTCGGCCGTCAGCCGCTCGAGCTCGCGCGCCGCGTCCACGATGACCACGTACAGCCGCCGGTCGGCGTGCGTGGCTTCGGCCAGCGCCAGTGCCGCGGCGCTGCCGTACAGCTGGTGCCAGCGCAGACGCCGGTGGGCCCCGGCCGGCAGCGGCGGATTGAGCAATGAGGGCATAGAGCGTGCTGGCGCGAAAGCCCGGCAGCTTACCTAAGCCTTAAGGCCGCGAGCAGGGGAGCGTCGGGGACAGGGGCGCGCGGGTGCGTGCCGTCGCGGTGCTCAGGCGTTGACCGGCCTTGCACTCACCTGCATGCGCGTTCCGAGCGGCACGCAGAAGATGTCGATGGGGTGGGAGCGCCCACGCAGCCGCAGGGGCGGGAGCGGGGTCGCGCCGACGTCCATGCCGTGCGCGTCGAGCGATTGCTTGAGGGCGCCGGAGAACAGCATTTCCCCGGCACGCGCCCTCTGGCACAGACGCGCAGCGATGTTCACCGTGTCGCCGATGATGGTGTAGTTCATATAGGAGGAGGAGCCGATGTTCCCGGCCACCACGTCCCCCTCGTTGATACCGATGCCGAGCCCGGCGTCGACCTGGTAGCGCTCCTTCCAGGACCAGGCGAGCGCGCCGAAGCGGACGAGCATCTCGCGGGCGGCGCGCACGGCGCGCTCCGCACTGTCGGGCTGCTCCAGCGGCACGCCGAAGCCGAGCATCAGGCAGTCACCCGCCATGTGAAACACGGTGCCCTCGTGGCGGAAGGTGATCTCCGTCAGCAGCGAGAAGAACTCATTGAGCAGGGGCACGACACAGTGCGCTTCGAGCTGCTCGGAAATGCTGGTGAAGCCGCGCAGGTCGGCGAACAGCACCACCGCGTGGGCGCGCACGTCGGCCGTGGAGAGCAGCGTGTCGCGCAGTTGCGGGTCCTCGAGGATCTTGTCGGCGACACGCGGTGAGACGTAGCGGCGGAATGTCTGCCGCAGCACTTCCTCGCGGCGCCGGATTTCAGCTTCCAGCTGAACCGCGGCCGTTTTCCTGCGCACCGTTCCGGCGCGCACGAGGGCCTCGAATTGGGCCCTGAGAGGCTCGTCCGCCGACACAGACTCCCCCAAGGGAATTATTCTGTTAAAGGAAAGACTAGCACATCTGCGTTAATGTCGGTGTCTGGCGACACCAGGCCCGGGCTGTCATACCCGAAAGCGTTCGGCGCGTGCGCGATCGCCGGGGCGGGAGGTGTTAGGGAGCGAGCGGCTGCGGCGACGGAAGCTTCAGCCGCCGGTGACCACCGCATGAATGACCCGGTCGTGCTCGAAGAACACCGAGAAGGCGCTGTAGTCCCAGCGCGTGATCGGCGGCTGGTGCGGAGCGCCGCCCACCGTGGGATGTCGGGAGACCGGCGCGCCGAAGTGCTTCTCGACTTCGCTCATGGTGCTGCCGCGTTTGGGGCGATCGAGCTGCGTCTCACGCACCTGCACCTGATCGTTCACCACGACGGTATCCGCGAGTGCGCCACCGGCGGCAGCGCAACCGCACAGGAGCGCTGCGAGAATTCGGGTCTGCATGCCACTGTCCTCCAACTGCCGCACGACTATAGCACCGCGAAGAATCTGTCAAAGCGGGCAAGGTGGGGCGCAGGCTCTGATTTTGTGACGCACGTCTGAAAAAGCCTGTAACTGTGGTTAAATCGCGACGATGTTTCACCCCCTGTCGATCTACGTGGGCCTGCGCTACGTGCGCGCCCGCTCGCACACTTTCTTCGTTTCCTTCATCACCTGGGCGTCGCTCGTCGGGGTGTGCGTGGGTGTCGCGGCTCTCATCGTGATTCTGTCGGTGATGAACGGATTCGAGGGCGAGTTGCGCGACCGGCTGCTGTCACTCAGCGCCCAGGTGCGCGTGACCGCGGCCGCCACGGCGCCGGCAGGCGCGCCGGCCGCACCCGGGGTCGCGGACTGGCAGAGCGCCGCGCGCACGGTGCTGGGCGTCGCGGGGGTTGCCGGGGTGGCGCCCTATGCGGAGCTGCAGGCACTCGCCGTGCGCCGCCCCGAGATGCTGCCGGTGCTGCTGCGCGGCATCGACCCACGGGCCGCCGGCAGCGCGGCCGAGCTGGCGCACGCCATCACCCAGGGACAGCTCGCGGATCTGACTGCCGGCTCCGGGCGCATCATCGTGGGCGAGGTGATCGCCGAGCGGCTGGGATTGGCGCCCGGTGACTCGCTGACCGTGCTGGTACCGACGGTGGACGCCGGTGGCGCGCCGGCGCCGAAGCTGCGCGAATTCACGGTGGCCGGCACGTTCGAGGTCGGGCTGCCGGATCACGACGCCACCCTGATATTTGCGCACCTGGACGATGTGCGGGCACTCGCCCCGCAAGACACCGCCAGTGAGGGGCTGCGGGTGCGCGTGCACGATGTGCTCGCGGCGCCCTCGGTTGCGGCCCGGCTGCGGGCGCTGTTGCCGCGCAGCTTCGAGGTCAGCGACTGGACCCAGGACAACGCCAACTACTTCCGCGCGATCCGCATCGAGAAGACCATGATGTCGCTCATCCTGCTGCTGATCGTCGCGGTCGCCGCCTTCAACATCGTCGCGATGCTGGTGATGGTGGTCACCGACAAACGCACCGACATCGCCATCGTGCGCACCCTGGGCGCATCGCCACGGCGCGTGATGGGCATATTCATCACCCAGGGACTGGTGATCGGCTGGCTGGGCGTGGCGCTCGGGGTGCTGTTCGGGCTCGCGCTCGCGCTGCACGTGGATACCATCGTGCCGTTTCTGCAGCGCACGTTCCGCTTCCAGATCCTGGACGCCGACGTGTACTACAACACCGCGATTCCCGCCGAGGTGCAGTGGAGCAACATCCTCACCATCGTCGTGGCGGCGTTGCTGCTGACGACGCTCGCCACCGTGTATCCGGCGATCCGCGCGGCGCGCACCGCACCGGCCGAAGCGCTGCGCTACGAGTAAGCCATGGGTGGATACGAATGGCTTATCGGCACGCGTTACCTGCGCTCGACACACCGGCGCGGCTTCGTGTCGTTCGTCGCGCTCATATCGGTATGCGGGCTGACGCTGGGGGTCGCGACCCTCATCGTGGTGCTGTCGGTCATGAACGGCTTCGAGCGCGAGCTGCGCAGCCG
>WNFR01006437.1_pt1 | contig 12004 bp, 10 predicted proteins | sample 5400221 | NCBI WGS metagenome assembly WNFR01 (sample SAMN13153357, study PRJNA577476) | soil metagenome | isolation source: 40 cm soil under Madrone tree | place: USA:California | collected 2016-06-14 | reverse complement strand
GGACCATGGTGAACAGCTCGTTGAAGGCGAGCATCAGCAGCGCCACGCCCGCGCGCACGGCGAGCTCCTGGTGGAGCGCGCGCCGGCGCCGAGTCGCCTCGGCCTGCGGCAGCGCGCGCCTCGGGATCTCGGGCTCCGTGTCTGGCATGGGCCTCCTCACGTAGTCGTCGGCCGGAACGAACCGTGCAAAATGGGCTCCAGGCCTGCGGGCGCCGTAACCGCGTGTCGGTGTGTGCGTCAGCCGACGCGACCGGGATCACCGGCCACGACCTGACCGGCTCACCCGATCGCGGCTGCTCACGAATCGACCAGGGAGCACAATGTCGTGACGCGTCCGGCTAGAACCGCAGCCTGACGCGATACGTCAGCTTCGACGCGCCGTCCTTCATCACCGGGACCTGGAACTTCAGGGTGTGCGCCTCGGGTTTCTCCCACGCGTGCGTGGACGTCAGCACCTGCCAGTCACCGGGCACGGGCTCGATGACGGTGACCGTCTGGTCGTCCTTCTTGTGGTTGCGCAGCGAGATCTCCCACTCGACCTCGTAGAGATTGGAGGCGATCTTGCGCCACTCCTTCTGCGTGCGCTCGCCGACCACGTCGAAGGCGTCGCCCATCTTGATCATCACGCGCTCGTCCCTGGGCGTGTGGTCGATCCAGTCCTCGCCGACGAACTGCTGGCTGCCCGAGGCGTCGGCCTTGTAGACGCGGATCTTGCCCTTGGGCAGCGGCAGGCCGAGCCCGTTCTCCTTGCTGTTCTTGATGTCGAAGTAGACGCCGACCTTCTGGTTGGACATCGGCATGCCGTACGACGTGCGGTAGTAGTCCTGCGCGCCGTAATAGATCAGCTGCTTGACCACGGGCACGTCGGCGGCCGCCATCAGCGTGAGCTGCTTCGTCTGGTTATCCTTGATCGTCGTGCGGCCGTCCAGCGTGTAGAGGTGGTATTCGAAGAAGCCCTCCGACTTGAAGTCGCGCGCCGCCTCCTGGTTCGACGCCGCCTTGGCCGCGACGTCCATCAGGCGCGCGGCGCGGCGCCCCTCCACGGCACGGTTGACGTCGCCCGCCACGAGCTTGAGGGACGCGTTGCCGTAGGTGGCGCCGCTGCGGTTGTCGATGGTGACCCAGCCCGTGACGTCGCTCTTCGTGTCGGCGGCATTGATGACCATCACGTAGTCGGCCTTCCACGTGATGCCGCCCGTGAGGTACGAGGCCTCCACGCGCTGCGGGCCCGCGATGGCGTTGCGCAGCAGCCACACGAGCGTCGGCTTGCTGACGAGGTTTTCCGGCAGCGAGGGCAGCACGAGACGCCCATTGTGGCCGAGGTGGATCTGGCCGTTGATCTCGAAGACGGGGCCGGCGGTGGAGAGCAGCTTGGCCTCCAGATACGTGCCGTCGGTGTTGTAGAGCCGCACCATGCGGCCGACGTACTTCTCCATGAGCTTGCCGCTCGAGAGCAGGTCGTACTCGTAGTTCTGCTCGAGGATGCGCAGGCCCGTGGGGTCGGTCAGCGACTTGAGATGCACGGTGGTCGGATCGATCTGCGCCGCCACGTCGGTGAACTCGGTCTCGTGCAGTCCCGTCGGCAGCCGCGTCTGGCGCACGTCCTTCACGAGCCCGAGGTTGCCGTTGTAGATCGTCACCATCACGTCCGTCTGCACGTCGCGGCCGACGGCGACCTGCGCCGCCTCCGCCCCCGATGCGAGCGATACCGCCAGCGTCAGCACCACCGCCATCGTCCGTCTCATGGTCCGGCCTCCCGCCGTTCGGATGTCTGCTGCTGGCCGGTTAGACAGGGCGGCGCGGCGAAAGTTCCCGTCAGTTCGAGACGGTGACGGCGACGCTCAGCAGCGGCCGGTCGGTCGCCTGCTGCTCGATGGAGAACGGCCCGAGGGCCGTGGCCTCGCGCACGAACTGCGCGTAGGCCTCGCGGGGCACGGCCAGCTCGACCACGACGCGCCCGCCGTCGATCCGGCGTCCCGTCTGGCCACCGCCGAGCCGGCCGGCGAGCTCGATGAGCGAGCGCTCGGCGACGCTCGTGTCGGCCGCGCGCAGCTGCGCCGTCACGTCGGGCGGCGCCGCCAGGATGCCGGTCATCGCACCCGTGCGCGAGAGCGGCGCCGCGTCCTGTCGCGGCCTGCTCGCCTTGGCCGTGTCGGTCGCGATCGAATCGAGTTTCGCGCGCCGCCCTTCGAGCGCCGGCGGCGGCGCGTCGCGGGCGGGTGCGGTCGGCTCGACGGCCGGCGCCGCCTGCTCGAGGCGATTCTTCGACTCCGCCACGTCGCCCAGGCGCGCCGGCGGCTCGGGCGCGCGTGCGGCCGGCGGCGGCGCGGCCGGCGCGACCTCGCGCGTGGCCGTCGCCGTCGCGCCCGCGTCACGCGCCGTGTCCGCCTGAGACGAGTCGGAGGCTGCCGAGGGCGCGGTCTCGCGCGACGGCGCCGGCGCCGACGGCCCGGGCGGCGCCGGCTGGTGGCGCGCGGTCTCCTGCTGCTCGGGCGAGGCGCGGAAGAGCAGGACGGCGAGGCCGGCGACCAGCAGCAGCGCGGCGGCGCCGAGCGGCAGCGTCGGCCACGGCGCGGACAGGCGGCGCGCCAGCCACCGCGGCCACGGCTCGGGCCGCGCGGCCGCGAGCACGCGGTCCACGAACCCGGCGGGCGCGTGCGCGGGGTCGATGGCGCGGACCAGCGCCACCGTCCGCCCGAACGCCGCCAGCTCGCGGCGGCACTCGGCGCAGCCGGCCAGGTGCGCGTCCAGGGCCGCGCGCTCGCCAGGGGTCAGCGCGTCGTCGGCGAGGGCGGAGAAGAGGTCGCGCGTCTCGGTGCAGGTCATGCGAACCGCTCCAGCTTCTCCTTCAATTGCAGGCGCGCGCGATGCAGTCGCGAGCGCACCGTGCCCGGGTCGATGGCGAGAGTCTCGGCGATCTCCTCGTACGATAACCCCTCGACGTCGCGCAGGACCAACACGAGGCGCCGCTCCTCCGGCAGCCCCGCGATGGCCGCGCGCAGCGCCGCGTCCAGCTCGGCGCGCTCGGCCGCGCTGGCGGCGTCGGGCGTCGGCGCCGCCACGTCGGCCAGCGCCTCGTCGCCGCGCGCCAGGCGCCGGTCCGGCGACGCCAGGCGATTGAGGCACAGGCGCGAGGCGATCCCGTAGAGCCAGGTGCCGAGCCGCGCCTCGCCGCGGAACGCCCCGATCGCGCGATACGCCCGCAAGAACACCTCCTGCGCGATCTCCTCGGCCTCGGCGCGGCTGCCGAGCATGCGCAGCGCCACGCCGAAGACGCGGTGCTGGTAGGCGATCACCAGGTCCTCGAACGCGCGCGCGTCACCGGCGCGCAGGCGCTCGAGGAGACCAGGCGGATCGGCGCCGAGGGCCTCGCGCATCCGTTAGACCGCCATGCCCCGGCGAAGTTCCCGGCCGGCGCTCAGTCGCGGACGGGGGCCTCGGCCGCGAGCGCGTCGGGCCCGATCGGGCGCCAGTCCACGAGCCGCTCGAGCGACTCGAGGGCGCGCGCCGAGAACGCGGGCGTGCCGGGCGGCGCGGGCACGAGCCATCGGCGCGCGTAGAGGGCGGCGACGAGGAGCTTGTGGTGATCCTGGCGCTGCGCGCGGAGCGCGTGCCCCTCCTCGAGCAGCAGGGCCACGGCGAGGATGTGATAGAGCGTCTCGGCCACTGGACGCGCCTGCAGCTCGCGCGCGTCCTGTGGGACGTCCGTCCAGGCGGCCGCGCGCCGCTCGACCTCGGCCAGCGCGGCGCGCACGACGTCGGCCACGGGCTTGGCGTGACGCTCGCGCACGCCGTCGAGCCGCGCGCCGAGGAACGCGGCGAACGGCACCAGCGCGCCGTCCTTGAGGATCGCGCGCTGCACGTCGAGGGCGACCACGCTCGTCGAGCCCTCCCAGATCGCGCCCAGGTACGCGTCGCGCAGCAGCCGCGCGTTCACCCACTCCTCGACGTAGCCGTTGCCACCCCGCACGTTCATCGCCTCGCCCGCCACCGCGCGGGCGCGCGCGGTGATCCAGCCCTTGGCCACCGGCGTCACGATGCGCAGCAGGCGGCCGGCGTCGGCGGCGCCGGCGTCCCAGGCGTCGAACATCACCGCCGCGTTCAGCACGACCGAGGCGGCCGCCTCGGCGTCCAGCAGCATTTCGAGCAGCGTCCAGCGCATGAGCGGCTTGTCGAAGAGCGCGCTGCCGAACACCGCGCGCCCGCGCGCGTGGAAGACCGCCTCCAGCAGCGAGCGCCGCATGATCCCCGCCGCGCGCATCGCGTTGGACAGGCGCGAGCCGTTCACCATCTCCATCATCTGGGCGAAGCCGCGGCCGACGTCGCCCACGACGTAGGCCACGGCGCCCGCGTAGGTGACCTCGCCCGTCGCCATCGAGCGCGAGCCGAGCTTGTCCTTGAGCCGGTTGATCGTCCACGCGTTCTTCGTCCCGTCGGGCAGGTGCTTCGGCACGAGGAACAACCCGAGCCCCCGCGTGCCGGCCGGCGCGCCCTCGGGACGCGCGAGCGTCAGCGCCAGGTCGGCGTTGGCGTTGGAGGCGAACCACTTGTCGCCCCAGAGACGCCACGTGCCGTCCGCGTCGCGCCGGGCGGTCGTGGTCAGCGCGCCGACGTCCGAGCCGCCGGTCTTCTCGGTCATCCACTGGGTGCCCTGCCACAGGTCCTCCAGCACGGTGCTCGTCAGTCGCGGCAGGTACCGGCCGCGCAGCGGCTCGCCGCCGAAGCGCGCGAGCATCCGCGCCGTCGAGTCGGTCATGTTGACGGGGCAGAGCAGGCCGAACTCCGACTGCGCGAAGAGGTAGGACAGCGCGTATTTCACGACGTGCGGCACCCGCCCCGGCCAGCCCAGCACGCCCTCGCGATGCGACATCGCGGCCAGCCCGAAGCGCTCGAAGGCCAGCCGCTCCATGGCGCGGTAGGCGGGATGGAAGACGACCTCGTCCACGCGGCGGCCCCGCTCGTCGTACGCGCGCAGGGTGGGCGGATGCCGGTCGGCCTCGGCGGCCAGCGCGTCGAGCTCGTCGCCGGCAACGGCGCCGAGCTCGACCAGCAGCGGCCGTGCGCGCGCCAGGACGTCCGGCTCCATCACCGTGGAGCAGACGAACTCGAGGTTGGGGTCGGCGATGTAGAAGTTGAGGCCGCGCGTCGTCGGCATGCCGTCCTGGGCGGCGAACGGCCCCGGCGGGGGCGGCAGCTCGGGCCTCACTGGAACTCCAGCGTGGCCGCGCGCAGACCGCAGAGCAGCTTGCCGGCCGTCTCCAGGCAGCGGTCGTTCGACGGCGGCATGACGGGGCCGGCGAGCGCGTCGCGGTGCCACCGCTCGAGCGGCAGCTCCTTGAGGATGCCGCGGCCGCCGGCCAGCTGCAGCGCGCGGGTGGTCGCGTCGAGGCCGACCTCCGCCGCGTACGCCTTGGCCTGGTTCACGGCGAGCATGGTGGCGGCCTTGTCGGTCCCGTCCATGCGCACGCGGGCGGCCTCGTGCATCAGCAGGCGCGCCGCGCGCAGGGCCGTGCCGACCTGGGCGACCGTGCGCTGCACGAGCGGATGGTGGGACATCGGCTCGGTGGAGGGCTTGAGGGTCTTCGTCTTCGCGTACTCGAGCATGTAGTCGAAGGCCGCCTCGCCGATGCCGAGGTACACCGCGGCGTAGCCGAGGGCGAAGCCCGAGAGGTCGATGCCCAGCAGGCTGCCCGGCGTGCCCACGACGTCCGCCTCGGGCACGAGGCAGTCGTAGCGGATCGTGTGGCTGATGGTGCCGCGCATGCCCGTCGCGTTCCAGATGCCCTCGATCTTCACGCCCGCGTCCGTGCGCGGGATCATCGCCGAGATCACGCCCTCCGACGCGCTGGTCGTCCCCTCCACGACGCCGGTGACGAAGTAGTAGTCGGCGGCGTCGCCGATCGAGCAGAACTGCTTGACGCCGGCCACGCGCCAGCCGCCGTCGGCAGGCCGGAAGACGGTGTTGAGCACGAACTTGTCGCGGAACGACTGCTCCGGCTCGCTGGTGATGGACGCGATCAGCCGGCCGCGCTCGACCACCTCGGCGAACCAGCGCCGCTTCTGCGCCTCGGTGCCGAGCGCGTCGATGAAGCCGGTGATCGTGCTGTGCATGTTGAAGGTCAGCGCGGTCGCCGAGCAGCCGCGCGCCATCTCGCGCAGCGCGTGCACGTAGGCGATGGGGTCGGCACCGACGCCGCCGTAGGCGCGGGGGACGGCGAGCGGCAGCAGGCCCGCCGCGTGAAGGTCGCGGTAGTTCTCGTGCGGAAACGAGGACTCGGCGTCGTGGCGGGCGGCGCGCGGTGCGAAGCGCGTGCGCGCCAGGTCGGCCATGCGCGCGACGACCTCGGCCTGGTCGCCGGAGAGCGGCGGCAGCGGCAGCGCGTCCATACGTGCGAGGACGATAGCACACCGCCACGCGCCCGACGGCCGCGCGACCTTGACACTCCGGAAGGCTCCGTGCTAACTGCGCCTATGCCCGAGGCGCCCCTGCTGCGCACCGAAGCGCTGACGCGCGCCTTCGGCAGCCTCATCGCCGTGGATCGGGTCGATGTTGCCGTGCGGCGCGGCGAGCTGCGCTCGATCATCGGCCCCAACGGCGCGGGCAAGACGACGTTCTTCCGGCTCATCTCGGGCGAGACGACGCCGACCTCCGGTCGCGTGTGGTTCGGCCAGCGCGAGATCACGGGACTGCCGCAGCACGCGGTGGCGCGGCTCGGCATCACGAAGTCCTATCAGATCACCAACGTCTTCCCCCATCTCAGCGTGCACGAGAACGTGCGCGTGGCCGTGCAGGGCTGGACGCGCTCGTTCAACTTCTGGTCGCGCGCCGACGCGCTGACCGACGTCGCCGAGCGCGCCCGCGCGCTGCTGCGCACGGTCGGGCTCGTCGCGAAAGCCGAGCGCCTGGCCGCGCACCTCGCCCACGGCGAGAAGCGCCACCTGGAGATCGCCATCGCGCTGGCCTCCGAGCCGCAGCTCCTGCTGCTCGACGAGCCGACGGCGGGCATGAGCCCCGAGGAGACGGACGAGACGATGCGGCTGATCCGGGAGCTGACGGTGGGGCGCACGGTGATCCTCGTCGAGCACAAGATGAAGGTCGTCATGAAGATCTCCGACCGCATCACGGTCCTCCACCAGGGGCAGGTGCTGGCCGAGGGCACGCCGGAGGAGATCCGCGGCAACGAGCGCGTGCAGCAGACCTACCTCGGCGTCGTCCGCTCGTGAGCCTGCTCGAGCTCGAGGACGTCCACACGTATTACGGCGAGGCCCACATCCTGCAGGGCGTGTCGCTCGCCGTCGGCGAGGGCGAGGTGGTCAGCCTCATCGGCCGCAACGGCGCCGGCAAGACGACCACGCTGCGATCCATCATGGGCCTGGCGCGCCCCGCGCGCGGCCGCGTGCGCCTGCGCGGCGAGGACCTCGCCCGGCTGCCCACCCACGAGATCGTGCGGCGCGGCATCGCCTGGATCCCCGAGGAGCGGCGCGTGCTGCCGAACCTGACCGTGCTCGAAAATCTGAAGCTCGGCATGCTCGGCGTCGGCGCGCGCGAGGCCGAGGTGGCCGCGCGGCTCGAGGAGGTCTTTCGCCACTTCCCGCGGCTGCGCGAGCGCATCGACCACGGGGGGCGATTCCTGTCGGGCGGCGAGCAGCAGATGGTCGCCATCGCGCGCGCGCTGGTGGCGCGGCCGACCGTCATGCTGGTGGACGAGCCGACCGAGGGGCTGGCGCCGATGCTCGTGCAGAGCCTCACCGGGATCCTGGCCGCCATCAACCGCGGCGGCACGACGATCCTGCTCGTGGAGCAGACCCTCGAGGTCGCGCTGGCGCTCTCGCGCCGCGTGTACGTGATGGACCAGGGCCGCGTCCAGTTCCAGGGCACGCCCGACGAGCTGCGCCGGGACCCGACGATCCAGCAGCGCTTCCTGGAAGTGTAGAGGCCCTACTTCACGCTGCCCGCGGTGAGGCCGCCGACCAGGTGACGCTCGATGAGCGCGAAGAGCACGACCACCGGGACGATGGCGATGACCGAGGCCGCGAAGAGGTGGTTCCAGTGCTGCACGTAGGCCGTCACGTACGAGGTGATGCCCACCGTCAGCGGCTTGCGCTCGGGGGCCGTCATCAGGGTCAGCGCCACGATGTACTCGTTCCAGGCCGCGATGAAGGCGAAGATCACCGCCGTCGCCAGCCCCGGCAGTGACAGCGGCAGGATCACCCGGCAGAGCGCGCCGAGGCGGCCGCACCCGTCGACGGCGGCCGCCTCTTCGATCTCTTTCGGGATGGACGCGAAGAACGCGCGCAGGATCCAGATGGCGAATGCGAGGTTGAAGGCGGCGTTGGTGAGGATGAGCGCCGCGTAGGTGTTCACCAGGTCCAGCTCGAAGAACTCGCGGTAGAGACCCACCACCAGCGCCGTCGGCGAGAACATCTGGGTCACGAGCACGAGGAAGAGAAAGGCCGTGCGGCCGCGGAACCGGTGACGCGCGGTGTAATAGGCGGCCGGGGCGGCGGCCAGCACGACGATCGCGGTGGAGGCGGCGGCCACCACGAGCGAGACCCTGAGCCAGTCCGAAAAACCGGGATCGGCGAGCACCTCGAGAAAGTTGCCGGGGCGCCAGGAGAGCGGCAGGAGCCGCGGCGGCGTCGTGCGCAGCTCGGCGTCGGGCTTCAACGCCGTCAGCAGCATCACGCCGTACGGCGCCAGCACGGCGCCGGCGAGCACGCATCCGGCCACGCCCAGGGCCGCGCGTTTCACGCGCCGGCCTCCTCCCAGCGCACGGTCTTCAGATAGACGACGACGGCGACCAGGATCAGCGCCACGTTGACCACGCCCAGCGCCGCGGCCAGGCCGACGTCGCGCAGCGCGCTCTTGAAGGCGATCTTGTACATGTAGGTGATCATCGTGTCGTGACCGAAGCCCGGGTTACGGTCGTTGAGCGTCCACACGATCGGGAAGGAGTTGAAGACGTAGATGACGTTGAGCACGACGGCCACGAGCAGGGCGGGTTTCAGCAGCGGCAGCGTCACCAGGCGGTAGGTCGTCCACCGGGACGCGCCGTCCACCCGGGCGGCCTCGTAGACCTCGTCCGGGATACCCGCGAGGCCGGCGAGGACGACGTACGTGGTGAACGGCAGCGAGACGAAGATGCCCACCGCGATCATCGCGCCCATCACGGTCGCGTCGTCGCCGAGCCAGTCCACCGGCCGCACGATCAGGCGCAGCGAGGTCAGCAGGTGGTTCAGGGCGCCGAAGTAGTAGTCGTAGATCCACACGAACAGCTTGGAGGTCATGATCAGCGAGGCCGCCCACGGCACGATGAGCGCCGCGCGCACGAGCCCCCGGCCCGGAAACGATTCGTTCAGCAGCTGCGCGAGCCCGAGGGAGACGATCACGGTGACGCTCACGACGGCGGCCACCCACACCGCCGTGTTGACGAGCACCGCCGGCAGCGCCGGCTGCTCGAGGAGGCGCGCATAGTTGTCGGCGCCGACGAAGCCCTGGAACACGCCGGTGATCGAGTAGCGCCCGAGCGAGGCGCGCACGAGCGCGACGGCGGGATAGAAGACGACGCCGGCGATGAGCGCGAGGCTCGGGCCGAGCCAGAGCAGCGCCTCCCACCGGCGGGCGCGCACCGCGACGCGCCGGGCGAAACCCCTCAGCGCGCGGCCGCCGCGACGGCGTTGCGCTGGAGCTGGTCGAGCACCTGCTTGGGGTTGCCGCCCGGCTGCACGGCCAGGCCGATGTTCTGCTGGACGTCGAGCTTGACGCGGTCCCACGCCGGATCGGTCGTCGGCGCGAGCCGCGCATTGGGCAGCGCGTCGAGGTAGGGCTTCAGCCTCGCGTCGGCGCGCATGCGCTCGAGCCCGGACTTCGTCACCGGCAGGAAGCCCTCGGCCGTGATCCACCGCGTGATGTTGTCCGGCTGGTAGTAGAGATCGAGGAATTTCTTCACGGCCTCGCGGTTGTCCTTCTTCTTGAACGCCATCAGGTAGTCTTCGACGCCCAGGGTCACCGATTTCGCGAGGCGCGTCGGCATCTCGGCCACGCCGTACTTGACCTTGCCCTCGGCGTCGAGCTGCCGGGCGAGCGGGCTGAAGCCGATCACCATCCCGACCTTGCCGTCCTTGAAGAGCTGGAAGGCGCCGTCGGTCCGATTCGTCTTGCCGGGGTTCACCTGCGTGACCTTGTGACGGTTGGCGAGGTCGGCCAGGAAGGTGAGCGTGCGGACATTGGGCTCGCTGTCGATCGCCCACGTCTCGCCCGCCTTCCAGTCGCCGCCGCCGTTCCACATCCAGATCGACCACTCGGCCTGCGCCTCCTCGGGGCCGAGCGGCAGCGCGTAGCCGATGGCGCCGCCGCCGAGCGCCTGCAGCTTCCTGGCGGCCTGCACGAACTCGTCCCACGTCCGGGGCGGCGCCGCGAGGCCGGCCTTCGCGAAGAGCTCCCGGTTGTAGAAGAACGCGCGCGCGCTCGACAGGATCGGCAGGCCGTAGAGCGTGCCCTGGTACTGTCCGCCGCGTGCAAAGGACTCCAGGAAGTCGTCTTTCGTCGCCGGCGACAGCACCTCGTCGGCCGGGTAGAGGAGCCCGTCGCGGGCGTAGGACGAGAACGAGTTCAGGTTCAGCACGTCGGGGGGCTGATTGTTCTGGATCATCGTGCTGACCTGCTGATCGATCGAATTCCAGTCGATGATCCGCAGATCGACCTTGCCGCCGCCCTGCGTGCCGTACTGCTCGGCGAGCGCCTGCCAGAAGGGCCGCGTGTGGTCCTTGCTGTACTCGGCGATGACGACGGTGATCGAGGGGCCGCGCGCGCTCCCGCGCTCGCAGCCGGCGCCGAGCGCCGCCACGACGAGGACGGCCAGCAGGCTCGCCAGCCGCCGGCTCACGGGTGCTCCCGATCGAAGCGTCCCGCGTCGGGCGGCGTGATGAGGTCGGGGGCCGTCCAGCCCTCGAGGTCGTACTCGGCCAGGCAGCGTTCGGCGAACTCCTTGAAGCCCCGGGCCAGGCCGCTCGTCTGGGCCATCTGCCAGGTGAGGAACCGGATCGTCTCGGGCGCGCCGGCGTAGTTGCGCTCGTAGAGCTCGTGCCGCCCGCCGAACTCGGTGCCCATCGCGTCCCACAGGAGCTTCATCAGCTTGGTGCGCTCGACGGCGCTGCTGCCGTCCGAGCCGCGCAGGTACTTGTCGAGGTAGCCGCGGAGCTCCGGGGTCTTGAAGTCCGCCGCGTGCGAGTTGAGATAGATCAGGGCGCTGCCCAGGATGTTCTCGGTGATCTCCTTCACGCGCGGCCAGGCGATCGTCGCGAACAGCCGATAGGCCTGCGCGTATTCCGGATGGGGGAGCACGGTGCGGCCCGCCCAGGGCACGGCCGCCCGGGCCATCGCGTCGGTCAGGCCCCAGAAGAGATTGCGCCAGGCGATCACCTCGCCGATCGAGGTCTGGATGTGGCGCGTGCCGGCGGAGCCGACGGCCTCGGCCGCCTTGAGCATCAGTCCGGTGACGAAGTCCAGCTTCACGGCCAGGCGGGTGCAGCCGTGGAGCATCGCGCGCGGGAAGAACCCGGAGTGCTGGAAGAACGTGTTCGACTTGCCCACGTCTTCGTAGACGAGGACGTCCTCCCAGGGCACCAGCGCGTGGTCGAGCACGAGGATGGCGTCGTTCTCGTCCAGCCGGCTGCTGAGCGGATAGTCGAACGGGCTGCCCATGACCTCCGCGGCCATCGCGTACGAGGGCCGGCAGATCAGCTTCACCCCCGGCGTGTCCATGGTGGCGATGAAGACCGCGGCGAACTCCTTGGTGGCGATCGGTGTGGTGGTGGGGTGCGCGATGAAGTTCGCGTGCGTGAGGGCGGAGCCCGTGGCCACGACCTTGGCGCCGCTCACGATCAGCCCGGCGTCCGTCTCCCGCTCGACGTGCACGTACACGTCGGCGACCTCGTCGGGCGGGCGGTGGCGATCGACGGGCGGCTGGACGAGGGCGTGGTTCAGGAAGAGCACGCGCTCCTG
>WNFR01012997.1_pt1 | contig 12005 bp, 6 predicted proteins | sample 5400221 | NCBI WGS metagenome assembly WNFR01 (sample SAMN13153357, study PRJNA577476) | soil metagenome | isolation source: 40 cm soil under Madrone tree | place: USA:California | collected 2016-06-14 | reverse complement strand
GCGCGGCGGTGATAGACGCCGTCGGCATCGAGGTCCCAGGCGGTCGGGTCGTCGAGCTCGGCCGTGAGAATGGCGTCCAGCCGCGCGCAGGCGGCCGCGTCGCCCACCGGCGTCACGACCTCCACCCGCTGCCGGAGGTTCCGCACCCTCCAATCGGCGGAGCCGATGTAGTACTCGGCGGCCGGCGCGTTGGCGAAATGGTAGATGCGCGCGTGCTCGAGAAACCGGCCCAGGACGCTGACGACGCGGATGCGCTCCGACAGACCAACCACGCCGGGGCGAAGCGTGCAGACGCCCCGCACCACGAGCGCGACATCGACGCCAGCCTGCGACGCGCGGTACAGCGCCGTGATGATCTCCGGATCGGTGAGCCCGTTGAGTTTGACGCGGATCCGTGCGTCGCGGCCCGCCCCAGCGTGCGCGGCCTCCCGCTCGATCAGCTCGACCAGGCGAGTCGCCAGGTAGGTGGGTGAGACGAGGATGCGCCGGAAAGCCGTCTGGGGCGGCCGCGACGATCCCGAGAGCTCGTTGAACAGGTCGTGCAGGTCGGCGCCGAGCGCGGCGTCGGCCGACAAGAGCCCCACATCGGTATAGAGCGCCGCCGTCGCGGCATTGTAGTTCCCGGTGCCGATGTGCACGTAGCGCCGGATCGCGTCGCGCTCGCGGCGCACGATCAGCGCCGTCTTGGCGTGCGTCTTGAGCTCAACCAGGCCGTACACCACGCGGATGCCCCCCTGCTCGAGCTTCTTGGCCCACTCGATGTTGCGCTCTTCGTCGAACCGGGCCTTCAGCTCGACAAAGACGAATACTTCCTTGCCGCGGCCGGCGGCGCGCACCAGTGCGTCGACGATGTCCGAGCGGCCGCCCGCGCGGTACAGCGTCAGCTTGATCGCTACCACATCCGGGTCGTCCGCGGCTTCGACCACGAGGCGCTGTACCGTGGCCTCGAACGCGTCGTAGGGGTGGTGGACCAGGATGTCCCGCTCCGCGAGGATCGCGAAGATCGATCGACCCTCCTCGATCGGCGCGCCGCCGCGGTGGGGCGGGTAGTCCAGCTCGGGAAGCGGGAGGCGCGTCAGCTCGCGCAGCCCTCCGAGATCGAGGAGACCGTGCGCCGCATACAAGTCTCCGACACCCGGGGGGATGCTCGCGGCCACTTCCTCGAACTGCAGCTCGCGCAGCAGCAGCTCCCGGACCGCCTCCGGCATTTCATCCGCGATCTCCACCCGCACCGCGGCGCCGTAGGGGCGCCGTTTCGTTTCCTCCTCGATCACCTGCAGCAGGCTCACCGCGTGATGCTCGTCGAGCTCCAAGTCGGCGCCGCGTGTCACGCGAAACGCGTACGCCTCCTCGACCAATCGCCCCGGGTACACCTGGCCCAAGTTCGCGCGGATCACATCCTCCACTGGGACGAACTCGCTCCCGTCGGCGAGCTTCACAAAGCGCGGCAGCGCCTCTGGCACCTTCAGGTAGGCGAAGTGCATCGGTCCGCCGGGCGCATCTCGTATCACGACGGCGAGGGACAGTCGCAAGGTGGGAATAACCGGGAAGGGGTGCCCCGGCGCGCGCGTCATGGCCTGCGGCGTGATAAGGGGAAACGCTTCGTCCGTGAAGTAGCGGCGCAGCGACTCCTGTTGCGGCGCCGTCAGGTCCGCCCAGCGCAACATCCGGACGCCGTGCGCGGCGAGCGCCGGCAGGCAGACGTCGGTGAAACAGCGGCCCTGCCGCTCGAGCAGGGCCCGCACCCGAATCCCGATGGCGTTGAGCTGCTCGTCCGCGCCGAGACCGCCCGCACCCACGGCCGCCCGCCCGCCTTTGGCCTCCGCTCGCTTCAGGGCGCCGACCCGCACCATGAAGAACTCGTCCAGATTCGCGCTCAGGATGGCCAGAAACCGGATCCGGGCGAGCAGCGGGACGCTCGTGTCCTCCGCCAGCTCCAGGACCCGGGCGTTGAACTCGATCAGGCTGAGATCGCCGTTCAGGAAGTGATCGGCCTCTGGCCGGTCGAGGTCGGCAATGGGGGAGCGCAGCGCATACTCGGACAGTCGCACCCGGCGCTCGCCTATCTGGCGCGGTGCCGCCGGTTTCACCTCGCTGGGGCGCGTCCAATCGGCGAGCACGTCCGACCGCGCCGCGACCGTGAGCGCGGCGAGGGTCCGCGGGTCGCGCAACGCCAGCGACCCAGCCGCCGCGAGCAGCTCCTCGAGCGGCAGCCACTGCACGCGCCCGCTGGCACCCGCACCCGCGCCGCTGGCGACGCGCCGCGCCAACCACACCTCGAGCACGGGTCTCGTCCCGGCCACCCCTCCGGGCGCCATGCCGAGGAAGCGTACCAGCCCGTCTGCGCTCCCGAAGAAGGCGCGCAGGATCTCGCGGCAGGCTTCCTCCCCGGTGCCGCCTCGCACCGGCAACGTGAGGGAGCTCGATTCCGTGAGCATGGCGACGGATCTCCCCTCGACGGCGACGACGGCCACCTCGTGACCGCCGCGCGCGACCTGCGCCAGGGCGCCGCTTTCGAGATCGCGTAACAGCTTGGCGGCCCGGTCCACTTTGCCCACCAGCGAGGGGCGCAGGCCGTACCGCTCCTGAAACGCCTGCGCCAGGCGCTCGAGGCCCGGCCGGCCCCGCGCGCGCTCCTGGAGCTTCAGCTCCTCGAAGGCCACCGCCATCTGATGGCTGCGCACGGTCACGACGTCGTACACGACATCGTAGCGCCCCCGCGAGAACCAACGGGTTTTGGTGCGCCGCACGCGTCGCTCAGTTTCGAACTGGATGCGGGGCAACAGCAGGGCGGGGTCGATGAGGGAGCGCAGCCGTCGCGCCGGATCGGACGTGCCCGCGAGCGCCTGGGCGCCTTCGAGCTCAGGGACGTCGGCCTCGAATGTTTGCGGCAGGACGAGGGGGACGCCGCCCTCCCACCGGCCGATGGTGCGCAGCGTGAGGATGCGCCGGTCGTCGACGCGGATACGGAACCGGCAGCTCACGCCGCGCCGACGCAGCGTCCAGTCGGCGGAGTCGAAGTACATGTCCCGCTGGAAGAACGGCTCCACCGGGCCGGCGCTGAGGCCCAGCGGAAGCGGGTCCGTCACCATGCGATTCAGGAGGTCCAGGGTTGGGACCTCCGCCTTCCACTCGGGCGTCATCCCTAAAACGCGAGCCCGGCCTTCACGTACCAGCGCGTACCCTCGACGCTATGCGCCGCGGCCACCGACACGGTGTTGGCGGGACTCAGGAACGACAGCCAGACGCCGCCCCCGGCGGCGGCGTGCCAGCGGTCCGACGTCTGGCCCGAGACGTACACGCGTCCGGCGTCCCCGAGTCCGAACACCCCCAGCTGGGTCGGGACCAGGATGAAGAGCTTGGCGATGGACAGCCGCAGCTCGAGGTTTCCGAAGACCGCCGCGTCACCTACGAAGCGATGCTCTACGAAGCCGCGCACCGTCGAGTCCCCGCCGACAAAGGCCGCTTCATAGAAGGGATAGGTCCCCCAGACCTTCCTACCCGCGACGCGCAGCGCCAGCGTGGGCCTGAACGGTACGCGTGCCGTGAGGTACGAGCTCGCCTCGGCGTGACCCTCACCGAACGGCGACGTGACGTCCAGCGCCTTGGGGTAGTAAGTCCCGCCGAACCGGAAGGTGATGCCACGGCGCGCGGCCGGAGGGTGGTCTCTCGTGTCGACCTGAACACGGGGCCGAGCGAGAAGCTCGCGGCGTTCGACAACGAGAACTCCAAGGCCGGCGCAACGAGGTACTGCTGCTGCTTCACCTTGTGGAAATCGGTTGAGCCCGTGTCGGGGGTCTCATTGCCGAAGTCATAGAACCGAAGCACATCGATCCCCGACGCGCGCATGTGGAGCCTCACGATGACGGGAGGCACGATGCCGCGGAACTCACCCGTGAACTCGGCGCGGTAGGTCTGGGCCGCGGTCGCGTACCCCCCGCGCAGTCTCAAATGGGAGTTGTACGGCAGCCGCCGGAAGTCATACCCGGTGCCGTCCGCGCCCGCTCCCACGAACAGGCCGTAGTCCGATGAATAGTTGAGCCACGTCAGCGGCAACCAGCGTGATCCCCAATCGCGCGGCCGGCCGAGGGACGAGTCGCGCGGTGGCTCCTCGTAGTGGTGGCGATCCACGGACGTCCCCGGTCCCGTCACGAAGTGGTTGTTCCCGCGGTCGTCATAGAACTTGGTTCTCCCGGCGCGCGAGGAATCGGTCAGCTCGTCATCTCCATCGCCTCCGATCACGCGCAGCAGCGGACCGCCGCTCGATCCCGCGGCGCCGCGCACGATGAGCCGATCATCCCCGCCCTGCAGGTAGATGCGGATCTCCTGGGTCTCCCGGCCGTCGAACGTGCGGCGGTAGTACGGCACGGCCGCGCCGTCGGCCGACAGCCGCACCGAGACCCGACCGCCCTCGAGACGCTCAATGACTCCCACGTCGCGCTCATCCGTGGCGTGGATGTCCACCACGCCAGCGACGAGAGCGTAGTAGCGATCGCTGACCTGGGGCAGGTGATTCCGCCGCCGCTCCAGCGCCCGCGTGAGGGCGGCCCCGCTCTTGCGGAAGTACTCCGGGGGCAGCCGCCGCACGGCGGCTTCGATCACGGAGTCGGTGAGCCGGGCCTGGAGCGTCCGCGCGACCGAGTCCCACACCGGCTTTTCGAGATCGACGAGGAGCCGCCGGTCGGGGACCTCCCCGGTTAAGGTAAGGCGCCAGATGCTCGGGTAGTCGTCGCCGAAGCCGATGACCTCGGGCCAGTAGTACCCGCTGAGCCAGACGAGCAGGCCGTCGAGGCGCGCGAACGCCTGATCGCGGTCACGTGGGATGGGCCGCCACCAATGCACGTCGCCGGAATCGAACCGCGCCCAGCGCCATTGGTCCTGATGCCGGTCCCAGTCGCCGATGAAAACATCCATCAGTCGGGCTGCTAGGAAGGCGCGTGAGTCCACCCGGTGTCGGGAGCTGTGCTCGAGATGCTCGAACAGCTTCTTCGTCCCGGCGAGCTCGACCGCGCCGGCGAACCCCACATCGTTGTCCGGCGGCTCCGTGGGGCGCTCCTCGATCATGCCGAGCCTGAAGCCAGGGGGCACGCAGTCGAACCCCTTGAGGCGCGCGTCGTCGGGCAGGAGCGCGATCCGCGGTTCCACGTGCATGACGCCCGCTGCATCGAGCAGCGGGGCAACCACGAGGGGTGCACCGGGATGCGCCGAGCTGATCTGGTCCTGGACCAGGGCCTTGGCGAAGGTCGCGCGCAGCTCGGGCGGCAGCGCCAGCGTGGGATCCTTGTCCACTGAGCGGAACACGTACTGCCGTCCGTCTTTTCCCAGCATGCGCAGCACTTTCGTTTGGCGACGGCCGCCACAGCCGGTGGGCGTGAGCCCGCCGGCGAACCGCGACAAGTCCAGCACCTCGACCTCGAGGGGCGTCGCCCACAGGTCCCGGTAATGCGAACCCAGGAGTAGGCGATGCAGCCACCCCGCACCATAGTGGTCTCCCGCGACCACAGTTTGCTTGGTCGGTGGACGGGGCGGCGGCGTCGCCTGCCCGGCGAGGGCCACCGGCGTGAGCACCGCCGCCAGGCCGATAAGCCACAGGCGCGCCCTGCTCAATTGAGCCATAATCCGAACTCCTCCGTCGCGCTCCCGGCGCGATCGATGATCATCACGCCCAGCCGGGCGCGGCCGTCGCGCAAGAACTCGACGCGCATGAATCCGCTGGCGCTGCGCGCGAACCGAGTGCTGTCGAGCGCCGTGACGCGCTCGATGTGACCGAATGTGCCGGTGCCGCTCACGAGCACGTAACGCGTGCTCGTACCCGCTATCACCTGCAGCGTGTGCTCGTGGCCCGCCGCGTAGATGAGCGGCGGAGCCGGGGCGCCCGCGAACGCACTGTCGAATGCAACCCGCATACGGGTGTACGCGCGGCTGGGGATATCCTGGCTGGATATTCCCTCGGCGCGCGCGACCGGATACACCGACCCGATGACGGGAAGGGGAATCCACAGCCACGACTTGATGTTTCGCAACGGAAAGATGTGGTCCTGCCAACCGAAGTGCCCGCCGTGCACCCCGCCACTCGCGGGCGGATGATGGGCTGCCACGACTACGACACGCTTGCCGGCGGCGCGCAGTGCCGCTCGCAACGAATCGATCACCGCGCCCTCAGTGGCGGCGGGGCACGACGACGTGGGGCCGGGCTTCGGTCCGTCCTGCAGCCACCACTGACTGTCGAGCGCCACGAGCCGCACGACGTCTCCCAGGTCCACGACGGCCGGCCCGGGGCAGCCGCCCGCCGGCAGGAGCACGGCGCCGCCTCCCGCAGCGGCGATGAAGCGCTCCTGACGGCGGATCGCATCCCAGCCGCCCGGGTGCATGCCATCCCAGTCGTGGTTGCCGGGGACGAAGAAGCCACCGGCGCCGCTCGCCTGGAGAACGCGCAGCTGCTGGGTGAGCACGCGCTCGGCCGCGCGTCGCTTCGGGGCCGCCGAGTCGGGCATGCCGTCCGGATAGACGTTGTCGCCCAGGAACACGATGACCGGGTGCGGCGCGGCGGACGCCGCGACGCGCAGCGCCATGAGCACCGGCTCCGAGTCGGGCGGCGCGGCCGGCGCGCCTGCATCCCCGATGAGAAAGAGGCTGACGTCGATCTCCGCCGGCGGCGCCGGCGGCGCCGTTCCCGGAGCGGCATTGGCCGGTCGCGCGGGGCCGCATGCCTGCACACCGATGCCCAGTGTAGCCAGGGCGGCGAAGCGCCATGCGGGAGACCTCACTCTTCCTTTCGTTTCTTCAAGCCGCGCAGCGAACGGTACTCGGCGGCGTCGATGGGGGGGGTGCCGCGCCCCTTCAGGGCGTCGAGCAGGGTCGCCGGCAGGAACTCGTCCCGCAGCCGGATCAGGTATTCCAGCGACGATCGACCCTGCTCGGCGGGCACGATTTCGGCCAACCGCCAGCGCCGCGCCTGAACCTGCAGCAGCTCCTCGATGACGCGCTGCGCCGCTTCCGGCTGTGTCGTATGCACGAGCAGCATGCCGTTGAAGCGCTCCTCTTTCTTGTCGCCGGCGCGGGCCATGACGTACGCCTGCAGCCGGGCGGCGCGGTCCGCCACCTCCTCGAGCTCGTGCGGCGCGAGCGCTGCCAGCAGGTCGGGATCGCCTACGGCCAATGCCGCGGAGGCCCGCCGGCGCGGGCCCAGTAGCCCTTCGGCAGGCGCCAGCGCCGGCACGCGGCCGCGCTGGTCGGCGTAGATGTTGCCCACGTTCAGCTCCCACAAGGCGAGCACGACGATGTTGAACATGATGGACATCACCGCCGCGACGGTGGGCGAGAAGACGCCGGCGGCGACGCCCACGGCGAGCGCGAGGAAGATGTAGACCGCGTCCTTCGTGTCTTTGAGAGTATTGCGAAACCGCACCGCCGCGACGATCGCAGCGAGCGTGAACGCGAGAGCCAAGCTGTTCTGCACCAGAATCACCGTGGCGGCCACCGTCATAGGCAGGATGATGACGGTCTGCACAACGGACTGGTCGTATCCCGAGCGCTGCTTCGTGAGCATGTAGACCCAGGAGACGGGCAGCACGAGCAGCAGTGCCGTCAGCATCGATAGGAATGTGACGAGCGCCCACTGACCCTGAGACAGGGCTACCGCCGCCGCGCTCGCCTCCTCGACGAGGCGGCTGCGACTGCCGACGGTCCCGAGCACGGTGGTCTCCCGGAACCGCTCTAGCAGCTGAGCGGTGCCGGGCGCGAACGTGATCAACAGCCACACGGCGAGGCCGAGCAGCAGGTAGTAGGCCGCCAGCTTCACGTAGGGGGAGGTCCGCGCCGAGCCGCCGCTGTCCACGGGGAAATTCTAGCTCGCGGGACGGAATCGGCCAGGGGCCCGTCGCGCCGCTCGACCCACAGTCGAGGGTCCGCTAAGTTGCGCGCATGGTTGACGTGCTTGAGACCTTGCGCGCGAGCCTGGCACCGCGCTACGACGTGGAGCGGGAGATCGGCGCCGGCGGCATGGCGCGCGTGTTCCTCGCGGTGGAGCAGCATCCGCATCGCCGAGTGGCGATCAAGGTGCTCGACCCTGAGGTGTCCACCCGCCTGTTGCGCGAGCGGTTCATCCGTGAAGTGGACCTCTCCTCGAAGCTCAGCCATCCCCACATTGTGCCGATCTTCACCGCCGGAGAAGTCGAAGGGCTGTTCTACTACGTCATGCCGTACGTCGAAGGGGAGTCGCTGCGGCACCGCTTGCTGCGGGAGCGCAAGCTGCCGCTCGAGGACGCGCTCCACATCGCGCGCGACGTGGCGGACGCCCTTGCCTTCGCCCACGGACAGGGGATCATCCACCGCGACATCAAACCCGAGAACATCCTGCTCTCCGGCACGCACGCGATCGTGGCGGATTTCGGCATCGCGCGCGCCATCAGCGCCGCCGGCAGCCTCACGCTCACCCAGGCCGGCCAGCCGATCGGGTCGCCGGGGTACATGAGCCCCGAGCAGGCGATGGCACTGGGCGACCTCGACGCGCGCACCGACATCTACAGCCTCGGCTGCGTGCTATTCGAAATGCTGGCGGGTGAGCCTCCCGTCGCGAGCATGTCGGAGCGCCGGGTGCACAACTGGGCGGCGCTGGAGGCGAACAAATCGCTCCAGGAAGCCCACAGCGGCGCCGTGCGGGGCGTGAAGCACGCGATCTCCCGGGCGCTCGCCCCACTGCCCGACGACCGGTTCCCCACGGTCACCGAGTTCGCGGCGGCGCTGGGGGCGCCGGCCTATCGGGCGAGCGTGCCGACCCGAAGCATCTTCGCCGGACAGCCGGGGCGGCGATTCACGCTCGGCCTGGGGGTCGCGCTCGCCCTGCTCGGGGCCGGGGCCGCGGTCCGGCTGTTGGGCCATCGCGGGCCGAAGCTCAACGAGCGCCGTGTCGTCGTGGCGGTGATCGAGAACCATACGGGAGACCGCGCGCTCGACAACATCGGGCACATGGCTGCGGATTGGGTGACGCAGGGGCTCGCGCAAACCGGCCTCGTCGAGGTGGTGTCGTCCATGTCGGTGATGACCTCCTCGGTGGGCGGGCGCGGCCCCAGCCGGCTCGACGCCGCCGGGATTCAGACGCTGGGGCGCGAGACCGGGGCGGGCACGGTGGTCTCGGGCGCCTACTACCGCCAGGCGGACAGCATCCGGTTCCAGGTCCAGATCTCCGCCGCGTCGGACGGCACGGTATTGCGCGCGCTCGAGCCGGTCGGGGGGCCGATTTCCCAGCCGCTCACCGTGGTGGAAGCCGTGCGGCAGCGGGTGATGGCCGCGCTCGCGACGCTGTTCGACTCGCGCTTGAGCCTGTGGGCCAAAGCGCACGGCCAACCACCGACCTTCGCGGCGTACCAGGAATTCATCCAGGGGCTCGACCGCATGGTGCAGTTCGACTCCCGCGGGGCCATCGTCCACTTCCGGCGCGCCGCGCAGGAAGACACGACCTTCCGACTGCCGCTGATCTTCGCGGCGCATGAGCACATGGACCTGGGCGAGTTCGCCACCGCCGATTCGATCGCGCAGGCGGTGGAGCGCGCTCCCGGCCGCCTCTCTCCGCTCGACGAGCACTACCTGAGGTGGGTGCTCGCCCAGGTTCGCGGCGACCGGCAGCACGCCCTCGAAACGGCGCGCGAGATGGTGACCATCGCCCCGAATTCCGAGACGCTGTGGCTGGTGGCGCAGGGCGCGCTCGCGCTCAATCGCCCGCGCGAGATGATCACCGCGCTGACCACCCTCGGTCCCGACCGCGGCCTGTTCCGCGGCTGGTCGGTCTACTGGTTCTATCTGACCTTCGCGCACCATCTGGTGGACGATCACGGCCGCGAGCTGAAGGAGGCGCGTGAAGGGCGGCGGCGCCACCCCACCGACTTTGCGGTGCTCGCGGCCGAGGTGCGGGCGCTCGCCGCCCTGGGGCGCACCGCGGAGATCAACGAGCGCCTGGTGGACGCGCCGAGCTTTCCGCCACAGCCGGGCTGGTCTCCCGCCGACATCGCCCTGATCGCGGCGCTCGAGCTGGGGGCGCACGAGCACGCGGCGGACGCGGCCGCCCCGGGCCAGTGGGCCGTGCGGTGGCTGGAGAGCCGGCCGCCCGCCGAGGCGCGCTCCACCGCGAACCGGTTCCGTCTCGCCCTCGCCTACTACCTCGGCGGCCGGCTCGATGACACACGGCGCCTGCTCGAGGGGCTCGCGGCGGAGACGCCGCCGGGTCCGGCCGACTACGCCACCATGCGCTGGATCGCCATCATCACCGGCGACTCGCCCGATGCGTTGACCCTGCAGGGCTTTCAAGGCGTGGTGGCGGCGCGCCAGGGACGGCGCGCCGATGCGCTCCGGTTCGACCAGACCTTGCAAGCGATGAACCCTCGCTATGTCTACGGCAGGCACACCATATGGCGGGCTCGGATCCACTCGGTGCTCGGGGAGCGCGACAGCGCCGTGGCGCTGGTGCAGGAGGCGTTCGCGCAAGGGTATCCGCGTGGCGGAGTGATGCACCTCTTCCCGTCACTTCGGGCGCTGCGCGACTACCCGGCGTATCGGGAGCTGCTGACACCGAAGGAGTAACGGGCGCCGATGTGAGACCCCTGGCTCGTGATACGGAGCTGGGGTGTGATGGAGCACAAACACCTCGATCACCACCTTCGCCAGTTCGGGGTGTGACACATATCTTGCCTTCATGGCCGATTTCCATCGCCTGAAGGAAGCCCTGGCCGACCGCTACGCGCTCGAGCGCGAGCTGGGTGCCGGCGGCATGGCCACCGTCTATCTCGCCCACGACCAGCGGCACAATCGCAAAGTCGCCATCAAGGTCATGAACTTCGATAGCGTGGCCATGAACCCCACGGACGGGGCCGCGGCATTCGACGTGTCAGAGAATGGGACGTTGGCGTACCTGCCGGTCAGCTCCTACGTCAAGGAGACCAAGCTGGTACTGGTGGACCGGCGGGGCAACGAATCGCGCGCGCTTCCCGTCAGCGATCGTTACGACCACCCGCGCCTCTCCCCCGAGGGAGGCCGAATCGCGGTGGACGTTCGCTCTGCCAACTCGCTGGGAGACATCTGGGTGTTCCAGGTCGGGCGCTCGGGCGGTCTCAGACTCACCGCCGAGGGAGGCAGGGACTTCGGGGCCGAATGGACGCCCGATGGTCGCGAGCTGATTTACTCGAGCGAGCACCCGTTCTTCGATCTCTATCGCCGGGCGGCGGACGCGAGCCGGCCCGCAGAGCCGCTATTGACAGGCGGGTTCGACCGCTACCCCGGCTCGGTGTCCGCGGACGGCCGATTGTTTGCCTTTTCGCTCGCCGCGCCTGGTGGCGAGCTCTGGACCGTGCAGCTGCGCGGCCCGCCCGCGCCGGCGCGCTATTTCGCCAACGGATTCAACCTCGCGCATCCCACGCTGTCGCCCGACGGCCGCTGGATGGCCTACGATTCAGATGAGTCGGGACGCGTCGAGGTGTACGCCCAGTCGTACCCCAACGCGAGCGTGAAGCGATGGAAGGTCTCCCCCGCCAATGGATCGGAGCCGATGTGGACCCGGGGCGGGCGGGAGCTGGTGTACCGCAAAGGTGACAGCGTGATGGCGGTGAGCGTCGACCTGGAGAACGGCCGGAGCGGCCCGCCCAGACCGCTGTTCGCGGGACCGTATCCTGACAACCCCGGGTGGACCCGCCCGCGCAGCTACGACGTCTCGCGCGACGGCGAGCGGTTTCTCGTGATGAAGCTGCCCGCCGAGCAGTCGCGGCCGCGGATCGCCGTGGTGCTCAACTGGTTCGCCGAGCTGCGGGCGAAGGTTCCGCGGTAGCGTGGGAGAAGGTCGAAGGCCACTGATTGCATGAGTCCGGTGCGTCATGTCTCGTCACCGCGCGCGCTCACCCAGACGGCGCCGGCGGAGCGCCCTCCGGGCGCCTGGCGCTACACATCGCACCTCGCGCTCGTGCTGTCCGGCGGCGGCGCCCGTGGCGCCTATCAGGTGGGCGTGCTCGCGGGGCTCGCGG
>WNFR01007279.1_pt1 | contig 12005 bp, 9 predicted proteins | sample 5400221 | NCBI WGS metagenome assembly WNFR01 (sample SAMN13153357, study PRJNA577476) | soil metagenome | isolation source: 40 cm soil under Madrone tree | place: USA:California | collected 2016-06-14 | reverse complement strand
CTGAAGATGGTCTGAGACCCGAGACGAGTGATTGTCATATCGCTAAAAGTCAGTTCGGCGCGGGATTGCACGCCGGTTCGCACCGCCTCGTCCTGATGGACACGATCTTTCACTGAAGCGGGGCGCGGCGCGGCATTGGACGGCAGGACGCGTACGTCTTGCACCACTTGCGTAACCTGAGCTTCTTGGAGCTCAGCTGCTCTGATCGCCGGGGGCGAGATCATAAGAACTGACCCGAGCGAGACTGAAATAATGGAAAGACGAATATTCATACGTGCTGGGATCTTCTTAATTGGCCTCGACGATGAAGGTAACATCGTTGCCTGTCAAGCCATTAAACAGTTTGCTAAAACAGGGGTCCGCGTTGTATCTCGATTCCTAATAATTCGCGTTGCCACGGAACCAACAAGGTTATTGCGCGCGTCTGGTCCGCAGCGATTGCTTCGAGCGTACTGCGCGATGCGATGAATGATGGCTCCAGATCGAGTTCCGTGGCTGCCCGATCACGTCGGCGCCGCAGTTCTTCGGCGCGACGAATCGTCTCGTGACTCGGTCGCGTTCCAAAGCGGCGCCGCAAGACTGGCCACTCTGATTCAGGCAATCGCAATGCGGTCTGCGCCGCTTCTTGAAATGTCTGGCGCCGACGCGCCGAAAAATGTCTATAATCAGGAGTGCTTCCTGAGGCGAAACTTAGAGCCGCATTCAGCAGCTCGTGATTTTGCAAAATATGAAATGGCGGTCGATCTGCTGCTTCCGCTTCTTTCTCTCGCCATTGCCAAAGCGCGCGCAGAACTGCGGCCTCGCGGCCACGCAGTGAGCCAGAGCCCCGAATACGCCAAAGTTCATCGTCGTCGCGGATCCGTTCCATCGTCGCCTGCTCAATTGCACTTTGACAGGACTGCCGCAACCAATCGAACCGGTCACGTTCTCGCAACTGCGACTCCAGGCGGTCGGCCAGCGGTAATAGGTAATGTGTGTCGTTTATCGCATACGCGAGCATTCGCGCAGGCAGCGGACGCCGCGCCCAATTCGCCTTTTGCGAACCTTTCGGCAGCTCGACACCGAAGTAGCGTTTTACCAACGCCGCCAGACTGAATTCACGAACGCCAAGCAAGCGCCCGCCGATCAGCGTGTCGAAAATTCTGCGCGCAACGAAGTTCAAACCGCGGCGAAGCATTCGCAGGTCGTAGTCCGCGCCGTGCAAAACAATTTCCTTGCGTTCCAGCGTAGCCCGCAACGGCGCAAGATCGACATCCGCCAAAGGGTCGACGATGGAATCGCGCCCCGGCAGACTGATTTGGAGCAGACAAAGTTTCTCTCGATAACAATGAAGGCTATCAGCCTCCGTATCGACTGCCACGCGATCAACCGCTTCGATTTTCTCGAGCAGCTCGGATAGCTGCGAGGCGTTCGCGATCAATTTTTCAAAGCTCCAAATCCCAAGCTCCAACATCCAGAGAAATTCCAAGCCCCAAAATCCAACTCAATTCGCGCCACTCCTTTGGAGCTTGATGATTGAAGACTCTCTGGGGCTCGGATGTTGGAATTTGGAGCTCCTGCGTTCATCGCAATCCGCTCAGCAGCAACTCCGCGTTCGTCTTCGTCGCTTCCAGGTTCTCGATTAACTTTTCCATCGCCTCAATCGGAGGAAGCGCCGCCATGGTCTTGCGCAACTGCTGCACTCGCTCCCATTCATCGGGATGATACAGCAAATCTTCGCGTCGCGTCGCTGACAGTAATGGATGGATCGCCGGATAAAGCCGCTTCTCCTGCAGCGCGCGATCGAGATGCAACTCCATGTTGCCTGTGCCCTTGAATTCTTCGAAAATGAGTTCGTCCATGCGGCTGCCTGTTTCGGTCAAAGCGGTGGCGAGCACGGTCAGGCTACCGCTTTCCTCCACATTGCGCGCCGAGCCAAAAAATTTCTTTGGCTTGATAAGCGCTTTCGCTTCGACGCCGCCAGACATGATCCGGCCCTTCCCGGATTGCAGATTGTTATATCCACGCGAAAGCCGAGTAATACTATCGAGCAAAATTACCACATCCTTTTTCAACTCCACCAGACGCTTGGCGCGTTCCAGCACCATCTCGGCCACCTGAACATGGCGATGCACATTTTCGTCGAAGTTTGAGTGATAAATCTGGCAATCGATTTCCCGCTCCAGATCGGTCACTTCTTCCGGTCGTTCGTCCACTAACAGCAAAATGAGCACGATGTCCGGATGATTTACCCGGATCGCCTTTGCGATTTCCTTGAGCAGAATTGTTTTGCCCACCCGCGGCGGCGCGACGATGAGACCACGCTGCCCCCGCCCGAGCGGCGCCAGCAAGTCAACGGCCCGGGCGCTAATGGAATTTGTCTTTGGATTTTCCAGCATGATCCGGCCTTGCGGAAACTGCGGCGTCAACTTGTCGAAATCCAGAGGCTCCGTCCATTGCTCGGCCGGCTGGTCTTCGATCATCGTGATCTGTTCGAGGGTGAGAAATTTCTCGCGATGCTCCGGGAGCCGTAGAGTCCCCCCAAACCTTTGACCAGGCCGCAGGTGATATTTGTCGATCAGCGCGCGCGGAACACAAACGTCCTCTGGAACGGGCAAAAAGTTCAATCTCGGCCAGCGTAGCATTGCGAACGAGTCGCTTACCTGATCGAGAAAGCCTTCCGCCGTAACAGTCGCTCCGGCGGCCAACGCCGCGCGGACCACATCGAGAATATGCTGATGATGCGAGCGCGCGGAATGCAAATGCAGATCCAGATCGCGCGCTAATGCCTCCAGTTTTTTGCCCGGAAGTTCTTGCAGCTCATTTAAATCCAGCGTGCGCGACGTAGCCACGCTCGCAGGCCCCGGCCTTCTGTTCTCCGTCGCGGCCGGCGTCTCCGACGTTGCGCTCTGGACAGGTTCGGCAGCTGTAGTTTCCGTCGTCGCGGCCGTCGATGTTTCTAGCTTTTCGTCCATGATTGCTGTTGCCAGAGCGCAACGAGAAAGCGGGCTTGTTCTTCAAGGCTCGCTTGACCGCCGTTATTCCAGACCACATGATCCGCGCGCCTGATTTTTTCGGCGAGTAGCATTTGGGAGTTGATCATTTGTTCGGCTGCGGCCCGTTCCAGCGAGGTACGCTCCATCAGCCAGTGTAATTGGGTTTGCGAAGAACAGGCCACAACCACGACTCGGTCGCATAACCTTTCACCATCGGTTTCATAAAGGAGTGGGATCTCAGCGAAGAAAAAATCGGGAGAATTGCGATGCGCTTTCGCTTCAGTGCTCCATTGACGGCGAATCCGCGGATGGAGAATCTGTTCGAGCGCACGTTTTTTGTGCGCATCGCCAAATATTATCGCTCGAAGTCCTTCTCGATTCAAGTCCCCGTCGTTCGAAAAGACTCCTCCGCCAAATTTGCGACGGATTTGCTTTTTCACGTCCGGAAGGTCCACCAGCACATGCGCTGCCTGATCGGCATTAAAAAACTTCGCCACAGGAAGAAGTTCACGCAGACAGTCGCAAAAGGCGGTTTTACCTGTGGAGATTCCGCCGGTGATCCCGATCGCAGGCATGATTCTGGAACATTAGACGTTGAGCAGCTCGGTGAAAAACTTCGCCGCGCTACCGCGGGGTGATGCCTTCGGCAAGATCGACATGAAACGTTTGTTTCGCTTTCGTTGTGCCGAAAGTTAATTCCGCCGTGTAATCGCCAGCGGGCAGAAGGCGCTTCGGATCGTCGCCGCCGTATTCGACGCTCACATCTTTGGTCGGCCGCAGATCCCAGTTCAATCGCGTAAAACCCGGCGCGCCGGGTGCTTTGAGATTTGCCACCGGTTGCCCGGTTGATTTCGTCACGGCGATTTTAATCTCATCGCCCGTGAACTCGCGTATCCAAACCGTAAATAGGGCGCCCTCAACCGGATTTTGGCCGCGATAAATCCCTTTGCCGTTCGAGTCCACAAAGCCCGGCTGAAGATAAGCGCCGGTCACGGAACGCACGCTAAATAATTGGGCTGGCTTTGCTGCAACCTCCGGCGTGAATTCACGAAACGGGATGGTATCGTCCAGAATGGCAATGCTGCGTCCGTGTGTTGCAATCGCGAGGTCTGCTGTGCGCGGATGGATCTGGATATCATCGACCCGGACCGGGGGAACATCGCTGATGCGGACCCAGTGGGTACCTTGGTCAAACGACGCAAACAATCCAAAGTGTGTCCCGGCATAAAGCAGCTTCGCATTCACCGGATCTTCGCGCACAACTTCTACCGGGTCATTTACCGGGAGATCGCCGGCAACCGATTGCCACGTTTTGCCGAGGTCAGCCGTGCGCAAGATCGTGGCACGATCGTCGCCTGAGCGATATGCGTTCGTCGCGACGTAAGCGGCGTTAGCATCGATATTGGAAGGTTCGATGTGCACCACCCATTGACCGCGCGCCGGCTCGGGCAAGTTGTTGGTCAATTCAGTCCACTTGCCGCCCTCGTTCTCCGTGATCCAGAGCCGCCCATCATCGGTCCCGGCCCACAGCAGGCCTGCGCGCTTCGGCGATTCGGCAAGTGAAAACACTACGCCGTAATTTTCCGCGCCGCTGCCCGCAGCATTTGTGCGCGCGGGATCGTTACGCGTCAGATCGGGACTGATCACGGAATATTGTTCCGCGCGATCGATTAACCGGAAGACGCAGTTCCCGCCCAAATAAATCACGCCCGGTTTGTGCCGGCTCATGACCATCGGTGAATTCCAGTGGAAGCGATATCGCGGCTGGCCTTCAGCAGGCTCGGGCCGCAAACGGCGCAGTTCGCCATTTCGCAGATTGATCCGGTGCACTTCACCCTGCTGGCTTTCCGCGTAAAACGTGTCGCGATCAGTTGGATCGAACAGGACATAGAAACCGTCACCACCCGCAAGCGCGGTCCAATCACAGTTGCGAATGCCCTCCTTACTCTGCACGCCGCTCGGTCCCACCCAATTTTCGTTGTCTTGAAGGCCACCCGCAATTCGGAAATACGGTTTCGTGTCGTCGAGCGAGATCCGATAAAATTCTCCTGCGGGAATCTTGTTCAGATGATCCCAATTTTTGCCGCTCGCAAAACTTTGATACACGCCGCCATCAGTCCCAAGTAACAAACGCTGGCAAACTGGCGGTTTTGGCGGCTTGTTTTTGTCTTCGGGTTTTGGTGGTTTGGGTGGCGCCACTGTGCCGGGTTGAATCGCGAGCGCGTGGCAATCCGGATGAACTTTTTCGGTGAGATCCTCACGAAAGTTTTTGCCGCCGTCATCGGACACCAGCAACGCGAAGCTGAGAAGATAAACGCGCTGATCGTTTGCTGGGTCGATGCGTATCTGGCTAAAATAAAACGGGCGCGGGTCCATGGCACTCGTGCGTGTCCATTTTTCGCCTCCGTCTTCAGATCGAAAAACCCCGCCCGTTTTGCTGCGCAGATCGACCAGCGAACCGAATCCGCCTTCGTAGCTTTGCACGACCGCCATGACGATCTTTGGGTTACTTGCACTGATTGCCAAACCAATGCGGCCGGTTTGAGCCGGCAGACCGCCCCCAAGTTTCTTCCAAGTCGCGCCGCCGTTAGTGCTCTTGAAAATTCCACCGACATCTTCGCCGCCGGTTACGCTCGGGCCGGAGGTGAAACTCCATGGTGTGCGTTGTCGCGCATAAAGCGCAGCGTAAGCAATCTCGGGATTCGTTGGATCCACTACCACATCGCCGCAGCCACTGCGGGCCTCGTGCGGCGCGGCCGCTTGCAAGATCAGTTTCCAATTTTTGCCTGCATCAGTTGTCTTGAAGAGCCCGCGTTCGCCGCCGTCCGTCCACAAATTCCCCATTGCCGCGACGTAAGCGACCTCCGGTTTCTTGGGATCGACAACAATGCGCGCAATGGCGCGGCTGTTTTTTAGCCCGACGTTCTGCCACTTTTCGCCGCCATCGGTCGACCGATAAACGCCGTCACCCCAATCGGACGAATTGCGATCATTGGCCTCGCCAGTTCCGACCCAAATAACCTCGGAATCGGAAGGCGCAACCGCAACCGCCCCGATGGAGAGCACCGGTTGTTTGTCGAAGACCGGATCGAAGGTAACTCCGTTGTCATTCGTTTTGAAAACGCCGCCGTGTCCGAGCCCAACATAAAAAATAAATGGATTATGCGAATCAATCGCAATGTCCGAGACGCGGCCTCCCATCACCGCCGGCCCAATTGAACGAGCTTTCAGATTTTTGAAAAGCACGTCGGTAAGCTGTGGCGCGGTTGGCGAAGGAGCCGGCGTCACAGAAGAAGAGAGCGGCGGGGTCGTACTGGCAGACGACGCTGCCGGCGAAGCGCTGCTGATCGGCGGGGGACCTGGTGGCGTTTCCTCTTGTGCTGACAGAATAGAGGCGGCCAAAATCGAGAGTAGCGAAGCGCCGAAAACTGGAACTCGAGCAGTCATAGGCAGCAGACTGTAGCCAAGACGCGCATCTTTGCGATGTCTGAAATGCGCGTATGGTGCAGAGTTTTATGACAGAGCAAGTTTTGGCGGGAAAAGTCGGCTTGGTTTTTGGCGTGGCGAACAAACGCAGCATCGCGTGGGCGATCGCGAAAGCATGGGCCGCGGCCGGCGCGCGCCTGATTTTTAATTATCAAGGCGAGCGGATAAAGGAGAACGTCGAGGAATTGATCGGCGAATTCGGAGAAAAGACGCCATTATTCCCCTGCGACGTCTCGAGCGATGACGAGATCACAACATTTTTCGGAAAGGTGCGCGGCGAGACAGACCGGCTGGATTTGATGCTGCACTCGTTGGCGTTCGCGCCCAAGGAAGCGTTGGAAGGCGATTTTGTCAGCACAACACGCGAAGCGTTTCGCACCGCCCACGACATCAGCGCTTACTCGCTAGTGGCGCTCGCGCGTGATGCTACGCCGCTGATGACGAATGGCGGGAGCATTCTGGCGATGACTTACTACGGGTCGGAAAAAGTGGTGCCGCACTACAATGTGATGGGCGTAGCGAAGGCGAGCCTGGAAGCAAGCACGCGCTATCTCGCCTATGATCTCGGCCCGAAAAAAATCCGGGTGAACTGCATTTCTGCCGGCCCGGTCAATACGCTGGCTGCCCGGGGCATCAGCGGGTTCACGTCAATGCTGAAACACTATCAGGATCGCGCGCCTTTGAAACGCAGCTGCGATCCCGCAGACCTGGGCGCAACCGGAGTTTTTCTCGCCAGCGACGGCGCGGCGGCGATCACCGGCCAGGTCATCTATGTCGATGGCGGCTATCAAATAATGGGAATGTAGTCAGTCTCGCGCTCCTACTCTTGCTCTTAATCGAACCGGCACGGGAGCAAGGGCGATTACGATCATGAAGATAGATCTTGGCGACCGACTGCGGCAATTCCTCAAAACGGACACCGTCGCGACCGATGCTAAGACGCTCGCTGCGCATAGTGGCGACAAATGGTTCGCGGCGCACGAGCCTGAAGTTGTCGTCTTTGCAAGATCGACAAATGACGTAAGGCAATTGCTGGAGTTCGCCTCGCGCGAAAAAATCCCGGTAACTGCGCGCGGCGGCGGATTTGGCTATGTGGGCGGATGCGTGCCGGTGCGCGGTGGGATCGTCTTGTCCTTTGTTCGAATGAATCGGATCAAAGAAATCAGCTTTGCGGACGCGGTCGCGGTTGTCGAGCCGGGCGTGTTTACGGCCGACCTGAAAGCGGCGGCGCGGACGCAAAAATTATTTTATCCGCCCGATCCCGCGAGTATGAAAGATTGTACGATCGGCGGAAACGTCGCGACAAACGCGGGCGGTCCGCGCTGTCTGAAATACGGCGTAACGCGAAATTATGTGATCGGTCTCGAAGTCGTGCTCGCCAACGGCCAAGTGCTGCGAAGTGGTGGCCGTGTTCACAAAAACAAAACCGGGTTCGATTTGATCGGGCTCTTTGTCGGCTCGGAAGGAATGCTCGGCGTCGTGACGGAGATCACATTGCGCCTGCTTCCGCTTCCACCAGCCCGCGCTACTTTATCAGCCGCATTTGCCACGGCAGCGCAAGCCGCTGAAGCAGTTCAGGCGATCTTTGCCGCAGGATTTTTGCCTTCCTCATTGGAACTCGCCGACCATTTCACACTCGAGGCAGCGCGGCGCGATCTTGGCAGGATGATTGTGCCCGCTGGGAACGCTCACTTGCTTGTCGATCTTGATGGCCAAGAGGAAAGCGTTCGCGGCGAAGCGGCGGCAATTCGCGAATTGCTTGAAAAGAGAAATGCTAATGCCCTCCAGATAGCGACCGGTGAAGCGGATTGCGAAAAGCTTTGGGCGTTGCGTCGCGAGTTCAGCAATTCACTTCGCGCAACTGGCCTAACCAAATTAAACGAGGACGTAGTCGTGCCCCGCAGCCGTCTTGTCGATCTACTGGAATTTGCAGAAACGCTGCAGGCCAAGCATGGATTTCCCATCGCGTGCTTCGGTCATGCCGGTGACGGCAACATTCATGTCAACATCATGGCAGACCATTACAATCGCGACGCCGCGGTGCGCGAAAAAGTCGATCGTGCGCTCGACGACCTTTTTGAACAAGTACTCGCCTGGGGTGGAGTGATCACCGGCGAGCACGGAATCGGCCTGGCCAAAAAACGCTGGTGGCCGGGCGCGACCAGCGAGGTGATGCGCGACCTGCATCGCAAGCTTAAACAGATTCTCGATCCTGAAGGGATTTTGAACCCGGGAAAATTTGTTGACTAAGGCGAATCCGCATCGAGATTCGGGGACTTTACTACAGCGCACCCGAATTCGCCGCGATTGGCGCGCATCCGCGTCATCGTAAACGAATCAATAAAGAAGACATGATGTCTTCCTTTGCTTACTGCGCTGAGCGATACGAAATGAAACCCGGAACCATTACTCACACCATCGCGGTCATACTTTCGTCTGTTTCGTCTCTTTTTGCGCACGGGATTCCTTCGAAAGCGGAACCGGCCAAGGTGAAGGCGAGCAAAAAAACGCAGAGATCATCGGACGATCGTTTGCTCGATGTTAGCTCGATCGCGTTCTCTCCGGGGCAACTATCGGCATCTTCGCCCGAGCCGGGAGAGCGTTATCCGTGGAAAAAAAGCATCGTGACCACCGTCTTTTGGATCGGCGAGGAGCCAACAGCTAATAATCCGGTGCCCAATCGTACGAGCTCCTGGGACAAAAATTGGACGAAAAACTACGGAGGCTTTGACGATCCAAATCCTGCCCGCCGCAGTAATTATATCCCGGTGAAATTCACACCGCGACAAAATCCGTTTTACTGCGCCCTCCCCTACAACGACAAGGCGACCGTCGGCCATCGCCCCGAGGCGGCACGCGTTGTTCCGTGGTTCAAGGAGGCATACCAGGGGCCCGCGGTTTCCACTTGCAAAGGTCGATGGGTCGCCATTCGTAAAGGTAATCGAACGGTTTACGCGCAATGGGAAGACGCTGGCCCTTTCCGTACCGATCACTGGCAATATGTGTTTGGCAATGAACGTCCCAAACCCAATCTCAATAAAGGCGCTGGTCTCGATGTCTCGCCTGCCGTGCGCGACTATCTGGGATTGGAGGAAACAGATGTCACCGATTGGAAGTTTCTTGAATTTAGCGAAGTGCCGCGCGGACCATGGTCGACGCTGGGAGAAAACAACACCTTTGTGGTGAACGACCGCAAAAAAGGTGCGGTACTGGCTGAGGCGCCGAAGCGTGGTGACGGTCCGATTCCACGGTAATCTTCGCAACCTGGGAGAAGGTGCTATCTTCGCCGGCTGCCACGGTTCATGGAACCGGAAGGAACGGACTGGCTACAAGATTGTTCGCGTGCTGTTCGACCATTCTACCGGCAAACCGTGTGATGAGTATGAAGATTTCGTCACAAGCTTCGTGACACCTCATGGAAATATGTGGGCCCGACCCGTTGGGATCACCGTCGCCAAAGATGGAAGTCTACTTTTTCAGTGAAGATGGGCAACGGCACGATCTGGCGGGTAGCTTTGGAAAGTAGCCGGTTCTCAAAAAGGTCGTTAAACCAAAAGAGGATTGCTGCGAGCTGTGTTGCGCATAATCTGCAATGCGCAGCATGAAGATTGGCTTTGCTCAAATTAACCCGACCGTCGGAGATTTGAGGGGCAATTTTGAGTTGATCCTGCGCGCGTATGAACGTCTTGCCGGTGCCGGGGCGGAACTGGTCCTCACCCCGGAGCTGGCCATTCCCGGATACCCGCCGCAGGATCTCGTCTTCAAATCGCGCTTCGTCCCGGAGAATCTCCAGGTCCTCGAGCAACTTCATTCTCGGGTGGGGAATGTGCCTTTGATTGTCGGTTTCGTTGATCGCAATGAAGGGCGCGGCAAGCCGTTTCATAACGCAGCTGCTTTGCTCGAGAAAGGCAAACCGATTCGCAAGGCACATAAGTCGCTCCTGCCCACTTACGATGTGTTCGATGAAGACCGCTACTTCGAGCCGGCTTGCCAGGCCGAAACGTTTGATGCGTGCGGCAAAAAAATCGGCGTGACTATTTGCGAAGATATTTGGACGGAACATTATCTGCCGCGGCCACTTTACGATGTCGAACCAGTGCGCGGTTTGATTGACCAAGGCGCACAAATCATCGTCAACTTGAGCGCGTCGCCGTTTACTTTGCATAAGCCGGCGATCCGCTACGAAATGGTTGGAGCGCTGGCCCGCGCCTATCGGCGACCCATCTGCTACTGCAACGCCGTTGGCGGCAACGATCAATTGCTCTTTGATGGAAATTCCATCGCTGTAAACGCATCTGGCGATTTGATCGCACAGTTGGCCAGCTTTCGGGAAGAGGAGGCGGTGATCGATACAGAATCAAGGTCAGGGATCGAATTTCGCGAAGGCCAAACGCCTGAGGAACTTTTCTCGGCATTGTCGCTCGGCCTGCGTGATTATTTGCGGAAATGCAATTTCAAATCGGCGGTGCTCGGCCTGAGTGGCGGCGTCGATTCTGCGGTTACTGCCGTCATAGCTGTCGATGCGCTTGGAGCCGAGAATGTGACCGGGGTTTCCATGCCGAGTCCGTATTCATCGCACGGGAGCATTGATGACTCGCTTGCGCTTGCCCGCAACCTTGGGATCAAATCACCGACTCGTTCAAAGCGTTCAGAGCGCAGTTTAAAGAAATCTTCAAGGGACTGCCGGAAAACGAGACCGAGGAAAATATGCAGCCGCGTCTGCGGGCGATGACGCTGATGGCGCTTTCAAACAAATTCGGACATCTGTTACTGACCACTGGAAACAAGAGCGAGCTTGCCGTTGGCTATTGTACTCTTTACGGCGACATGGCCGGCGGGCTGGCGGTGATCAGCGATGTGCCAAAAACGATGATTTACGAGTTGGCGCACTGGATCAATACTGATTACTCAGTGCGATTGCGCCATAAAGGCGACCCGCTTTCGCCAGGCTCCGGCGCGGCAGGGATCATTCCAAGATCGACAATCGAAAAGCCGCCAAGCGCGGAGTTAAAACCAAATCAAAAAGACCAGGATGTGCTTCCTCCCTACGAGATTCTCGATGAGATTCTGCGGCTCTATGTCGAGGAAAACTTAAGCGCTCGCGACATTATCACGCACGGATTTGATGAGAAGACGGTGCGCTGGGTGCAGCGACGTGTCGATCTAAACGAGTACAAGCGAGAGCAGGCTGCGCCGGGATTGAAGGTAACCAGCCGTGCTTTTGGTATCGGCCGCCGCATGCCGATCGCGCAAAAGTATGTCGATTGAGGAAACTTCGTCGGCTCCCATTTTGACAAGCTCAGGTCTCGCCTCCACCAGCAGAAAATTGCACCGTGCAGGAATCGAACCTGCAACCCAGTGATTAAGAGTCACTTGCTCTGCCAATTGAGCTAACGGTGCAAATGGCTATTTCCCACTCCGGTAAGGGCCACTTGGGAGCCTGCCTGGCGAGCCCAGAACGAGTACGAAACCGACGATTTCTGCAGCAATACCTTGAACAGTGCTTAGTCTCGACTTTAAAGGCAAGTCGTTATTCGTTCGAAT
>WNFR01011754.1_pt1 | contig 12008 bp, 10 predicted proteins | sample 5400221 | NCBI WGS metagenome assembly WNFR01 (sample SAMN13153357, study PRJNA577476) | soil metagenome | isolation source: 40 cm soil under Madrone tree | place: USA:California | collected 2016-06-14 | reverse complement strand
CTTCAAGAACGGATTCATTTCCTTTTCCAGCCCGATCGTGGTCGATCCCCCGTGGCCGGGATGCACGAGCGTGTCATCCGGCAACTGCATCAGTTTTTCGCGCAACGACTCCATAATCTGTTCCATCGAACCGCCCCACAAATCCGTGCGCCCGATGCTCCCCGCAAACAGCGTGTCTCCCGCAAACAGTTGCGGCTGTGCCAACTTCACCCTGCCGCAATCTTTCGGCATGTAAAGCGACACGCTCCCCGGCGTATGCCCCGGCGTGTGAATCACGCTGGCGTGAAATCCCCCCCACGGCAGCGTGTCGCCATCCTTCAACAGGTGATCCACTTGCGTCAGCTCCGGCGTGGCCATCCCGATAAATGCCGCCTGCTCTTCCATGCCGTGATAGAGCGGCAAATCCTCGCCGTGCATCATCACCGGCGCACCGGTGTACATGTGCAGCTTCGCGAGGCCGCCGACGTGGTCAATGTGCGCGTGCGTGCTGATGATCGCCTTCACGCTCAGTTTGTATCGCCCCAGCATGCTCAGGATGCGCTCCACCTCGTCGCCGGGATCAATCACAATCGCTTCCAGCGTTTTCGGATCTCCGATGATCTGGCAGTTGCACTGCAGCAAACCCACCGGAATCTTCATGTAGATCATTTCCGGGTGCGCCGCGTCCGACGTCGGCGCCATTTTGTGTGTCGCGTCCATGACCAGCAGTATAGCCATTTTTCAATAAATTTCCTCTTGTAGCGATAAGTGGCACAGGCTTGTCCTGAGTTGCGAAGGGCACTCCTGCTTGCCCTGAGCGAAGCCGAAGGGACTGTGTTCTTGGGTTTCCACCGCTCACATTTGCTAAACTGGTAGCTTACAAAGGAACGAACTTGGAAACCCAGTCCCCAGCTCTCCTCACGCCCCTCGCCGAACTCCACCGCCAGTCCGGAGCGCAACTTGGCACTTGGTTCGGCTGCTCCCTTCCCGACCACTTCGGCGATTGGCTCGCGGAGTACCGCCAACTCCGTGAAGGCGTCGCCCTCCTCGACAAAAACTATCGCGCTTATCTCGACTTCAGTGGCCCCGACCGCGTCCGCTACTTGAACGCCATCCTCACCAACAACATCAAAGACCTGCGCGAAAATCACGGCACCATCTCGCTGTTCCTCAACCCGCAAGGCCGCATCCTCGCCGAAATCGAAACCTACAACCTTCCCGAAAAACTCTTCTGCCTCTCCTACGCCAGCATCCGCGAACCGCTGATCGCCGCCCTCGACAAATACATCATCATGGATGACGTCACCCTTACCGACCGCACCGCCGACTTCGCCACACTCGCCGTAGAAGGCCCCAAAGCCGCGCTTGTCGCCGAAGAACTCACCGGCGTCGATCCCGCCGATCTCGCCGAACTCGAAACGCGCCTCGTCTCCGTGCAGCGGATTCCCTGCCGCCTCGGCAAGCGCTCTCCCGGCGGCACAGTTAGCGCCGAGTTCCTCGTTGATCGCGCCCACGCCGAAACGCTCTGGAAGATCCTTCTCGAGGCCACGCGCAAACACGGCGGCGTGCCCGCCGGCTATCAGGCTCTCAGCGCTTTTCGGCTCGAACTTGGCGCTCCCTGGTTCACCTACGACTACGGCGAAAAGCAAATCCCGCACGAAGCCGGCTTGCAAGACTCCCACATCAGCTACACGAAAGGCTGCTACACCGGCCAGGAAATTGTCGAACGTGTGCGCTCCCGTGGCCAGGTCAATCGCGTCCGCGTCACTCTCAAATACGACTTAGCCGGCTCAAGTAGCACAGCCATTCCTGGCTGTGCGCTTCCCGCGCCAGGCACGCCGCTGCTCTCCGAGGGCAAAGAAGCCGGCTTCACCACCCGCGCCGCCTTTTCTCCCGCGCTCAACGCTCCGATCGGCATGGCCTATCTCCGCCGTGAAAAGTCCACCCCCGGCTCGACTGTCGAATTGCACGAAGCCGCAGGCTCCGCCACTGTCGTTACCACGCCAATTGCCTAATCCCATCGCCCTGGAATAAACTGGCCAAATTATGTTCGAACGCTATACCGAGAAGGCTCGCCGCGTCATTTTCTTCGCGCGTTACTACGCGAGTCAGTACGGTAGCCCTTACATCGAAACGGAGCATCTGCTTCTCGGTCTCATCCAGGAAGACCACAAGGCTCTGAAAGTTCTGCTGCCGAACCTACCTGACATGGAGCGTGTTCGGACGAAGATTGAAAGCCAGATCACACAGGGAGAACGCTTCTCCACTTCTGTTGAAGTGCCACTCGCCAAACATAGTAAACGAGTCCTGATTATCGCCGCAGAAGAGGCCGATAAATTGAGCCACCGCCACGTGGGCACCGAGCACTTCTTGCTTGGCCTGCTACGCGTCGAGGAAGGTCTGGCCGCAAAAATTCTGAGTGAACAGCACGTTGATCTCGTTCAGCTCCGCGAGAAAATTCGCAAACTTCCTCCGTTTGATCAGGATATCTCCTCTATAACACCTGCCGTTGCCACCGATGGGGAGATACAAGCTTACCGGCAATTTATTGCTTCCCTGCGCGAAGGCAGCTGGTACAACCTTCACGACTTCTTTGCCAAAGAATCTTCTTTCATCGATGCCAACGGAAAATTGTGGTCCGGCCACAAGGAAATCGTCACCCATCTCGAAACTTTGCTCGCACCGTTCGCGACGAAGAATGCAAAGCATCATCTCGAAAAAGAGATTTGCCGCACCGCCGAGCTTTGGGTTGGAACCGTCCTGTGGAGCGCCGTCCATCTTCAGGCGCACACCTTTCCGCAGCAGCTTCGCATGACATTGGTTTTTGGGAGTGATGCCGGTGAGTGGTCGATCTTTCTGCTTCAAATCACTTCCATCGCAGAAGAACAAATCGGAAAGCCCGCTGCCATTTAGCCCGCCGCTGAGGCCGTTAAATCCCGGATCTGCCGCACCAGTCTTCCCCGGTCTTCCGGGTCCATCGCGATGAACTGCACCGCAATCCCGTACTGCTCCTGGCAACGCCGCACTACGCCGCGCCCGCGCACTTGTCCAAGCGGCATGTCCAGCAGGACTTGCACCAGGCTTCGCAGCGCTACTTTTTTCTTGGTTCGCAGAAAAATCCCGCCCAGCGCGAGGCTCTCCACAGGCGAAACGTCCCGCTGCAGCCCCGATCGCCAGGCCACCAACACGCTTGGCGGCGGCTTTATCCGCGGGTAAGCCCTTTGTTCAGCGACACTCATACCCCCGTCCTTCGTGTTCGGGTCCCACGCGCCCGGTGGCAATGTCGGCCTTGAAGTAGCTTTCGCCCTTCATCGGGAACCCCGCCAGCCGCCGCAGCATGGCGAGCTGCCCCACGTGGTTCAGCGCGTCCGCCACCGGTCCCTGAAACAGCTTCTCTGGCGAAGCGCGCAGCGCCTCATGGCCTTCCAGATACTCGTCAAAGCGTTTCAGCGAGCCAAAAAACCGCTCTATTTCTTTCGACCAGGGGAGTGGCTGCGAATCTTTCCACGCGGTCTCGCCCTTGGCTATCGAAAGCGCCCAGTCAAACAGGTCGCCGATATGCGCCAGGATCTGCTCCGGGGTGCGCACTTTTTCAGGTGGTTGGAATTTTGCGAACGATTCAGGGGCGTCCCGCAGCGCCTTCCCGGCCCGATACGCAATTGTAGCTAGGCAATGCCTCAGCAAATCGCGCGCGCTGACAGTTTCTGGAATTGGCGAGGCCATGTGGAACTCCCGTAGCGCCGCCATCCTGGCGGCAAGCATGCTGGCAAGATGCCGGCGCTACCAACTCTCACGCGAAACGCCGACGCTTTACGCCAGATTCAACGCCCGCTTGAAAGAGCCCTTCTCCGCATCAATCTTCTTCTGCAGCTGCAAAACCGCGTACAGCACCGCTTCCGGCCGCGGCGGGCATCCCGGTACGTACACGTCCACGGGTATCACCTGGTTGCAACCCTGCACAATCGCGTAATTGTTGAACACACCGCCCGACGTCGCGCACGCGCCCATCGAAATCACCCACTTCGGCTCCGGCATCTGATCGTAGAGCTGCCGGATCACCGGTGCCATCTTCTGCGAAAGCCGCCCCGCCACAATCATCAGGTCCGCCTGCCGCGGCGATGGCCGGAACACTTCCGCGCCAAACCGCGCCAGATCAAACCGCGAAGCCGCCATGGACATCATTTCAATCGCGCAGCACGCCAATCCAAATCCCAGCGGCCAGATCGAACTCCGCCGCGCCCAGTTCACGGCTTTATCCAGCTGCGTGAAGATAATGCCCTCATCCTGCAGCAGCTTGCCAAAATCATCCGGTTTCGTCAGCGTGACATGTTTTGCCAGGGTAGTTTCCATGGTTCCTCGTCTTCCCCACTATATTCGCACATCGGTCCAACCCGCACAATCGGCTCACTCGATCGCCACGTGCTAATTGGCCAGGGAAGTGACACGATGCTCTACACTTACTTCTTTGGGGGTTTTCCGGTGAATAGAAGACAAGTATTGCTGGTCGCTGCCCTCGCATTTGTTATCACGCTTTTTGAGGGGCCATCTCCAGTTGCCGCCCAATCTGCTCCCGAAATTGGTGCGAACGCTTCCTTCGCAGGGACCTGGGAAGGCAAGATGAATGACTACCCAGCAATAACCCTGACTATTGATCAGGCTGAAGGAAAGATCAGCGGCACGGTTCTCCTGTATTTCCAAGTTGGGAGCGCAATCCCGTTGCTGGTGCCGCATGTGCGAGACAAGACTCTCACGTTCGAGGTACCTCGACAGAAGTGCCAGGTATGTGAGGAAGCGGGTCCGAATGCCAAGTTCCGAATGGAGCCTAACGGAGCGAGCGAAGCAAGTCTATGGATGATGAGCGACCAAGGTGTGGACAAACCATCAGGCCCGAGACTGAAGCTGATACGCCGAAATGAGTCCGCGTCGTGGCACGACCCCTCCAAGCACCAAACGCAGTTCATAATCGTTGAATATGGAGTCCGCATCGAGGTCCTCGACTGGGGCGGAACAGGACCGGCGGTTGTGCTGCTCGCGGGTTCCGGCAATACGGCCCACGTTTTCGATGAGTTCGCCCCGAAGCTAACTGACTTCTGCCACGTTTACGGCATCACGCGACGCGGATACGGTGAATCCGGTCATCCCGACACGGGTTATACCGAACAGCGTCTGGCTGAGGACGTTCTTCGAGTTCTCGATTCGCTCAAGGTAAGCGCGCCAGTGTTGATCGGCCACTCGATGGCGGGAGAAGAATTGACAAGACTGGGCGAGGAGCATTCCGGACGTTTGAGCGGTCTAGTATATTTAGACGCGACGTCGGATCCTGCTGATTTTCCGGCAAGCAGTCCTGTGTATATGGCGCTGTACAATAATTTGCCGCTCGCGATGCGGGGCCACGCGTCGCCATCACCTTCGGATCTGAAATCCTTCCAGGCTTATCGTGACTGGCAAGTGCGGAGCGGCGAAGCTCCCTTTCCGGAGGCCGAGTTACACAATCAGTATTATTCGAATCCCGATGGCTCTGTGGGCGGGTTTAGGACTTCACCCTATATCCATGAAGCGGTCGGCGCGGGTGCAATGAAGAGAGACTATTCACAAATTCGCGTACCGATTCTCGCATTCTTCCCCTCCGCTGCTGCTAAGCCAAAATATGAACCAAAAGACTCGCAAGAGCGCGCAGCAATTGAAGAGTTCGATAGCGCAACCCAGGCGTATATCCTTCGTTGGAAGAAGAACCTTCAGAAAGCTTCGGGTGGCGTTCGTATCGTTGACCTACCTGGAGCAAATCACTACCTGTTTCTCAGCAATGAAGCGGATGTCCTTGGCGAACTACGCGCTTTCTTGAGGCGATTAAATTCAACTGCGCGATAAGCTCACTCAATCCCTCGTTCTTTCGCCGAACCTGGAGACGCAAAGCTGCTTGACACCATGGACACCCCTGCCGCTACGATAATGTACCAGCGTTACTTTCTTGGAGACCGCAGGGCCCATGGCAACGGACGAAACCAAACGCGCGGCCCAGGAATTTCTCGCCGCACAATTCACCGAAGCGGTTCAAGTCGAGGAAGAGCGGCTCAATAGCCAGGCCGCCGTCGCACTGGCTCCCAAAGTCTGGAAGCGTGTCGCGGAGACGTTCGTGGCCCAATGCGAGGCGTGGAACGCCATCACCAAGCAAGAATCCCTCTCCTGCAAGGAAACCATTCTCGGCGACTTGCGCATCCGCTGCGCCGGCAAGCCCGATATCATCACCGTCCACTACGATTCCAAGAAGCTTCAGGTGATCCTGAGGAACACCGCCCGGCCTGAGCACGAAGGCGACTCCACTTTTTTCATCCAGGGTTACAACGGCGGGACCGAAGCGGATCTCTCTCGCAACAATCAGCGCGCAAATCTCGAGGTCGTCGTCCTCGGCGAGCTCCGCGTCCTCGCCGGCATCGGCCGCACCGCCAAGTAGTAGCACAGGCTTCAGCCTGTGTTCCTCTCTGTGCCCTTCCCCTCTTACTTCAGTGTCCTCTGTGTTAAATCTTTTCGATTTTCGATTTTCGATTCCTCACGCTACCCGCAACACCACTTTCCCAAACTGCTTCGCCTTCTCCAGATAATTGTGCGCCGCCATGCAATCGCCCAAATCAAACACCTTGTCCACCGTCGGTTTCAATCTTCCCTGCGCCACCAGCTTCAGCACCGTGCGCAACTCCGACTTCGTTCCCATATACGACCCCATGATCGAAAGCTGCCGCGTAAACAAAAATCGCAAATCGAGTTTCGCGTCGTAGCCCGTCGTCGCGCCGCATGTCACCAGCCGCCCGCCCGTCGCCAGGCTCTTCACGCTGTTCTCCCACGTCGCTTCGCCCACGTGCTCCACCACCACGTCCACTCCGCGGTTGTTCGTCAGTCGCCGTACCTCTTTCGCAATCGGCATGATCCCGTGATGGATCACCTCGTCCGCGCCCAACTCTTTCGTTTTGGCCAGCTTTTCGTCGTTCCCCGCCGTCGCAATGACGCGCGCACCGAAAAACTTCGCGATCTGGATCGCCGCACTTCCCACGCCGCTTCCCGCCGCCAGCACCAGCACCTCTTCCCCCGACTGCAATTCCGCGCGATTCACCAGCATGTGCCACGCCGTCTGAAACACCAGCGGCACCGCCGCCGCGTGCACCCAGTCGAGATTCTCCGGATACGGCATCACATTCACTTCCGGGCAGCGAACAAACTCCGCGCATCCCCCGTCAATCATGTATCCCAGATTCGTGAAATCCCGGCACCGGTTGTCGTTCCCCGAAATGCACGCAGCGCACTTGCCGCACGTCACTCCCGGCGCCAGCACCACCTTTTGCCCAACGTGCACCGTCGTCACTTCCGACCCGACCTTCACCACTTCACCAGCCACATCACTGCCCAAAATATGCGGCAGCGGAAACGGCACGCCCGGTATCCCGCGCCGCACCCAAAGATCCAAATGATTCAGCGCGCAGGCATGCACCCGCACCAGCACATCGTTCGCCCGCACATGCGGCTCCGGTACTTCCGTGTAATGCAACACCGACGGATCCCCATGCTGGTGAATCACCACTGCTTTCATAACTGTCCTCCAGGACGCAACTCCGCTCGTGTTCCCGATTCTATCGCATCACCATACGCGTTGCGTGCGGGTCGAAGGATCACGAGTTGCAAGTTTGGCGACTGGAGGAAAAAGTGTGTGCGGCGAAATTGTGTCAGTTCCAAAAGATTGGAAACGCGCGTCGGCGAACCGCCTTGCCGGAAGAATCACGGCCAGATGGTTCGCCTCCGGCGATCTGTCACCGGTTTCTCCACGATCGCTGCCTCAGCGGGCGCTCGTCCACTCGCTAACTTGCTCTCGCGGGCCCGGGCTACTTCACTTCAACTTTCAACCGCATCCACGGATGGATGCAGCATTGAAACGAGTGTTCGCCCTTTGCCAAGCCCGTGATCTGCAGCTGGCTGCCCTGAAGGATTCGCGTCCTGGCCACCGCTACGTTCGAAAAGCCGCCGGCACATTCGGGCGCGACGGTCTCTCCGGGAGTATTCAGCGGCGGTATAAATCCGCCGCCAAATTGCTCCACTTCGGTGAATGTGTGCGGCTCTCCGCCCTGATCAACAACATTAAGCGTAGTTCCCTCTTTGATCTTTAATGCGTCGGGTTCGAAGTCCCAACCCGGGTCCGGCGTGCCGGCCTGGGCCTTTGCAAATAAGTCAGTCAGCACCGTGAATGCTCCCAGCGTCACGTTGTGGCAGAAGTCAGCGCCGAGCGCCGCATTAAACGTCGCCGGATCGCACTCGTCCAGAGCCACAACCTGCACGGAAGCCGGAGCTGGCCCGAGTTCTTCCCGCGCCGCGCCGGCAAATACCAAACCCCCGGCCAGTAGGCCGACCTTCAACAGCGTAAATCTTGTCATGATTTTTCTCCCTGTATGTTCAGCAATTCGGCGGAACCTGGCGTCGATCCCCAACCGATGGCGTGCATAATGCGCGATATACGGATTGCCGGCAATGGTGAGCGCCTGAAATTTGGCTTAAATCTTCATGCATCCGTATCCGCGGAGAAAGACGGCACTTACTCCAGACACGGAGTTATAATGCCCGGAAGATTCCCTTTGGCCAGGCCCTCGTATGACTCCGAACCTGCTGAAACTTGCGAACGATCTGGAACTGGATCGCGGCGCTTATGAGTTGCGCCGCTCCGGAAAAGCCCTGCGTCTTTCCCGCATCCCGATGGAACTCCTGCTCCTGTTGGTCGATCGCCGCGGAGACTTGGTAACCCGCGAAGAAATCGTGGAACGCCTCTGGGGCAAGGATGTGTTTCTGGACACGGACAACAGCATCAACGCCGCCATTCGCAAATTGCGGCAAATTTTGGACGACGATCCCGAGCAGCCGCAATTCATCCACACAGTCACAGGCAGGGGATACCGTTTTGTGGCGCTGGTAAGCGAAGTTAGAACCGCCGCGCAAAAACCTGTCAGGCATCTGGAGCCGCGTGCGAGCAATCTTCCCGTCTCGCAAACCGGCTTTGTGGGGCGAGAAAAAGAAACCGCGGCCGCTGGAGAACTCCTGTTGCGGCCGGATGTGCGGCTGGTGACGGTCACAGGTCCCGGTGGAATTGGCAAAACGCGTCTGGCCGTGGAAGTGGCAAGCATGCTCTCCGAAAAATTCTCCGGCGGCACCTATTTTGTTCCGCTCTCGCCCCTCAGCGATCCCGGCTTGATCGCCGCGGTGATCGCGCAGACGATGGGACTCCGGGGCACGGGAAGCCAATCACCGCTCGAAATCCTGAAGGAAAGTTTGCGCGATTCCCTCGGCACTCCGATGCTGCTCCTGCTGGATAATTTCGAGCACCTGCTTCCGGCCGCGCCAACCGTGGCTGAACTCCTTGTCATGGGCCCCAATCTGAAAATTCTGGTGACCAGCCGCGCTGCGCTGCACCTCTATGGCGAGCACGAATTTCTCGTGCCGCCGCTGGGGCTGCCCGATCCGCTGTGCGTGCCACCGGTAGAAGATTTGTCCCGCTACCCCGCGGTTGCGTTGTTCATTCAACGCGCCGTGGCCGCCAAGCCGGATTTCGAACTCAACCGCGAAAACGCCGCCGCCGTTGCCGAGATTTGCGCGCAGCTGGATGGCCTGCCTCTCGCTATCGAACTGGCCGCCGCCCGCGTGAAAGTTCTCTCGCCGGCTTCCCTGCTGGCCCGGCTCGCAAGCCGCTTGCAATTGTTGACCGGCGGCGCGCGCGACCTGCCACAGCGTCAGCAGACACTCCGCGCGGCGATGGATTGGAGCTACGATCTTTTGAACCCTGCCGAGCAAAAATTGTTCCGGCGCTTATCGGTTTTCGTCGGTGGATGCAATCTGGAAGGCGTGGAAGCAGTGTGCGACACCAAAGGTGATCTCGACCTGGACCTGCTCGATGGCATGGGCTCCATGGTGGACAAAAGCCTGGTGCTGCAAGTCCCGGCAACGGGCGGCGAAGCCCGCTTTGCGATGCTCGAAACGATTCGCGAGTACGCGCGGGAAAAATTGGAAGTCAGCGGTGAGGAGGCTCCGACGAAACGCGCCCATGCCGCCTACTGCCTGGTGTTGGCGGAGGAAGCGCCCGCGGAGCAGACCGGCACGCAGTCGGCCGGGCAGATGGGACACTTCGTAGCCGAACACGGCAATTTTCGCGCCGCACTGGAGTGGCTGACCGACACTGGCGATGCTGAGTGGGGCCTGCGTCTCGGCGCGGCGTTGTTTCGCTTCTGGGAAGCGCGCGAATACCTTACCGAAGGCCGAACCCGCCTCGGCAAACTGCTGAAACTCCCGCGCGCCGCGGCCCCCACGAAATTCCGCGCGCGGGCCCTCTTTGCCGCGGGAGTACTTGGCGGCGCGCAGGGAGATTACGCGGCGGCGGATGAACTGGTCGGGGAAAGCCTGGACATCGCGCGCCAACTCGACGACGGGCAGGGCGTCGCTGTATCGCTGAACGCGCTCGCGGTGCTCGCGCAGGACCGGGGCGACATTGCCGCCGCGCACGCGCTGTTCGAAGAAAGCCTGGCGGTGTGGAGGGAGTTGGGTGACTCGAAGGATGTGGCGCGCGCCCTGAGTAACCTGGCGAATGTCGCCACGCTGCAGGGCGATCATGCTCGGGCGAGTTCTCTATACGAAGAATGCCTCGCGATCTTTCAAGGACTGGGGGATCGCACAGGAGTGGCCTGGTCGTTGAACTCTCAGGGCGATGTCGCGCGCGATCGGGGAGACGCACCGGCCGCACGCGAATTATACGGGCAGGGGCTGGCAATTTTCCGGGAACTTGGCGACCGCTGGGGAATTGCCGGCACGCTGGCGGATCTGGGCAGCATGGCGAGGGAAGAGCGTGATTTTTCCGCGGCGCATTCGCTGTACCGCGAGAGCCTGAAAATTTTCCAGGAACTGGAACACAAGCGCGGAATTGCCCGCCTGCTGGAGTGTTTCGCGTGTGTGGCGGCAGCCCAATACCATTCCGAGCGAGCGCTGCGGCTGGCTGGTGCCGCGGCGGCGCTGCGGCAAAATATTGGCGCTCCGCTTACGCCTGCGGAAAAAGCCAAGCTCGAGGCCAATCTGAAATGCACACGGCCGGGATTAAGCGAGACGTCGAGTACTGCGGCTTGGTTGGAAGGTTGGGAACTGCCGGTCGAGCGGGCGATCGAAGAGGCGCTTCTGCGCGAAGCGGCATCTCCCGCCACTTAGGGCCTTGGGTGAGCGAAATTCCCGCGCCAGTCCGCGTTCCTGTGAATTGACTTCCCCGCGCATGGGCCGTACGCTAGATTTTCAGGCAATTATGGACCTCTTCGAAGAAGTCGTACGTATGCGGCGCGCCGGGCAGCGCGGCGCCCTCGCCACCATCGTCCACACCAACGGCTCCATCCCCAGCTATGAAAGCTCCCGCATGCTCGTCCGCGAAGATGGCTCTTCCCTCGGCACCGTTGGCGGCGGTTGCGTTGAAGCCGACGTCTGGGCCGCGGCCCGCGAAGTGATGCACAAGGAAACCCCGCGCAAAATTCTCTTCCACTTGAACAACGAAGCCGCCTACGACAACGGCCTCATCTGCGGCGGTACCGTCGAAATCTTCATCGAACCCATCCTCCCGCAACCCATTGTCTATCTGTTCGGCGGCGGCCACGTCTCCACCGCCGTCGCCAAAGCAGCGCAAGCGGTCGGCTTCGGTGTCGGGGTAATTGATGACCGCGAAGCGTTCGCCAACTCCCAGCGCTTCCCTATGGCCCAGGAAATTTTCACCAGTTACGACGGCGCCTTCGCCAAGCTCCAGCCCAACTCCTCCTCGTATTTAGTCATCGTTACCCGCGGCCACAAGGAAGACATGCGCGTCCTTGCGTGGGCCGTGCGCACAGCCGCGCGCTACGTCGGCATGATCGGCAGCCGCCGCAAAGTGCTCAGTGTCTACAAGGCTCTCGAAAAAGAGGGCTACACCATGGAAGAATTTGAGCGCGTCTATGCACCGATGGGGCTCGACATCGGCGCGCTCTCACCCGAGGAAATCG
>WNFR01007505.1_pt1 | contig 12008 bp, 10 predicted proteins | sample 5400221 | NCBI WGS metagenome assembly WNFR01 (sample SAMN13153357, study PRJNA577476) | soil metagenome | isolation source: 40 cm soil under Madrone tree | place: USA:California | collected 2016-06-14 | reverse complement strand
GCCGACGGCTAAGCGCATAGAATAGCGGCAGTTCCGCCCCTTTTCCTGCCTCTACAACAACAAATTCCATGGCCCGCCCGATCCAGGCCTCGTTCGATCTCGCCGCGCTCAGAAGCAACTTCGCCATCGCCCGGCGCCTGGCCGGCATGGCCAAAGTGATGGCGGTGGTCAAGGCCAACGCCTATGGGCACGGATTGCTGCGTGTTACACGTGCGCTCGCCGACGCCGATGGATTTGCGCTGCTGGAACTCGATGACGCGGTGCGGCTGCGCGACGCCGGCTATCGCCAGCGCATCCTGCTGCTGGAAGGTTTTTTCCGGGCCGACGAACTGCCGGTGATCCTGCACCAGAGGTTTTCCGTGGTGATTCACAACGACGAGCAGATGGCGATGCTTGGGAAATTGCACGGTGACGGAAAGCTCGAAGTATTCGTCAAATTCAATACTGGCATGAACCGGCTCGGCTTCCCGGCCGCCCGCGCCGGTCGCGTGCTCGAACAATTGAAAACGCTGCCGTGCGTCGGTGAAGTGGTCCTGACCACCCACTTTTCCGACGCCGAGGGCGTCAGCGGAATCGAATGGCAGATGCGGGAATTCGAGCGCCATGTCGCGCGTGCGGACTATGCGCGCTCGCTCGCCAATTCGGCGGCGCTGTTGCGTTTCCCGGAGGCGCGCGGCGAGTGGGTGCGCCCGGGCATCATGCTCTACGGCGCCAGCCCGCTCGAGGACCGCAGAGCGGCGCAGATCGGCCTTAGGCCGGCGATGTCGCTTACCAGCGAGATCATCGGCATCCAGAACCTGAAGCGCGGAGACACGGTGGGCTACGGCAGTCTGTTCACCGCTCACCGGGAAACGCGCATCGGCGTGGTCGCCTGCGGTTATGCCGACGGGTATCCGCGCCATGCCTACAACGGCACGCCGGTGGTGGTCGATGGGGTGCGGGTGCCGATGGTCGGGCGGGTTTCGATGGACATGCTGTGCGTGGACTTGAGCGATATTCCGCGGGCGGGAATAGGCAGCCCGGTGACGCTGTGGGGAGCGGGGCTGCCGGTGGAGGAAGTGGCGGCAGCTGCCGGCACGGTGAGCTACGAGTTGCTGTGTGCGCTGGCGCGGCGCGTCCCGGTCGAGGAGCACCGCGGAGACTGACGCGATGGCCAAGGCGAAGACCGTTTACGCCTGCACCGAGTGCGGCGGGCAGACGCTCAAATGGCAGGGGCAATGCCCGCATTGCAGCGCCTGGAACACCCTGGTGGAAACCATCGCGGAAAAAGCCTCGTCGCGCTTCCAGGCACTGGCGCAGTCGAGCAAACTGCAAAAACTCGCCGACATCGAGGCGCAGGAGGAGTCGCGCCGGCCAACCGGGATCGGCGAACTCGACCGCGTGCTCGGAGGCGGCCTGGTGCACGGAGCGGTGGTGCTGCTGGGCGGCGATCCGGGGATCGGCAAATCCACGCTGCTGCTGCAGGCGTTGTCGCTCATGGGCGGCTCGTGCAACGCGGTGTACGTCAGCGGCGAGGAATCGGTCCAGCAGATCGCCCTGCGCGCCAAGCGCCTTGCGGGCGGTGCCGAGACGCTCAATCTGCTGGCCGAAATCCAGCTGGAAAAAGTGCTGTCGGTGCTGGCGGCGCAGAAGCCGGATGTGGCGGTGATCGACTCGATTCAGACCATTTATTCCGAAGCGTTGCAGTCGGCGCCGGGCAGCGTCGCGCAAGTGCGCGAATGCGCCGCGCAACTCACCCGCTATGCCAAGACTTCCGGCGCCACGCTGTTGCTGGTCGGGCACGTCACCAAGGAAGGGGCGCTCGCCGGACCGCGCGTGCTGGAGCACATGGTAGATGCGGTGCTGTACTTCGAGGGCGACGCGCATTCGGCCTTTCGGCTGGTGCGGGCGACCAAGAACCGCTTCGGCGCGGTCAACGAACTCGGGGTGTTTGCCATGACCGACCGGGGCCTGCGCGGCGTGTCCAATCCCTCGGCGCTATTCCTGTCCCAACACGGCACCCCGGTGGCGGGTTCCTGCGTGATGGTGACCCAGGAAGGCACGCGGCCGCTGCTAGTGGAGGTTCAGGCGCTGGTGGACGAAGCGCACGCGCCGAACCCGCGGCGGCTGAGCGTCGGACTGGAACAAAACCGGCTGGCGATGCTGCTCGCGGTACTGCACCGCCACGCCGGCATTGCGGCTTTCGACCAGGACGTGTTCGTCAACGCCGTGGGCGGAGTGAAAATCGACGAGCCGGCGGCCGATTTGCCGGTGCTGCTGGCAATCGTGTCGTCGCTGCGGAACAAGCCGCTTCCGGAAAAGCTGGTCGCGTTCGGAGAGATCGGCCTCGCCGGGGAGGTGCGGCCGGTGCAGCGCGGCCAGGAGCGATTGCGTGAAGCCGCCAAGCTTGGGTTCAGGACCGCAATCATTCCCAAGGCGAACGCGCCGAGGACGGCGATCGAAGGAATCGAAGTGGTGACGGTGGATCGGGTCGAGGAAGCGGTGGCAAGAGCTCGGTGACGGGTGATGCAGTGATTAGGTGATTCAGTGATTCAGTGATTCGGTAATTGGGTGATTGGGTAATTGGGTGATTGGGTGATTGGGTGAGTTCAATGATCTGGTCACTTAATCGCTTAATCACTTAATCACTCAATCACACGTATTACCTCAGTGCAGCAAGAACAGCGCGGCCGCGGCAAGCGCCAGCAGCGCGCTGCCTATCCACACCACCTTGAGGTTGGCGCCGGCGGACTGGCCGCCGCTGCCCACCGATCGAATCAGGCTGCCGGATCGCTGCCAGGTCATGCTGGCGGACAACGGGGACGTCGCCGGTGCAGCCGCGCGCTTGGCCTGCGATAGCGCCTTGAGCCGCGCGATTTTCTGTGTCTCGGAGAACTCGTCCAGCTCTTTTTCCATCCCGGTCAGCGCCGCCAGCCGCATGGTGGCATCGAAGGAATCGAACGCCTTCGACAAGCCCAGCGCCGGCTGCGTGGTTTCCGAGGCGGAGGGGTCTGGTTGCTCTTCGCCGGACTGTTGCTCCTGCTGCGCGCCGGCAGTGCCGAGGATACGCGCAGCCCTGTCTTGCTGGCGGGTGAGCGCAGATTCGGGCAGCACAAAGGGCCCGCCTTCGACCGGACCTGAGACCACCTCCGGCGTCGTGGACGCGCCGATCAGCGTCGCCATGGCCTCGCGCAGATCGTGGGCGAGGTCGTTGGCCTTCTGGTAACGGTCGTCGAGATTCTTCGCCAGGGCTTTGGCAATGATGAAATTCAGCACCTCCGGAAGGTCGGGATTGAGCGTTTTCGGCGCCGGCGGATTGAAGTTCATGGTCTGATACATCACGCCGTGGATGTTGTCGGCGACGAAAGGCGAGGTGCCGGTGAGCATCTCGTAAATCACCACGCCGAGGGAAAAGATGTCGGACCGGGTATCCGCGCGCTTGCCCGACACCTGTTCCGGCGACATGTACTTGGGGGAACCCAGGATCATGCCGGTCATGGTCTTGACTTCGTTATTGCGCATGCGCGCGATGCCGAAATCGGTGATTTTCACCAGTCCGTCCTGTAACACCATGATGTTGGCCGGCTTGATGTCGCGATGGATGATCTGGCGCTCATGAGCGTACTGCAGCCCCTCGGCGACCTGGGCGGCGATGTCCAGTGCGCGTGAAAGCGGAATCGGTGCGCGCGCCTGCAACAGCTTGCGCAGTTCATCGCCTTCGAGAAGCTCCATAGCCATATAGGCGATGCGTTCGCTGCGGCCGATGTCGTAGATGGTGACGATGTTGCGGTGGGAGAGTCCCCCGGCGGCCTTGGCCTCCTGGTAGAAGCGCGCTTCGTACTCCGCCAGTTCGTCCTTGGGCAGGGTCAGGTTCACCGTCTTGATCGCGACCACGCGATCGAGCATCGGGTCGCGCGCCTTGTAGACCACGCCCATCGCACCCTGGCCGAGTTCGGCCAGGATTTCGTAGCGGCCCAGTGTGGCGATCGAGCTATTCGGACTCATCGGGCGACATCCATCACTTCTGTTTCGCCTTCACGCTCTTGTATACCGGCCCCCAGATCGGGTGTCCGGCTTCCGCGGCGTCGAGTTCGAACGAGGGATCGAGCTCCAGTGCGATGCTGAACTCCTCGCGACAGGTGAGCTGTTGGCCCGACACGCAGGCGATGAACGCGAGATATTTGTGCGCCTTGACGCGGTCAGGGCGGCTCAGGCCTTCTTCCAACGCGTACTGGATCCGCCGGGCGGATGTCCGGTAGTTTCCCTCCTCGTAGTTGCGGACGCCTTCCTCGAGGTAATTGCTGCCGGCTGTCCTGGCATGGAATAAATCCCGGAACGAACCAGTCGCGCAGCCGGCTGCAAGATTCGCGGCCAGGATCAGGATCAGCGCCAGTCGTATCGTGGGCATGGTTTCGTATTGTTCTAGTTGAACTTGTGCTTGATGCGCACTTTCTGGTCCGCTTTCACGTCGACTACCTGGGTGTAAACCGGGAATCTGCCATTGCGGATTTCGATCTTGCGCCTGCCCGGTGCGACTTCCACTTCGTTTACCGGCGGACTGACTCCGACGCGGTCGCCGTCCACATAGACCTCCCCCCATGGCGCGATCGCCAGCGCGATGACGCCGGTACCGGCTGGCTTGGCGGCTTCCCTGGCAGCGGGTTTCTTCTCCGTCGGCCCGGGAAATCCGGAAACAGCGGGTTCCTCGGCTTTGCCGGCGGCGTGGGATTTCTTCTGCGCTGTCTGGGCTTCGTGCTTCACCGGCGCCGCCGGCAGGTTGCTCTGGCCGAGAAAGTTAAGCAGGACCGCCAGCGCGAAAGCGCCCACCGACAATGTTGCGGTGCCGTAGGCAATGGTCCTGTTGTTCAGCCAGGGTTCGATTACGGCCAGCCAGCCGCCGGTCCCGGTGGCAATGGTTGCGGTGGCCTGCTGGCGTATGCCCTCGCGGGATGATACCTGGGCGCGCTCGGCCGGAGAACGTATGGTGGTGTCATCGGCGTTGCTGTAGCCGACGCTGTAGATCTCGTGCTCTCGCACGTGCTTGTCGGTGTGCGAACCTTCATTGCGGAACAGCTTGGCGTAGCCCTCGGAAATGTGCGACACCATATCGAAGTAAGAGCGCGACACCAGAATCTGCCCGGGCAACGCAAATCCCATGACGCGTTGCGCCACGTTGATGCCGTCGCCGATGATGTTGGGCTGCCCGTTGAGATCCCGGACCAGCCTGACCGGGCCGAGATTGACGCCGATGCGGGCTGGAAGTTTGGGCGGTTCGTTGGGCCTGGGAGCGAACGACTCGCGCAGGCTCATCGCCACGAACAGCGCATCCTCAGGGTCGCCCAGGAAATTGATCGAAACCCCGTCGCCGGTATCCAGAATGATGCGGTCGTTCGGCGCGATGTCGCGAATGGCCTCGGCGATCAGCGCATTGAACTGATCCTTGAGCTGTATCTGCTCCGACACCGGCTTCCTCGAGTATTCGGCGATGTCCAGGAACAGCACACTGCAAATGAATGTGCGGTTGGCTCGCTCAGGCATCATCGAACATCACCTGCGTTGTCGGCTTCAAACGGCCTTCCTTGGCGGGCACACGCTTCCGGGGGGCGTTAATCTTATCATCATTCAGTGTCGGTCCAGCAAGCGTCCGGAATAAATTTATTCACTTGAGTCAAGCTCTTTGCGAACAATCTTCCACGGTTTTCGAGGTTTTGCAGGCACCTCCTGCGGCCGTGGATTCGACGCAATCCCTTATTATTGGGTGTCCCGCCGGAGCGCCGGGGCTGGACGCGGCAACAAACCCCGGCGCCCTGAATTTTGCAGATTTCCGGAGCAGCTTTGAGTCACGTCAATCCTTACCGCACCGGCCTGGACCGAAATCCGGCCAACCACGTCGCTCTGTCACCGCTGTCGTTTCTGGCGCGCGCCGCGGAGGTCTATCCGCAGCGCACCGCGGTGATTCACGGCGAGCGGCGCCTGACCTGGGCGCAAACCTACCAGCGCTGCCGCAGGCTGGCCTCGGCGCTCGCCAGGCACGGCGTCGGTGTTGGAGACACGGTCGCCGTCATGGCGCCCAACGTGCCGGCGATGTTCGAGACGCACTACGGTGTGCCGATGACGGGTGCGATTCTGAATACGCTCAACACGCGCCTGGATGCCGAGGCGATCGCGTTCATGCTTGTTCACGGCGAGGCCAGGGTGCTCATCGCCGACCGCGAGTATTCCTCGACGATTGCCAGGGCGCTGCGGCAGATCGAGCGCAAGCCGCTGGTCATCGACATCGACGATGTGCTTGGCGCGGGCGGCGAACTGCTGGGCGAGGTCGAATACGAAAATTTCATTGCTGGCGGCGATCCGGACTTCGACTGGAGGCTTCCGGACGATGAGTGGGACGCGATTGCGCTGTCCTACACCTCGGGCACGACTGGAAATCCCAAGGGCGTCGTGACGCATCACCGCGGCGCCTATCTCAATGCGATCAGCAACATCGTCACCTGGGCCATGCCGCACTTCCCGGTGTACCTGTGGACGCTGCCGATGTTCCATTGCAACGGTTGGTGTTTCCCGTGGACATTGGCCGCGCTGGCAGGCACCAGCGTGTGCCTGCGACGGGTCGAAGCCGCAGCAATTTTCGACCTGATCCGGCGCCACAAGGTCACGCATTTCTGCGGCGCGCCGGTGATGCATAACATGCTAATCAATGCGCCGGCCGAACTGCGCGCCGGAATCGATCACAAGGTTTCGGCGATGGTGGCGGGTGCCGCGCCGCCGCAGGCGGTCATCGAAGGCATGGAGCGCATGGGCGTGGATCTGACTCATGTCTATGGTCTGACCGAGGTCTACGGCCCGGCATCGGTGTGCGCCAAGCATCCGGAGTGGGATGCGCTGCGGCCGGACCAGCGCGCAGAACTGAACAGACGGCAGGGTGTGCGTTACGTCCTGCAGGAGGCAATGGACGTGCTCGATCCCAAGACGCTGAAGCCGGTGCCGCGCGACGGAAAGTCCATGGGCGAAATCTTCTTTCGCGGCAACATCACTATGAAGGGCTACCTCAAGAATCCGCAGGCCACCGAAGAGGCTTTCGAGGGCGGATGGTTTCACACCGGCGATCTGGCGGTGATGTACCCGGATGGCTACGCCAGGATCAAGGACCGGTCGAAGGACATCATCATCTCCGGCGGAGAAAACATTTCCACCATCGAAGTGGAGGATGTGCTCTACCGGCACCCGCACGTGCTGGAAGCGGCGGTGGTAGCGAGGCCGGATGAGAAATGGGGGGAGACACCGTGCGCGTTCGTGACGCTCAAGAATGGCGCGCCGGCGGTCACCGAGCAGGACATCATCGCCTTCTGCCGCGAGCGGCTGGCGGGCTTCAAGTGCCCGCGCAAGGTGGTGTTCGGCCCGCTGCCCAAGACCTCCACCGGCAAGATCCAGAAAAACGTTCTGCGTGACCAGGCGAAAACCGCGTAATCCCCTTTCACCGCAAAGACGCAAAGAACGCAGAGAAGAACAGGAAAAACGCAATTTAGTGGATCGACAGGCGGAATCACTCGTGATCTGAAGTGCCGGGCGCTCTGGTTTTGAGGCGGCCAGCATGCTGGTTTTGTATTTCTTCGCGTCCTTTGCGTCTTTGCGGTGAAAATGTTCTAGCGGTGGGCGTTGTTGACGGTGAAGGTATTTGACGTTGCTGCGGTAGAATCTCATCCCTTTCACGCAAGCGAAGGTCCATGAAATGAAGGTACTGGTTCCGGTAAAGCGGGTAGTGGACTTCAATGTCAAGGTGCGGGTGAGGGCTGACGGCACCGGGGTCGAGACCGCCAACGTGAAAATGTCGATGAATCCATTCGACGAGATTGCCGTCGAAGAAGCGGTGCGACTGAAGGAGGCGGGCGCCGCGACCGAGATCATCGCGATCTCGGTTGGCTCTGCCCAATGCCAGGAAACGCTGCGTACCGCGCTGGCAATCGGCGCCGACCGCGCAATTCTGGTGGAAACCGCCGCGGAAACGCAACCGCTGGCCGTAGCCAAAATTCTCAAGGCGATCGTCGCCAGAGAGCAGCCGGGACTGGTCATCATGGGCAAGCAGGCGATCGACGACGATTCTAACCAGACCGGACAGATGCTGGCGGCGCTGCTCAACTGGTCACAGGCCACTTTCGCCTCGAAAGTGAAGGTGAGCGGCAACGCCCTGGAAGTGACCCGTGAAGTAGACGGCGGCCTGGAGACGCTATCCGTCAATCTGCCGGCGGTGGTGACCGCCGACCTGCGCTTGAACGAGCCGCGCTACGTTACGCTGCCGAATATCATGAAAGCGAAGAAAAAGCCGTTCGAGGCCCTGACGCCGGATGCGCTCGGCGTGGACGTCGCGCCGCGGCTGAAGACGCTCAAGGTGCAGGAACCGCCGAAGCGCAACGCCGGCCAGATGGTGAAGAGCGTGCCGGAACTCGTGCAAAAGCTGAAGAATGAAGCGAAGGTCATCTGATGCGTACTCTGGTCGTAGCCGAACATGACCACGCGGCGTTGAAGCCCGCGGTACTCAATACCATAACCGCGGCGCAGAGAATCGGCGGCGAAATCGACATCCTGGTTGCCGGGCACAACTGCGCTGAAGCTGCAAAGTCCGCGGCGCAGATTGCCGGAGTGAAAAAAGTGCTGCTCGCGGATGGCGTGCAGTACGCGCATCCGCTGGCGGAGAATATCGCGGCGCTGATCGTCTCGATCGCGAAGGCTTACTCCCACGTCCTGGCGCCGGCCACCAGTTTCGGCAAGAACGTAATGCCGCGCGTGGCGGCGCTGCTCGATGTGGCGCAGGTTTCCGACATCGTCAAGGTCGAAACGCCCGATACGTTCGTGCGGCCGATTTACGCGGGCAACGCGCTCGCGACCGTCCAGTCCGGCGACGCGGTCAAAGTGATCACCGTTCGCTCGACCGGTTTCGACGCCGCCGCCGCGACCGGCGGTTCGGCTGCGGTTGAACAGCTAGCGACTGTCGCCGACACCGGGCTTGCCAGGATGGTAGGCCAGGAACTTACCAAGTCGGCGCGGCCGGAGTTGACGGCGGCGCGCGTGATCGTCTCCGGCGGCCGCGGCATGGGCAGCGGCGAGAATTTCAGGATTCTGGAAGCTCTGGCGGACAAGCTCGGCGCGGCAGTCGGCGCTTCGCGTGCGGCAGTGGACTCGGGTTTCGTGCCGAACGACTATCAGGTCGGCCAGACCGGCAAGATCGTCGCGCCCGAGCTCTACATCGCGGTCGGGATCTCCGGTGCGATCCAGCACCTCGCTGGAATGAAGGACAGCAAGGTGATTGTGGCGATCAATAAGGACGCGGAAGCGCCGATCTTCCAGGTGGCCGACTACGGGCTGGTCGCCGACTTGTTCCAGGCCGTGCCCGAGCTCACCGCCCAGCTTGGCTGAGAGGAAATTTCACCGCAAAGACGCAAAGAGCGCCAAGAGAATCAGGGCAAGAACCCGATTGCCGGATATACAGAGCAAAAATTATCCTGATCGGGAAGCCGGCCTCGGCGCTTTTTGAACCGCGTGTTTTGTTATCGTTCTTCTGTGCGTCCTTTGCGCCTTTGCGGTGAGACTTTCGATTTTTGATTTTTTGGGACTACGACTATGTCCACATACGCCGCGCCGATCCGTGACATGAAGTTCGTCATTAACGAGTTGGTCGGCCTCGACCAGATTTCGGCGTTGCCTGGATGCGAGGAAGTTACCCCGGACCTGGTTGACGCGGTGCTGGAGGAAGCCGGCAAGTTCGCCGCCGGCGTACTGGATCCGCTCAACAAGCTCGGCGACCGGACCGGCGCCAGGTTCGACAACAATGTCGTCACCGCCGCGCCGGGTTTCAAGGAAGCGTTCCGGCAATTCTCCGAAGGCGGTTGGACCGGACTGAACTGCGACCCGCAGTTTGGCGGGCAGGGGCTGCCGCACATCATCTCGGCGCAGACCTCCGAAATGTGGAACTCGGCCAACATGTCGTTCTGCCTGTGCCCGATGCTTACCGCGGGTGTGGTTGCCGCGCTGATGCGCCACGGCTCGGACCACCAGAAGGCGCTGTATCTGCCGAATCTGGTGTCAGGCAAGTGGACCGGGACCATGAATCTCACCGAGCCGCAGGCGGGTTCCGATCTCGCAGCGGTGCGCACGCGCGCCGTTCCCGAGGGCGACCACTACCGGCTCCATGGCACCAAGATCTTCATCACCTGGGGCGAGCACGACTTGGCGGAGAACATCATCCACATGGTGCTGGCACGAACGCCGGACGCGCCCGAAGGAGTTAAGGGCATTTCGCTGTTCGTGGTGCCGAAGTTTCTGATGAACAAGGACGGCAGCCTGGGCAAGCGCAACGATGTCAAATGCGTGTCCATCGAGCACAAGCTTGGCATCCACGGCAGCCCAACCTGCGTGATGGCTTACGGCGACACGGATGGCGCGATCGGCCATCTGGTCGGTGAAGAGAACCGCGGACTGGAGTTCATGTTCACCATGATGAACTTCGCGCGGCTTGAGGTCGGCATCGAAGGCGTGGCCATTGCGGAGCGCGCCTATCAGCACGCGCTGGAGTACGCGAGGACCCGCGTGCAGGGCCGTGAGACCGGCGTCAAGGGCGGCGATCGCGTCACCATCATCCACCACCCCGACGTGCGCCGCATGCTGATGAGCATGAAGGCGCAGACCGAGGCGATGCGGGCGATCGCGACCCTCGCTTCGGCGTATCTGGACGCGGCACTGCTGCACCCGGACAAGACCGAACGCGCGCGGAACCAGGCGCTGTTCGATCTGCTCACCCCGGTGGTCAAGGGTTGGTGCACCGAACAAAGCATCGAGATTGCCTCCATCGGCGTGCAGGTCCACGGCGGCATGGGTTTCGTGGAGGAAGCCGGAGCGGCGCAGTACCTACGCGACGCGCGCATCACCACGATTTACGAGGGCACCACCGGGATCCAGGCGAACGACCTGATCGGCCGCAAGCTCGCGTACGAAAAGGGCGCGACGACGGCCGCAAGCTCGCGTACGAAAAGGGCGCGACGATCAAGCTGATGATCGCGGAGATGCGTGCGCTGGACGGCGAACTGGCGAAAGTCACCCATCCGGGCATCGCGGTCATCCGCCGTTCGCTGTCCGATGGCGTGGCGGCATTGACGGAGGCGAGCGGCTGGCTGCTGGCGACGTTTCCACACAACATGAAAGCCGCCGCCGCCGGGGCGGTGCCTTTCCTGAAGCTGTTCGGCGTCGTCGCGGGCGGATGGCAGATGGCGCGCGCCGCGCTGATCGCCAAGCGCCGTCTTGATGAAGGTGCCGAGGATTACGATTTTTACCGCGCCAAGATCGGCACGGCGCGTTTCTATGCGGAACATATCCTGCCGCTCGCCCAGGCCTACAAGCAGGAAATCGTGAATGGCTCGACCAGCGTTCTGGCGCTGGAGGAAGCCCAGTTCTAACCCGCGGGCGTGCCGCAATCCATACACCAAAATCTCACCACTTGAGAAGTGAGCTTTTCTCCTGAAGGTTTTCGTTGACAAGCCCGGACTCAGCCGCCAACATTCAAACACTTGTTATGGAACGCGGTTATGCCGCCACCTCGCCGCGGATGATCACCGCCAAGGCGAAAGTCCATCTCGCGGCGGTCAATTATCACTTCGATTCGAAGGACGCGTTGATCCGCGAAGTGTTCGAGCGCCGTCTCGGTCCGCTGAATTCCGCACGCATCGCCCATCTCGATGGTTTTGAATCCGGCGCTCGCGGCAGGCCGCTCACCACTGGGCGGATCATGGGAGCGATCGTTATCCCGGCGTTGCAGGTCAACAAAGATCCGCTCGGCGCAGGCGCCGTTGCCGCAGGCAGAGCACAAGCGCGGGGCGTCGCCGCGCAAGATCGGCAGTGTTTCCGGCCGCAAGCTCGCGTACGAAAAGGGCGCGACGATCAAGCTGATGATCGCGGAGATGCGTGCGCTGGACGGCGAACTGGCGAAAGTCACCCATCCGGGCATCGCGGTCATCCGCCGTTCGCTGTCCGATGGCGTGGCG
>WNFR01019462.1_pt1 | contig 12010 bp, 9 predicted proteins | sample 5400221 | NCBI WGS metagenome assembly WNFR01 (sample SAMN13153357, study PRJNA577476) | soil metagenome | isolation source: 40 cm soil under Madrone tree | place: USA:California | collected 2016-06-14 | reverse complement strand
CCGATCGCACCAGCGGTTGCCAACGCCGTCTTTGCCGCCACCGGCAAGCGGCTAAGGACGTTGCCGTTGCGGTTGTCCTGAATGAGGTGGCTGGTCTTCCTTGGTTTACTGGTGGCATTTGCTCACGGCCAGTTTGCCGCGTCATTGATGGAAGCGCGGCGCCAGGCGGAGATCCAGAAATCCGACTGGACCGCCACGAACGTCTGGTTGGAAAACGCAAGGTGCGCACGCACGAGCGGCGCCTTGCTGGCCGTCTGCGATGGCAGCAGGCTCGTTCCGATTTCAGAATATGCCTTGGCCGACGATCTGGGCCATGCGCTGTTCCTCGGGATCATTGCGCTTGCGACAGAGCGCGACGTCTCGCTGGCGGATGTCGCCGCCCTGAACATTGCGATCGACGCGCTCGGCTTCGTTGCATTGGCATGCATACTCTTTGCAGTGCGCGCCAATCTGACCGTGATTGCCTTCCTCGCGCTTGGCCCGGTCGTGTACCTGGGGTGGGTCGGCACGTCGCCGCACTGGAGTTTCATCGGTGTTGCGAGCCTCGCGTCCATTCTTCCGCTTGCTCTTGCGGCGCGGGAGTACGGATGGCTGTCAAGGCGAAGCGGAAGCACCTTCATTGTCGTTGGCCTGCTGTCCCTTGCGCTTGCCTTCTTGATTCGCGAGTCCATCGGGATGATGGGTCTCTTGGCGAGCCTCGGTACGGCAGGAGTCCTGGCGTGGAGCCGCATTCGCGCACAAAAGCACGTGCGCGGCCTGGTGCTCATCGGTCTGCTCGTGCTGGCCGCTGCGATGACGCCAAGGGGTGCGCTGCTGGCCCGCGACATCTCGTTCGCCATGGAGCCCGCCCATCACGTCCAGACCCATGGCCTCTCCCATACGCTGTATATCGGCCTCGGCGCGGTGGAGAACCGGTTCGGCATACGGTTCGAGGACAGTTTCGGAGCGGAAGCGGCCAGGAAAGAGGCCTCGGACGTGCCCTACCTGTCGCCCGATTATTACCGGCTCATGTGGAAGCTGTACCTGGCGTGCGTCGTCGAAGATCCGCTCGAAGTCGCCCGGATCTACCTGAGGAAGGCAGGTATGATTCTCGATGACCCCATCCTCGATTCCGCCCCGAAACTCTGGATCGTGCTGGCAATCGCCATAGCCGCCTTGACGATGACACGGCGCGACGCGTGGCAACGGGTAGGTTTCGCTCAGGGACGCCTCATCGTCGTTGTGGCGCTGGTTTTCATCGGCTTGTTCATCGTCCAGGCGGTGCTTGCGCAGCCGAGCCGATTGTTTGCCGCGCCTGCGGGGGCATTCGTGCTGGTGTTGCTGGCCAGCCTGTTGGAATTCCTCTGCCGGTCGCTATGGGTCTACGTGCGACGGGGCGACGTGCGGCCGAACACGGACAATCCGCAAACCCCACGCTAACGCGGCATCTTCCCTCGCCAGCGCAGTGTGTCCTCGATCTGGGTCGCGAGGTCGCGTGACGGCCGCCAGCCGAGCTCGCGCCGGGCCTTGGCGATGTCGCCGACCAGCTTCGGTGAATCGCCGGGGCGACGCGGGCCGATGCTATGCGGGACGGTGCGGCCGGCGATGCGGGCGGTTTCGGCCAGGGCCTGTTTCACGCTGTAGCCGGCGCCGGAGCCGAGGTTGAAGGTCTCGTGCAGGCCGCCAACCCCCGTGTTGGGCAACAACCAGAGCAGCGCCTTCAGGTGTGCCTGCGCCAGATCGGTGACATGCACAAAGTCGCGTACGCAGGAACCGTCGGGAGTCGGATAGTCGGTGCCGAGCAGGGTGAGCGGAGGTCCGAGGCCCAGGGCCGCATCGACCGCCAGCGGCAGCAGATGCGTCTCCGGCGTGTGCGCCTCGCCGATTTCACCGTCGGCATCGGCGCCCGCGGCGTTGAAATAGCGCAGGGACGCAGCTTTCAAGCCGCGGCCGGCTGCTGCCGTGAGTGCACGTTCGACGCGCGCCTTGGATTCGGCATAGGGACTGAGCGGTGCGATCGGATGCGTCTCGGTCAGCAGCTCGGTCTGCGGGCTGCCGTAGACGGCGCAGGTGCTCGAGAAGACAAAGGCGCCGATGTCGTGACGCAAGGCGGCTTCGATCAGCGTGTCGGTCCTGGTGGCGTTGTTGTCGATATAGCGTTCGGGTTCGCGCACCGATTCACCAACCTCGATATAGCCGGCGAGATGGATCACGGCGCGTGGCCGGTGGCGGTCGAATACTTCGTCCAGGCGCCGGGCGTCGCCGATATCGCCGCGTTCGAGCGGTCCCCAGCGCACCGCCCAGTCATGGCCTTTCTCCAGCGTGTCGTAGCACACGGGCATCACGCCCGATTCGGCCAGCGCCTTGCAGATGTGACTACCAATATAGCCGGCGCCGCCGGCCACCAGAATGCGGCTGATCATCGGGCAAACTCGCGGTAGAGGTTTTCCAGGGACATTGCGACATTGCGCCAGTCATAGAGTTTTCGTGCGGTCTCGCGAGCCTCGGCGGCCATCTGCCTGAGGCGCACGGGATCGGCCGCGAGCGATTCGATGGCGCGTGTGACGGCGCCCACCTCGCACGGCACGACGATGGCGCCGCCGCCCTCGATCTCGCGGTAGATATTCACTTGATCCGACACGATGGCGGGAAGTCCCGCCGCCATCGCCTCGACGATCGCGATGCCGAAATTCTCGCTGTAGGACGGCAGGGCGAACATCGAGGCCGCGGAAAAGGCCGCGAGCTTGTCGGCGCCGATCAGCATGCCGGTGAAGGTGACTTCGTCCTTGACCTGATGCTGGCTAGCGAGCGAGCGAGCGCGTTCCAGCACGCCGTCATCGGGGCCGGCGATGACGAGATGCAGATCGGGCACGCTTTTTCTTGCCGCGGCAAAGGCCGGAATCAGCAGATCGAGTCCCTTCTTCTCATGTACACGACTGAGGAACAGAACGATCCGCCGGCCCGCCGTGGCGGGAAAGCGCCGGATGAAGTCGTCGGCCGGCGGCATGTTCTCGAAGCCGTCGAGCCGGACGCCGAGCGGCACCACGCGGGTTAGCGCGCCCTGGTTGTAGCGCGCGCTGATGTCGCGCTCGAGGTCGCTCGTGTAATGAATCGCCGCGGCGCGTCGCAGCACGCGGTTCTGGAAAGCGATCTCCATCAGGCATTTGCGCGCCCGGCTGCGGCGCCGGATGTAAGGATCGAGCAATCCATGCGGTCGCACGATGTAGGGCACACCATGTTGGTGCGCGAAATCGCCGCCCACCCAATCGTGGAACAGATAGAGCGAATGCAAGTGTACGACATCGAATGACGGCAGGTCGCGGCGCAGCGCCTGGGCGAGGCCGACCGACGGCTTCCAACCGCGCGGCCACTGCACGGGAAAGGTCTTGATCGCCACCGTCGATCCGGTGGGCAGCGGCCGCGCCGGCTCACCCCAATCCGTCGTGTAGATGGAGACTTCGTGTCCGCGCGCGGCGACGGCCGAGGCCATCTCGATGCAGGCTTGAGCAGGGCCGCCGGATTCCGGGGCCAGGGTCGCGATGAGGTGGAGGATTCTCATTTGACTGAGGACACGACTCGGATCGATACAGGCGCGGCGGGACGATCCGGCGCGAACTCATTGAAACGCTGAATTTTCTATCATAAGCTATTCAACTACCTAAGACATTGTCGTGACAAATGAGGTCATCGGTCGGTGTGCGGCATAGCCGGCTTGGTAACCCGTAACGCTCCGTTGCGCGCCGAGGATCGCGACGACGTCGAGCGGATGACGTCCTATATGCAGGCGCGCGGTCCCGAGGGCGAAGGCTTCTGGTCGAGCACCGGGCAGCCCCAGGCGATGTTTGGCCATCGCCGGCTGGCCTTTATCGATATCGGTCCCGGCGGCGCCCAGCCCATGCAAATCGATGGCGGGCGCTACACGCTCACCTTCATGGGCGAAATCTACAACTATCAGGTGCTGCGCGAGGAACTGATCCAGCAGGGCGTTGGATTCGCCTCGCATTCCGACGGCGAAGTGATCCTGCGGCTCTATGCGCGCGACGGTGCTTCGATGCTGCCCAAGCTGCGCGGCATGTTCTCCTTCGCCATCTGGGATGCCGGGGAGCGGACACTTTTTGCGGCGCGCGACGCTTTCGGCATCAAGCCCTTTTATTATGCTGACGATGGCGCGGTCTTTCGCTTTGCCGCCCAGGTGAAGGCGCTTTTGGCGACCGGCCGTGTCGATACCGCTCCGGAGCCGGCCGGCGAGGTGGGATTTCTCCTCTGGGGATCGGTACCCGAGCCCTTCACGCTCTACCGCAGCGTCCGCTCGCTGCCGGCGGGTCATCAATTGACGCTGAAGCCGGGCCAGCAGGCCAGGATCGAGCGCTACTTTGCCGTGGGCGACGTGCTGCGCGAGGCCGAGCAGGCCGGGCCGGCGCCGCAGGGCCCCGCGCGTCTCGAGCGCATCAGTGCCGCCATCGAGGACGCGGTCCGCCATCATATGATCGCCGACGTGCCGGTGGGCCTCTTCCAGTCGAGCGGCCTCGATTCCTCGCTGATCTCGCAATACGCCCGATCGGACGGCGGCTTCACCCCGCGCAGCGTCACTCTGGGCTTCAAGGAATATGTGGGTTCCCTCGACGACGAGACCGGGCTTGCCGCCAGGATCGCCGCGATCAACGGCACGGAGCATCGCACCGTTTGGATCGGGCGGACGGAGTTCGCGGCCGAGCGCGAGCGGCTGCTGGCGGCGATGGACCAACCGACGATCGATGGCACCAATGCCTATTTCGTGAGCCATGCGGCCAGGCAGGCTGGACTGAAGGCTGCTTTGTCGGGCCTGGGCGGCGACGAGGTCTTCGCGGGCTATTCGAGCTTTCGCCAAATCCCGCGCATGGTCGGGACGATCGACAAGGTGCCGGCCTCGCGCGCGGTCGGGCGCGCGCTGCGCGTCGTGGCGGCGCCCCTGGTCCGCCACCTGACTTCGCCGAAATATGCCAGCCTGCTCGAACTCGGCGGCGACTGGTCGGGCGCCTATCTGCTGCGGCGCGGGCTCTTCATGCCGTGGGAGCTGCCACGCCTGCTGCCGTCCGATTATTTGCGGCAGGGCCTGCGCGATCTCGATACCGACGCCACGCTGTCGCATGCCGTGGCCGGCCTGCGCTCAGGCAATGGCCGGGTCGCGACCCTCGAGCTGTCCTTCTACATGCGCAATCAGCTGCTGCGCGACGCCGACTGGGCCGGCATGGCACATTCGCTCGAAATTCGCGTGCCCTTCGTGGACACCGTGTTTTTCCGGGCGATGGCGCCTTTCATCGTTGCCGACACGCCGACCACCAAGCGGGAAGTGCGCCAGGTGCTGCGGCCGGAAGTGCGTTCCCTGCTGGAGGGCCTGCCCAAGCGCGGCTTCCAGGTTCCGGTGCGTGATTGGCTGGGAAGCTCCGCGCCCTCCGGCGCGGAAGGCCGTGGCTGGCGGGGCTGGGCGCTGCAAGTACGGGCCGCCTTTGATAGAGGTGCGCCGCCGATCCCGCGCGCGGTTTAGGGAGCGGACGTGGACAGCACTGTTATCTTCGTCATGGCTGGCGGCCTCTTCGCCATCTTCGCGTGGGCGATCATCCTGTTGAACTGGCGGGTCGGCGTATGGGCGCTGCTCGCCTATGCGACGACGATGGGTCTGGTCGTGGTGGCGATGTTTGCCATCGGCCTGGGCGCGCTGGCGCTCGTCACGCGCGACATCCTGATCATCGCGCCATTGTACATTTCACTTTTCCTGTTCGGCGGGAAACAACCCTATCACCGCATTCCCTGGCACGTCAGCGCGGCATGTGCGTTCTTCGCCTTTGTCGTCCTGGCCGACATGGGCAATCCAGGTGTGCCCAATCTCCTCGTGGCGCTGATCGGCGCGAAAGTGTGGCTGTGCTACATCCCGCTGCTCTATGTCGGCGCCGTCTTTATCAAAAGCGAACGTCAGCTTCTGTCCGTGATGCGCACCATTGTCGGCATGGCCTGGGTCGCGTGGACGCTGGGTATCGTGCAATATATCGGCGCGATGACGATCGGCTTCGAGCCGACGATGAGGTTCTTGTTCGGCGGCTATGGTGAGCTGGCGAGCGGTGGCTTTTCCTGTTTCGATTTCGGCGCGCTCTTCTGTCGCCTTCCCGGCAGTTTTACGTTCAGTTCGCAATACGGCTCGTTCTGTGTGTTCATGCTTTTCCCGCTGTTCATGCTCAACACGCTCGAGACCGACTGGACGTGGCGTGGCTTTGCTCAATTGAGCTTTGCGATGGCCCTTGTCGCCGGCTTGACCTGCGGCGCGCGCGGCAATTTCATTCTTTTGCCGGCGGCCGTCATGCTGATCTATTTCCTTCGCTTCCGGCTCAAGGGCGGCGTCCAGATGGTGCTGGGCCTCGCGGTCGCCGGCGTGGTGGTGTTCAACGTGATTGGCATCGATGCCGGTGAAGCCTATGGCACGGCCGGCCAGCTCAGCGATTCCTACAGCCGCGATCTGGTGGTCGGCGGCTTCGCCGATGGTCTTGCGAAGGGCGGCATCCTGGGACAGGGCACCGGGACGAACACCGGTCCCGCCCGACACGCTTTCGATGACGCCGCTGCGATGGCCGCCGAGCAAGGCTATTACATCGAGAACTTCATGGCCAAGCATAACGGCGATGGTTGCCTTCACGCTTGCGACCTCCGTGAAGGGATGGGCGCTCGACGTCGATCCGATCAATTTCTATTTTTACTTTTTTGTCGGGCTGGGCTTCGCCATCCCGCATCTCGACAGAATATCCGCGCCGATGCAGTCGCGTGTTGCCGAAGCCGGGCTTGTTCCGGTGGCGGGACAGCGATATGTTCCGCGATCCCATATGCGCGCGGGCATGGACGCGCCGAAATATGATGGCCGCGACAGGCGTCGCTAGCGCCGGCCTTCGAGGATCACTCCCCGGCGAAGCGAGGCTTGTACGCAACCATGCAGATACTGTAGTCGGGCCAGCCCGTAAGCTTGTGGAGGATGCGGTCGAATATCACGGGAAGGATTCTGAGCGGCAGCGTCAAAGCCCAGCCAAGGGATGACGGACGAATTGCCCGCAGGAGCGTCGTCACCCGCTGGCTGAAAAATCCGCTGCATGAACTGATTTCGTCGATCATGAAGCCGGTCTCGGCACAAAGCTCGGAAAGCATCGAGGCGGAGTAGCCGCGGCGCACGTGCCATCCGTCTTCCTCTCGCGAAAAGGGGCCGTTTTCGCCGGGTGACATCGCCCGATAAAAGTAGTTCGGAGTCGTCATGAGAAGAAACCCACCGGGTTTCAGCACCGCATGGATGTCCTTCATCAATTTTCGATCGTCGATAATATGCTCGATATTCTCGAAGCAGATCGCCACATCGAATTTTCCGGCAAATTCGGCGCGCTCATGCAGCCGCCGCACATCCTGTATCGGGAAGCTCACGTTCTTTGCATTGCTTATCTCGGCGCGTTCCGTGGCGATTTGCTGGTTCCGAAGATCCCAGCTCAGACCGACCGCTTGATAGCCCCGCAGCGCCGCGCCGATCGTAAACGCGCCAGAACCGCAACCGACGTCGATCAGTTTCTCGCCGTTGCGGGTGACGGGCAGGCGCTTCTTCAACCAGAGCCACCGATCCAGCACCAGCAAGTCGCCGTGAATGACGGTCGCGCGAAAACCAAAGATCCGCACGAGCAACGACTTGTCCATTTGGCCCCCGAGATTCTGCGATGGACAGGCGCATCCTTATCCAATCGTTGGTCATTTGGACCCGTCGAACCCCGCCGTGCAATAGCCCGGCCACGGCATCGGTGCTAGATTTCACTCAACCATGACGGAAAACACGACCTCCAATCCCGCCATCGATATCCAGCGAGCCTACTACGCCTCGGACGTGCAAACGCTCGATCCGGCGGAGGGCGTCGCGGGTTCGCACGACCTGCCGATCTCGCTGCTGGTGGGTTATCTCGGCGGACAGGAGATCGGGTCGCTGCTCGATGTCGGCGCCGGAACGGGCAGGACGTTGAGCAAGATTCGCGCGGCCCATCCGAACATAAGCCTGCGCGGCGTGGAGCCTTCGCCGGTGCTGCGGCGGGTCGGCCTGGAGCGCTGGGGCATGGCGCCGGACCAGGTGATTGACGGCGATGCGTTGGCGCTGCCGTTCCCCGATCGCAGCTTCGACATGGTCACCGCCTTCGGCATCCTGCATCACATCAAGAACCCTGGCCGCGTAGTCAGCGAACTCGCGCGGGTGGCGCGCAAGGGCGTTTTCATTTCGGACGCGAATTGCTACGGCCAGGGCGGAACGGCAATAAGGCTGGCCAAGCGGGTGCTGCGCGGCCTTGGCCTATGGTCCGTGCTCAACTACCTGCGCACCGGCGGCAAGGGCTACTTCATATCGGAGGGCGACGGGCTTTATTATTCGTATTCGTTGATCGACGACCTGCCGATCCTGAATCGGCGGTTCGAACATGTGATGCTGCTCAATCCGGTGGGCCATTCGATCGATCATGCTCATCAGGCGCCCACTCTTGTCGCGATCGCGCGGAACTCCTGAGCCGTAGCGTCAACGCTTCAAAAGGATGTGGTCGATCAGCGCGGAAAACTCCGTTCGATAGGCATTGAAATCGTGCGTTTCGGCGCGAGCGCGGGCAGCGCGGCCCATTTCGAGGCGAAGATGCGGATTGTCAGCCAGGCGGGCGATGCGCTCGGCCAGGGCGTCGATGTCGCGGATCGGCACCAGATAACCCTCGACGCCATCGCGCACGATGCTGCCTGAGTTGGCGGTGACGATCGCGGGAATGCCACTCGCCAGCGCTTCATTCACGGCCATTGCCGAGCCTTCGTGCAGCGAGGGGAAGACGAAGGCGTCGGCGGCGCAGAACAGCGTCGGCATTTCCGCATAAGGGACGCCGGCAACATGGACGAACCAGGGACGATAGGGTTCGAGCCATGCCGTGCCGTCGGACAGCCCGCCGACCAGCGTCAGCCGCACGTCGGGCCGGTCGAGGCGCCGCACCGCTTCGAGTGCATAGATGACGCCCTTGCGCATACCGATGAGGCCGGCAAACAGCGCCTTCAGTCCCTGACCGTTGCGCGGCGCGGCGGTTGGATGGAAGCGCTTCGTGTCGATGGGATAGGGGAGGAGGTGAATGCCGCGATCCGGCCGCCCCGCCGCCAGCAGCGTGTCGCGGACGTAAATCGACGGCACCACGACATGGTCGGCCAGCAACACTTCGCTGGCGTTACGTTGCCGCCAAGCCGGCGTGTCGATGCCCGCCCGGACCTGGGCGAATTCCGGCCGCAGCCGGCGCTCTTCCTCGAGCAGCTTGGCGCCGCTGTCGATATGGCCGATCGCCTGGAAAAGCATGCTGGCAACGCCGCGCGCCCGGCAGGCTTTTAGCGTGTGGAGCGCCGAGCCGTCGAAGCCGATATACAAATCGGGCGGCGCGTGGCGTACGCGGCGCGCCGTGGCGCGATCAAAACGTTCGTTGCGCCAGTGCAGTGCGCTTTGTGCCAGCTCCTTGCGGCCGAGGCGGTTCGCCGCCAGGTAGGCAAGTTCGGGCAGCGGGCGCTGGTGCACCAGGCGTGGATTGACGTCGGGATGTGAGCGGCGGGTGAGTTCGCGCCGAGCGGCATCGCGCAGGCGTCCGGGGATCCAGTCCAACACGCGATCGAGCATTCCGCCGGGTCCGAAATACGCCGATGTGTGGAATTCGAGATCGACGCCCAGCCCTTCGAGGATGCCGACCAGCGGATAGAGCAAGGAGGTGGCGCCGGGATGGGCGATCAGGATTTTACGACGCGGCATCTTGCGGCGCCGTCAGGGTGTCGCCAGGCGCCGTCCAACCGTGGCGGCGAGCGCGGTCGTGAGGCCGATCCGGTTCTGCTCGAAATCCCAGGTGTCGATGATGCGCCGGCTCTCGCGTCCCCGTCGTGCGAGTCGTCCGGGGTCGGCGAGGCATTCGGCGAGCTGGCCGGTGAGGGCTGCCACGTCGCCAAAGGCATAGGCCGCGCCGTTGGCGCCGTCATGGATGAGGTCAACTGCCGCGCCGACACGGTCGCTGGCAATCACGGCGCGGCCGGCATTCATGACCTCGTTGACGACGAGACCCCAGGCCTCGCGCTCCGACGGCAGGACGAAGACGTCGCAGAGTTCGTACAGCGCCGCCAATTGCTGCTGCGTCTGGAAGCCCAGCAGCTTGGCCGAATGAAGGCCCAGGCGGTCGATATGCGCCTGCAGCGTCTCGCGCAGGTCGCCGTCGCCCGCCATCAGCAGATAGGGTTTTCCGTTCTGCTCCGTGCCCTGCAGGTTGGCGAAGGCGTTCAAAAGATCGAACGGCGCTTTGCGGCCGATCAGCTTGGCGGCATAGAGGACGATCGGACGGCCAGACGCCAGACCAAGCGCGCGCCGCAACTCCTCGCGCGAGGGTGCGGCCTCGGCGATTCGGGCGCTGAACCAAGCATTGTCGACGGTATAGCCCACGCGAAACATACGGCGTCGGTCGAGGCCGAGCGACCGGCAATGTTCCTCGTTGCGCGTGCCGATGGTGAGATAGGCGTCGATGCCTTTGTCGAGCGCGGTGAACAGTCCACGCTTGAGCCGGCTGCGCACGGCGGAGCGTTCGCGGCCGGCACCGGCCATCTCGTCGCGCAGCAGGACCTTGATGCCCAGCCGTTTGGCCGCCGCAATCGCCAGCAGATGGTGGGCGCGGCTATAGCCATGGATCCACAGCGCGTCGAAGCGGCCGGACCGCAGCATCTCCGGCAGGCCGCGGTTCATTGGCGCCCAGAAGGCGAAAGATTCGACGGGTGGCTTGGGATAGGCGTGGCGCGGCAGGAAAACGTGGCGATAGCCGCCGAGCAGCGGCACGTCCCAGGCGATCTCGCGATTAAACTCGGCGTCGTAGTGGTGATTGACCGAGAAATCGCTTTCGAAGAAGGCCGTCAGCTCGATGTCGGGATCGGCGCTGAGATAGCGCAGCAGCGGCGCCTGATACTGGATAGGATGGGTGACCAGATAGGCCACGCGCCACGGCCGGGAGGGCCGTAACGTCATGGCTGGTCGCCGGTGGCAATGGTGCCGGGTGAGGGATTTGAACCCCCGACCTTCGGTTTACAAAACCGCTGCACTACCACTGTGCTAACCCGGCATTTTCGTGGTATTTCAATAACTTACGTGAACCTTCTGTTGCGTTAGGTGCGGGATAGGTGCATCGCCCGGTCGTCCTAAAGCATTGTACCACAAGAAAAAAGACCCTTGTCGCTGCATATGTGCGCTGTGGCCCCCCGAGAGCGTACTTTGATCGTGGAGTGCGCCGTTAAATAACCGGAAAAAAAACGGGAAAAGGCCAACTTTCGGTACTAGTTTACCTTTGCTCGCTCTTTCCCATGCTAAACAAATCCTCTTGAGCATTCCGGCAAAAGCCCGCTCCTGCACGAGGCGAGGATCGGGTGGTTGCTCATGACCGGGCAAGCATAGACCAGGTGGGTTCGAATAAACGATTCTGGTCCCTACTGCCGCGGAGCCCCCGCCGGAACTGAATGCGCCGTGCGTTTCACCCGCTCTTTCTGTCGACGATATCGGCGCTTGCGCCCCCGTCGGCCAGGCGGCGTGCAATGGCGCGGCCCAGGCTTTGGGCCGCGCCGGGTTCACGTTCACTCCCCAAGGAACCTCGAGGCATTGCCGAACAGCAGAAGATCGCTGTCGCTCGCGTTCAGGCCGAGCGCTTCAACGGCGCCGACCGGTTGCAGTTCCTGGATCGTGAAAGGATGATCCGTGCCCACGCAGAGTTGCGTGATGCCGAACCGCTCGATCAGGAAAGCGAGCGTGGCGGGATCGTAAACCAGGGTGTCGTAAAACAGTTTCCGTGCCTGTTCGGCGGGGGATTGGCGAATCTGCTCAGCCAGCGCCGGGACCGTTTTCCAGCCATGCATGAGACGCGGCAACACCAGCCCGAACACACCGCCACCGTGGCTGAAGGCAATCTTAAGCTTCGGGTGCCGGGCCAGGATTCCGCCGGTCATCAGTGACGAGATGGCATAG
>WNFR01006936.1_pt1 | contig 12010 bp, 4 predicted proteins | sample 5400221 | NCBI WGS metagenome assembly WNFR01 (sample SAMN13153357, study PRJNA577476) | soil metagenome | isolation source: 40 cm soil under Madrone tree | place: USA:California | collected 2016-06-14 | reverse complement strand
GAGCCCAGCGAGGGGCTCCCCTTTTGGTTTGAGGGTGTGGGTGTTAGAAACTGAGCTTGAACCCGTATGTTAGCGAACGCAGTTGAGAGTTGGCAGCGATACCGGTAATTTTGCCACCAGTGTTAACTCCGTTGCTCAGACAGTCAACGCATCCGTCCGGATTCCCCAGATTAACGTGGTTAAATATGTTGTAGAACTGGAATTGGAATTGAGCCTTGGCCCGCTCCGTGATGGTGAAGTTCTTGAACAAGGCCAGGTCTGAGTCGAAGTACCTCGGCCCTCGCAAGGTGTTGCGCCCAACGTTCCCGAACGTATCCACCGCCGGCTGTGCCCATGACCCGCTAGCCTTCCCGGCCGCGTCAAGCGCTACTCCCGCCGTGGTTTGGAACCAGTACCCGGGCGCATTCGGGTCACCACTGCGCGTACCGTCCTTGACTGAGCCAGCAAGGTCTGGTCGGCAGCCCGTGTCGCTGGACGGGTGGCAGGTGCTGAGGCTGGGCGTGAAGGGCAACCCGCTAGAAAAATTCGTGGTGCCATTCAACTCCCAACCACCGATGACCAAATCCCCGAGACGGCCGACATTGCTTCCAAACCTTTTGCCGGTGCCAAACGGAAGTTGGTAGACCTGGGTGAAGATGAACACGTGGTTCCGATAGTTGCTGTTCGGGCCGTAGTTAACCTTCCTATCGTAGCCCGCGGTCCCTCCATCATCGTCTGCCGTAGCATGCTGCCAAGTGTAGTTCGCGTTGAAGGACAAACCGGACGCAAAACGCTTCTCCACAATTGCCTGGAGAGCGTTGTATTTGTTATTGAAATCGTTCCCGAAGTAACGGAAACCCTGCGTCCAACCATACTTGGAATAGAAGGGTCTGCGCAGGTTCTGGTTTAAGGTTGCCGCAGCGCCCGAGAGAGTGGGATCGTAGCCGGCCAACCTTGGATTGTTGAAGGGATAGTCTGGGCCGCCGCCGATAGTATGCGTCCCCTTATTGCCGACGTAGGAGATGGTCGCGCTGATGGTCGACGTAACCTGTCGCTGCACGGTAGCGTTCCATGCGTCAACAGTTGGGAGACGGTTTGTGAACGGACGTACGAACGCATTGATGCCGTCCGGCAGAAGTGGCCGGCCGTTGGGTCCAAGGCACTGCGTTTTTGTGCCCGTCGGATCCGTGATCGAATTGCAGTTATTTGTCGTGAGAGCCGTCGCTGGATTCAGAGCGACCGGTCCGGTCGACAGGAAAAAGGCAGTGTTGAAGTCCTGTCCGTTGGTCGTATTTGTCTGCTGGCTAGCCAGGACTGGCAAGTTTTGTGTGACGGCATGGCCGAAGATGGACCCGAAAACGCCAATGTCATAGCTGCGGCCATAGCCCAACCGGATCACGGTCTTCGAGTCCCACTGGTAGGCGACACCTAGACGCGGAGCAAAGTGGGTATAACTGGTGTTCGTATTGCCTTGCAGATCTACGCCGGTCGTGCCAGCAACACGAACCTCGCCGGTGGCTGGGTCAACCCAACCGCCCTGACCAGTGCCAGCCACGGATTCGGGCTTGTAAATCTCCCACCGGAGTCCAAGATTGACGGTCAGCTTGTTGTTAACCCGCCATGTGTCCTGACCAAAAAAGAAAAACCGTGGCTGAGTCTCGTTAGCGGTGGTGGAGGAACTTACGTAACGCTCGAAGAAGGTCACGTCACCCAGAAGAAATGCTGCCAAACCCGATCCCCCATCGGTGATTGTCTTGACGGGATTTTTGGGGTCCGGGATTGTCCCCTGAGTCTGATCCTGAGAGAACGTGAGCTCCCCAGCGCGGTGTTTGTCGCTAGGGATACGCAGATTATAAGCATATCGGATATCCGCCCCGAACTTGAACGTGTGGTTTCCGCGGATTTTGGTCCAGTTGTTCACAAACTGGTATTGATGCTCGCTCTCGAGAAGCGGGCAGTTGCACTGATTCGCACCGAGGGAGTACCCGAAATTAAAGTCTGGTAGACCCGAAGTGGTGACGTGGAAATATGGCATTCCGGTGGAGTACACCTTGTCGACATTTAGTCCGGGTATGCCCGCGTCTGTCGCGGGTGTCGTGCCTAGGCCGCCCGGTGCCACATCAACGTGATAGCGCATGTATCCAAAACGAAAGTCAGTTAGCAAAGTGGGGCTGAACGTGTAGTCAAAACCGCTAGCGAGACTCTGGTTTCGGACGTTGGAGGTCCCGGCAAATTGGCCGCCCGAGTCGGCCGGAAGCGCCGCACCGCCGGCAACTGCTCCAAATAGGCCGGGGCCGGACCTAAGGAACTTCTGGTAACTGTAGCGTCCAAAAACCTGCGTTTTGCTGTTGAGCACGTAATCGCCCCGGGCGTCAAAATTGTCGGCGTTCAAAACGTTGCTGCCCGAACCGGAAAAATTGTTCGCTGTTGGATCGGCCAGCGTCGCGCCCGTCGGAAGCAGCTTGAGGAGATTCTGTACCTGGGACGACAACCGGCACGCGGGGATCACATTACCGGGGAATTGGGCGCTCTGGTTGCGCTGTGTAAGCGATGCAGGAATGGGCTGTCCCGCCGCGTTCTTTAGGACAGTGCAGTGAGTTGGGTCAAGGGGATCAGTTTGGTACGGGTCGTAGATATTTCTGCCCAAATCGCTCAGGTCGCCGCCCCGTTCGGCTGCCGTCAGGATGCGATCTTGTGCAGTCCCTCCCACGTGAGCCCGCTGGCCTTGGTAATCTCCGAAAGCGAAGATTTTATTTTTCTTGATTGGACCACCCACTGTGCCGCCGAACTGGTTCCAGTTACCGCTGGGGACCTGGCGCTGTCCGGCTGCAATTTTAGAAGGAGTCTGCGAGAAGGGATCGCTGGCGAAATTGGAGTTTGAACGCTCAAAATCAAAAGCGGAGCCGTGTATTTCGTTAGTGCCGGACTTGGTTTGGGAAGTCACGATGGCGCCGATGGCCTTGCCGAATTCGGCGTCGTAGTCCTGCGAAGTAATCTTGACTTCGTTGATGGAGTCCAGGTTCGGATTGATCACGATGATTCCGAGGATGGGATCCTGGTTATCGGTACCATCCAACTCAAAGCCGGTTCCGGCGAAGTGCTGGCCGTTCGTCAAAATCTGGCGTGAACCCTGCGGGTTTTCGCTGGCGGCGTGACCCCAACCTTGGATCTGCGCGCCGGGCGACAACAATTGAAGTGTAGTGAAATTCCGATTGAAAATCGGCACACTCTCAACCTGTTGCGTCGAAAAGATGGTAGCTACGTCGGTTTTTTCCGTCTGCAGCTGGGGTATCTCTCCGGTGACTTCGACCGACTGCGTCACGGCACCGACCTGCAGCTGTGCATCGGCGTGAACCAAAGTGTCGACGTCAACGCGGACGCTCGTGATGTCGAAAGACTTAAATCCCGCCGCTTCCACCCGGATCTTGTAGTTGTCCGGAATGAGATGCGTGACGGTGTAATTTCCGTTCTCGTTTGTCGTCGCTTCATCGGTGGTTCCCTTTGTCAAGTTGGTCACCACGACCTTGGCTCCGCCCACACCCGCACCTTGGGGGTCAGTAACGGTGCCAGCGATGCCGCCGTATACTGCTTGGCCAGACGCCGTCGGAATCATAGATCCACAAACCAAGCACAGGATCGCCACACTCACCCAAATCAATTTCCTCAGCATTTACATCCTCCTTCGAGAAACACAGCTGCAGCAGAAGCTCGGGACTACCCAGCCACTGGTTATGAACGAGCCGGTTTTCCGGCTGCATTCGTGTACGGCGCTTGCTTAGAAAAAAGAGGTTTGAGTGTTTGAAAACGAAGAGTGCCGCGAGACTGGCGTTGCCGCCCGCAAGGCACCCGATCACTCACAACCACTCGGCTGAAAACGCACCCCAAGTAGAACGCCCCGGCATACGCCGGATCCGCGATCTTGCGACACCTGTACAGCAGTACACCCCGACTGCGCACCAAAGACAAGCGAAAAAAACGATGGTGACTATTAGTTTCTTTGCGTGCTGCTAAAGAAGTCTCAAAAGGTCTGATACCGTTACCGAGCGTAAAGCGTGCGCCTACATAGAGATGGCTACATCGTTACACGGCTGTTACAGTATGTAACTGAAGTTACTAAAGCTGTTCAAACGCGGCATGATCCCTCAAAGCGGTAAGATTGGCGTGGAAGACTGCTCGGCAGTCCGCACGGATGCCGCTACCGGCGAAGCGGAGAGAAATGGACTCTTCTGAAAAGGGTTCATGCAAGAACTTCCCGGAATTTAAGACTAGAACATAAAAAAGGGAGCCCGTGAGGAGGGGGCTCCCTTTTTTGTTTTGGGGTGTTGTTGCTGCTAGAAAGTGAACCTCAGACCAAACTGCAATTGGCGCATGCCGTTTGGTGCGTTCGGGGAGGCGTCCGCCTCGATCGCACTGATTATGCCTCCTCCGCCGCAGTCGACGCAGGTATTGCCCTGGGTCGAGCCGAAGCCCAGGACTGGATGGTTGAACACGTTGTAAGCATCAAAGCGGAATTGCGCCTTGTATTTTTCGGTGATGCTGAAGTTCTTCGACAGCGAGATGTCGGAGAAGAACGCGCGCGGTCCGCGCAACCAATTCCGTCCCCCATTGCCTATATGGCCGCAAGCTGGTAGCGCAAACGGGCCGGAGGTTGGCCGGGCGAGTGTGCACGCATCAACGCCGGCCGGTACGGCTCCATACGCGAGCGGAGCCACCGGCGTGAACCAAGTAAGGTTGCCCTTGGAATCGCGATTCAAGCCCGTTTGGAACGACTGGCCCGGCAGTAAATCCGGCCGGCAGACGACATCCGTGCTGCCCGTGTGGACATCCGAGATGTGGCCGCACTCGCCGATGGTTGCCGTAAACGGCAAACCTCCGCTCCAATTGGTTGTATTACTCACCTGCCAACCGCCAACCAACAAATTGAGGGCGCGGCTCGCGTCACCCCTAAACTTTTTGCCGCGCCCGAAGGGCAGCTCGTACACCGTGGCGAGCACGAACACGTGGTCGCGGTTGAAGTCGTCTGGTCCGTAAGCGATCCTCTGATCAACGGAGTAATAGTTGCTGTCGTGGTTTAGCGCCTTGGCATAGGTGTAGTGGGCCAAGAATTGGAAGCCCTGAGAGAAGCGCTTTTCCACTTTTACCTGCAGGGCATTATATTTTGAGCTGGAATCGTTGCCGAAGTAGTTGCCGACGTCCACAGCACAGCATGTCAACGGGTTTCCGTTCGAGTCCAGGAAGGTCGGGTACGTGAATGCGGGAACTCCATTCAGGAACAAGCGGCGCCTGTCCGCCGACGGAGTAAACGCTTTAAAGCCAGCCCCGCCGATATCGGTTCCTGGTCCGATCGCAGCGTCATTCGCGTTATAGGCCGGACCGTTGCCAGCAAATCCATGCGTTCCCTTGTTTCCTATATACGAGACCTCGATATTCATCGTCGCAGTAAGCTGTCGTTGTAGTGTGGCGTTCCACGCGTCAAGAGTCGGCAAGCGCTGCGTTGTCGGCCGAACTCGAGGATCCACGGCGTTTTGAGGACCACGCAGCGGCAAGATGCCATTAGCCGGAACCGCGACCGACGTCAGAGCCGGAGGACCCTGCGCCAGCGTAAATATGGCACTGCGGTCGTTCGTGAAGTTGGATTGACCTGTAAGGCTGGAATCAGAAACGTCCTGGTTGGCCAGGACTGGCAAGTTCTGTGTAACGACGTGGCCGAAATTCGAGCCGAACACGCCGATGTCAAAACTGCGCCCGTATCCGAGGCGAACCACCGTCTTTGGGTCAAACTGGTACGCAAATCCGATGCGCGGAGCAAACGCCTTCAAAGTATTGTTAATGTTCCCGTTGGTATCGATGCCGCCAAATCCGGCGACGCGAATCACACCCTGATCGAGGTTAGCGAATCCTCCGTTACCTGTGCCGTTTACCTTTTCCGGGAAATAGATTTCCCAGCGGAGGCCGTAGTTAAACGAGAACTTCGGCGTCACTCGCCACGTGTCCTGACCATAAAAGAACCAGCGCTTCTGACGCTCGGCCGCGTTCAGGCTCGAGCTCACAAAGCGATTGAAGTGCGTCACATCACCGAGCAGGAACGTTGCCAGGTCAAGGCCTCCGGTCCCGGCGTTGGCGGTGTCCCCAGAATTGAATTCGAGTTCACCCGTGCGGTTAGAATCGCTCGGCACACGCAGGTTCTTCGCATAGCGGATGTCTGCTCCGAACTTGATCTGATGATTGCCTAGGATGCGCGTCCAGTTGTTGACCACTTGGAACTGGTCTTCCTTCTCGGTCAGTGGACAGTTGCAACGGCCGACGTTCAAACCATCACCGAAAGATCCAGAGTCAGCGCCTGCGACGTTGCTGCCTGTCCCACTTCTCAAACCGTTTCCAATGAAATGGAAGCGGGACAAGCCGCCGGTGACCGAACTGCCGAGATTCAAGCCCGGTACGCCGAACGCAGTCATCGGATTTGTGCTTGCGTCAGAGTACGCTGTCTGCGGGTTATAACGGAACCAGCCGAAGCGCACGTCGGTCAGCCAGTTCGTGCCGAGCGCCTTGTTGAAACCGGTAGCTAAGCTGTAATTGTGCACGGTAGAACTTCCGTTTAAGCCGCCGGGGCCGAACCCTGGGCCGCCCAAAAGTCCCAACGCGCCCGCTCCCGAAAGGGAGAAATAGTCCAGGCTGAACCGGCCAAAAATATTGAAGGCGCGAGGCGCAGCGTAGTCAACTCTCGTGTCAAAGCTATTCTGGTTGTACGGCCCAGATCCCGAACCTACAAAGTTATTAATAACGCCCCCGGAAGTCGGCTTGGCAAATGCTGCCAGGATTTTGCCGGCTTGCGGAGAAATCCGCCCAATCGGTATTAGATTACCCGTGAAAGCGGTGCGACCCGATCCGTCTACCTTGCTCCCTGTTGCAGGGTCAAACACCTGGCCTCCCTGGCTGATGGAGGGATTGCCGAGATATTCGCTCAAATCGCAGAAGCCCGTCGTGTTCGTCGCCGGGTTGCACGTGTTCTGCACAAGCGCCGTCGGGATCGTCAATTGATTCGTGATACCGCCCGTCTGCCGCGTGCCCTGATAGTCGCCGAAAACGAAAAGCTTGTTCTTGATGATCGGCGCGCCAGCCGCACCGCCAAACTGCTTAAAGCTGGCGTGGGGCAGGGGTACACCCGGAGCGTTCTTGAACGGATCGCGTGCCTGTTGGCCGTCGCCGCGCCAATCGAAAAAGCCGCTGCCGTGCAATTCGTTCGTACCCGACTTCGTCTGTACGGTCACGACGCCAGCTACAGCCTTGCCAAATTCCGCGTCGTAGTTCTGCAGCGCAATTTTGGACTCCTCGATTGCATCCAAGTTAGGATTCACGACGATAATCCCCAAAATCGGATCTTGGTTATCGGTACCGTCTAATTCGAAAGCCGTGCCGCTGAAGTGCTGACCATTGACGAAAATCTGCTGTGCACCTTGCGGGTTTTCCGTAGCGGCGTGGCTCCAGCCAACCAGCTTTTGCGTTCCCGGAGACAGCAGCTCGAAGTTCGTGAAATTGCGGTTTAAAATAGGCAAGTCTTCGACGTATTTCTCGTTGAACGAGATAGCTACGTCAGCGCGGTCAGTCTTAAGTTGCGGAATCTCCGAGGTAACTTCCACTGACTGAGTCACCTCACCGACTTGCAGGGTCGCGTCCACGCGCGCTCCGGTGTCCGCCGACACTTGCACGCTGGGAATGTCCGTAGCTTTGAAGCCTGGCGCTTCAATCCGAATCTTGTACGTGTCCGGAATTAGGTGAGTGACGGTATAGTTTCCGCTTTCATTCGTGGTGGTTTCGTCGGTGGTGCCTTTAGTGGTTGAAGTCACCGTGACTTTAGCCCCCGTCACCGCGCTACCCTGCGGGTCCGTCACAGTCCCCAGAATGCTTCCATAGACGGCCTGCGCCAACGTGGTTGACGTTCTAAGGCCGCAAACAAGGCAAAGCACTACAAGTGTCGCCCAAATCGATCGCCTCACCATTAGATCCTCCTTCGAGAAACACAACTAACGCAAAATCCAAGGATTACCGCGGTTGGTTTTGAATGAGGCGGCTACGCTGCCTTCATTCGTGTACGCCCGTATTTGTCCAAAGGATGAGAGGTTTGAGTGTTTTAAACGCAGAGCGCAAACGGAAAACCAAGGTGGCGGTCCGTCTACAGCACACCCCAAATCGCTCAACCAACCTCGACGTGAAATGCACCCCAAGCAGACGTTTTTAGTGCGAAGGAACTCACCGCAATATGCGGACGCGGACCAACGCTACACCCCGACCGCGCACCGTGAAAGAAGAGAACTCGAAGAGCAAAACTACTAATGCATCCTATTCGTTTCTTGGAACGCTATAGAAGTCTCAGGCCGTCTGATACTGTTACCGAGAGTAAAGCTCGCGCTTGCATAGAGATGGACAGATTGTTACACTCCTGTTAAACGACGTAACTGGGTTACCAAATTGGCCGAACGCGAACAATATCTCGCTCAGATCGAGAAATTGGTCGGCAGCCACGTCTTGCATGGCTCCGAATCCTTATGCAAGCTCCTCCGCTATTTGGGCAAACATGCCCTCGATCATCCCGGGACACCGATTAAGGAATACCAAATCGCGACCGAGGTCTTCGGTCGCTCGGCCGACTTTGATCCCCAGCTTGATTCCATGGTGCGTGTGCAAGCGGGACGATTGCGAGCGAAACTCGCCGAGTATTACAGTCTCAACGGCGCCGACGACGGAATCGTCGTAGAACTGCCAAAAGGAACCTACGTCCTCTCGTTCCATCACCGCCCTGCTGCAGGCCGGCCTCACAGTCCTCAAGTCGAATCCGAAGCGAAAGCGGGCCACGGCCACCGGAAGTGGCTTGCACTGACGATTTCGTTGGGCGCACTGCTGGTGTTGGCTGCAGCCACCATCGTTGGGCTTCTGTGGAGTCGAAACGCGGCGCAAGCGGGCTATTCCCAGGAAGGTGGGCTCGCACCATCGGCGTTTCGCGTCTTCTGGAACGGATTTGTGTCCGGACAGGAAGAGCCCTGGGTCGTCTTCAGCAACGCGGCGTTTGTGGGGCGTCCCGAAACTGGCATGCGGTATTACGACACCGCCAAAGATAAGGGTAGCTTTATTTTGGACCACTACACTGGCGTGGGTGAAGTCCTGGCCGTCCACGAACTCGATCGTGTTTTCGGACTGCTGCATCGGCAGATTCGCGTAAAGCGCGGCAGCCTCTTTTCGCTGGACGACGCCAAGAACAATAACCTGATCTTCATCGGTTCGCCCTTCGAGAATCTCACCTTGCTGGAAATTCCCGGAACGCAAGAGTTCATTTTCCGCCGCATGGATTCGGGTTCGCGCAAAGGCGAAGAGGCGATTATGAATGTCCACCCTCAGCCTGGGGAACCCAAAGAGTATTTCCCCAGTCCCGGCAATGCTCCACTGACGGAAGACTACGCGGTAGTTGCATTAGTCAAAGGACTCAATGCTGGCCAGGCTGTGCTGATCCTGGCGGGCACGACGACGCTAGGGACGCAAGCGGCAGTCGAATATGTTTGCCGCCAGAGTTCGGTGGAGGAACTTCTGCTGAGGCTGCCGGTCTCGCAGGCGGGGCAGCTGAAGCCCTTTGAAGCGGTAATTCGAGTCAAAGTGACGCGGGGCGTGCCGGTAGGAAGCGAGTTAGTGGCGCTGCGCAGCGGCACCTCGTAAACCGAGCTAAGGAATACCGCTAACGTTCGAATCTAAGAAGGCGGTGTAAGCCGCGGATCGAGTTCGCGAGCCTTCTGAAATTCGCGCGCCGATTCCGCTTTTTCGCCCCTTCGCTGCAATGCTAATCCAAGCTCAAAATGCGCCAGTGCATAATCGGGCATCGCCGTAATCGCTGATCGAAATTGCGAGATGGCGCCATCAAGATCGCCCACGGCAAGCAGCCTTTTACCGGAGTTGGTCGCAAAGAGCGCAGCCTGCCGATTCGTTTTCTCCCGTGTAAGTTGTGCTCCGGCCTTCGATTCCGCGGCCGCAGCATCGTTATCCCCGAGCTGCCGCAAGACCGCCGCGAGTGTGGTGTGCGCGCCGGCAAAGTCCGGTTGCAGACGAATCGCCTGGCGCAAAGCGTCCGCCGCTTCGGGCAATTTGCCCTGCTGCTTCAAGACCGTTCCAAGTGTGTAAAGCGCCTCCGCATAATCTGGCTTGGCCTGGAGCGCTGCACGAAGCTCCTCTGCGGCCGCTGAAAAATCGCCTTGCTGCCACAGCGTCACGCCCAGTGTGTAATGCACGTCCGCTTGCTGCGGATCGACTTCTTCCGCCTTGCGAAACTCGGCGATCGCCTCGTTCAGCTTGTCTTTCAGTTTCAACGCCAGCCCGAGGTCGTAGTGCAGCGTCGCATCCTGCGGAGAAATCATCAGCGCGGACTCAAACTGCGCAACCGCGGAATCGAAATCCGTCTTTTGCAGATACGCGGCTCCGAGATTCGCCTGGAAACCCGGGTCTTGGGGGTGCAGGCGCAGCGCCATCTGAAACTCGGGAACCGCATTATTCGCATCGCCCAGCTGCAATAGCGCGAGTCCAAGGTTATTGTGCGCCTCCGGATTGTCCGGCTGCAGTTTTACAACTTCACGAAAGCACGTTGCAGCTTCATCCGCCTCGCCGGCACGCTGCAGCAGAAGTCCCAGAAGATTCTGCGCCTCCGGCAAATTCGGCTGAGTTTTCACCGCTTCGCGCAGTTCGCGGACCGCGGCGTCGTCCTCGCCCTGCGCGTGCAACACCTGAGCGAGGTAGTAGTGAGCCTGAGCGCCTCCGGCGTTGAGGGCGACCGCCGCGCGTAGTTCCGTGTTGCTTTCCTGAAAAGCCTTTTCTTCGAAGCGAAGGACGCCGAGATGAAAATGCGCGGTCCCGAAATTTGGCTGCAACTGAAGGGCGGTAGTGAACTCCGCGGCTGCTTCTTTCGTTTGTTCTTGCCGCGCGAGCAAGGCTCCCAAATCATCGTGGAGCTCGGCGCGAGTGGGCTCAAGTTCAATGGCGCGACGCACCTCCCGCGTGGCCGATGCCACATCCCGCGAAAAATCAAAGGCGCGAGCAAGTGTACGATGCGCTTCGGAATCTGACGGAGCCAGCCGCACCGCTTCGCGGGACTCGCGAAGCGCGCCCTGTGTATCGCCTTTGCGCAGGAACGCATTCGCCAGGTTGATGCGCGCTTGCGGAAAATCCGGCTTGAGCCTGACCGAGGCCTGCAGTTCGCGAATCGCCGGATCGACCCTTTCCTCCGCCAAAAGCACCCAGCCCAGCGAGTTGTGCGCTTCGGCGCTGCCGGGCGCGATGCGGAGCACCTTTTCGAACGCCGCCTCTGCCGACGCCAGGTCGCCCTGGTGCAGCGATTGCATTCCCTGCGCATAAATCGCCTCGGCTTGCGGCGGCGCCTTCGTTTTCTGGCCGGCCCACAGCGCTTGCGGACCGAACGCGGCCACAACCGTAAAGAGCAAGAACGCAGTAACGCACCAGAAACGAAGACGGGGATTCACAGGCTGCGTAAGGGTCGTCACAAAATCCATGATAGCTTTTCGAATCGAAATAGTAGCACGCAGGCCACGAGCGTTTGCCCGGTGAACATGCCCGCCTTGACCGGCATGCGGCTGCAACCTACTATGCCGATGCCACATGATTTCCGGAAATCCTAGTCATTCGCGCAGGTTTTTCTTCGCGGCGCGCCTTTGCCTGCCGCTTCTGTCGGCAGTTTTGCTTGTTGTGGCCACCCACGGTTCGAGCCGGCAAAATTCCCAATCACTCAAGCCCGCGGCGTATTTCACCGATGTTGCCAAAGAAGCCGGTCTCACCATGATGAACGTCTTCGGCGGTGAGTACACGAAGAAGTACATCATCGAAACAACCGGCACAGGCGTTGCTATCTTTGACTATGACAACGATGGCTGGCCCGACATTTTCATCGTCAATGGCACGAAACTCGATGGGTTACCAGCCGACAAAGCCCCCACCAACCATCTATATCGCAACAATCACGATGGAACCTTCACCGACGTAACAC
>WNFR01006429.1_pt1 | contig 12010 bp, 9 predicted proteins | sample 5400221 | NCBI WGS metagenome assembly WNFR01 (sample SAMN13153357, study PRJNA577476) | soil metagenome | isolation source: 40 cm soil under Madrone tree | place: USA:California | collected 2016-06-14 | reverse complement strand
TGAGCAGGTGCGAAAGAATTTTCAGGAAATGTTCATCGAGCTTTTCGGCGGCGGCAAAGCCAACCTCCTGTTGGTCGATGACGCGGATCCGCTAGAGAGCGGAATTGAAATAATCGCGAAGCCGCCAGGGAAGCAGCTGCAATCGATCACCCTGCTATCTGGTGGCGAAAAGACCATGACGGCGGTCGGACTGTTGTTCGCGATTTATATGGTCAAGCCAAGTCCATTTTGTGTCTTGGACGAGATGGATGCTCCTCTCGACGAGTCGAATATCAGCCGGTTCATCAAGATCTTGGACCGGTTCGTAGCTCAAAGCCAGTTTGTTGTGATTACCCATAACAAGCGCACGATCGCGAAGGCCGATGTTCTATATGGTGTCACCATGGAGGAGCACGGCATCAGCAAGTTAGTAGGCGTCCGATTGACCAAGCAACACGACACCGAATCAGATTTGATCGGCGCCGGTCTCGGCACCGAAGGGTTCGGAAGGTAGGGGTTGAGACGCCGAAGCATCGATTGCGGCAACATAAATTTCCCCGTGCGCCCGCTCCTGACCGGTAGCGGCGAGACAGGTTCTCTTCAGTTTGGCCCCCGAGCGGCTAAAAAGGATGCCACGTAAAATGCGTAATAGCGTAGCAGGCAGAAACTCACCCCGGCAAGAGTCGTCACCGCGCCGTAGCACATTACCGCGAGACGCGCGCCCGGGAAATCTCCCATCAGAGCTGTCGGAAACGGAATAAACGCCAGCCATAAAAGAAACAAACTATTAAGCCACAGCAATCCGCGGTCCGATCTCTCGAGGATATGGAACAGATGGTGGTGCGCGACCCACCAGATGCAAACGATCACAAAGCTCAGGATGTAGCTGAGGAATTTTGGCGCCATCGCCAACAGGCTGCGTCCTAGAGCGGCGGAGATATCCTGACCCTGTACTTGGGGAACATGAATTTCTAACACGAGAAGAGTAACGATGATCGCGAAGACTCCATCTCTGAATGCCTCGATCCGCGAAGTCGGCATTTCACCGACCTTAAAAATTCTGGGGAACCGGTTTTGCAGACCTTCGTTCTATTCACCCAGTAGCGGTTCGGTCAATGTATTCGGTTGAACGTTGGCAGGAGAGAAACCGACGATAAGTCGATGGCCCGCCGTTTTGGGCGTGTATCGGCCTAGCCGCCGTAGGGCTATCCGGCCAAGGCTGGTTCTGCTTTCTCTGCAGCCGGCTCCAGCCAGCGTCCGTTTTCCTTGATGAGATCGACCAAGCGATCCACTGCTTCCGCCTCTGGAATGTTGAACTTCACTGGTGTCTTGCCAATGTAGAGATTGACCTTGCCGGGCGCACCACCGACATACCCGAAGTCAGCGTCCGCCATTTCGCCGGGGCCGTTTACGATGCATCCCATGATAGCGATTTTGACGCCCTTGAGGTGCAGGGTGGCTGTTTTGATGCGCGCGGTCGTCGTTTGTAAGTCAAACAAAGTTCGGCCGCACGACGGGCAAGCAACGTAGTCGGTCTTGAAGATTCGGTTGCCGGCGGCCTGTAAGATGTTGTAGGCCAATCGGAGCGACTGACCTGGTGCTTCCTCGCCCTGCACCAGAATAGCGTCTCCGATCCCATCACAAAGTAGAGCTCCAATATTGGTTGCCGAGGTGAGCAATGTACGGATGAAGTCGCGGCGCGGGTCGGTGGATGGAGTAAGCGTGTCCTTGAGCAAGATGGGGTGGCGTGCATCCAGCTTCACGGCTAAAAGCCGGAAGGCGGTGATCACCGGTAGATCAATACCATCACGCACGGTGACCAACCGTGGTTCAGCGCTTTGGTTTGTAGCAGCGATGGCAGGATCGTCTCGCGGATCAATCGCAACGAGGTTCGCCTGCCTTTCGGCCACAAACTCCGGTTTAAAATCGCCCATTCGGTCGACCTTGTGCGCGATCTGATCAAAACTCTTTTGCCGTATTCCGACCCGAATCAGTTCGTCTCCCCCGGCCCGGACGTCGCCCAGGTTAATCTTCTCGGTCGGCCGGCGATTATATTGGAATGGGTCGAACGAGAGCTCGATTGGATCGATGTGCGCCACCTGGGCGGCTGTACGGTTATAGGGTTCTACCAATGCCTGTGCGACCGGTATCTCGTGTACGCTGTCTTCGGTCAGAGAAACGCGAACCGTGTCGCCCAATCCATCTGCCAAGAGGGAGCCAATACCAATCGCGCTCTTAATCCGACCATCTTCGCCATCGCCTGCTTCGGTGACACCGAGATGCAAGGGATAGCACCAATCAGGTCCAGCTCGATAAAGGCGTGAGACGAGCAAGCGATAGGCAGCGATCATCACCTTCGGGTTGCTGGCTTTCATGGAGAAGATGAAATCGTTGAAATCCAGGTCGCGAGCGATTCGAGCAAACTCCAGCGCGCTCTCGACCATTCCAAGAGGGGTGTCCCCGTAACGGTTCATGATCCGATCGCTCAACGAGCCGTGATTGGTACCGATCCGGATGCTGATTCCGCGCTGCTGGCAAAGCTGCACCAACGGTGTGAATCGCTCTCGAATTCGATCCAACTCTGCCGCATACAGTTCGGCGCTATATTCCTTCACGGCAAACTTCTTCGAATCGGCGTAGTTCCCGGGATTAATGCGAACCTTCTCAACCCACCGAGCCGCTTCCATGGCTGCCTCGGGCTTGAAGTGGATATCGGCCACGATTGGGACATCGGAGCCGCGGGCGAGTAAGCCCTCCTTAATCGGTTTCAGATTTTTGGCGTCCTTTACCGTAGGAGCCGTAATCCGAACGATTTCGCAGCCGACCGCGACGAGATCGAGTGTCTGCTGGATACAGGCTTCTGTGTCCATCGTATCACAGGTCAACATCGATTGGACCCGAATCGGATTTGGACCACCGACTCCGATCTTTCCTACTTTCACCTCGCGGGTTTGGCGCCGCTGGTACGACCAGGGGCTGGGACAAAAGCGGCTCATGGAGTTTCTGGAGGCGCTGCTTTGGCTGGACTGCTGAACGTCGGTTTTTGGTTGTTACTCCAGGGAAGATCCTGAACGTCGTAAAACGAAATATACAACATGAATCCGATCAGAAGAATGGCGCAGGCGCCTTGCAAAATCTCCAGCAGTTTCAGGTTCAGCGGGCGGCGGCGAATCGCTTCGAGGATCGCCAAAAGAATGTGACCTCCATCCAGCACCGGAATTGGCAGCAGATTAATAATGGCCAGGTTAATATTGAAGACGACACTGAACCAAAGCGCCAACTGCCAACCAAATTCACTCTGAAAAAGAATGTAGTAAGTCCGCATGATCATGATCGGACCGCTCATGTGCTGCAGCTTTATATCGGACTGCGGAGAAAGCAGTGCGCCGACTGTATTGGTAAGGGTTAGGACCCCAGCCGAAATCTGTTCCACCGGTGAGGTGTGAGTAATTGTCATCTTCCCGCCCGCATCCCAGGTGATACCGTAAGACACCGGGGAGGAGTATATGCCCAGCATCGCTTGCTTTTGGCCATCTGGCGTTTGCGGAAGAATCCGGGCCTTTAATTGCTTATCGCCTTGCTGAACGGTCAAAGTTAATGGTTTGCCGGGGTTTTCTTCCACGTGCTTAACGACTGTTAGCCAGTCGTAGATCTGCTCGTCATTGAGGGCGATGATACGGTCTCCGGCGCGCACGCCGGCGACTTCGGCCGGGCTATTTTTGATCACGCTACTTATGACTGGCCGACCTGGGCGGAGCGATATTTGTAATTGCGCGTGATCCCTCAGCACCGTCAATGGAATCATCTGACCAGGATGCTCTTGCTCCCATTCCGTAATCCGGGATGGATAATAAATCTTCTGTCCGTCGATCGCAATGATTTGGTCGTTGGGCTTCAATCCAGATTCGGCAGCTGCCGATCCAGGTTCAATCTTCGCAACGACCGGCGTAACCGCGGCCAGAAAATCGACTTGACGGAGTGATTTGCGCTCCCATCCGGTGGTCTCCGGCTTTTCAAATTCGGAATTCAATTCCAAGATTTGATCGCCTCTTCGTACTTTGAAACGGATGGTCGCCCCTTCACTTCGCACGACGTACCAGGCAATGCTATCGACCATCCCGGTGAAACGAGTGACGGGATGGCCGTCGACCTCCAAAATCTTGTCGCCGGGGAGGAAACCGGCCTTGGCGGCCGGTCCATCAGGCGTCACATATCCGACGGTCGTGGTCGTTTCAGCCTCTGGCATTGGACGGCCAACGGCCCAAACCAAAGTAGCGAAAGCTAGTGCCAGAAGAAAGCTGAACAACGGGCCGGCGAATGCCACGATGATCTTGTCGAGTGGTTTGATCGGGGGTAGTTCAGTTCGACCCGGCTTCCCTTCGATCGCTTCCATCGGTGCCATTTGGGGCAAAAGAACGAATCCGCCAGCGGGAATCCAACCGAGGCTGAATTCGACCCCATTGACGACCTTCTTCCAGATCGGTCGTCCGAACCATACCCCAAACTTGTCGACGTAAAGACCGCGCCAACGCGCAGCCAGAAAGTGGCCCAACTCGTGGACGATAATAAGGAGGTTAAAGATGAGAACGACCTCGAGAATGATGAGGGCGATACGTAAGATGTTGAGGATCATATACTAATGATGTTCGAGCTCTCCTTGGACGTGTGCCCGAGCCTTGGCATCGGCCTCCATTATATCACTGAGACTCGGTCTGGCAAAACTCTCGACCTGTTCCATTGCGTTCTCTACCAATGACCATATCCGCGGGAACGGAATCCGGCCCTGTAGGAAAGCTTGGACTGCTTCTTCGTTCGCTGCATTCAAAATTGCCGGCAAGACTCCCCCATTTTCTCCGGCTCGTCGAGCGAGACTGAGGGCGGGAAACGCATCGTAGCGTGGTTCTTCAAAGTCGAGACGACCAAGTTCTGAAAGGCACAATGGCTTAAGCGAATGCGGAACACGATCGGGCCAGGTGACCGCATACTGAATTGGAAAACACATGTCGGAATGGCTCAGTTGCGCCAGAACTGAGCCATCGACGAACTCGACCATGGAGTGCACGATGCTTTGCGGATGAACGATCACTTGAACCCGTGACATCGGAACATCGAAGAGCCACCGAGCTTCGATCATTTCTAACCCTTTGTTAAAGAGAGTCGCTGAATCGATAGTGATTTTTTGCCCCATGTTCCAGGTCGGATGTTTTAAGGCCTCAGTCACGGTGACCCGCGCTAATTTTTCTGCTGGCCAGGTGCGAAATGGACCGCCGGAAGCGGTCAAAATGAGATTACTGATGTGGTGTCCGGGTTTTCCCTCCAGGCATTGAAAGATTGCATTGTGCTCGCTGTCGACCGGCAACACTCGAACCCCTTTTTCCCGAGCTCGCTGCATCACAATTTCGCCGGCCATCACTAAAATTTCTTTGCTGGCCACCGCCAAATCTTTGCCCGTCTCAATCGCCCCCATAGCTGGGCGAAATCCGGCAGTCCCGACGATCGCTACCAAAACCAAGTCTGCCCCGTCTATTCGGGCCAATGCTTCGAGGCCATCTTCACCAGTGAAAACCTCCGGCCGATAGTTCAGCCGGCGGCGAAGTTCCGGTAACTGTGCCGGATCGACCAAACAAAGATGAGAGGGTCGGAGTCGATTCGCCGACTCGGCTAGTGCCGCAGCGCTCTGGCGGGCGGCCATTCCGACAATTTCCATTCGGTCAGGTATGCTGGCGGCGACCTTAATGGCGCTGGTGCCAATCGAACCAGTTGAGCCGAGCAGGATAACGCGACGTTTTCTCATCGGACCAGGAATCTGAGATAGAAATAGAGTAACGGCCCAGTAAACAACAAACTATCGATTAGATCCATAATTCCGCCGATACCAGGGAGTATAGTTCCTGAATCTTTGACGCCGGTACTTCGTTTCACGATCGATTCGCCGAGGTCTCCCACGACCGCCGCAATCCCAATCAGTAATCCTAGAATCGTCGCATGAAAGTAATTCAGCTCCTCCAGGCGATCCGGAATGATCGCCAAAAGAAAGTAACTGGCAATGATCGCAAAAATGAGCGAACCGGCAAATCCCTCCCAGGTTTTCGCGGCGCTGATGTGAGGCATCATCTGGTGCCGCCCAATCCGGCTGCCGACGAGATATCCTCCCATGTCGCTGAATTTTGTCACGACCACCAAATACAAAACATAAAACTGCCCGGTAGTCGCTCCCGCTGAAGTCTGCGGAGTGACGTAGACAATTTTGGTGAGAAAATTGAAGAGCCAGGCGACATAAAGAATGCCGAAAAGTGTGTAAGCCATTGTTTCCAAAGGCGCCTGTTTGGTGGTTGGCCGAAACATCTGGCGAGCGAACACGCCAAAAAGGAAAATCACGAGCACCACCATCTCAAAGTCGTAAGCAGAACCGTATCCATTCAGATGGAAGAATACGAAGCTGCCAATAAAATAGGCTGCCCCGCAGATCATGCCGAATGCCTTGAAGCAGCGCATCCCGGACTTTTCGATCATTCCGAAGTACTCCCAGAGGCCGGCGAGGCCGAGCGAACCGACCAGTAGCAGAAAAAATAGTTCGTTAGCCGAGAAGATAACCAGCAACGCGATAACCCACATAGCGACCGCGCTTAACAATCTTCGGAAGAACCGACTCATTCGGTGGAAATAAAAAGTCAGATGGGATGAGAAAGCCAATGCTACGCGATGCCCGATAGCCAATAGCCGATAGCCGAAAGGGGTTTTACCATGGGTCGTTCATTGGTTGGTTGATCATTGGCTATCGGCTATTCGCGTAGCGTTGGCTTTCTCATCCCACCTGACTTTTTATTTCCAATAACGATTTTTCGATTTTCGTCGCACGTTCCTGCAAAGGCAGATGTCGTTGGGTTTCCGCTTGGCAGAAGCTTTCGAGCGGAGCGAACGTTTGGCGCACCTCCTGGTAGAACGCGGTAATGGCGTGCCGCAACTGCGTTTCGACCGCTCCCGCTAGTTCTTTTCTTTTTTCGTCCATCCGCAGCCGATATTCGCGTAAAATGTGGCGACGTCGAAAGACGGCATACACGGTACCGGTAAACGCGGCCAGACCCGCAACCGTCCCGGTAACATCCAGAATTGCGGCATGAGCCAGAGCGGCGATAATCGTAAAAATTCCGCCGGCGGCTGCGACTCCGGCCGGGACGCGAAGCCAGCGGGCGGTTTCGCCAAACCACTCCTGGAGTTGTTGCTTGATTTTCGCATCAGACATTTGCTCGAGCAGTGTGAGCTGAAGCTTCTGTAAAATCACTCCCCGTTGACTGACAAATCCAGGAATGGCCGGCCGTACCTGTTTTCTGCTGTCAGACTCAAATTGCGCCTGCACCTTGTCTTGCAATTCTTGCCAGATTAGCCGCAGATCCGATTCTAACAGCTCGAGCGCGTGCTCGATCTTTTCTCGTACTTTCGCCTGAACGTCACTTTCAATTTTATCCTGAAAATCTTTTTCCCAGCGTCCGCCGGAGAAAATCATCTTAAAAGTCTGCAAAAAGCCGAGCCGTTCCTCGAGTAATTTCTCGCCACGCTCCCGACAAGCGTCATAGGCCATTTCCATTTCGCGAATGAAGCCGCCGACCTGTCGTAAAGTCTGCTCCTTGCGCACACCAAGACTGCCTCGGATCGAAGTGATCCTCTCCTGATCCGCTTTGAGAAGGTCGAGCGCGCTTCGGAGTTTGGCTTGAATGCCCTGCAGGACCACTTGCCCGGTTTGAGCAATGGATCGCAGTTTGCCTCCGCGTTCGTCGCTATTGGTGACAGTAGTGGAGATCCAGTTTTCTAATGCGCTGAAATTACTGTTTTGCAAGAGAGGATCCTGCTGGCCTTTTCGGTCCAACTTTGCTTGCAACGCTTGTTTGGCTGAAACGGCGAAAATTGGACGGCTGGAGCCGAGTAGCTGGAGAATTGTTTGTTCCAAATGCTGAATAATCGTCTGCACTTCTGCTTGAGTCCGGAGATCGGCCTGTTGCAGCACGAAAACGATATTCTTCTTCCACCCATGACCGAGCATACGAAGAAAGTCCCAAGCGGAGGCGGCCCAGGGATTCACGACCGAGAAGACGAAGATGATTAGATCGGCAAGTGGTACGAAGCTAGTGGTAATATCCTGGTGACTGGTAACGATGGTGTTGGTCCCGGGAGTATCGACAACGCTGAAGTTTTTTAAGAATTCGATCGGGAGATAGCGTTCGGTGACGTCTTCGGCGATTGGAACATCTCGCGCTGAGTCCGCATATTTGAATATGTAGATTTTGTCCGTTGCCGGAAGAACATCGATCTTGCAAAATTCTTGGCCGAACAACGCATTGAGGAGCGATGACTTACCGGCCTTTACTTCACCGACCGCCACGAACAAAAGCGGGTCATTGAGACCGGCGCTCAGGCTCTGCAGGTTCTGGATGGTAGCGTCTGGTTCACCCGTTTGTTGCGATAGTGTAACGAGCGCGCTCAGGGCCTGGCTGAGGTGCGCACGCGTTTCAAGGTATTTTTCTACGACCATCGTTTCAGGTTCAAGGCAGCGAAGGTCGTTTCCAAAACAGGAGCTACCTTATTGCGCCGCCACTTTTTTCGTCTTGGCTTTTCGCGGCGGTTGGGTCGGGGAACTGCCGGGGGTCGGCGACGACTTTGGCCGGTTCATGGCAATGAGCTGACTGACAGTCACAAATTTAAAGCCTTTTGCTGCCAACGCGTCGAGAGTAGCCGGCATCGAATCGACCGTCTGCTTGTGAATGTCATGCGAAAGAATAATCGCTCCGGGACGAGCGCCCGCCAAAATACGCTGTTGAATAACCGAAGCACCCGGCCGCTTCCAATCAAACGGATCGACCGACCATAGAATAACGCTCAAGCCAAACTGATTTTCGATCCACTCTTTCTGGCGAGCGGTAATCGATCCGTAAGGTGGACGGAGCAGCTTCGGTGTATAGCCGCAAGCATTCTTGATAGCGTTCTGCGTTTTCGTAATTTCTTCGGTGACTCGGTCATCCGGAAGCTTGGCCAGCTGTGGGTGAGTCCAAGAGTGATTCCCGATCTCGTGTCCGTCGGCCAAAATGCGTTTCACAATTTCCGGATTCCGCTCCGCATTCTGGCCAATCATGAAGAAAGTGGCCTTAATGTTCCTTTGTTTGAGGATATCCAGGAGCCGTGGTGTTGTTTCTGGACTGGGTCCGTCGTCGAAAGTCATCGCGATGTAGGGACCATCGACATTGGCTTGGAAGTACGTAGCCGGTTTCAAGCCGGTCGGAGCGGGAGAACTGGCTGGTGACGGAGTGGGCGCTGCCGAGTCTTCCGCGCGAAGCAATGGGGCAATGCCGACGATGATCAAGAAAAGTCCGAGTTGAGAGCGCATGAGATTAAAGAAAACGTTTGAGAATGACCTCTAACTTTTTAACCGTCAATTCCGGCCAAAGTTTCCGATCGGTTACCAGCGCGGAATCGAGTGCTCGGTGTTCCGGCCAAGTCGGCTCGGTCGGAATTCTCGCGATGATGTTTGGTAGTATCCGACGGGCTGCGGCAGCATTTGCCAACAAATGTCCGATGACGATCTCTGCGGTCACCGGTTCGTCATCCACTTTCCAGCAGTCGTAATCGGTTATGAAACAAAGGGAAGCAAACGAAATCTCCGCCTCTCGCGAAAGCTTTGCTTCCGGTGAGTTGGTCATCCCAATGACATCGAATCCCATTCGCCGATGAAAGTCCGATTCTGCCCGCGTTGAAAAAGCGGGACCATCCATGTTGACGTAGGTCCCGCCGTTATGGACCGGGTACCCAAGTGCGGTTGCTTCTTCCGCGGCGATCGTGCGAAGCGCATGACTAACCGGATCGGCCAATGCCACGTGAGCAACGATTCCTTCGCCAAAGAAAGTCGCATTAGCTCTCAGGCTCGTCCGATCAAAAAATTGATCCGGCAGAACGATATCTCGAGGGCGATATTGCTCTTGCAAGCTACCAACCGCGCCAATGCTGATGATCCACCGCACGTTCAGTGATCGAAGAGCAAAGATATTGGCTCGATGATTTAGTTCCGTCGGCAAAATCCGGTGCCCTCGAGCGTGGCGCGCGAGAAAGAAGATCGGCCGCTCATGGATGGTTCCACCGATAATAGCGTCAGAAGGGCTTCCGAACGGTGTTTCGACCAGAATTTCCTTTGGGGAGGCGAAACCTTCGATCTGGTAAAGGCCGCTCCCGCCGATAATGCCGATCGCGGCTGGTTGGTCATTCATGGACAATCGATAAGATTCAGGGAGTCTGGGCGATCGGCGATGCCTTTAGCAGCCTTTGCACGGTATCATCAATCGTTGAGATATCGGCTGAAGTTGTCTCGACGATTCCGTCCTTGTTTATTATCCAGATCTCCGGAATTTGGTGAACGCTATATTGCACCGCGTAGGTATTGTTCCAACCTTTGCCATCATAGTAGATCGGCCAATTGATTGATTTTTTAACCAGAAAACTTGCCATCGCCTCGCGATCGCGGTCGAGAGAAATTCCGATTACAACCAAGCCGGACGCCCGGTAACTTTGATCGAGATTCTTAATCTCGGGCAACTCACGGATGCAATCCGGGCACCACGAGGCCCAAAAGTCGATGAGTACGACCTTTCCGCGGAGCTGTGCCAGATCGATTGCTCTTCCGTCAGTTGCGGTAAAATGCAAGTCGAGCGACTTGCCCAAAAGTTCCGCTTTGGCTAGCCGTGCGCGCGCGGCTTCTGCCAGCGGTTGATCGGAATCATGGCTCAGTTCCTCCAAGAAGGATTTTGCCTTTTGCGCATCGACGCGATAGAGCAGATTCGCGCGAGCAATTTGGAGAGAAAGCTTTTTTGGATCCGCCCGGTTTTCTTTCAAGTAATCGCAGATCTGTTGTTCCAAATGCGGGGCCGACTCATTGGTAATTAAATCATCGTTATTAAGTCGCTGATGAATCAAACGAACGGTCATCTGCTGCCGTAACGATTCCGGCAGCGAATGGGTAGCGATAAAACTGCGCGTTTCTTTTTCCAACTGATCGAGCAAATCCCTGCGTTCGGTAGGGGAACCTGAAAACTCGGCGCTTTCCAGTTCCCATTCGAGCGCGGCGCCAGCGTGAGGATTGTTCGGATATCTCTGTACGTAAGCTCGGGCAGCGTTGAAGAGGTCACGGTCTCGCTGGGCATAAAACTCGACTGCGTTTTCCCCAGCGGCCGGTTGATCCTCAGAGCGTTTTTCAAGTTGAACGAGCTTTGTCCAATCTGTTTCGACCGAGTCCTGGCCGGGAGCGGCAGGGCCGAACGCTAAGATGATCAACGCCAATCCAAAAGTGCGCATCGGATAAGCTCGTTCCTCCTAGCCAGAACAGTCAAGAACTTGGTTTTTGAATTCCGGCCGGGAGTCGTTCTGACCTCCACTACCGGAGGTATCGCTTTGCGGCTGCGGATTTGCAGCAGGAGATTGGCAAGCAAGATGAGTCCGCCACCGGACACAACGGTTAACGAGAACCGTTCGTTAGCGTAATCAATGTGAGCCAGCACGCTGAGCTGAGCCGGTAGAAAGAGAGCGAACACCGTCGTAAACAGCGGCTCAGTCGTATACACGATGCCTGCTTCCGTTGAGTTAATCGCCGGCTGGCAATGGTTCATGAGATTAAAGGCAAGCAGCGTACAGAAAAATACGAGTAAGAAGGTGAGGAAGATTTTCGGAAACGAATCAATCGCAGTTGCGTAATTCATTCGCTCGGGCCGGGTACAAAGTGCGGCCAAACCGAAGATCAAGCCCATCGACAGAAACATTGTTGTCGAGACCATGCGAGTTCGATTCGGGCGAAAGACCGGTCTTTCCAACCAGAGGATTTGGAAGGTGAAGAACACTGCGCTAACGAGAGTCTCTAATTCACCTCGGCCAATTCGGAACGTACTCCAATCCATATTGGCCAGAATCCCGATGCCGGTAACCACCATGAAAATGGCCAATAGATCGCGGAATCCGGGTGCCGTCCGGTTGCGTGAGAAATGATAGAGCGGCAGAAGGA
>WNFR01031656.1_pt1 | contig 12013 bp, 17 predicted proteins | sample 5400221 | NCBI WGS metagenome assembly WNFR01 (sample SAMN13153357, study PRJNA577476) | soil metagenome | isolation source: 40 cm soil under Madrone tree | place: USA:California | collected 2016-06-14 | reverse complement strand
GTCGAAGGCGCCGGTCCCGGAAGAAGTGCAGATCGCGGAACGTTTGAATCAAATCAAGGATCCGACAGCGCGCTATATGGAATACTTGCGGCTCACCGCACGCGGGTCGGGCTCGAGTGCGGCGCTACCGATCCCAAAACGAGGGCCGGCATGGAAGCAGGGCTGATCATTGCTGGTGTGTGCTCCATCTTGCTTCTGATCGGGATCGCTCTCGAACGTTGGCGCGTCCGCACCGCACACAAGCGCTGGCTTCGACATCTGCAGGACGAGGGGAAAAATGCCACATCTCGCAACGAAACGGGAAGCTAAGCTCGGCGAAGTCGTGCTCTGGAAGCCGAACAGCTCAATCGCAACGCTCGGCATCATCGTCGCGATCCAGCCGGCGGAACGGTGCAACGCGTCGCTGCTTCCGCTCGCGCGGCGCTGGAATTCGGAAGGCGGCTTCTTCCAAGTAGTGCAGGCGTATCCGGATTGCGTCTCGCTCGACGAGTGTCATCCGGTCGAGGCCTAACATGCTCGCGATCCTTCTCGCTCTTATGTTTGCGCAAGCGCCGGCGTCGACCGTGCGCCTCACCTGGATCCCGTATCCGCTCGCGCGGCCGACGAATGCCGGCTGGTACAACATCTGGCGCGCGCCGAAGGTTGGCGACTTCTGTACCACGCCGACCGACTTCGCTTGGATCGGGCATGTGCAGCAAACATTCGCTCCCGATGGCACGCCGATCGCGCCGGCCTTTGTCGACGCTGCTCCGCTGCACGGCACCGGCTGCTATGCGGTGAGCTTCATTCAAACGCCGAGCGGAACGCCGGACTCGGTCGAGACGGAGCGGAGTACTCCGGTCGAGGCGATCGTTCCGTGAATCGTCGCAACTTTTTGCGCGCGTTAACTGGCGGCGTGGCTGCAGCGGCCGCGGTCCGGACGTTTCCCTTTCGCGTTTTCAGCATTCCCGCGGCGCCGCGAATCTTTTACACCGACGCGATCGCGAACGTCTGGTACCTGAATCCGGACCAGGCGAAGGCCTGGGACGAGCTGCTCGATACGCCGATCGCGCTCCGCGGTACGAATCGTAACTTCGGGCAGTATTGCGTCGACGGATCGGATCTCGGTGTCCGCGGCAACGTGACGTACTGGCGCAAAGCGACAACCTACGCGGAGCTCGATCGCGCGCTCGCCGACGGCTACAAGCTTCCGGAGCACTGGCGCTACGACAAAGCGAAGCGGCTGCTCGTGACCGACGGCAAGTACAGCGCGCCGATCTCTCTGCTCGATCGCAACGTTGCTCACGTCGATCGCTATCTTCGCGGGGAATGGAAGACGTGACGCATCGCTTCTTTCAGGGCGGCCGACGCATGGGTCGCACGCTCACGCGTGAGCAGATGCGCGCCGCAGTAGAGACATGCGATCGCGAGCTGCGTCACGTCGATATCGCGATGGAGCAATTCTTCGATCGGATCCGGAAGAAGGATCCGCGCGTCATCGATATCGACTTCCGCGTTCTGCCGGATGTGAAGGGAGCGCTCACCAATGGATCGACGTAAGTTTCTCGCAGCTCTGGCCGGCGGGACCGCCGCGGCCGTTGCCGTGCGCTCGTTCCCGTTTCGCAGCTACTTCTTTCCCGCCGCAGTCCCGAAGCTCGCGATCAAGCCAGGCGATTACATCATCGGCACCGACTTCGGCTTCGAGCCCGGGCAGATGATCGCGATCTATGACTCGAGCGGCGAGCTCTACCGCGGCTCGTTTCTCGTTGTCGCGCACGATCGCACCATCCGGAAGATCGATCTCGAGCCGATTCCGGATATCACTGGCCGGCCAGCATGGGACACAAGCGGCCGCGGCGAATGGAACGGGCTCAGTCGCGCGAAATATCCCGGCCGACTCAAGACGCCGCTCGTCGCGCCGTTCAATCAACCCGCACGCATGGCCGAGTTCGGTGATCCCGGCGAATCGACTCGCGCCAGGTGGCGCCGCTTACTGCTTCGCGCATGATGTCCCTGGACGCGGCTCGCGCCGCCGCGGATCACGATCAGAAAATACCGTCGTGTCGAGTATCGGTGCAAACTATGTCCGAAAAGCTTCGGGGATCCAGAAGCGCCAAACCTGCTCAGCGATCTCGCGGCACTGGTGAAGCGAGACAAGTTCGAAGTGTGGCTCAGCGGGATCGCGGTGCACGTCACCGTAAACCATCCCGAAAAAACGGGGACGCTCCCCTTCAACGAGCTCGTGATCGCGAACTACAGCTAGTCCGCAAAGAGCTCGCCTTCTTCAAAAAGGAATGGAGCTTCTACAAGACGAAGTGCGAGCGCCTCGAGCTGATGATCTATTCGCAGAAGCCAGGCGGCGCCGCGTATGCCGAGCGCGCCGAACGCGCCGAGCGGCCGCCGATGGACTCCGTCCAGGTCGCGACGTCGTCGACGCCGTTCAACAAATTGCGCGCGCGCTGGAACGAGCTCTCGGCCGAAGAGCAAGAGAAAGCCGTCGAATCCGGCAATGAACCTGGCGCGGCGAATTGATGTGCGAAGAAAGCTTCCGCACGGTGCGCGAAGCGGTGATCGCGCAAACCAAGGCGATCGAGGCACATCCGGACGATGGGCTGGTCTACGAAGACGGCTACATCACCATCACGCGGACCGACGGCAAGCTGATCTACACGCACAAGCCGATGCGGATCCCGTTCACGTTCTCAAAGTGAAACACCTGTTGAGAAATACCCTTAACCCCTGATCGCCAGTGTTTTGCTCATCGATATCGATGCCGGCGAGCTGCAGGCCTCGGAGCAGCTCGGCGCCGCGGCGACCAGGTGTGAAACATCCGTTTCAATCGGCAAAAGTGAGGAAACCCAATGCGCGGAGCATCTTCGAAAGACGGCAAGCTGTCCGGGAATCGGCAACTGGTCGAAGCCTACAACAAAGACAAAGGGCATAGCTCGCAAGAGCCGAAGGACGAAGGCGGACACTCTGGCGGCGCGCACGAGCCGAGCGGTCACGACGAGATCAAGAGTGTCGTCGACGAACACGGTCCCGCTTCGAAGCACGTCATCACCAAAAAGGACGACGGCGGCTACTCGAGCGAGTCGCATCACGAATCCGGTCACGTTCACCGGCACGAGCATCACGACACCATCGCCGACGCGCACGAGCACGGCGCCGAAGCCATGAGCGACACCGATCACGTTCCGATGAATCAGGACCAGGAAGAGCGCGGCGAGCGGCGATCGCTCAATGAGAAGCGCGGCTCCGGATCCGGCGAGTCGGCCTACGATTTTCTCCCCGGGGAACGGTAGCAGCTCCAAAACTCCAACACGAAAGGCACTCCCGATGATCAAGCGCTTCCTCATCGCGGTCGCTATTCTTGCGGCCGTGTTCACGTCGCCGGCGATCCCGCAGTCGACGATGCAGACGTTCTTCTACGTTGCGACCGCGATCGACGTGGGCGGCCGCGAATCCGTCTACTCCAATGAAGTGCAGGCGCTTGTCCCGCAACAGGGCTCGCACACTGTCTCTCTCACTTGTACGCAACCTGCCTCGAGCGCGGTCGGCTTCAATTTCTACCGCGGGAATGTGAGTGGCGGATCGTATGCCCGACAGAATGGATCTCCTGTCACGGCATGCGCTTTCGTCGACACGTTTTCCCCGCCGCCGGCGCCCACACTCGCTGCGCCAGTGGTTAAGTGAGCGCGATGAAACGCTTTCTGATCATCGCCGCGGCCTTGCTCACGATCCTCGCGTGCCTGGTGCATCTGAGCAGCTCGCCGCAACGCCCTAGTGCACCGATCCTGATCGCGCGGTAAACACACCCGCGCGCAAGGTCGGTGTGTAGAAGGTTGGATTATTGGCGCGCGCGGGGAACTGTTGCGCGCATTGTACCTCAGAAAATAGAAACGGCCGGCGAGTCGCTCACCGGCCGCCTTCTCCCGTTTCCGCTACCGAAACGAAATCTTAGCACGCCCACGGTCACTAAATGCCTGTAGCCGAAGAAGAGCTGCTCCAACCGAAGGATCAGGAACAAGAACAGGACGACGCCGGCGAGCTCGAGGATCAGTTCCTCGAGGCGCAACCTGGCGAGTTCTGTCCGGTCGACGCCACTGACGGCCGCATCGATCTCTTCGAGCTCACCGAAGAACAGCGCGAATGCTTGCGCGATCTGGCGAAGGAAGCCGGCCAGCGCGATCAGACCAGTTACCGGCTCGAAGTGCGCGACGTGTGGAAGCAGCGCTACTTCGATCGCGGCAATCAATATCTGCTCCCGGGGAAGAATGGCGCCTGGGTGCTCCCGAAGATGGTACTGATGTCCGGGGGCAGCTACGATGACAACAATCAGGAGACAAACGTCTATCTAGCATTCCGCGACACGTTGACCGCGGCGTTAACCGCCGGCGTGCCGAGCGTCCGTTTCGAAGCCGAGAATGCAGCGAATCCGGAAGATCTGACCGCTTCCGACAAAGCCAACACCACTCTCAAGCTGCTCGAGCGCCATCACGTTCTCGACGCGCAACGCTTCGGCTGGACCGCTTCCGATATCGATGAAGGCCTGTCGACGATGCCGGAAGACGATCTGCTCTCCGATCCCCGCGGACAACGCGAGCCGCGATCGCAGCAAGTCTTCGAAGTCGGCGGCGCGCTCGAGTGGAAGCTTCCGATCCAGGCGAAAAACATTCACCAGTGCGACTACGCGCAATTCTCGGCCGAGCGCGACATCACTCTTCTAAAAACGAAACATCCGGACTACGCCGACAAGATCGAGGCGTCCGCGACACCGACTGCGCAAAGCGATTACGTCCGCCTGGCGCGCGTCTCGATCAACATGGGCATGCGGCCGTCGAATCTCACTACCGACGCGCAGAGCTACAACGCGACCGAGATGATCACCTGGTGCCGGCAGAGCTTTTACCAGTCGGCAAAAACGGAAGGCCTGAAAAACTGGCTGCTCGATACCTTTCCGACCGGCTGCATGGTGACAATGGTCGGCAATCAGCTCGTCGAAGCGCGCGAAGAATCGATCGACGATCATTTGACTTTGTTTCACGCGCGGCCAGGTGACGGCATGCACCGGCCGAGCCTGCTCGCTCCGATCGTTCCCCTGCAGGAGAAGCTCAACGATTGCATGGATCTCGTGCACCAATCGTTTATGCACCTGATCCCGCGCATCTGGGTCGATCCCGATATCGATCTCCAGGGCGTCGCCGAAGTGAAGCGCGAGCCCGGGCAGTACATGAAGTCGCCGAAACAAAAAGAAGGCAAGGCGATCGCCGATAACTTCTACGCTGAGCCGCAACTGCAGCTCGCCGAAGGCCTGCTCGTGTACCTCGAGAAGCTGTTCGGGGAGTTCGCACAGTTCCTCTGCGGCGCGTTCCCCGCGCTGTTCGGCGGCGACACCAAGGGCAATGACACCGCGTCCGGGATCCAGACACAGCGCGACCAGGCGCTCGGCCGTGTGGGGCTCACCTGGCGCAACATCAAAGCCGGCTACGCGCGGTCCATGCGCCAGGCGGTGATCGGTGTCGCGCGCTACCAGGTCGGCAAATTCTCCGGTGAGATCAACGTCGGCAAAGAGAAGCAGCAAGTCGAGATCGATCCGGAAGATCTGAAGGGCAACGTTCGCTGCTTCGCGGACACCGATGAAAACTTCCCCGAATCATGGGTCGCGCAGCGTGCGATCTGGAACACACTGCTCGCGGCGTCCGGCGAGAATCCGGTGATCGCGAAGATCGTGATGCTCCCGAAAAACTTGCTGGTGATGAAGGACAAGATCGGCACTCCGGAGCTCACTATTCCGGAAGCGGCCAGCGAGAAGAAGCAGCTCACCGAGATCAAGACGCTGCTCGAGACGCCGCCGAATCCCAATCCGAAATTCCAGGCCGCGCAAGAGCAGATCCAGAAACTCGTCGCCGCGCAAGCGCCGCCGGAAGTCCTACAGCTCGCTCAGCAAATGGTGCAACAGATCCCGCCGCTCATCTCGACCGTGCCGGTATCGAACCTCGACGAGCATCCGTTCGAAGCGCAAGCGATGAAGACGTTCGCGAGCGACGACGAAGGGGTCAAAGCGCGCACCGAGAATCCGAAGGGCTGGATGAATTTCGAGCTGCACTACCAGGAACACATGACCGCGATCGCCGATGCTGCGAAGAACGCCGCGCAGAATAAGCCGCCGTCGATGTCGGTGAACTACAAGGATCTCGAGACTCCCGAAGCCAAGGTGCAAATGCTCGCGATGGATGGGATCCACATCGACCAGGCGTCACTCACCGCGGAGATCCAGAAGAAGGAAGCGAAAGAGCAGGCCGACAAACAAGCCGCGCTCGACGCGAAGCAAAAGAATCAGCCGGCACCTGTAGCCGCCGGCGCGTAGTCGTTCCACAAAAAAATCAGGAATCAGGAAAAAACAGGAGGGTACACGTATGTTCGAAGAAGACGGGGCGATCGTTATCGACGAAGGCGGCGCCGGCGGCGGCGGGGGAAGTGACGATCTCGGCGGCGGCGGGGACGATTCTGAAATCATAGAGTCTGAAAGCATAGAGTCCGAAGGGGATGAAGCCGGCGGGGATGGTGAGGGCGGCGAAGGGGATGAAGGGGGAGAACGCGAACGCGATCCCGATGCGGCGCGACGTCCGACCGATGCCGGCGCGCTGCGCAAAGCGTTGCGCACGCTGACACAAGCGAATCCGGATCTCCTGAAACAGTTCCCGCGGCTCGAGAAGGATCTCACTTCCGCGCTGTTTTCCCGCGGCGAGATCGAGAAGTTCGGCGGGATCCGCGCTGTTTCCGAGCTGATCGACAAGATTGAAACCCGCGGCGGACTCGAGAAGATCGAGGAAGACTACAACGAGCTCGAGCAAGGCCGCACATTCCAGACCGGACTCGAGCGCGGCGATCCTACGGTCCTGAGCTCCTGGGCGAAGAATTCTCCCGACGGCTTCAAGCGCTCGGTGCTTCCGATGTTCGAAGCGCTCGAGAAAATCGACGACAGCCGCGCCGAGCAAGTCGGATCCGCCGTCATGTCGCGCATGTTCGACAAGATGGGCGTGTTCTCCGGAGTCACCGAGCTCGGCCGCGCGATCCAGGCAATGAAGGCCGACGATCCCGCGCGTGCCGAAGCGGTCAAGCACTTCAACGAGCTCGCACGCTTTCTCGGCGACGCGAAGAAGCTCGGCGACAAAGCGAAGCAGGATCCGTATGCGTCACGCAACGCGGAGCTCGACGAGCGCGAGAAGTCGATCCAGCAAAAGGACGTCGACGCGTTTCAGGCGGCCGTAAAAACGGAAGTTTCGACCGGCGTCGTGCGCGAGATGAATCGCCAGCTCTCCGCGAAACTGCGGGACATGAAAGTCTTCAAGGTGCCCGGGCGGGTCGCGAATCGCATGCGGCAAAACATCGCCGCGGAAGTGAAGCGACAGCTCAACGCCGATCCAAGCTATGCACGCGAGTACGAACGCATCGCCAAGGCCGGCGATCGGCAACGCGCGATCCAGTTTGTCATGCGCGCTTCGGCGAAAAAGATGCCGGGAGCGATCAAGTCGGTGCTCCCCGACTTCAATCTCAAAGCGACCGGACGGCCAGGCGGCGCGCGGCGCTTTGGGGCCCCACGCGGCGGCGGCGCCGGCGGGGATGGTGGAAACCGGTCCGCGGCCGTTGCTGGACGTCCAAAAACCGGCGACGTAGACTTCAGCCGCACCGATAAGAGCTACTGGATCGGCCATGTGTCGAGCGGCTTCAAACAAAAAGGCCAGGCATACGGCAAGGACGGCAAGCTCTACCAGTGGGGTTAACGATGGAAGAGAAATTCTTCGCGGAATGCGGCGACTGCGGTCACAAAGCAGCGACCGCGGAAGCCTTCAGTGATCACGCGCACGTCTGCAAAGTGAAACCGATCATCTGGAAGCCGACCGCGGATTACGTTGCTCGCCGGCGTGAACGCGACGCTGTCAAAGCTGCATGAAGTACCACGCGAATCCGGACATCGAGGTCGATGCCTTCAAGATCGATCTCGTCGTTCCCTTCGGCATCGTCGACGGCAAAGCCTCGAGCCTGCAGCTTCATCTCGATAACGGATGGGTGCGCAGCGTCGAGCCGGAACTGTTCGCGCGGATGATCCCACAGCGCGGCGACTACTACGTGATCCAGGCGGACGGATATGTGTACCTCAATCCGAAGGCCGTCTTCGAACGCAAGTGGTTGCCATGAAAAGCGAGCAGCTCGGACTCGTCCCGCGGATCGACTTCAACAATTCGCAGCTCACGCTTCACGGTTTGTCGCTGATCCTCACCAAGCTCAACGAGTCGGGAGCGATCGACGTCCGCCAGGTAGTTCCGGGATCGGTGAACCTGCTCGAGCTCGGATCCGCACTCGCGGAGCTCAAGCGCTCGGCCTTCGTGCTCGCCGGCGCGACAGCTCGCGAACGCATACAGAGCCAAGTGAGTCTTTGGATCCGGCGCGATGGTGTGACGGTGTATCGCACGACGTACCGGCACAAGCTGCTTCGCAATGCGGTGATCATCGACACGCCAAAGTTTGAGGACATCGGCCTTGTTTGAGACGCGCGTCGAGAAAAACTTCCAGATCGAGACGTTCGACCTAAAATCCGACCGTGACGCGCGCAAGCACGAGCTCGCTACTCGTCGAAACGATGACGGCTCGATCGCCTGGCCGATCCGTTTGTCGGCGCGCCGACGTAAGCGCGACCACCAATTACCATCCGGACCGTGTCCGAAGAAGCAGCGGCGCTCGCGCTACTGGCGCCGGCATCCCGCGCTGCACGCAAAGCAGCGGGACATGATCCGCAAAAGTTTCGTCGTTCCACAAAGAGCAGCCGACGGCCGCGACGTCGCAAAAAACGCGTAACTGCTCGGTGCGAACGCGATGCAGCAAATCAGATCCTTCCCGGACCTGATCGCTATTCCTACCAGTCACTCGGCAACAGCGAAGCCGGCGGAAATCAGGGCCGCAAAACCGCACGGAATAAGCTCACAAAACCGAAGGTTGCCTCATGGCAGCTCTTAACGAAGCCTCAGTACAGGCCGTCGAGCTCGAGGAAGTACGCGAAGAGATTCCCGATTTGATGTTGACGGAAGACTCGCTGCTCTCTCGGCTTCAAAAAGCCGGTCGCGTGATCCCGATGGGGACATCGACAGGCGGCGGCGCGGGAAGCTCGTTCGATCCGACTGGTCGGCCAGCATTGCGTATTCCCATGCGCGTGCAAGCCGGCTCGACGCATCAACAGTTCTCTGCAGACGGTCAAGACATGGGTCGCGGTACCGGATCCTTCTACGCCGCGCAGTACCTAACTCCCGTTTCTTTTTCGGAAGCGTGCGAAATCACCGCGCAAGCGATGTGGAGCACGGAGAACAAAAAGAAAGCGCGAGTCCAGGTCAAGGCTAGTGAATTCACACACACGCTCGAGCAGTTCAAGTCGAATCTCGACGCCGACATCCAAGGGGACGGCACCGGGATTCTGGCGACGGTCACGACACCGAGCTCGGCCAGCGGTCCGGCCGGTCCCTCGTTTTCGAATATCGTCGTCAACCAGATCTCCTACGTCGACGGGGTGATCAACACGATCTACTCGGCGACCGCACTTCCGCCGAGCACGACTGCCGGGGATCTGCTCGTCGTGAACGGCGCTCCGGGAACTGCCGGCGGCTCGGTGATGGGGATCCGCGCGTACCAGGTGAACGGTAACGCGGGAACACTCAACGGGCTCGCTCGCTCGAGCTTCCCTGGCCGGCTGTCCACGCCCACTGTCAACCTCAACGGCGCCGCGATGACGCAAGCGATCGGGAGACTGATCACTGCGAAAATCGCGCTCGCTCTCGGAATCGAATCGCCTGCTCTGGAAGATCTTGTGTGGTATTGCAACGTCGACCAGGCCGCCGCGCTCGAGAACCTCGCGGTTCAAGTCGCGGTAGTCAATCAGGCCGAGCTCCCCGGGAACAAGTCGCAAGACATGATGAAGAAGATGACGCCGAGCACTTTCGTCGGCTACGACATCGTGAAGAGCGTTCACGCTCTCCCGGGTCGGATCGATGCGATGTGCCTGAAGTATTGGGGCATCGGCGAACTGAAGTCTTCGGATCTCTACGACGTCAACGGGCAGACCATCTTCCCGGTGATCGGCGGATCCGGCGGACTCGCGGCCGCGACCGTGTTTTATTTTGTGCGGTCCTTCAACATCTTCAACAGCAACGTCCGCGCCGGCGCGTATGTTTCGAACGCGCAAATCCCGACCGGTTACTTCAGCTAAACCCTTTCCGCCTGAGTGGGGTGCTGCACATGTATGTACAAGTGCAGCACTTCGCTCGCGCGCGTTTCACCGCACCAAAAAAATCAGGAATTCAGGAGATCAGGACATGAGCGAAATCGACCGCTATGAGCCGTTGTCTAACTTCGTGCTGATCCAGAGGATCGATCAGACTCTCGATCAAACGAATACCGGGATCCACATCCCGGAGATCGCGCAAGTGCAATCCAACAAAGGCCGCGTTGTCGCGGTCGGCGAAGGCCGCATCATCGGCGGCCAGCTCGTTCCGATCCCGCTCGACAAAGGCGACATCGTCCTGTTTTCCAAGTACGGCGCGGAAGACATCACGCTCGACGACGAAGACTTTCTTTTGCTGCGCTACGACGAAATCAAACTACGCGAGCGCCTGGTGTCCCTGGTGAGCGGCTCGTGAAGATCGAGCGGCTATTCCACAGCTACGAAGACGCCGACGACTCGATCTCCTGGATCCGCCGGCTTTTCGGCCGCGAAGTCGTGCCGGCGCAACTCTGGCGGGTCAAGGCCGGCACTCCGCGACTAAAAGAAATGGCGCGCGAGATGTGCTTCAACTCTTACGGACCGATCACCATCGCCGAGCGTTTCGAGTCGCTGGATTGTCTCTATCCGCCGGCTTACATCTTCAACGTCGGCGGCCGCGAACACATCGTTCGCAAAGGCACCGCCGGCACCTGGATCATTCCGGGGCGCAAGCGCGACGAGCTCTTCGCCGGACCGCTGGTCATCCCTGGCGTACTCGAGGAAACGGTCGAAGATATCGCGCATCACGACGGCCGCGCTCTCAAGATCCGCAGAACGGGCGGCACCGCGCTCGCGATGGACATCATCAACCCGCGGCTGCTCGAAGGCGACTGGTCGATCGGCACCAATCTCGAGAAGCAAGGCGTCTTCTGGTCGAACTATCCGACGCCGACCGGCTTCGAGATCGATCACGCGTATCTCATGGTGAAGCTCGGATGAGCGGCGATCTGTTCGCGAAATTGCGAAGCCAAATACGATCCCTGCTCGCCGGACTCGAGCTCACGAAAGAACAAGGCGAAGCACTGATCCTCGAAGTGCGGATCAGAATGCGCAGGCCGAAATGAGCTGGTACATCCGGGATCACGAGCGGCGCCGCGTTCCGCCGGAATATCAGGAGTACATCACCGCGATCGGCGGACTCAATCGCTTCGGCGAGCCCAACTTCAAGCTCGCTTGGGGACAGACTGAGACGCAGATCGTGTACGGGCAAATGGAAGGCGGACGCCGCGGCCAGCATATTGTGCTGCAGTTCGGCGGGATCCCGGCCTGGCACATGCTCGAGTGGAAGCCGCCTGAAACCTTCGGCACCGCGTTCCAGTGGTACACGCTGACCTGGGATCCGACCGAAAACAAACACACGCTCGGCGAGTATCCCTGGCGCGGTTTGTACATTCCCTGCAGCTTCAATCTCTACGTGAAGCGGATCCACGGCGGCGGCACGCGCTTCGACAAAGACGGCAACGTCGTCGAGCTTCCGACCAGGCTCGAGATCGACGCGCTTCCGCTCAACTTCTACATCCTCGACATGCTGGTCCCGAACGTTCGCAAAGCGCTCGAGATGACGCACGGCCAGAAGAAGCTCGCGATCGAAGCGCGCATGGCCGCCGAGAAAAAAGCCGGCATGCAACGCGCCTATGACGCGTACCTGGACGCGGCGCCGGCGTTCGGCGGAAAAGCCGGAACACACGAATCCAACCGCGAAGCCTGGATGCAACGGCTCAAAGA